>ERZ1292640.3047-Hain-H43-02um-R1-3047-length-13192-cov-5_pt1 | contig 13192 bp, 11 predicted proteins | sample MGYA00564404_ERZ1292640 | MGnify/ENA primary metagenome ERZ1292640 (study PRJEB36523, sample SAMEA6512636) | groundwater metagenome | collected 2019-01-08 | study: AquaDiva: Metagenomics assemblies of 32 groundwater samples
TAAGTCACTATACACAAAGCAATTGCATCGCGCCAGAAAAAAACCTCACACACGCAACTATTTTACGATGGGCGGCTTACACGCTCTATACGCAAACCCGCTGAAAGTGTTCGACCTGTTATGTTTTGGCGGCACACTCTGACAGGGCTCCTGCGGCAGTCATAAAGGGATCAGGAATGGCTTTGGATTAATAGTCTTGGGCGGCTCTGGTCATTACCTGCACGGCCAGATTCACGGCCGCCAGTAAAGCGTCCAGGGGCATTTGATCTGCTGTGTTTTTGTCGAACAATATCGATGCTCGGGAGTCAAATTCTTCACATCGGCCCCAGATGATAATGGTCAATGGCACCCTGGGCAATATGTACAAACGGACTGAGGCATCGCCGAATTCACATTGTTCCGCATCAAGATGCCGTGACACCTGATGTAGAAGATCAGGGCGGTCGCCGAAGGTACTTTGAAGTTTCTTCGTGGGAAGGCTGTGCGGACCCCGAAAGAAGAATTGCCCGCCCGGCAGCGCGTCCGCGTTGCACAGTTTACCAGCAAGCGGCAAATCGCGAGCGTTGATTAGATAGGCCAGAAGGCAAAGCTGCTCGAGAAAATCCGCCGGGTGCTGTGGCGAGTCCGGCGGCGCAGAGAGGATGCTTCTGTCTGAAAGGTTAACAACAAATTCCTTATTCAGCAGTGGAACAATATACCGCTGTGGATTAGTCAGGTACCGGCACTTCGCGCGGCGGGCCGTCTCGGTTCCGTCGAGTTTGTCAAGCTGTTCCCAAAGACCTTCGTGAGCCATTACACCTCACTGCGTCCGAATCTCACATATTAGCATTGCCGGCATCTTCCTGAAACCTGGCATATTCCGCCGGAGTGTTCAAGTTTATCAAGCTGCCTTCCATCTCAATATACTTTACCGTGCACAAGGGGAAGACGTCGCTTATCTTCCGGCCTCCCGATGACAAGACTTTGTCTATCGCTTCGAGCGCACTTTTGCGGTACACGGCAAAAAGCGGCTCCTGTTTTCCATCGCCGCCGACCGGAAGAACTATATCGGCGCCGCCTCGGACAGCCTCGCAAAGCAGTCTCCTGACGAATGGGAGCTCTATGCGAGGGATATCACAGGCCACGACAAAATTAAGGTCATTGTCCGAGGCATTCAGCGCCGAAGCGATTCCCATCAGAGGCCCCTGTCCGGCGACCTTGTCCGGGACAACAGCAAGGTCGAGAAATGCAAATTTGGACGCGTCATTGGCGCTGATTAGTACCTGCTCGAAGCTGCCGCGAAGCTGCTGGCAAATCCTCTCGATAAGGGGCCGGCCGTTCACAGGAAGCATGCTTTTGTCGATTCCCATCCGACGACTGTCGCCGCCGGCCATGATGATCGCCGTCGCTTTCTCCCGGAGCGTCCATTTGCGATTCACAATCGCTATTTGGTCGAGGTCGAGATCGAATGTGCCGCCGTGTGAAATGACAATTCTGTCGGCGTATTTTTTGACCTCTTGGGCCGATTTCTTCCACACCTGCTGAGCGGCGCGCTCCACCATCAGAAAAAGCCCGGGCTCCACAACGTGCCGGAGCGAGTTGGATTCGCAGATTGAAACAGCATCAGATCCGACTGTCTGCAACAAGGCGGTTGAAGCCTCATGGAGGCGGGATTTCAGAGAGCGAAGCCAGAAAACCCGGCTTGCGCCTGCCGACAGGAGCCTGCCTGTGTCTTTATTGGAACTCTTGTCGGCCTCCAGCGTGATGCAAAAGTCTCCTTGCAGCGATGAGCAAACGCCGCACCCTTGCCCCCCTCGCGGGCACTGTCCGTCCTTTTCCTCGATCGTGGTAACTTTTATTCCCACGATTTCGCGGCTCGGGCCGAATTTACGAAGAATCGCACAAGCCAGCTCCGTTTTGCCCACGTTCGTTCCGGCGGAACCTATCATGAGCATTCCATCAGCTTTGATCATTATACGCCTCGACACATCCGGCGGCCGATGCTCCACAGTGCGATAAGCAGGCTCTGACGCAGAGCCGAATCACTTGAAGCAGCCGAGCTGACATTTGCAGATTCTTACATTGTTCTGATTGCAGACGCGCCCCACCTCGATAACCTCTGTCTCGAATCGCCTGGCAAGCTCGAAGGCTTCGGCGCAGGTCAGTTTTTTTCGGCCATCAGGCTCCTGCCTGCTATCGGCTGATTTCATGATGGCGTCAAGCAATTGTGCCTTGTTATTATCCATATAGGACGACTCCCAAAGCTCTGCCCGGCAACTCACAAATCGGCAGATCAACGTCGCACTCATTGAAACGCCTTTCCACTTCGGTGTCAACACATGTTGACGTCTCGCCGGACTCTTGGCTGGTCTGGAAGCTGTATAAAGACAGAATATCGCTTTGAAGGGACAAGATGTGACCGTCTAAAAACCGATACGGAGGTGGATAGTCTATCCTCGATGCCGGATACCCGGCAGGTGCCGAGAATACGCAATCGAGAATCTCCGGCACTGCCGCCGCTGACTTGCAGCTTAGTCCACCCCTGGGGTGACTGTAATGCTCGCCCGACCGCTGATTCAGCTTGTTTGCGCCGATGATATTTCCAGAGGGGCTTCTTGCCGGACGACCGACTTCGGCACGGTGAAACAGAAGATGTTCCGTTTCGAGTCGGCACTTTCCGCCCAGATACGTCCCCCGTGCATCTCTACCAGTTCCTTGGCGATGCGAAGCCCGAGGGCGAGGTCTTCGCGGCCGGCGTGAAACTGTTCTTTGATCCAGTCGGAGCGATGAACGATCCTGTGAATCTCGTTACGCTCGAGAGGCGGGCCGTCGTCCTCGATCTCGATTGAAAGCTCCTGGCCTGCGTCCTTAGCCCGTATGCTGACGTGCGCACCCGGCGCTGAGAACTTGATCGCCCTGCTCAGGAGGTTAATCAGCACCTGGGCGATTCTATCCTGGTCGGCGTTTACGGATAGCTCGCCGTCTGGAGTGAGGTTTTTCAGCTCAATGTTCTTTTCGTTCGCGAGAGGCAGGAACGCTTCAACGGCCTCCGAAATCAATGAGGTGACACTAAACTGTTGTGGTTTGAGCTCGAGCTTCTCGGCCTCGATCTTCGAGACGTCGAGATAATCGTCAATCAGCCTTTTAGCCATCTCGATGTTATTATCCGCCAGCAATTTCTGGAGCGTCTCCGTCACCATGACGGCTATCTCGTTCTGTATCTGATTTTTCTTCTTCAGCTTCAGACCGGCCGTCCTGATTTCATCCTCCACGAGAATACGCTCCGTGATATCCCGGGCGACTCCGACAATCGCCACGTCGCTTCCATTAGCGTCCTTGATATTCGATCTCGAAAGAGAAACCGGGAACACGCTGTCATCCTTGCGCCTGTGATAGAAGCCGACTTCCCAGCTACTGCCGACGGTCTTGGTCTGGAACACGCTCCTGGTATTGCGGCTCTGATGCTTTCCAATCCAGAGCGTATTGCCGTTCTTGCCGACAATTTCCTCCTCTTTGTAGCCGTATGTTTTACAGAACGCCTTGTTGACAAAGACGATTTTGCCCTGCATGTCGGTGATATAGACGCTGTCCTCGGTGCTCATGACGGCGCCGGAGAGCAATTGAAGCTTCTTCTCCATCATATTGTGTCTTATGGCGTTCTCGACGGTGATGGGAATGGCTTTGAGGTAGTTTTGGTTTATGTCCTTCACCAGATAGTCGTAGGCGCCGGCTTTCCATGTATTGACCGCTGTCTCTTCGTCGCCGGCTCCCGTAACCACGATCACAGGGGCGCTCTTGGCTGCATGGAGAATATCGAGCGCGGTACCATCCCCAAGGGAGTGATCGCTTATTATGATGTCGAACTGATTGGCGCTTAGGATGCTTTTGGCTTCCGCGACGGATCCAGCCACCGTGCAATCGTATGGAATTGCGTTATTCTCGATAAAACGCTTGAAAGCCATTTGGTCGAGCTCGTTGTCTTCGATCAGTAGAATCTTGTGTCGTGCGTTTTCCATAAGATTATTCTCCATTGGGTGGCAATTTGCTCAAAGTCCAGTACGAGTCAATGGTCTTGATCGTCTCGATAAACTTGTCGTAATCGACCGACTTAACCATATAGCCGGCAGCGCCTAGCTCAAAGCTTTTGGTGATGTCCTGCTCCGTGTTCGAGGACGTCATCACTACGACGGGAATCGTTTTCAGCGTTTCATCTGCCTTTATGATCTTGAGAAACTCCGTGCCGCTCATCCGTGGCATATTCAAATCCAGCAGTATGACGCAGGGTCTTAGTTTGCCGCGGCTTCGAAGGTAATCGAGAGCGGCTTCCCCGTCCCCCGTGGGAACAAGCTCGTTCATAACGCGCAGGTCCTTGAAGGCGCGCCTGACCGTCATGACATCGACGTTGTCATCCTCAACGAGCAGTATTGGCCTCGAGCTTCTCATGATGAACCCCCATTTCTTTCTTTGGCAGCGTAAAGAAGAACGTACTTCCTTCGCCCACTTTTGACTCGACCCAGATTCTGCCGCCGTGCAGCTCGACAATCTTCTTGGCCACCGTAAGGCCAACGCCGGTACCCTGGAAGTCCTCGCTCACGGCCACAACCTGGAACATTTTGAAGATTTTCTCGAAATTCTTTTCTTCAATGCCGGGGCCATTGTCGGTGACGCTGAATTTCCAGTCGCCGTCTTCTTCGGTGCAGCCGACTTTTACCCAGCCCTGTGCCTTGTTCATGTATTTTATGGCGTTGCTCAGCAGATTCTGGAACAACTGCATAATCTGCGTCTCTTCGCATTCAATGACGGGCAGATCGCTTTCGACGGTCACCTTGATGTTCTTCGGCGGAACGAGCATATCGATGATCTCCGGGACGAACTTATTGAGATTCACCGGTACTACCTTTTCCTCGGTGCGGCCCACAATGGAATATTGAAGCACGCCGTCAATCAGGTTGTACATCCGCTCGACCCGCCCCAGGAGCAGGTTTATTTGCTCCTTGCCCTGGTCGCCAAGCCGGTCCGAACAGTCGTCCAATAACCAGCCGGCCAGGCTCTTAATTCCGCGCAGAGGAGCCTTCAGGTCGTGGGAGACGATGGAGGCAAAATCCTTTAGCTCCTTGTTAATATTATCCACCTTTTCGATGAGCTCGGTTTGCTTCTGCTCGGCCTCCCGACGCTCGGCGATCTCCTGTGTGAGCGCCTCGGTTCGTTCCTTCACCATCTCTTCCAGTTGCTCGGTTTTGAGGGTGGCTTGTTTGGCCAAAACCCATTTCTGCGTCAGGGCGCTGGCAAACTGCGCCACTTCGGCGCTGTCGAATGGCTTCTTCAGGATAAGGAGGTTCTCTGACCGGCCCAGCCGCTCGCTTATCTCGCCCCAGGAATAGTCGGAATAAGCGGTGCAGATAACCACCTGAACGTTGGGATCAATTTGCCACATATGCTCTATTGTCTTGAGTCCGTCCCAGCCCGGGGGCATCCGCATATCCACAAACGCCAGCTCGTAGGGCCGGCTCTCTGAACAGGCCTGCTTGACTTTCTCGCAACCCTCTTTTCCCTGAGAGGCAAAGTCGAGCTCATAAACACTTTTGTTGACGTGCTGACTGTTTTTGTCTCCAAAGACCTCATTCCGAAGGGAGTTGAGCGTCGTGCTCTCTTCCTCTTCAAGGAGGATGGTCTGGAAATCCTTGTGAATGTTGGGATTATCGTCGATAACCAAAATGCGATGAATGACGCCGTCTTCCGGTTTGCTCATGTTGTAGCCTCCTGTGTCTTGAAAGGTAATTCAAGGGTGAACACGGCGCCTCGGCCGGGTCCGTCGCTGTGGACTCTTATGGACCCGTTCAGCTCGTTGACTGACAGAGCCGTGCTGTGCAGCCCGAATCCGTGCCCCTTCTTCTTGGTTGTAAATCCATGCTCGAAGATACGCGTCAGGTTTTCCGGAGGGATCCCAATACCGTTGTCGCAGACATCGATTCGGAAATACTCGTCTTTCGGCTCTCCTACGCATATTTTGAGGACCTTGTCGTCTCGTCCGCTTTTCGACAAGGCGTATATCGCGTTGCTGATCAAGTTCGTCAACATCTGTAAAACCTTGTGGCGGTCGATTAGCACCGTCGGCAAGCCGGCCAGCTCGCGTCTGATTTCTATGTTGTTTCGCGTCAGGGCCTCGGAGTTGATTTGAATGGTGTCTTCCACGAGCTCGGCAATGGATGTGGGTTCGATGAGACCTTTGGACTTACTGTGTGATTGCTGAAGCTGGATGATGTCGCCTACGTGCTGGACGTGCTTGGTCAACGCCTCCAGCGCCTCGAGGCAGCGTTCCTGCTCATCGACCAGCTCTTTGGACAGGTTTGCCAGAAAGATAGGCAGCTTCTTGCCCCGGTCTTCCGTTGTGATGAACGCACCTAACTGGTCTTTGTGTTGTTCGAGCAGCCCTACGACGTCGGACAGATAGGAGATTTTCGAATTGCGAACTCTCTTCTGGATGGACTCGGCGGTCACACTGACGCTGTTGAGGACGTTGCCCACGTTGTGCAGTACGCCGGTGGCCACCTCAGCCATGCCTACCTCGCGAGCTGTCTCGAGCAGCTTTTCCTGAGCCACCTTCAGCGTGGCTTCGGCCCGCTTGCGTTCGGTGATGTCGCGAGCAATCGCAATGATGTAGTCCTGTTTTTCCTGGCTGACGAGTTTCAGGCTTGTCTCAACGAAGAACATGGTCCCGTCCTTGCGTTTGTAGCGGCTTTCCTTGACGATATCGTTCTTCTGCTTGAGCTGCTCCAGCCGCTTATGCCATGACTCGTCGTCCGGCAGGGATTCCTCGATGTCTTTGATCGTCATCATATTGAGCAGCTCTTTTTGCGTGTATCCCAGGCTGTCGCATGCCCTGTTGTTGACGTCGAGGAAACGGCCCCACTTGGGCTCCACGGTAAAAATGCAGTCGTTGGACCGCTCTATCAGATTTCTGAATAAGTGCAGCTTCTCTTCTGCTTTCTTGCGTTCTGCAATACTGCCCAGCCACTCGGCCACGGCGCTGAGCAAATCGTCTTCTTCTTTTAGAAACAGATCCTCGCCCTCCTTCGGCGTTTCTGTGACGTGGTACACCTCAATGGCGCCAACGTCCTCCCCGTGCGCCTTGATCCGGGTATGCCGGCTCAGCTCGCTCTTCTTGAAGTTATCTGTTTCATAACGTATCCCGTCAAACGTGATTCTGACGCACATCGTGTTCGGATAGCGGTAGGCGTCGCGAATCAGATAGACGGTCTCGTGGAAGATCTGTTCCAGCGGTATTTCCTGGCGATTGACGATCTTGGAGAGGCCGTACAGGCAATTGAGGTGCTTTAGACGCTGTTGCAGCTCTCTCTGGTCGAGCGGCCGATTTGAAATTTCCGCTTCCAGTTTCAGCCTGGCGGCGGACAATTCAGCCGTGAGCTTCCGCACCTTCTCTTCGAGACGCTTATGTCGTGCCTGGAACTCTTTCAATTCGAGTCCGGCGTCTTTGCCGGGCGCAGACGGCTCCATGGCGCCGCAAGCGTACCGGTTGTAGAAGTAGATGAGGACGCATGCCGCCATGATGGCTATCAGGCCGCAGTGAGTCACATCGTGCGTCACCTTCTTCTGAGCCAGCAGAAACACGCCGGCAACAACGGCAACAAATATGACCACCAGGACGGTCTTCTTAATTATGCTTTTCATGTTCATTTTTCGTGACCTGTGCCGACTTCTTGTATTTTTTCCATCGGTCTCTTGTAATTCTGCCCAGGTCCTTCAGATCAAGCGGCTTGGTAATATAGCCGTCAGCCCCTATCTCATAGGCCTGGTCCACGTCACCGATCATTCCTTTTCCCGTCAGCATGAACACCGGGATGTGGTCGGTTGATTCGTTGTGCTTCAGCTCGGACAGGACTTCCAGTCCATCCATTTCCGGCATCATCCAGTCCAGGAGAATAAACTCCGGCTGGTTCTGCTGTGCGAGTTTCACGCCGGCCTGTCCGTTTGAGGCCAGATGAACTTTGAAACCGTATAGCGTCAGGCTGCGCTGCAACGCTGTACGCACAAGCTCTTCATCCTCAATAACCAGAACGGAAACCCACTTGCTCAACGGATTAGTCCTTTGTGAACACTTCCCAAGTCGATGCCCGGCGGCAGACAATCAGACCGCGGTCCGCCCGGCGGTTTCTTGTGTCCCATAAGTAAACGGTCTCTATTTTTATTCGAAAATTATCGACACATTGGGCGGGCGGTTTTATCAAGAAACAGTATTTTTTTGCGTTTGGGTCGAAAAAAGACAATTCAGCCGACAACGCGCCTCGCTTTGCGGACAATTGACGGTTGACGATTCGGCCCTGACCATTTACTATGGGGCGGCAGTGATAGAATCCGGCCCGAGGTCAGGTTTGGGAGCACAATATGATGATAGAAGCCGTGGGAGCCAGAGCCATGGGGGGAGTGAATAATATAGGACGCTTCACCCGGTTCGCCTGGCAATCGTTGGCGGCGTCTTTCCGGAGCTGCATGAGCCCCGTTACATATCCTCTGATCTGGACACAGATGCACCTGATCGGTGTTCGCAGCGTCCCGGTTGTCATGATCACCGGCGCCTTCGTCGGAATGACCCTGGCCGTCCAGGCGTATGACCAGCTTGCGGGTATGGGCCTCGAAGAGCACCTGGGTGTTCTGATCAATATTTCGGTTGTGAAAGAATTAGGCCCGGTGCTTGCCGCTGTGATGTTGGCCGGACGCATCGGCGGGGCGCTGACCGCGGAGCTGGGAACGATGAATGTGACCGAGCAGATCGATGCGGTCAGGAGTATGGGAACTGATCCGATCCGATACCTGGCCGCCCCGCGCGTTGTGGCCTGCCTGCTGCTCACGCCGTTCCTGATTATCTTTGCAGATTTGATGGGGATTATCGGCGGCTACTTTGTGAGCGTTATCCACCTTGGGATTAACAGCCGGGCCTACTGGAGCTTCAGCGCGTCCGGCGTGGAGTTGTGGGGCGTGTCCATCGGCGTGGTAAAAGGCTTCTTCTTCGGCGTGGCCCTTGCCGTCATCAGTTGCTACAAGGGCTTCACCTGCAAAGAAGGCGCACGGGGCGTCGGACAGGCGTGCACCGAGGCGTTTGTGGCCAGCTTCATTTCCATCTTGGCGCTGGATTTTGCATTGGCGGTTATTTTCAAAGCCATTTACAGTACGTTTTGGCCGCTTAAGAGTCTGGTTTGAAGAAAGTGCAGAGCACACCGTGGAACAAGACAGTAACAGCAACAACGCACAGAATAACCACAACGACGACCTGATCGCCCTCAAGAGCGTGACGAAGATATTCGGCGGGAAAGTTGTTCTGGAAAATGTCTCTCTGGCTATAGAGAAGGGCAAGACGACCGTCGTGATCGGGCCGAGTGGATGCGGCAAGACGGTCCTGATCAAGCATTTGATTGTCCTGCTCAGGCCGAATACCGGCGAAGTCTATTTCAAGGACCTGCGAATCGACAACCTCGGCGAGAGTGACCTGAACAAGATCCGGACGCATTACGGTTTTCTCTTCCAGGGTGGGGCGCTGTTTGACAGTCTGAGCGTCACCGAGAATATCCTGTTTCCGATCCGCCAGCATAGCAGGATAACCAATTGGGCGCAGGTCGAGGATCTCGTCAAGGCGAAGCTGGCCATGGTCGGCCTTGACGGCTTTCAGAATTACTATCCCGCCAACCTTTCCGGAGGCCAGCGCAAGAGGGTGGCGCTGGCCAGAGCGATTGCCTTGAATCCGGAAGTGGTCTTGTACGACGAGCCGACGACCGGACTGGACCCTATTCATTCCGACGTGATCAGCGAGCTGATTCTCAAGCTGCAAAGAGAGCTCGGCGTGACGTCCGTCATCGTGACGCACGATATGACAATGGCCTATAAAGTGGCCAATCGTATTATTATGCTGCACAACGGCAAGATCATCGCCGACGGCAACGCCGATTATATCCGTAACCACCCCCATCCCACCGTTCAACAGTTCATCAAGGGGCAGGTTAGCGAAGACGACCTTGCGGTTCTGCGTATGAGTGGAACCGTTTCTCAGGCTCAGTTCCTGCCTCGCGATTTTCAGTAGCAATCGAAATGACGGACCAGACGATGACTAAGAATTCGGAGCAAATTGCCTCTGATTTGGCCAAAATTGTCCATGGGGACGTCTTTTGCGACATTTTGCATCGAGTCGCCTACAGCACGGACGCGAGCATCTACAGGATCGTTCCTCAGTGTATCGTCGCGCCGCGCGATACGGGCGACGTGGCTGCCGTCGTTCGCTATGCGGCTGCTGGGGGTATTTCCGTGGCGCCGCGCGGGGCCGGCAGCGGCCTCGCCGGGGAATCGCTGTGCAGCGGCATCGTTCTTGACATGACCCGCTATATGACTGGAATCATCGGCGCCGACGATGACGGCAAGACGGTCACCTGTCAGCCGGGCGTCGTGCTCGATCAATTGAATCAATATCTGGCCCGGTTCGGCAGGAAAATCGGGCCTGATCCATCGAGTGCCAATCGGGCCGTCGTAGGGGGGGTCGTAGCCAACAATTCCACAGGCTCGCACTCGCTCCAGTTCGGTCACATCGCCGACTACGTCGAGGCCGTCGAAGCCGTGTTGGCGGATGGCGGCATCGTTGAGCTCACGAACAACTTCGACCCGGAACATACTCAGGACGACCGGGTTGCTACCCTCGCAAAAGAGTGTCTGGCCGTTTTGTCCGGCAATGAAGCCGTAATCCGTAAGGCATTGCCTAAAACGAAGCGAAATCGAAGCGGTTATAACATTGCGGGGATTTGTCACGATGGCGGGATCGATCTTGCCCGGCTTATGGCAGGCTCGGAAGGAACGCTCGCGATTTTTACTAAAATCACGCTCAGAACCGTCACGGTTCCCCCCGCCAAAGGGCTTTTGCAGCTTGAGTTCGATTCTCTCGATAAGATGGCCCAGGCGGTTCCGGCTATTGTCGATAGCGGCGCCGCGACGTGCGAGCTGATGGATAGGCGCCTGATTGACCTGGCGTTTAAGGCGTTACCCGAGTACCGCGATATTCTGCCGGCCGGCGCCGCCGCGGTCCTTTTGATCGAGCACGTCGGCCAGACTCAGCAGCAGGTGGAAGAGCAAATAGACCGGACCGATGCAGCGGCGGGACCGCTGGCGAGCGGGCGGAGTATCGTTCTCGATCCGCAGCAGCAAAAGCGATTGTGGAAGCTGCGAAAAGACGCAGGGCCGCTGCTCTATAGAAAAAGAAGCAGAAAACACCCTGCCGAATTCATGGAGGACGTCTCTGTGGATTATAAGCGGCTCGGAGAGTACATCGCTGGCTTGCAGAAGATTGCACAGCGGTATGATATAGAAATGTCGTTCTTCGGTCACGCCGGCGATGGAGAACTGCACTCCCGGCCTTTCCTGGATTTGAGCGAGCCGGCGGACGTGGACAAAATGCGGGCAATAGCAAATGACGTTTTCTCGCTCGCCTGGTCGCTGGGAGGCTCCATCAGCGGCGAGCACGCCGACGGGCTGGTCAGAGCAGCGTTCGTGCGGCGGCAATACGGCGATGCTTATTATGAGCTGCTGTGCAAAATTAAGAATATATTTGATCCGCACGGCTTGATGAATCCCGGCAAGATCATCAACAGCGACCCGGATGTCATGGTCAAGAACCTCAGAAGAGCACGCAAGCTCCTGCCCGAAAGAGTCCAGACGGACTTGCTCTTCGAGAAAGACGAGTTTGCCCTGGAAATCGAACAATGTTACGGCTGCGGATTGTGTCTGAGCAGAGATCCCGACTTGCGGATGTGCCCGGTCTTTCGAGCGATGGGTGAGGAGCTGGCCAGCTCGCGAGCGAAAGCCAACATGCTGCATTTCTGGGCGACGGGGCAACTGGAGCAGAAAGATTTCGACTCGCCGGAGTTCAGGAAGTTTCTGGATTTGTGCGTCAATTGCAAAGCGTGTCTGCGGCAATGTCCGTCCGGCATCGACATTTCGACTATGATGATGGCGGCCCGATCACAATACGCCAAGCGGAAGGGCCTGCGTCTCGCCGAGCGGATACTCAGCCGCAATCGCTATCTGAGCATGTTGGGCGGCGTGTTTTCTCCTCTGTCGAATCTCGCAATCCGGCTGCCGATTTTCAAGTCGCTGCTCGAAAAATCCGCCGGCATCGACAGGCGAAGAAGCATGCCCCGGTTCAGACGCGGCTCGTTCCTCAAAGCAGGGCGGAAGCATCTGGCCTCCTGTGGCCCGATAGAAAGACCTATCGACAAGGTGGCCTATTTTGTCGATACGTATGCGAACTATAACGACCACGAGCTGGGCTTTGCCGTGCTGGAAGTGCTGCGGCACAACAACATTGAGGTGATTTTGCCCAAGCAGTTGCCTGCGCCGCTGCCGGCCGTTATTTATGGCGACGTCGGACAAGCCCAAAAGGACCTCTCGTACAATGTCAGGCACTTAGCCGAAGCAGTCCGTAAGGGCTATAAAATCGTCTGTTCCGAGCCGAGCGCTGCGCTGTGCCTGAAGCAGGAACTGCGGCATTTTGTGGCCGGCGATGATGCAATACTCGTCTCGGAAAACACATACGAATTGATGGACTATCTATTGGACCTTCATACGCAGGGGAAATTGAAAGCGTCCGCGTCGCGGATGCAGAAGGAATTCGTTTATCATTTGCCGTGTCACCTGTGCGCGATTGGCGGCGGGACGGCGAGCATAAGAGTCCTGCAGGAGCTTTGCGGGGCCAAGGTCGCCGACCTCAAAGCCGGCTGCTGCGGCATTGCAGGCACCTTCGGCATGCAGAAAAAGAACTACGACCTCTCATCCCAAATCGCTACGGGGCTGAAACAGGCTCTGGAAAAATCGCCAACCAGAAATGTCCTGACCGAATGCGCCGCCTGCAAAATGCAGATTGAGCATTTAAGCGATTGTGCGGTGAGCCATCCGATTAAGATATTGGCGGAGTGCTATAGCCGGTAGCGTGTGGTTGTCTTGCATCGTGCGCACCGCGAGTGACGAGATAGGCAGCCGCCCCGTAATTTGCTGCCCACACAAGCGCAACAGAAAAATATGTATGGTGTCCGATTTATCCCCGATTTATCCGGTGTCCCCCGATTTATCCCAAGTGTTTTTACGACAGTTGTTGCCAAATCGCCCAAAATCCCAAAATATATTCTAATAACAGTAAAACCGGACCCCAACATTTCGGAGCCCG
>ERZ1292640.3048-Hain-H43-02um-R1-3048-length-13190-cov-6_pt1 | contig 13190 bp, 10 predicted proteins | sample MGYA00564404_ERZ1292640 | MGnify/ENA primary metagenome ERZ1292640 (study PRJEB36523, sample SAMEA6512636) | groundwater metagenome | collected 2019-01-08 | study: AquaDiva: Metagenomics assemblies of 32 groundwater samples
AACGCGTCAGCCGCGCCGTCGAACGCCTGCGCGAATTCTTCGCCAAACGCGGCGTTACCGTCGGCGCGAGTGGCCTCGTCGTCGTCATCTCCACCCACGCCGTCCAGGCCGCACCTGTGGGATTGGCCGTCACAATATCAGCCACCGCCGCTCTTGGCGGAACCACCATCGTCGCCACTGCAACTGCAACCAAGATAATCGCCATGACAGCCCTGCAAAAAACTCTCATTACCGCCACCATCATCGCCGCCGTCGGCACAGGAATATACGAAGCGCGCCAAGCTTCAACCATGCGAAGCCAAGTTCAAACACTCCAGCAAGAGCCGCTCGCCCAACAAATCCAGCAACTGACCCGCGAGCGCGACGATATGTCAAGCAAGCTGGCCGGTCTGCGCGACGATAACGAGCGATTGAACCGCAACACTGCCGAACTGCTCAAGCTGCGTGGGGAGGTTGGTGTGCTGCGTCGAGACCTCGCCGATACGAAGCACTTGGCCGGGTCTTCCAATGATCTGGCAAAGACCTGGACAATTGGACAAACGAAATGGTCCCAAGACTGGAAGAATGCCGGTCTCAATTCACCGGAAGCTGCGTTTGAAACCTATCATTGGGCCGCAGCGAATACCAACTTTCAGACGATGAGGCAGTGTTTGATCTTCGACTACGGGACGAACACTGAGTCGCCTCCAGAGTTGTTTGCAAACAGGAAAGTTCGATCTGAACTTATTGAGATTAGCCACGGACTGACTGGGGGCATTCGTCTTTATTCCGTAAGGCAATGGAGTGACGACCGAGCAGGCATCGAGATCGAGAAGATGGAACGCCGAGGCGTCGAAGCGGTACGCCCGGGCATCAACGGTACAGAGGATCACTATTTCAAATTATCGGATCCGCCGGAATGGGATTTGCGAAAAGACACTGTGAATCTGTTGAAAGTTGATGGCGAATGGAAAGTCATCGAGAACACGCCCGATCGTCTGAGCCTGACACCCGACGATGAAGATCCGAACGCTGTGGCCGAGATGATGATGAAAATGGGACCTAACGAGCTTGAACAAATAAAAACTAAAGTTCCGCTACGGACTTTGCGCGCGTATGAGGCATTGAAGGCCAAAGGCACGCCATGACTCATATCGCCCTATTGGCTAATCCGTGGGGGGGCTAATCGAAAGGACAACACCTTCCCCGTCACGATCTGCTGGTCGCGCCGGAACTGCGCTCCGTCGAAATGGATGATTTCCTTTCCCTGTCCGATTTGGGAGGCGGCGGCTACTATTGGGTGAGTGAACGACGAAACCGACTCACAACTGCTGCGCGCCTACGCTGAGCACCGCTCCGAACCGGCGTTCGCCGAACTGGTGTTCCGGCACGTTCAGAGGAGCAAAGCCTCGAATCCCGCCTGTTGAAAATGCCGGTCACCCGTCAGCGCCGAGTGAATGTCGAAATCCTGCATGACCTCAAACGAAATGCAATCGGTCAGCGACCAATCCTTGTCTTTGCGTTCGGCGAACAAATCCAGCCCGCGCTTTAGCAACTGCTGATTGAGCGGAACGATCTCAACCCGTGGGCTGGCCCGCAATCCGGCCAACAGGGACAAGAAATCCTCACGATCCCCAACCTGGGCGCAGGCATTGCCCAATTCCAACAGGATAAACTCGGTGGTGATGATGCGCCGGTTGATCTTTGATTCAGCCATCGCGCACGGTCTGGCGGGATCGTCTTTCCGCAACAGGGCGAGATAGAAGAAGGTATCAGCAAAGACCGCGCTCACGGTTTCCTGGGTTCGCCGCTGACGTAATGGCCGTGGTTCAAGGCGTAGTCTTTGGGCCAATGTGGACGTGGCTTTGCGACCTTGTCCACAGCCTGGAGAAATGGATCGCTCTCCGGTGTGAGTTCCAAAGGCGTGACCTCCACTGCCGCGCCATCGGGCAGATGCACGTTGGAGGGCAGGACCACCACCCCATTCTGAACTTTTCCGGTGTAGCTCATGGCATTGTTGTCGCCCAAAATCCCCCGGAAAGCAAGTCGCTTAATCCGCGTCCCGGCAGGGATTGGCTCGCCTTTTCTTTGTTTCCTGTCCGATTTGAGCGGCGGCGGTTACTATTCTGTAGAACGACTCGGATTAAGATGAAGATTATGATTAATAGGGCAGCCACACCGTGACTCGGTTGTTCATAATCTTAATCTTTCTTTTGTTCTTAATCGGGGTTCACGAATGAACAGTCTGACCGACCAACAGCTTTTGCGCGATTACACCGGGCTCCGGTCGGAGGCGGCGTTTGCCGAACTGGTGCGGCGGCATGTTGATTTCGTCTATTCCGCCGCCTTGCGGATGGTTCACGACGCGCATCTGGCCGAAGACGTGACGCAAGGGGTGTTTGTGGCCTTGGCGCAAAATGCGTGGCAACTCACGGATCGTCCCGTCTTGTCCGGCTGGCTGCATCGCACGGCGCATAACCTCGCAGCCAACGCCGTCCGCTGCGACGTGCGCCGCCGCGCCCGCGAACAGGAGGCCGCCGCCATGAACGAATTACTCGCCGCCGAACCCGACGCCCTTTGGGAACACATCGCCCCGCATCTTGACGCCGCGCTGGGCGAGTTGAGCGAGGCGGACCGCGACGCGCTGTTGCTGCGCTATTTTGAACGCAAGTCCGTACGCGAGATGGCGCAAACCCTCGGCGTCAGCGACGAAGCCGCGCAAAAACGCGTCAGCCGCGCCGTCGAGCGCTTGCGCGAATTCTTCGCCAAACGCGGCATAACGGTCGAGGCGAGCGGGATGGTCGTCGTCGTTTCTGCCAACGCCGTCCTGGCGGCGCCGGTGGGATTGGCCGTAACGATTTCGACTGCCGCCATTCTCACCGGAACAACCATCACCGCCACCAAAGCCATCGCCATGACCACACTGCAAAAAACTCTCGTCACTGCCACCATCGTTGCCGCAGTCGGCACGGGAATTTACGAAACGCGCCAAGCTTCAACCTTGCGCAGCCAAGTTCAAACCCTCCAACAACAACAAGCCCCGCTCGCCGAGCAAATCCAGCAACTGACCCGCGACCGGGACGACGCCACCCGACAACTCGCCGCGCTGCGCGACGAGAACGAACGGTTGAATCGCAACACCACTGAACTGCTCAAGCTACGCAGCGAAGTGACGCGGTTGCGAGGGGACGCAAGCCAATCAAACGACCCATTTGTCCAAACTGCGCTTAAATGGAAAGCAAAAGAGGCGAAGCTCAAACAATTGTTCGACGAAAGGCCGGATCAGCGAGTGCCGGAAATGCGCTTGCTCACAGACCGGCAGTGGTTCGATATCGCGAGAGACGCAGATTTAGATTCGGTTGGCGGGATTCGCAAGGCTTTAAGTGAGGTTCGCAAAGCAGCCAAGAATGACTTCGCGCCCATCATGTCAAAAGCTCTGAATGAATTTCTTGATGCCAATAATGGACGGCTGCCAGATGATCTTTCACAAATCAGGCCTTACTTCAAGACACCAGTGGACGACGCCATCCTTCAACAATACAAACTTCTTCACACCGGAAACTTGAGAGACCTACCTGGCGGGGTATTCTTGGTTGCGGACAAACAAGTCGTGGACGAGCAAAACGACAAGCCGTTAAGCATCGGACCAAATGCTTATGGAATGATTGAATCATCAGATGCGTCGGTGGCGGCTGAATCCGTAGCAGATGGAATGCAGCAACTCAGCGCGGTTCTTGAAGCATTTGCCGCCGCGAACAATGGCAAAACGCCGACGGAGCTTGACCAACTAAAGCCATTCACAACTACTCCAGAGCAACGGGCAGCGCTCGACAGACTCATAAAGGCAGGCGTGAATTTGGGGCAACCGAAATAGCAATTTGCTGCGCGAAGTTCAATTCATCACCTTCGCCGCGATGTCGCGGCGGAATGGCACTTCATCGCACTGAATCCTCTACCGCCGCGCAAACCGCCGCCGGCGCCGCGCGCGCAAGTTTTTCCGGACTTTGGGTCGGTGGTGGCTGTTTGGGGCGTCTGGCCCCGGTTTCGGACGGTGCGGCGGCCCTTTTCCAAAGCGTTGACAAGTCGGTTTTTACGAAGGTCGATGGCTGCCAGACTGGAATTCAGGTCGTACGTCGTTGACTGGCGCTTACTCCTCTGCCGAGACCGTTGCGAGTCGAGTCGGCCGCCGTCATCTGAACTCGCCCTCCCACCGCGCCACCACCGCCGTCGCCAGGCAATTGCCGATGACGTTGACGGTCGTTCGGCCCATGTCGAGGATTTCATCCACCCCAAGAATGACGGCGACTCCCTCGAGCGGCAAGCCGAAGGACGCCAGCGTGCCGGCCAGAATGACCAGCGCAGACCTCGGCACTCCCGCCACCCCTTTGCTCGTGAGCATCAAGGTCAACATCATCAAAACCTGTTGCCCCAGGCTCAGTTCGATCCCCGCGGCCTGGGCCACAAAGATCGAAGCAACGGCCAGATAGAGCGTGCTCCCGTCGAGATTGAAGCTGTAGCCCGTCGGCATGACGAAGGCCACGATCCGCCTCGGCACGCCGAATTTCTCCATGGCTTCCATGGCTTTGGGAAGCGCGGCTTCGGAACTCGTCGTTGAAAAAGCGATGAGGGCCGGCTCTTTGACGGCAGCGAGGAAGGCCCGGATCGGTATCCGTGCCAGGAGGGCGACCCCGCCGAGCACAAACACCACGAACAGGATCAGCCCCGCATAGAGTGAAAGGATCAGCAACCCGAGGTTGAAAAGGACGCCGAGCCCTTTATGGGCGACGGTCACCGCCAGGGCCGCCCCCACGCCGATCGGCGCGTACCGCATGACAATCCCGGTAAACTTGAACATCGTTTCGGCCAGCGATTCGCAAAACGAAAGCATAACCTGGCGCTTCTCCGCCGGAATCGCGGCCAGGGCAAAGCTGAAAATCACGGTGAAGATGACGATCTGGAGGACTTCGCCTTTGGCCGCCGCGTCGATGATGTTCTGCGGAACGATGTGCGTGAGAATCTCGGCCAAGTCTTGCTTCGCTCCGACAATCTCCGCCGCGCTTTCCGCCGGCTTGAGCTCGACCCCAACCCCCGGCTGGACCACGTTGACTACGAGCAATCCGAGAAAGAGGGCCAGCGTGGTCACAACCTCAAAGTAGATCAAGGATTTGATGCCCATTCGGCCGACCTGACGGAGGTTGCCATGTCCGGCGATCCCGACGACCAATGTCGCGAAAATCAGGGGGGCAATGATCGATTTGATCAGCCGGAGGAAAATCGTGCTGAGCGGCCGGAGTTGGCCGGCCACGTCGGGCATGAGCCAGCCCACCAGGAGTCCGACTCCCATGCCGATAAAAATCCATTGCGTGAGACTGATTCGCCGGGGTGCGGGTTCAGTTGCCATATTCGTCGCTACTGGAGCCAGTTAAGAAACAAGTTAATAATGATGGCGTTGACGAAATCGATGAAAAACGCGCCCACCATCGGGACAACCAGGAATGCTTTGGGAGCAGGACCGAACCGCGCGGTGAGGGTTTTCATGTTGGCGATCGCGTTGGCCGTCGTTCCCAAAACGAAACCGATAAACCCGCTTGCCATCACGGCCGAGTCAAAATCCCTTCCCATAATCCAGTGGACGAATGTCGCCGCGGCGAGAACGACGGCGATGACCTGGATGACCAGAATGACAAACAGCGGCCCAGCCAGGTGGAAAAGCTCCCACAGCTTAAGGTTCATCAAAGCCACAACCAGAAAAGTGTTGAGTGAGACGGTCCCCACGAATTCCATGGCGCGGGCGTCCACCCGGAACAAGCCGGTCCGGTCGTCGATATTCCGGAAGACCGACGCCACAATCATGGCCCCGATATACGCCGGCAACGTCCAACCGAGCGATTCGAAGTATCCACTCAGGATGCTGCCGAGCCCCATCGCGACGCCGAGAACAAGAAGGTTCATGACCAGGTCGGAGTCTTCGCGTTCCGGGTCCACCGTCAGCATCCGGCCATCCAACTCCGGTTGAGCCGGGAGTCCGGAGGTTGGCGCCGGCCTCAGCTTGTGGCGGCGGATGAGGAACGTGCCCACCGGGCCGCCGGTGATGCCTCCCCACACAATCCCAAACGTCGCTGCCGTAATGGCCAGAACATCCGCGCCTGCCACACCGGCTTTTTCAAACAAGGGAGCAAAGGCGATCCCGGTCGCCGGCCCGCCGACCAGGGTGACAGAACCGGCGATGACACCGACCAGCAAATTGATGCCCAAAAGACCCGCCACCGCCATGCCGATCCCGTTTTGCACAAAGCAAAAAACAGAGGAGACGAGGAGGAAGATCAGGACCTGCAGTCCGCCCCGCTTCAGAAGCGCCAGGCTCGCACCCATGCCGATCGTCGTAAAGAAGGCTACCATCAACAACGGCTGCATCGCCGTGTCGAACTGGATGTTGATCCAGCGGTCCCGGCCGGCGAGCATCAGTCCGGCGAACATCAAACCGCCCACCACCGCCGACGGAATATTCAACGCATCCAACACCTTCACCGCCCTGCGCAAGCGCACTCCGGCGTAAAACACAACGGCCGCCACGGCCAGAGTCTGAATCAGGTCGAGCTTGAACGTGGGAATGGTCCCGTCTTCGGTCATGAGGAACGGTTTATTGCGGTGCCGTCCGGCAAGTCCAATACCCATGACGCGGAAGCGAGGCAACAAGGTGAACAGGGCCGATGACGACGTTCCTGGTGTCGTTCACGACAGTATTTTATTGGCAGGAGACTGCTTTGTTGACGCTCTGCGGGAGACGGAGAATTGCTTTTGCGTCGCGTTCATCTTGGGCGAGTCTAGGCCGGCACGGGCAGCCGTCAAGGTGGACTTCGGGGCGGTTTAGGCCGCATCGGGCGTTTGGCCTCGGCTTCGGGCAGTGCGGCGGCCCCTTTCCGAACAACAAATCCATCACCACGGGTCCGCTCCGTACCGTTTGCGGAAATATTCGCGCACCGGCAGTCCCTCCACCAGGGCGGTGCGCCGTTGCTCGGCCTGGCGGCGTTCGCTGGCCTCCAGCCAGTAATAGCAGAAGGGCTGGTCGGTCACCGCGAAGGTCTCCAGCCGCCAAAGAATTTGCCATGCTCCGATTGCTCTTGGAGACTCCCGGCGAGTCGGTCTCGCGCGACCGTTTTCTCCATGTGGTTTGGGGCTACACGGCGTTTCCCACCACCCGTACCGTCGATAAGCACATCGCCAGCTTGTGCAGCAAGATTGAGGAGGACCCGGACCAGCCGCGCTGGATTCAAACCGTCCACGCCATCGAAGACGCAGCCGCGAGTCGCAATCTGGCAGCGCCGTCGTCGGCCAGCCTTTTGCCGGCCACTTCCGCTCCGGGCACGGGCGGTGATTTGCGAGAAACGATCCCTGGCGTCCTTGGCGTCCCGAGTTCCGGTCAAGTCCAGCCATCTGCGCCTGCGGCCAGGGCAGGAAGAGCCGAACCCGGTGCCGCACCTCAGCCACGAATGGTCCCGGCGCGCACGCTCGGCAGCCGCTTTTCTGCGCTGGCTGAAAAGAAAGCCCAACTTCAATTGGACAAGGTGGAACTTGTCCCTTCCCGACAGGCAACCAAAGCTGCTTTGAAAGCGGGATGGGCGGCGATGAGCCGGAGCGCCCGGCGCAACAAGGTTTTGCCCGGCTCCACGCGATGCCAGGGCGATGCGCCGGAGGGATGCGGCAGCGGAATCAAATCAAAGCGGCGCCCCCGATAGTGCGCCTTGAATTTGCGGCCGACCATCTGATCCAGTTTTCCCAGCGGCAGAAATTGCGCTATCGCCAGCTTGCCCACGGGAATGACCAGTTCCGGCCGCAGAATCTCAAACTCTCTCTCCAGCCAGAAGGAGCAGTTGGCAATTTCATCCGGGTCCGGCACGCGATCACCGCCCGCCAGTTTCTTTCCTGGAAAACAGCGACAGACCGCCGCCATATAGATCGTGGAGCGGAACTGGGCTTCGCTCATGCCGGCCGCGTCCTTGAACCAGCCGAATAGAGTCTTCCCCGCCGTCCAGGCGAAGGGCTTTCCGAGGACGGGTTCCTTGTCTCCGGGCGCCTGTCCCACCAGCAACACCTGGCTGAGCACGATGCCGCCGGAGACAACCGGCTTGTGCATCCGCGGACACCGTTGGCAGGCCCGCAACTGCCGAACATGTTCCGTTAGCAGCGATTCTGAGTCAGTCCCAAGAATTGACATAGCTGGTTCCAAGTTTGCGGGGTGATCCTGTCGGCATGGCCGGGTGGAACTCAAGGCAAAAGCCTGCTGGAAAAGATTTGCCGGCGATGCAGGGCGCAGGCACAATCCGCCCCGGTTCCCGATGAAAACCTTCAAACTATTCAGAGCAATATGGCCCCTGTGAAATCAAATCATCTGCCTTCCCATCCACCACTGGACCGCCGCGCTTTTCTGGCCAAAGCCCTGGGGGCCGCCGGTCTGTCAGCGTCTCCCTGCGCTCTCCTCGCTGCCGATGCCACGGCCAAGCCCGGCGCGGACGCTGACGATTCCTCGAAAAAAGCCGGCTCGACTCCCGTCACCGGGGGCCAGCGTGCCCAACCTATGGTCGGCATCGGCGACAAACTCAAGATCACCAAGGTCGAAACGCAACTGATCAAACCGCGCTGGCTGTTTCTCAAGGTCCACACCAATGCCGGCATCGTCGGCCTGGGTGAACCGATTGTGGAAGGCCGCGCCTTGACGGTGGCCAAAGCGGTCGAAGAACTCACCCCTTACCTATTGGGCAAGGATCCCCGGGCGGTGGCGCACCATTGGCAGGCGATGTACCGGCATGCGTTCTATCGTGGCGGACCGATCCTCACCAGCGCCATCAGCGGCATTGACCAGGCGCTGTGGGACATCAAGGGCAAGGCGCTGGGCGTGCCGATCTATGAGTTGCTGGGGGGACCGACGCGAACACGGGTGCGCGTCTATGCCCATGCGGGAACGCCGGAGCGAATCAAAAAGCTCAAACAAGAGGGCTTTACTGCCTTCAAAACGGGTCCCTACAAGGAACGGCCCGCCCGCATCGTGGAGAACAAGGCGTTTATCGACCAGGCCGCCGCACGCTTTGCCGCGCTGCGCGAAGCAGTCGGTGACGAATGCGACATCGGCGTTGATTTTCACGGAGCGATCAGCCCGCAGACGGCCAAGCTGCTGATCAAGGCCCTGGAACCGTACCAACCGATGTTTATCGAGGAACCGGTGAACTGCCAGGAGGTCGATATCATGGCCGACATTGCGCGGGGGACGCATTTGCCCATTGCGACCGGCGAACGCATCTTCACCAAGTGGGGTTTTCGCGAAATCCTGGAAAAGAAGGCGGCCTCGATTTTGCAGCCGGACTTGTGTCACGCCGGCGGGATTACGGAGGTGCGGCTCATTGCGGGGATGGCGGAGGCATTCTACGCCGCGATAGCGCCGCACAATCCGCTGGGGCCGATCTCGCTGGCGGCGGGCATCCAAATCGCGGCGGCCATACCTAATTTTCTTTGCCAGGAGCAGGTCAGTCTGGGCGCCGGTTACCTCAAGACGCCGTTCCAGGTGCGGGAGGGGTACATTGACATACCGATGGGACCGGGCTTGGGCATTGAGTTGGATGAAGAGGCGCTGGCGGACAAGGTGAACCACGATTGGCGGAATCCCGAGACTTACGACGCGGACGATGGATCGGTGGTGGATTGGTAGTCCGGAATTCATCGTGCGTGTTTGACATCGGCCAAGCCAGAACGAGAATGAGCCAATGCCAACGGTTCTCCGCCTCGGTCCTTACCGGTTTCATTTTTACAGCCGCGAGAACAACGAACCACCGCATATCCATGTCGAGCGCGACGATTATGAAGCGAAGTTTTGGCTACGACCCGTATCACTGGCAGCCAACTATGGCTTCAGCCCAGCCGAATTACGACAGATTAAGAGACTGGTAGAACAGCATTGCCAGACGCTGATCGATGCCTATATTGAAGTTCATGGACCATAGCGCGTCATCTCCGACCACCGCCCTGCGCTGCTGGGTGGAAGGACGCCGCATCTGGCTGGAATTGACCGACCAACGCCTGGTGAGTTTTCCAGCGACTAAGTACCCGCGCTTGGCCGAGGCTCCTCAATCTGAACTCGAAAAAGTGCGACTGCGCCTCCACGGTTTAGCCTTGCGCTGGGAGGAATTGGACGAGGACATTTGGATTGAAGACGCCGTGTGCGGACGTTTTCCCCGCACCAGGGAAATGACAGTCTGATTCTTTCCTCATCAACAATCCGCAGGGGGAAGAAGCGACGCACCTCACGGCTTCAAGACAATCTTCCCCGCCAAAGTGCCTTTCTTGCCGATCGTATTCTCTTCCTGCAACCGATGGGCCGCCGCCGTTTCCGACAAAGGCAAAACGCGGTCAACCTTCGCCTTCAGTTTTCCTTCGGCCATCCAGTGGTTGATATCGTCCGCCGAGGCGCGTTGTTCTTCGGGCGTGGCCGCAAACATGACAAATCCGTGCAGCGAACAGCCTTTGACGTAGAACGGTCCCACCGGGAAGAGCGGGCGGGCTTCGCGGCCAGCCATTAAGATCATTCTGCCCCGTGGGGCCAGCAGACCGATGGCACGGTCAAAGTCCGGCTCGCGCAACGTCTCCCACCAGACGTTGACGCCATTTGGAGCAAAGGTTTTGACGGCGGCCTCCACGTTTTCCGCTTTGTAATTGACGGCGAGATCGGCGCCAAGCTGCCGGCAGGCCTGGACTTTCTCATCGCTGCCGGCCGTGGTGATGACGCGCGCGCCCAGGGCTTTGGCCATCTGCACGACGCTGGACCCGACACCGCCCGTGCCGCCGTTAACGAACAAAGTCTCGCCTTGCTTCAGCTTGGCATCGCGTACCAGGCCGAGGTGCGCGGTGATCCCGACCAAGGCAATGGCCGCGGCTGGTTCATCAGCGACGCCGGCCAGGATCGGGTAGAGCCAGCATTCATCCACGGCGGCGAATTCGGCAAAAGTGCCCTGGCGTCCCAGCAATCCCTGGTTGCTGCCCCACACCCGGTCGCCGGGCTTGAATCGGGTCACCTGGGGGCCAACTTCCACGACCGTCCCGGCCAGGTCGCACCCGACGACGAACGGGAGGGGCAACCGCATGGGCACCAAACCGGCGCGGATGTAGGTATCGACGGGATTGACGGCAACGGCGGAGACTTTGACCAGACATTGCGCGCCGGCCAGTTGCGGCTGGGGCAGGTCGTCATAAAGAATGTTTTCCACGGGGCCGGTTTGCCGGATGAAGGCTGCTTTCATAGGTTCTATCTGGATTCTCAGAGCCAAATGGTCCTGCGCGTCAACAGGGCGAGGCCAGGGGCAATCTATTCATGCGAAGGCAGCTTACCGGAGGCGCGCGCCGAACCACAAGTCGAGAAAGGACAGAAAAGGAAGGACTTGCCTTTCTTGACGCGAGCAGTTTTCTCTTCTATAAAAAAGCAACATCGCCCGAACGACGCCGACAATAGAAAGCATCTTATGCCCGACACCGCCAAAGCCCTCGAGTTGCTCAGCAATGTCGATATTTTTGCGAATCTGGATAAAAAGGAACTCATCGCCCTGGCTGACATTGCGCAAACGGAAAGCCACAAAGCCGGCAAAATTGTCTATCGGCAGGGGGACAACAGCGACAGTTTCGGCGTGGTTCTATCCGGCACGTTCGACGTGTATCTGTGGGATGACCTGCTGAAGATTGAGCGGCCTCTGACCAGCTTTAAGCGAGGCGACGTCTTTGGCGAGATGGGCTTGCTGACCGATGAACCGCGCTCCGCCTTCGTCCGGGCCAAGCACGACGGCGAAACGCTGCGTTTCAACAAAGAGGCGTTCTTTTCGCTGCTGGAGAAACAGCCCAAAGTCACGCTGGCGCTGGCCCGCACCCTGGCGCACCGGCTGAATGCGGCCAACAAGGCCCGCGGCCTCAAACTGGAGCGGCTGGCCAGTTACAGCGTGAAAAAGGAATCCCTGCAATTGCTGCCGTTGCAGGTGATCTTGCGCCATAAAGTCCTGCCCATCGCCAAGGAGGAAAACCAGGTCACCGTCGCCCTGGTCGATCCTTCCGATCTGGTCGCGCGCAATACGGTGACCGAATTCCTCGGCAAATATCACGTCCTCTGGGTCTGCATTTCCCAGCCCGATTTCGAACACTTTCGAGACAAGCGCCTCTTTGACTTGGTCAATGAAGGCATCCCTGTAACCGACGTGGGACCGGCGGAGATTGTTTATTTGACCGGCAAGAGCGGGCCGGGCCTCGAACCGCATTCCGCGAGCGCGAGGGCCCTGGATGATATGCTGCGGGATGCGATCGATGCTCACGCCAGCGACCTGCATTTTGAACCCGGCCCTCCTGGTGTCACGGTGCGGGCCCGCATTGACGGGCGTCTGGTGGAACTGGCCCCGATCATGACTTTTCATGCCTATAGATCGATCGTCTCCCGCATCAAAGTCTTGTCCGATCTGGACATTACGGAGACCCGCCTGCCCCAGGATTCGGTCCTGCGCATTCGTTATGGAAACAGGAATATCGACCTGCGGGTGTCCATTGTCCCCTGTCCCCGGGGAGAATCGGTTGCCTTCCGGCTGTTTGATCCGCAACAGCGGAAGCTGGACCTGCACAATTTGATTGTGGCCGAGCCGGTGGCCGAGCAGGTGAAAAAGCTCTTTTCCTTGCCTTCCGGCCTGGTCCTGGTCACCGGTCCGACCGGATCGGGCAAGACCACGACGCTCTACGCGGGCATCCAAGCCCGCCGGGAGCACAGTCCTACGCACAAACTCGTCACGGCTGAAGACCCGATTGAATATGAGCTGAACGGCGCCACCCAAGTGCAGGTCAAGCCGCTCATTGGGCTGACCTTTGAACAAATCCTGCGCAGCATCTTGCGCCAGGACCCGAACATCATTCTGATCGGTGAAATCAGGGACAAAGCCTCCATGGAAATCGCCCTCGAGGCGTCGCTGACCGGGCACCTGGTGTTGTCCAGTCTGCACACCAGCGACGTGTTTGAGACGGTCATGCGCATTCGGCAACGGGGGATCGAGCCGTACGTGATCGCCTCGGCGTTGCGCGGTGTCATCAGCCAGCGGCTCCTGCCCCGGCTCTGCAGCGCGTGCGCGGAGGAAATCCCTGGTGATCGGGTGCTGCTCGAACAGTTGCGCGCCAGCGGCATCATCGGCCTGAATGAAGCGCTC
>ERZ1292640.3049-Hain-H43-02um-R1-3049-length-13189-cov-12_pt1 | contig 13189 bp, 13 predicted proteins | sample MGYA00564404_ERZ1292640 | MGnify/ENA primary metagenome ERZ1292640 (study PRJEB36523, sample SAMEA6512636) | groundwater metagenome | collected 2019-01-08 | study: AquaDiva: Metagenomics assemblies of 32 groundwater samples
CCTGTCGGCGAAACCCGCTGGCTGCAAACGCAGGCCGACCGGACGGGTTTTCCGCATGCCATCATCGGCCATGCCGTGATGACCGATCCGAACGTCGAGGAAATTCTCCAGGGACACCGGCAGTACGCAAACACGCGCGGCGTGCGTCATCAACTGCATTTCTGGGAAGGCGACCCGCTGCGCTGCCGCATCGACCGTCCCGATTTGTGCATCACGGATGAATTCCAGCGCGGCATCGAACTGCTGAAAAAATACGATCTCAGCTTCGAAGCGCAGGGCTTCTCGCACCAGTTCGAGTATTTTGCCGAGATGATCGGCAATCATCCGGAGACCGCTTTCTGCCTCGTGCATGCCGGTATGCTGACGGCGGATGACGACGCAACCGTCAACGCCTGGAAGGAGGGCCTCGAACATCTCCACCCCCTGCCCAATTTGTGGATCAAGTGCTCGGGTCTGAATTTCTTCACGGCGAAGTGCGACGAGAACCACATGCGCATCACGCTCGATCATCTGCTGGACCGATTCGGCGCCGGCCGCTGTTTCTTCGGCAGTAACTTCCCGCTGGAGAAATTGTGGGCGAGCTATGACGATCTCGTCACCACCACCAAGCGGATCCTCGAAGGCCGGCCGGACGACGTGCAGCGAAGGTATTTCCACGATACGGCAACATCGTTCTACCGGATCTGACCGGGTATTCAAGTTCATGGGAAAAATCGAGCGTCGTCTGTTTCTTCACAGCCTGAGTGCCGGGGTGGCCGGGGGGCTTACGGGTTTGATCAGCCAGGCGCTGGCGGCCGACGCACCCGCGATCCGGCAAGGCATGCGTCGCATCCATGGCGAGGTGTCTGTGAACGGCCAGCCCGCCCGGGAGGGAACGCCGATGCGCCGTGGCGACAGGATATCTACCGGTCAGAATTCGGATGCGATCTATGTCCTCGGGGACAATGCCTTCTATCAAAGGGCGGACAGCCGCATCGATTTCGGCAAGACTTCGGCCGCGAGTTTCCTGCGTGTGCTGACGGGTGGCCTGCTCGCGGTCTTCGGGAAGGGCAACCGGCAGATTGAGACGTCCGTGGCCACCGCCGGAATCCGCGGCACCGGCTGCTACATCGAGGTGGAAAAGCGCCGGACCTATTTTTGCTTGTGCTATGGCGCCGTGGTGCTGCAGCCGAAGAATGGCCAAACGGTGCGGTACAAGACTACGCACCATGAAAAACCGCTGTGGATAGAGGAGGGGGCGACCTCGCCCGCTTCGGTCGTCAACCATACCGACGCGGAAATCATCATGCTCGAGGAGTTTGCCGGCCGGAGTTCTCCGTTTCGCGCCGGCGGCAAGCCTTATTCGTAGGCTCGAACGGCCCGCCCACCAAGCCGTCATCGAATAACCGGAAACTGACCGCGCGCGCAAGGAAAAACACGTGACGTTACACCCACCCGTGACAGTCAACGGGCGCACCTATCGCTGGATGGAGCAGTCGCTGGTCGTTGTTTGCGTGGACGGCTGCGAATTCGACTACATCAATAAGGCGGTCGCAGCCGGTGTGGCGCCGTTTCTCCGCCACATGATGACGAGCGGCTCGGCATTCGAGGCCGATTGCGTGGTGCCGAGCTTCACGAACCCGAATAACCTGTCCATCGTCACTGGCGTGCCGCCGGCGGTGCACGGCATCTGCGGCAACTACTTTTTCGACCGCGATGCGAATGCCGAAGTGATGATGAACGATCCCAAGTACCTGCGCGCCGGGACTATCCTTGCAGCGTTTGCGGGTGCGGGCGCGAAGGTCGCGGTGGTCACTGCGAAAGACAAACTGCGCAGCCTGCTCGGCCATCACCTGGCGGGGATTTGCTTCTCGGCAGAGAAGGCGGACCAATGCACGCCGGCGCGGAACGGCATCGAGCGAGTCATTGAGCTTGTGGGCAAGCCGTTGCCATCGGTTTATAGCGCCGATCTGTCGGAATTCGTTTTTGCTGCAGGCGTCAAGCTGATGGAGAGCCAGCGGCCAGACCTCATGTACCTGTCGACGACAGACTATGTGCAGCACAAAGCTCCGCCGGGGGCGCCCGCGGCGAATGCTTTCTACGCAATGATGGACTACTACCTCGCGCGTCTCGGCGCTCTGGGGGCGACCATTGCGCTAACTGCCGACCACGGTATGAACGATAAATCCGGCGCCGATGGCCAGCCGAACGCGATCTACCTGCAGGACCTGCTGGATGGGTGGCTGGGACAGGGCGCGGCGCGGGTGATTCTGCCGATCACCGACCCCTACGTAATGCATCACGGGGCCCTCGGCTCCTTCGCCACGGCCTATTTGCCGCCGGGCACGGACTTCCCTGGAGTCATCAGGCGCCTGTCTGAGGTAGACGGCATCCATCTGGCGATCCCGAACGCCGAGGCATGCACGCGGTTTGAGCTGCCGCCGGACCGGTTGGGCGACGTTATTATCATCTCCGAAAAGCACGTCGTCCTCGGAACCAGCAAAGCGCGCCACGACCTCTCCGGGTTGGATGCCCCGTTGCGCTCCCACGGCGGTATCTCCGAACAAAATGTGCCGCTCTTGTTTAATCGCCGGACCTCCGGCCTGCCGGGCAAGGCGCGCATGCGCAACTTCGATATCATGGACATCGCGTTGAATCACCTGCATGGCTGACGCGACGATTGCGGCCACCAAGACAATAGCAGTGAGCGGCGTTGAATGCAACGCGTGGGCACGGCGGGTTACAATTTGCGCATGGCGCGACGTGAATCGAAGCTTCAACGCTGTGAAGTGGCGATGCTGGTGGACGCGGAGACCGGCGAGCGCAGCGGCTCCGGCCGCTTTGTGCCGGATCGCGGTGGCATGGAACAGCGGGTCCTGGAATCCCTGCGCGCGCGCTACCGCCGCGTCGCGGTGGTGCCGTTCGGACCTGACATCGTCGCAACGCTCGCCGAACTGCGCAAGCTCAGGCCGGGGATCGTTCTCAATCTGACCGAATGGGTTGATGGCGACCGCGCGCTCGATCACGCGATCAGCGGGCTGCTCGACATGATGAAGTTCCGCTACACCGGCACCGGCCCGGCCGGCATGCAGCTCTGCCGGGACAAGGCATTGTCGAAGCAGATCGCCGCCGCAGCCGGCGTCGATGTGCCCTGTTGTTTTACGCTCGGACGCGGCGAACGCATCGCAAACCCCGGACTGCCGTTCCCGCTGATCGTCAAGCCGCAATACGGCGACGGCTCCGACGAAATCGCCAAGGCGTCACTGGTCAGGACGCCGCGTGAATTGCGCGCGCGGGTGAGGGATTTGCGTTCGCGGCGCAAGGAGCCGGTGGTGTGCGAGGAATTCATTCCCGGTCGCGATATTTACGTCGGGATCATCGGCAACGAGCCGCGGGTACTGGCGCCGACGGAAATGGTGATCGGAAGCAAAAAGGCGTCGGCGCCGCAATTCGCGACGTACCGCCTCAAGAACGACGGCAGCTACCGCACCAAATGGCGCGTGCGCTACCGTCTCGCGGCGCTGCCGAAACCGGTGTTGCGGAAAATCGCGGATTTCAGCAGGAAGGCGTTTCGCGCGCTGCACCTGCGCGATTACGCGCGGCTCGATTTCAGGCTCACCCCCGAGGGCCGGGTGGTGTTCATCGAAGCCAATCCCAACCCGGATCTCACGCCGCACACGCTTGGCCGCAATCTGTGCTTCGTCGGTATCGAGTATCGCAATCTGATCCCGCGCATCGTCGAGACCGCTCGCAAGCGCTATCGCAGGCGGTAACCGGCGCGGTTACCCCGGCTTGGGGCGCCGCACTCGGTACTCAAAAGATTTTCTTCCTGCGCCACCGTTTGGGGCGGTCTCTCGGGTAGTTAAGGCCGCTGGCATCGATACCCAGGTCCACAAACAGCTTGGCCAGCACTATCGCCGAGCTGTAACCCTCCAGTACAGGCACTTCCCAGCCGATGCCGTGCAGGCGTTTTTGCAGAAATGACTGCAGCCAGAAGACGTCCGAGCAGCCGAAGGTGATGACTTCCGCTCCGTCCTCCTCGATCGCTGCGATGGCTTCCCTGACAGCCCGTTCCACGGCCTCGGACGGCTCGCCTCTGAGCGCCTTCTCCCGTTCCTTGTCGATGGTGTTCTCATCCGCGACTCCGGGCCTGGGATGGTAGAAATTGATATTCCGGATGGAAGCGCACCGGCCGGTCATACGGTGGCGGACCACGAGGTCGTAATAGAACATGTTATGCGTCTCGGTAAAGTCGATGACGCTGAATTTGTTGCCCAGCGTGCAGGCAATGTGCATCTGGGAAAAGGCGCACGAGGTCACCGGGATGCCGTACTGGCGGGCGATCTCCCGCGACTCCAGGAAACCCGGCTCGCCGCCGCCCAGCAGCACGATGGCGTTGTACTTGCCGCTCTCGCAGGCTTCGCGCACGATCGGCAAACGCGCCGCGGCGACGTGGCAAAACTCCTCCCGGGTCTCCACCGCCCAATCGCCGTAGGGAGCAATCGGACCCCCGTGAAAATCCCACTCGACGTCCTCCAGCAAGGGCCCGATGTTGAGGTAATTCATCCTCAGCCGCTGCTCCCTGGGCAGTTCGGCGGAATGATACTTGTCCGCGAACTTGCCGCCGGTAGACAACTGAAACGGCTGGATGAACAGGAACCGGTATTTCTTGTCCGCTCCCGCCATGACCGATCTGCTCCTGTCAGTGCTTGGGCATCATTGCGCTCAGCACCCGCTGGCGCTTTGCTTCGACGTCCTGCGCAAACCCCGGATGCTGCTGCTCGACGAATGTCGTGGCCAGTCCAAGCTTCAGCAGCGCCACTGCAAACGTCGCGCCAAGATCGTCGAGATCGGCGCTGACCTTTGCCAATTGCAGCGCCTCGATCGTTTCATCCATCAGTTGTTGCAATGCCGAATGAATTTCGTCATCAAACAGTTTGGAGTTGGACATGGTGGAATCTGTGGTCGCGAAGGAACATTATTTTAACGTGTTCGGCGGCGACGCGCTGTGCAGCGGTGCCCGGGCGGTTACAATAGCACCGGTGAGGAGCGAGTCACATGGGGTGCGCCGTATCGCGAAAGACTTGTCTGCTGCTGGCTTTGTCGTTGCCCGCTTTGCCGGCCGCGCAGGCGCAGGTCTATCCGGACAAGCCGATCCGGCTGATCGTGCCGGCGCCGATGGGCAGCGTCACCGATGTCGTCGCGCGCGTGCTGGCACAGAAGCTCACCGAGCGCTGGGCGCAGCCGGTCGTGGTCGAGGACCGTCGCGGTGCGAACGGCGTCATCGGCAGCGAACTCGTCGCGAAGTCCGCGCCCGACGGCTATACGCTGCTCCTGGCTGATACCGCCCACGTCACGAATCCGGCCCTGCGCGGGAAGCTGCCGTACGATACGCTCCACGACTTCGCGCCGGTGAGCATGATCGCGGTGGTGCCGAGCGTGCTGGTGGTGCATCCTTCGGTGCCGGCGAGATCGGTCAGGGAACTGGTCGCGCTCGCCGGGGCGCGGCTGGACGGTTTGAACTACGCCTCTGCCGGTAGCGGCAGCTCAACGCACCTGGCGGGTTTGCTGTTCAACACGATGGCCGGCGTGAGCATGGTGCACGTGCCGTACAAGGGCGGCAGGCTCGCGCTCACCGAGTTGATCGGCGGGCAGGTGTCGCTGATGTTCGGCAGCATGATACTTTCACTGCCCCACGTTCGCACGGGCAAGCTGCGCGCGCTCGCCGTGACCAGTGCCAAGCGCTCGGCCGCGGCGCCCGGGCTGCCGACGATTGCCGAAGCGGCGCTGCCGGGATTTGAGGTGACGACGTGGTTCGCGCTGCTGGCGCCCGCGAAAACTCCGGGCCCGATCGTCAACAAGCTCAATTCGGAGATCACCAGCCTGCTCACGCTGCCCGAGATCAGGGACCGCATGCTTTTTCACGGGGTGGAAGTGCATCACCGTTCGTCGGCTGATCTCGGCGACCACATCCGCCGTGAGATCGCGAAGTGGGACAAGCTGATCAAGGTATCGGCCGCGAGGATGGATCCACCCTGACGCGATATGCGAGAATCGGGCCTGGTCAAGTCATGGAGGAAAAGCACATGCAATTAAGCTTGAAGGGGAAGGTTGCCGCGGTCACCGGCGGCAGCGAAGGTATCGGCAGGGCGACCGCGTTGCGTCTTGCCGAACTCGGCGCCAAGGTCGCGATTTGCGCGCGCCGCGCGGAGGTGCTGGAGAAAACGGCCGGCGACATCAGGACGCTCGGCGCCGAGGTGCTCGCCATGACCGCCGATGCCACCAGCGCCGGCGACATGGCGCGCTTCGTCGGCGAGACGGTGCAGCGCTTCGGGCGCATCGACATCCTCGTCAATAACGCGGGCGCAACCGGCCAGGCGGCGTTCGAAACCGTCGACGATGCGGCGTGGCAGCAGGATCTCGAAATCAAGGTGATGGCGCACGTGCGCACGACACGCGAGGTGATCCCGCACATGAAGCGGCAGGGCGGAGGGCGCATCATCAACCTCAACATGGTCGCGGCCAAGCAGCCCGGCGCGGAGCAGTTTCCCACCACCGTCAGCCGTGCCGCCGGGCTCGCGCTGACCAAGGGGCTGTCGAAGGAGCTGGCGCCGTTCAACATCCTGGTCAACGTTGTTGCCGTCGGAAAAATCAAGTCCATGCAGCAGGAGCGCCGCGCGAAGCGCAGCGGCGTGAGCGTGGAGGAGCACTACGCGAAAACCGGCAAGACCATTCCGCTCGGCCGCGTGGGTGAGTCCGGGGAAGTCGCGAACGTGATCGCGTTTCTCTCCTCCGACGCCGCGAGCTACATCACCGGAACCTGCATCAACGTCGACGGAGGACTGTCCGGCGTGTTGTAGTTTTGGTTACAATACGCGCCTTTCAGCAACAGGACTCCGTTCCGCCATGCCGGTTACCAAACGCAAGCCACGCCGCCGCATTACCGTACGCAATTCCGGAATTCACGGCAAAGGCGTGTTTGCCGCGACCTCGATTCCGAAAGGCACCCGCATCATCGAATACAAGGGGGCGCGCATGAGCGAGGATGCGGCCGACGAGAAGTACGGCGACGACGAAAGCCCGCATACTTTCCTCTTCCTGCTCGATGACAAGACCGTGATCGACGCCAACCGCCGCGGCAACTCGGCGCGCTGGATCAACCACGGCTGCGAGCCGAACTGCGAGGCGAACGAGGAGAACGGGCGCCTGTTCATCGATGCGGTCCGCAACATCCGGCGCGGTGAAGAGTTGACTTACGATTACAAGCTGATCGTCGATGAACGCTACACGCCGGCGCTGAAACGATTCTACGCGTGCGACTGCGGCGCCCACCAGTGCCGGGGCACTATCCTGGGCAAAAAACGCTGAGCGCCGATCCTGGCGCGCTAGAATTTCTCGACGTACGGCCGCAGATCGACTTCGTGGCTCCACGCGCTGCGCGGCTGCAGGTGGAGCTGGTAGTAGGTCTCGGCGATGGCGGCGGGATCGAGCACGGTATCCTTGCCGCGCTCGGCGGTGCTGTGCCCGGGCCGCTCGCCCTCGATCTGGCCGTCGATCACGACGTGCGCGACGTGGATGCCCTGCGGCTGCAGTTCGCGCGCCATGCTTTGCGCGAGCGCGCGCAAGCCGAATTTGCCGACCGCGAGATTCTGGAACAGCGCGCCGCCGCGCAGTGACGCGGTCGCACCGGTGAAAATGATGGTGCCTTTGTGTTCCGCGTTGCGCGTGAGCATCGCGCGTGCGGCCTCGCGTCCAACGAGAAATCCACCGAGGCAGCCCACGCGCCAGCACCGTTCAAACTCCTCGACGCTGGTATCGAGAACGCCTTTTCGTACGAATGCGCCGGCGTTGTAGACGACCAGCCGCGGCGTTCCAAACTCGGCTTGAACGCGTTCAAACAGGCGCTTCACGTCCGCCTCGCTGGTTGCGTCGCACGCGACCGCCATGGTCCGGTGCACGATGCCGCTCAGTTCGAGCGCGAGCGTCTCGATTCTCTCGATATTGCGTACGGCCATGACGACGTCCATCTCCGCGTGCGAAAACCGCTGGGCGAGTGCTGCGCCCAGTCCGGGCCCGGCGCCAACGATGACGGCGGTATCACTCATATCACACCCCTCATGCAACGCACGTCGTCGAAACTCGTCTCGGAAAAATCAAGGTAGAATCCATCGCAATCCCGATTGGCGGATTGCGCTGCGCTCCATCCACCCTACGCCTTCTGATCGGCGTTCATCGGCGTTTATCGGCGGTTACTTTGGGTTTCCGCCTTCCGCCTCACTCCGGCTTGACGCCTGCTTTCTGCACCACCTTGCGCCAGACGTCGATATCTCTCTTGATCAGCGCGGCGAACTTCTCGGGAGTGCCGCCGGCTGCCGACACGCCGTCGCCCGCGAGTTTGTCCTGCATGTCCTTGTTCTGCAGGATCTTGTTGAGCTCGCCGTTAATCCGAACCAGAATCGGTTTCGGCAGGCCTTTGGGGGCGATCAGGCCGTGCCACAGGACCACTTCGTAGCCCTTGAGCCCGGACTCGCTGACAGTCGGTATTTCGGGCGCACCGTCGATGCGTTTCGGTGTCGTGACTGCAATGCCCCGGAAGCGGCCGTTTCTCATTTGCGGCAGGGCGGCGGCGACGCTTCCAAACAGGACCTGGGTCTGGCCGGCGATGGTGTCGGTGATCGCGGGGCTCGTGCCTTTGTACGGGATGTGCACCATCTTGATTCCCGCCATGTCGATGAAGAGCTCGGTCGCGAGATGGGTAATGCTGCCCTGGCCGCTCGAGGCGTAGTTCAGGCCGTTGGGTTTGGCCTTGGCGAGCGCAATCAGGTCCTTGATGCTCTTCACCGGCAGCGACGGGTGCACGACCACGAGGAACGGCCCCTGCGACATCTGGATCACCGCGGTAATGTCGTTCACCGGATCGAAACTGAGCTTGTAGAGGTTCGGGTTCACCGCGTAGCTGCCCGAGATCAGCGTGTACGTATAACCATCGGGCGCGGCCTTCGCGCCGACCTCCGCGCCGAGTGTGCCGCCTGCGCCGGCGCGGTTTTCCACGATCGCCTGCTGGCCCAGCACCTCGCTCAGCTTATGCGCCGCGACGCGGGCGATGAAATCAGTGCCGCCGCCCGGCGCGAACGGCGCGATGATGCGGATGGGTTTCGCCGGATAGGGCTGGCTCCAGGCCTGCGCGGCCAGGCACGCGGGAACGACGGCGATCAGGTACGTAAAAGTGCGTTTCATCTTGATTTCTCCTCGAGGTAATCAGAAGAGATTTTATTCCGATTGCGGCGGCTGCGCTTGTCAGATCCGCCGCAGGATTTCGGTGCCTTTGAAAAGCGTCTGTTCGGTTTTCGCAAAGCAGAACCGCAGCACTTTGTGACCCGGCGGGGTGTGATAGAACGCGGAGAGCGGAATCGCGGCGATGCCGTGCTCGCGCGTCAGCCGCATCGCGAAATCGGCATCCTTCTCATCGGTGATGTCGTCGTAGCGCACGCTTTGAAAATACGTGCCGCTTGACGGCAACAGTGTAAATCGCGATTCGCGCAGCCGGTCGCGGAAGTAATCGCGTTTCTTCTGGTAGAACGCGGCGAGCCCGAGGTAATGCCGCGGCTGCCGCATGAACTCGGCGAGCGCGTACTGCACCGGCGTGTTGCAGGTAAAAACGTTGAACTGGTGCACCTTGCGGAATTCATTCATCAATGCCCTGGGGGCCAGGCAATAGCCCATTTTCCAGCCGGTGACGTGATAGGTCTTGCCGAACGAGGAAACGACGAAACTGCGCTCGGCGAGCCCCGGGAAGCGCGCGACACTCTGGTGTTGCGCGCCGTCGAACACGAGGTGCTCGTAGACTTCATCGCTCAGGACCACGATGTCGGTGCCGCGCGTGATCGCGTCGAGTTCCCGCATGTCGGCGGCCGAGAATACGCTGGCGGTCGGGTTGTTCGGCGTATTGATGATGATCATGCGCGTCTTCGGCGTGATCGCCTGCCTGACCTCGTTCCAGTCGATGTGATAGTCGGGGAATTTCAACCCGAGATAAACCGTCTTGCCGCCCTGCACCTCGATCGACGGCACGTAGCTGTCGTAGGCGGGCTCGAACACGATCACTTCATCGCCGGGGCGAATCAGGGTGGCGATCGCGGTGAACAAGCCGTAAGTCGCGCCGGGCGTCACCGTGATTTCGTGCTCCGGATCATAGGATGCGCCGTAAAGCGTCCGCACTTTTTCGGCGATGGCCTCGCGCAGCTCGGGGATGCCGGCCATCGGCGGGTACTGGTTCAGGCCCGCTTTCATGTATTTGGTGACCAGATCCTGCAGCTCGGGCGCGCAGTCGAAATCGGGAAAGCCCTGCGACAGGTTGATCGCGTTGTGCTCGGCCGCGAGCCGCGACATCACGGTGAATATGGTGGTGCCAACCTGCGGCAGCTTGGAGACCAGCGCTCCGGGGTAAGTGGGCATGTTGCCTGGCGCTTTTTGCGTAAAACGGGAATTCTAGCAGCAGGGCAGAATCAGGGACCTGCGAGCTGCGGTTTTTCGGCCAGCGCATGAAAATCGTCGACGTATTCCTGCAGGCGATGCAGCACGATCTGGCGCTGGCCGGGCGTCAGCAGCTTGTCGACCGCAAGATAAAACTCGATGCGCTTTGCATAGAGTTCGACCGACAGCTGCTGGAACGCGGGTGCGCGGCCGCTCTCCCAGTCCACCAGCCATGCCTGCAGTTTGGGCCTGAATTGCTGCGGGTTGGCGCGCAGCTTGAGCAATTGCAGAAACTTCTGCTGGCGGCGGATCCGGTCGGCGTGGCGCAAATGCTCGATCAGCGGGATGGCGTCCAGCAGCGCCGCGATTTTTTGTTCCTGCTCGTAAGTGAGGCCGCCGGTCCAGTCCTGGATCTGGTCCAGCGTCTTCTTCAGCCGTGCGCGCTTGCGTTTTTCGACGCTGCCGTCAAGCTCGTGTTCGCGCGCGAATTTGCGGTTGACCTTGCGCCATTTTGTCTGCAACGCGTCGATCTGCTCGGGCGCGAGCGTTGCCAGCATCTCGGCGGCGTCAGTGCTGCCGCGGTTGACGATGACACGGTAACGCCCCTTGAGCCCTTCGATGAACCAGACGACGTCGTCGTGCTTGAGGCCTTGCCGGGCCTTGGCGATAGCGGTGCTCGCGAAAACCGCGTAATCGGGTAATTGCTCGTAACGGTGCCACGCGTGCAGCCGTTCGAGGCGCGCGTTCAGGTCGTCCCGCTGCAGTGGATTCAAATCGAAGTACTCGTTGGCGCGCCACGCGATCAGCGTATCCGCCTGGCTGTAGCTCAGCCGCAGCGCGCTGCATCCGGCGATGAGCAGCAGGCAGCTCAATGCCGCGAGCAGTGGTACTGAACGGAAAAACCGTGCATTCATGAAATTGTCCTCATGCCCGTTGCGCCGGCGGGCCGGGGTAACCCCGGAGCGACCGAAAAAAACGGGGCCGTTCCGGCCCCGTTCCCACGGCGGTGTTCTGTAACTTCTACTTTCCGGCGAGCCCTGCCTTGGCGCATTGCTCGTCCTGATCGCCGGTCACGCCGCTTACTCCTACGGCTCCGATGACTTTTCCGCCGACGAAGATCGGCAGCCCGCCGGGACTCGCCACGACGCCGGGCAGGGTCATGATTGCCGGGCCTCCTTTAGCGATTGTATCTGCAAATACGCGGGTCGGGCGCCGATAAGTGGCCGCGGCCTTCGCCTTCATGATAGCGATCTTCATGCTCGCGGTCTGCGTGTCCTCTATGCGCTCGAAGTACACCAGGCTTCCGTGGGTATCGACGATCGCGACGGCGACGTTCCATTTGTTGCGCTGGCATTCGGCGACGACTCCCGCGGCGATCTTTTTCGCGGCCGTGATGTTGACGGACGGGCCGTAGCCGGGCCGTTAATCCTGGGCCCAAGCCTGCACGGCGAACAGTGCAAACAACGTGACGCATAGAGCCTGCGTGATTCTCTTCAGTGCTGACATGATTCCTCCTTTGGTGGTGGTGAACTGTGAAAAGCGATCCATACGATACCCTCGGACAGCCGCTCAGGCAAACATCACAACCGGCCCAGATATTCCACCATCCGGCGACGCAGTCTGGTAGGGTGGATGCAGGCGCCTTTCGCGCCGGAATCCACCATCCGTCGATCCGCGCGGCATCACCCAGCGCTTGGTGGATTGCGCTGCGCTCCATCCACCCTACGATAAGCCGGGAAATCACAAGCTTTGAATCAGCTCGGCCATGCGTTTGCGCTGCCCGGCGTCGGGCAGCCGCCCCTTGCCGGCCCCGAGGTTGTCGGCCATGTGGAGCACTTTGCCGGAGCCGGGTATCACGCAGGTAACCGCCGGATGCGCCAGTATGTATTTGAGAAAAAATTGCGCCCAGCTTGCACAATCGAATTCCGCCGCCCAGGCCGGCAGCGCTCTGCCTTGGATTTTGGCGAACAGCGCGCCGTGCGCGAACGGCCGGTTGATGATCACCGCGGTGCCGGTTTCCGCCGCGACCGGCAACAGCCGCGTTTCCGCCTCGCGCTCGGCGAGCGAATAATTGAACTGCACGAAATCGTAATCGCGCGTCTTGAGCAGTTGCTCGAGTTCGCGATAGGCGCCCGAATAATAATGCGTGATGCCGAGGTAGCGGATCGTGCCGGCCTGCTTCCATTCGCGCAGCGTTTTAAGATGCGTCTCAAGATCGAGCAGATTGTGCACTTGCATCAGGTCGATGTGCTGCGTGCGCATCACGCGCAGTGAATCCTGCATTTGCCTGATGCCGGCCTCGCGCCCGGTGGTCCAGACCTTGGTTGCGAGAAACAGCGACGGGCGCAGGGCGAGCTCGCTTGCAAGCCCGCCGACCGCGCTTTCGGCGTGGCCATACATCGGCGAGCTGTCGACGACGCTGGCGCCGCCGGCAACGAAGGTTTTCAGCACCTCCCTGAGTTCCGCCATCTCAGGCGTGTGCGGCGGGACGTCGAAGACGACATAGGTGCCGAGCCCGACCGCCGGCAGTAGCTCGCCGCTGCGCGGAATCGGCCGCTTGAGCATGGTGGCCGGGCCTGATTGCGCGGCGAAATTACGGTGCGACATGGCAATCAACGGGCTTGCGGCGAGCAGTTTCAATGCGTGGCGTCGTTGCATAAAGAGGGACGCTAATCTGATCGTGTCAGAAAAACCGATTCCCTCCCCCTCGATGGGGGAGGTGCGCCGGAGCGTGGAG
>ERZ1292640.3051-Hain-H43-02um-R1-3051-length-13186-cov-5_pt1 | contig 13186 bp, 13 predicted proteins | sample MGYA00564404_ERZ1292640 | MGnify/ENA primary metagenome ERZ1292640 (study PRJEB36523, sample SAMEA6512636) | groundwater metagenome | collected 2019-01-08 | study: AquaDiva: Metagenomics assemblies of 32 groundwater samples
TCCGAGGCGGGAGCTTCTTGCTTTGTCTGTACGGCATTTTCGTCCCTGCAACCTGAGAGCAACAGGAAAAATAAGACAGCCACTATAACCGGTATGAATCTGGCCTTGTCCATAATCATTCCCTTTCATGAACGTGCAGCCTTGTTCGGCCCCCTGGGGGCGAGGCAGGTCAGCGCCGTAACCTCTTACTCACTCATCCATTCGGCCGTGCAGCCGACGGGTGTAAGCGACTATTCGACTCCGTTGGCGCCGCCGTAAATGAAGCGCATCCGGCCGATGTTCGGAACAATGCCAAACGGAAAGTCCTCGAACGGCTTGAAGCCGCTGGGCCAATAGACAAACAGCGCTTTACCGACCAGATAATCGCGCGGCACGGTTCCCACGTCGTAAAGGGGCAGCCCCCTGTTCGACCGTCCCTTTCTGTTCCACCACCGGCCGTCCTCGCTGTTGGGGCTGTTGTCGCCCAGCACGAAAAACTGATCTTCCTTAAGGTCAAACGGCGAATTTCTCGTCGCTCGGCCGTCTCTGCTGCTATTGGAAAACTTCGCCTCAGTGTAATGAATGTCCCTGAAGATCTTTATGTGCGAGAGAGTCAGCCTGCCGGAACCGAAGATTTCCACTCGCGGCTCACTATCTTCGCTTATCGGCCCGGCATCCTCTATATTCCGGCCCAAATCATAAGTCAGCTTTTTGCTGCCGTACTGAAAAATCAATTGGTGGTCCACATTGGCGAATTGGACCAAAGCCGATTCGGTTACAGGCACAGGTCCCAGGCGAGCCAGATCGGTAGTCTGGCCGGCTTTGTCGCTTTTTGCGATGATCATCTCGCCGGCCAAATCCACCCACGCTCTGTAAGTGGTTTGGTATTTGCTCAGGGCGATCCCGATACGTCCTTTTCCTTCGCCCGCCCGCACGGAGAAACGCACCATCAAATCGCTGCAATAGGGCATATAGCTGTATGTGTCAACGTCGTCGTATGCGTAGCTCGCTCTGAAGTCGTTGCCGATGGATGTATCGTAGAAAAGCGAATTGATTCGGTCGGTCTGCCCCTCGGCCGGCTCCAAACGCAAGATGGTCGGACTGTTTCTGTCGGTTGTGGCCCATTCTGAATCCCCGACGTTCTTGAACGGCTGCTCCCAGGGGTGGCCGTTGAAGGAACCTTCGTTCGGCCGAACGGGCTGATAGTCGTTATCGTAAACGGGCATCCACAGCTCGTTTTGTACTTTGGCCGGCTTTCGGGCAATCTGGCCGTTGGCATAGACGTCCCCGTCGATAATCTGGATTCTTTCACCCGGAAGGCCGATTAACCGTTTGATGTAGTTGACGCCAGGCTCCGGCGGATTCTTAAACACGACGACGTCCCAGCGCTTGGGCTCAAAAAACTGGTAAATACACTTCAGGACCAGGATGCGGTCGCCATTCGCCACCGGCATAGGTTTGTCGCCCATAAGCTCGTTGCTGCACCGTGGGCAGCGAGAGGGGGGTAACTCTTTATCGCGCCTCGCGCCGTTGCTTTGGTAGGGCCCACTTTTGTTCGCCGAGGTCCGGGAGTCATACACTATCCCGCACCTGCGGCACGTGCTTTGAGACGGATACCGGCCGCAATTCGGGCAGCGCGTGATAGGCACCGGCGCAAGTGCCGAAGGGACCGTATCTTCAGGCAAGTCATAGTTACCCGGCACAAAGCCACATTCATACTTGTACCCGCACTGCGGGCACGCTAATCGAAAATGAGCCCCCTTGAGGGTATCGGCCATACTGCCCGTGGGGATGCGGAACGCCTCCATGACAAAAGCCCTGAAGACAAAGGCCAATATGAACGCGGTGATCAGCCACTCGAAAGTATTGGCGATCTCGGCCGCCCTGTCTTTCTTTTTCTGAACCGTTTTGCCGGAACCGTTCTTTTCGTCTTTCTCTGAAGACATAAATGCCAATCCTGTTTGTGAAGGTCCGCTCTGACCTCATTAGTCAAAAGCAGACACAAGAAGCGTGATTATGCCGACAAATCCTTTTTCGGTCAACAGACTAATTCGCGCAGCGGACCATTTTCTCACGAGATTTTCACGGATAAGCAGCTCGCCTGCGAATCCGCGAAAGACAATCTCTGCGGCGGGAAATTTCCCCGAACGTCAATTTTTTCTTGGAATCAGGAAGATTTTGTGTAAAATTATGTTGTCGTTTCGAAGTCTTTGCTGTATAGTGAGTTGCGGTGTTTTAGGATTTGTACTTTGCGGGTTGTTTTTAAGGTCAGCCAGAGGAATTCACGCCCCGCAGAGTACTCCGGGAGCAGCAACTTGTGTTTAACAAGGCATGCGAAGGTGTGTGTGGTGAAGCTGCTGGATAGTCCGTCGAGAGTCTGTTCGTTATGCAGCAGTTTCCGTAACCAGAAGAATCCAGTGTCCTAAATTGCTCTTTCCTGTAGCGAGGTAGTCTATGACAACAATTACGAAGAAAGAACTGATCGACCGGATTGCAGAGCAGACGCAAGCGAAAAGAGTGACCGTCAAGTGCATTATCCAGGCGTTCCTTGATGAGATAACGAGGGAACTGTGTGACAATAACCGTTTGGAATTCCGAGATTTTGGCGTCTTTGAGATCAAGACAAGAGCCGCACGAACGGCGCAGAATCCGAAGACTCTTGCGCGCGTGGAGGTTCCTGCGAAACGGACGGTCAAGTTCAAGATGGGCCGGCTGATGAGGGAACATCTGTGTACCCCCGCCGTGGAGTCGGCCAAAGCCAAATGAGAGTGCAGGTCAAGAAAAACGTCGCTCGCAATACCATGCAGCGCCGGCAAAAACAAACCGTGCATCGCGGAGATCACGCGGCACGCAGCGAAGAATCGGTACTGGTTGACAAAAGGAGCGTTTGATATGTCAGAGGGAAAAGTCAAGTGGTTTAACCCGCGGAAGGGGTATGGATTTATCGCTACGGCCGACGGCCGTGATATTTTCGTCCACTACTCAAGTATCCCGGGTGATGGATATAAAACTCTTGTGGAAGGCGACCCCGTTACGTTCGACATCGTTGACGGGGAAAAAGGACTTAGAGCTGAGAACGTGATCGCTAAGTCGGCTTCCGGAAGCGCAGATGCCTCATGAGGCGGCCTTGCTGTTTCGGGTTTGACGGGAGGACCTAAACGAGCCTTGTTTTCCCCTTCCATCGTGGCTTGACTGAAGCCTGAAACGGCGGTAGAAATAGCCGGTGGTTTTATGCCGCTTGACGTGCGGTTTCAAGGGTTGGAGCGCTCTTTACCTCGCCACTAAGACAGGCAACGAAGCGTTCGATACACAACGTGAGAACCATGATTGCAGGTGAATGTCAATCAGGTTTGGACTGTAACGTTCTTGTGCTGAACAAGCACTACATGGCGATTCGCATCGTAGGAGCCCGGCGTGCATTTTCCCTGTTGTTCCGAGATCTCGCGGAGGTCGTCTCGCTCGAAGAGGGCAAGTACTCCAACTACGATTTCCAGAGCTGGTGCGAGGTCAGCCAGTTCCGGCGTCATTTCGAGCCGGACGGACACGACTGGATCTCGACGATTAACTTTTACGTCGCCGTCCCGCGGATCATTCGGCTGCTGTTCTACGACCGCCTGCCCCGAAGCGAGGTCAAATTCAATCGCCGGAACATCTTTGCCCGCGACAAGAACAGGTGCCAGTATTGCGGCAAGCGATTCGCAACCAGCGAGCTGTCGCTCGACCACGTCATCCCGCGGACCCTGGGCGGTAAGGCCACGTGGGAAAACATCGTGTGTGCCTGCGCCGCGTGTAACGTCAAGAAAGGCGGACGCATGCCGAAGCAGGCCGGCATGACGCTTATCCAGAAACCGATCAAGCCCAAGCACAACCCCCTCGTCCACGTCCATCTTGGCCACGAGCGATACCGAAGCTGGAGACAATTCCTGGACCACGCTTACTGGTCCGTGGAATTGAAATAGCGTCCGCTCGATCCATCTCCCGGCCATTTCCATGCCCATTCCGAACTGCGCCAGGTGGACGAATTACTCCATGGCAGCCTCAGCTTTGGTGGGCACCGGCTTGGGACCGCCAAACTTGGTGACATTAAGGGCATCCATCTCGCTTTCGGTCAAAACCGGCTCGGTGATAATTCGCGGCGTGATAAAGATGACCAGCTCGGTGTTCACCGTCGCTTCGCCCTCGAACCGGAACAGATGACCCAGGATGGGGATATCGCCCAGCATCGGCACTTTGTTGATCTGCTGACTGGTCTCCTTCTTCCGCAGGCCGCCCAGGACAACCGCCTGGCCGTCTCTGACCAGGGCGACGGTCTTAACCTTGCGCGTATCGACAACCGGAACGTCACTGGATGAAACCTGAACGCGCGTCACAAGAACGCTGAATTCCGGCTCAAGGATCATTCTTAACATCCCGTCTCTTGCAACATGCGGCGTAACAACGAGCTTTACTCCCACCGGCTTGAATTTCACCGACTCGGTAACGGTACCGGAGGTTATCGTTTTTTCCACGTAAGGCTGCTCCGTGATGATATCGAACGTGGCCTGCTCGTTATCCACGACCATGATTCTCGGATTGGCCAGAAGCTTGGCGTCGATGTTTTCCTTCTCGGCCCTTAATTGGGCGTCGAGATTGAGGTGTTCGTTGAGCACGCCGAAGCGAAGGAATCCGAGCGTGGCAGCGGCCGTTTTGTTCGTCCCGCCCTCGAAGCCGGCGATAACCGCCGGGTCGGTCCTGCTGCCGATGTACGTGTCGGCGCCGCCTTTATCGACGACAATGTCATCGTTAAGGATATTGGAGCTCGTGTCCACGTTGGTGCGCCTGCCCGCGTTCCATTCGATGCCGAGGTCGAGATTGTCTTTGCTCGTGATGTCGTAGATTCGCACCTCGACCAATACCTGGGGGGTGATGCGGTCGATCTTGGCCAGGAGATTCGTGATGTCCCGGACCTTGCCCTCGGTGTCCGTGATGATGATGTGACTGGTGCCCTCGATACAGGAGACCGAACCCTGGGCCGACTTGAATTTCTCCAGAGCTTTCACAACCTGTGTGACGTCGGCGTAGATAATCTCAAACGTTTCGGTGACGAGCCTCTCGGATATCTCGGGCATTTCCTCGCGTGATAGTATCCGTATGACGTTCTCGCCCGCGATATAACCGGCGCCGTGCACGTCGAGAATGCACCGCAGGGCTTCTTCCAGCGACACTTCGCTCAGTGACACAGTGACGTTTCCAGTTACTTTCGGGCTCATGATAAGGTCCACGTCCACCTGGTCGGCCAGTTGCCTCACAACGATAGCGATAGGAACCTCGTTGACATCGATACAGACGACTTTTTGCATCCGCTTCTCGAGCTCGGTCAGGACCTGCTGTTTATCCGATGGTCTGGTCTGCACCGGCGGCTCATTGCTGTCGCTGGCAATCGCCGGGACGCAGCACAAACACACGAAAGTACATATCATCAACAAACTCAATCGTCGGGATTTCATTAAAAAACTTCTCATGACTTTTCCTTTTCCAACTTAAGTCTAATGGATATCGTTTCAGTTCCCGTTCGTGTTATTTTCCTGTTTGCGTTATCACTCTTGCTGCACGTGTCCCTTTTCGGAATTCACGACCCTAAGGTCAAATCGCGTGCGGCGTTAGTCGCGTATGTTCTGTATCCACTTTTTCCCGTCTTTTTCAAATTCGACGCTGTCCCTGTTTATCTGCACAACCGTGGCGTCGCGAATTTTATCTCCGACGTACACGATTCGGCCGTTTACGAACGCAGACGGTTTATCCATCGAGAAGATAATATCTCGCACGTCTATGTCGCCTGCTTTCGGCTCCGCGGCGGCTCCATTGGGCTCGGCGCCGTTCACCGAACTTGGATCCGCGAGTTTTATCGGATCTCTCATGGTTTCCGGCAGCGGGTCCGGAATCTGCCAGTCGATGTCCTGTCCGGATTTGGCCCCGGCAGCGACGAGAGTCTCGTCCTCAGTGGCTCCCTTTGTCTTGCGGGGAGAAGTGCTGAGGATCTGTCTAAACACGAAAATCATAACGATTGCCAGAATCGGCACCAGTATAACCATGGCCTTCTGACGGGTGGGGTTGCCCCCCGGCTTGGGGGCAAAGAGCCTGCTGCTTATCTGCCGCCAGAGACCCGGGCGGGCAGTTTCCGCCGCCGGAGCGGCCTTGGGCTGCTTGGCCGACGCCGCTTTTTTCGGCGGCGCCTTGGACTCTTGAAACTCCTTGGCTGCCGGACGCTGCTGTATCCGGGGAGCTGCGGGGGCCGGTTCCGGACTGACGCCGGCGGGGCGACTCGATATCGTGTTGTCCGGCTTCTCATCGGCCTGGTGAAGCTTCATCATCAGAGAACTCTGCGGCTGACGTTCCGGGGACAGCGGTTTTGGAGAAACGCCGGGTACTTGATCCGGCGCATGCGTCCCGGAGGTCTGCTGACCGGCGCTGCCTTGCGGAAGAGGCACACCCTTGAAGACGGATGAAACCTTTTTCTGCAGTCCGGTCTTGTTTTTTTCAAGCTCTGACATCGATTATCTCCTGACCAGCATCTCGTGGTCGATTGTCTGCTCAGCCCAGGTCCTGCCGTAGAGAATCTCCTCGGCCAGGGTCTCGTATTCGAGAGCGGCCTTGCTCCTCGGCGCATAGATGAAGACCGGCTCACCGGCGCTTGGCGCTTCAGCGAGCTTCACACTTTTGTGAATCACCGTGTCAAAAACCAGAGGGCCGAAGAACTCCCTCATCTGCTGCTGAATTTGCCTGCCCAGCAGGGTATTATCCTCGACGAGCGTCAGCAATATGCCCAAAATTCTTACAAAGCGGGATCCGTAGCGTTCCTGGATAATATTCGTTGTCTCGAACAACTGTTTGAGGCCTTCCATCGCGTAGTACTGCACCTGCACCGGGACGACGACGCCGGTGCTGGCAATCAGCGCGTTGAGGGTCAGCAGGCCGAGCGCCGGCGGGCAATCCATCACGCACAGATCGTATTTGTCCGCGACCGCTCCGAGTTTCTCACTCAAGATAAACTCTCGTGCGCTGATACGGATCAGATCGACCTCGGCGCCCGAGAGCAAGATATTGCCCGGGGCCAAATCAAGCCATTCGACCTTCGTACCGGTCGTCACGTCGGGGATCCCAATATGAGCATTCACCAGGACGTCGTAAATCGTCGCGTTCAGCTCGTCGGGCTCGTAGCCAAGTCCTATCGTACTGTGGCCCTGGGGATCGAGGTCCATCAACAGCGTCCGATGTCCCTTTGCGGCAAAGGCCGCCGCGAGACTCACGGCCGTGGTCGTCTTCCCACATCCCCCTTTCTGATTGGCTATGGCTATCGTTCTCATGTTTTTGTATCCGCAGCCGGCGACGACGCCTTGTCGGCTGTTTCCCTCTCCCGCGGCTTCTTGACAAAAGCCGCCACGTCCAGTGTGACTTCATACGCCGCGTCGTTCTGATTGGAGCGGACAATGGTAAACTCGTTGACGAAGAGCACGGGCTTGTGCCTCTCCAGGGCGTTCACGAACGTCGCAAACTGATAAAACCCCGAGACGAAACTGACATTCATGTGGTTTTCGCTGATGGCGTTGCAATCAGGAACGGCCAACGCCGTGCGGTTTTCTTTGCCCTTAACGCTGAACGCGGTGACCTTTTTGTCGCTGGCAATTTGACCGATATCGAACGTCAAATTGGCCGAGTCCTCGAAGCCGATCACAAAATCATGCAGTCTATCTCGCAACTGTTTAATCTGCTCGTTCAACTGAGCTTGGGTCGCCTCCTGGGTTGCTCTTTGTGCGGATTCATACAATCGCTTCTTCTCGGCCAGAGTCCTGTCCAGCCGCTTTTCGTTGAGGTGTTGGGGCCTGAGCACCATAATATAAGCCAAAAGGAGCAACACCAGGCAAGCAGCCCATACTATGGCTGCTTTCGTAAGATATTTCTTATGAATCTCTATGCGGACCATATTACAATCCCGGCTTAAACAGACAATTTATCTCGTATGAGACCACGTTCCGCCCTTGACGCGTTTCGGACTGCTGCGCCACGGCGATGTTTTCGAGCTTGGGTCCGAGATACGGCGACGCGCGAAGACGGTCCCGATACTCCCGGACGGCCTCGTCACAGTTGAGCTGCGAGCCGCTGCTGACGGTCAAGTGCAGTGTTCGCGACAGAACGTCCACTTCCACCGTTTTCTTGGGATCATCTTTCTTGGGAACTTTCTTTCTTACGGAGTTATGTTCGACCTCGATGCTGGTCAAGACAACCGAATCAGGCATGTTCTCGATCAGCGTCGTCAGGATAGGCGACCATTGAGTATGTCTCTTGATCGAAGACTGAACGTCCGAGAGGGAGTCCTTGTAGGTGGTTTTTTCCTTCTCCAGGGCTTTCTGCAGTTTCACGGCATCCGACAATTTGTCGGCCTCTGCGTCATATCTGGCTATTTCTTTCTGCTTTACCGTCAGGGCGGTATTATTGTGCAGATACAGACTAAACATTCCCATCGCGACGGCAAGGGGGATCACGGCGGTGGCCACAACAACAGCCAGACCGCCGGGCTTGCGCTTGAGCGGAATAGCCTGTCCGTTCAGCAAATCTATCGTAAAGATCACTTCGTTTGTGCTCATAGATCGCTTGGTTCTTCTCAACAATCAATCAGATGGATCTCATGGCCAGGCCGGCGGCTACTGCCATGGCCGGACCGGTCTTCGCCAGAATTTCCTCACCCTGCTGGCTGGCGTTGCAAGGTACTGTTTCAAACGGATTCCACAGAACGGCCTGCGTTCCAAGCCGACTGTTCAATAACTGCGTGAAGCCCCGGGCCAGTGCAAAGCCGCCGCAAACAAACAATTTCTCCACCGTCGCCGATTGGGATTGCGCGACGTAGTAGCGCAACGTCTCGCCGACGTCGGTGACAAGCCTTTGGCAGGCTTTTTCCAGATTGTCATGCAGATCCGGCTCACCCGCCGCCGGCTCGCCGAAGAGAATCCCCCTGACCGTTTCGACGGATACGTAACTCAGGGCGGCGACCTGCGCGACGATATCATCGCCCGCGTACGCCATATCGCGGATGAACGGCCAGCCGTTCTTATCCATGACGGCCAGAGTCGTGTGAGAGGCGCCGACGTTCAGAATAGCTACGGTCTGACCTGCCGCGGGCTTCTCGCCCCGGTCAGCCAGACCCTTGAAGCAGTTCAAAAGTGCCAATCCGTCAACGTCCATGAGAACGCACTTCAACCCGGCTTTGTGGGCAAGCTCTATCTTGCTTTGTACGAGGGCCTTGGTGGCCGCGACCAACACTCCCGTCGTCTTGTCATTACCGTTGGGCATCACCTGGTAAGCGACGGCGCTGTCGGCCGCATTGAACGGACAGACCTGAGCCGATTCCAGCAAGACCGCCGCCTGTATTTCTTCGTCCGACAATGAAGGAAACTCGAAATCACGCACCGCGACGTCCGGGCCGCTCACCCCGCAGACGGCAAACTTCGTCTTGGTTCTTATCTGGCTGAAACACTCGCGAATTGCCCTTATCGTGTTGGCTCTTGGATTGCCGCTGTTCTCTTCGGTCGGCGCAATCGCAGCGATGCTGGCCGCCGTCGCTGAGTAACCGGCGTCGCTTTTGCTCAAAATGATCATCTTGACGACCGAGGAACCAATGTCCAAACCCAGCACGGTGTCCTTCCCGAATTTGAGTGATCGTTTCCAGTTCACCTCAATGTATCCCTCGCAAAAAGACAAAAGTCACATATCTATCCCGCGCCTGGCAAGCAACCTTGCTTTATGATTTACTCGGCGTAAAAACGCACGCAAGCCAGTGAGCCTGTGCTTAACAGGTGCTGGACTATCTTGCACTTTGTGTCCCTTTATCATCGGCTTATCCGGCGAAGCGTTTTACCTGGAAATTGAGAATTAAGGTGATTTTGTAAAGAAAATTCAGGCGACGGGAAGTGGCTTGTTATACGTCATTTCCACCGTTGTCATGTTGAGCCCTTCGGCTGCGTCCAAGGCCGAAGACCGGCACAGGCGGACGTTGTGCAGAAGCTGCCGGGGCGGCAATAAACGCAAAGTGGCTATGGTCGGAACGACCATAGCCACCGTTATGTCAGTCAGAGCCGCTGCGGCTGCGACCAGGGTCCTAAAGCGGTCCTCCGCACCCGCTTGCGTCCCCCGGGCGTCTGAAATGCTACGTATAAGGGAAATACGAATCTTCCAGGCGCCGGCCTGCCGGGAAGGCGATCTTCCTTATTGCTTTGTCCAGGCACCGGCTGCTGTGAGCTGATAGGATCCGGTCGGCGAATCAGCCTTGCTGCCACCCGCGACGGTAATCGTGGCAATCCCGGTAGCACTGACGGCCGTAATCGTGTAATCGGCCGCTCCGAAATAGGTTCCCTCCAGATCATTTGTGGTGAAACCCAGCGCTGCCTGTGTTGCCGCTGTATCAAGAGTCGAAGCGGCAAGCCCCTGGGCCGTCGCCACGCTTGTCTCGGCGGAGTACGCGCGAATCGCGGTCCGGATGGTGCCGGCCGTAGCGTTCGCTTCCGACCATTTGGCCTTATCGATACGGCCCTGCATAAGAGGAATGGCCACTGCGGCCAGGATGCCGACGATGAGAATCACCACCATCAGCTCCACCAATGTGAAACCTGTTCTGCTTTTCATTTTCATCTCTCCAAAAAGTGTGAAAAATATTTATCAGCCTGGTACATCACCCGGCCTTTACCTCAATCGGCTAAATCAATGGACGACTTCACTAACGATTCACGATTTTTGATCACCCATCGGAAAACCGGAAATCGACAGTAACTCGTGTTCCCCCTACATGTCCGACATGGTGAAGATCGGCAGATACAGTGCAATGACCACAACCGATACAATCCCGCCAACCGATATAATCATGATCGGTTCCAGAAGACTCATGAGCGTAGTGACCATCGAATCGACCTTTCGCTCATAATGTTCGCTGGTCTTTTCGAGAACCTCAGGCAGCGACCCGCTCTCCTCACCGACCTGTATCATCTTGACGACCATGTTCGGGAAGAAACCCGCCGAGCCCATGCTCGCGGAGATGTTCCCGCCTCCGACAATACTATCCCGGGTTTGCGTGATGGCCGACTTGATCGTATCGTTGCTCGTCATTCCGGTAAGAATGTTGAACGCTTCGAGCACCGAAACACCCGAGGCAAGCAGTGTGGACATCGTTCTGCAAAACGTGGCCACGAAGGCCTGGGTGAGTATCTTTCCGAACAGAGGAACGATCAAGGCGATTTTGCTGAATACGATGTGACCTTTGCGGGTCCTGGAGACGGCCGTTGTGGCGAAGATCAGCAGAATAACTCCGCCGATAATGTAGAGCAAGTTGTAGCGGAGCAGGTCGTAAAACGCCATGAAGCCGCGGGTGAAAGCGGGCATAGTGCCGCCGATCTGGTCGAATATCTTACGGAACCGCGGGACAATAAACGCCATGATAAAGATGACAATAAGGATGATAAATGAGAGCACAAAAACCGGATACGCCATGGCGCCTTTGACTTTCCTGGCCAATTTGTCGCGGTTGTCGAAATATTGGGCCAGCTTGCCCATGGCACTTGCGATATTACCACTGGTTTCACCGGCCAGGACCATGGCACAAGAGAGCCGGTTGAAGACCTTTGGAAACTCGGCCACGCTTTCCGAGAAAGGCTGGCCTTTCTTGACCTTCTCCGAGAGCTGCTGGAGAATCGTTCGAAGCTGCACGTTGTCCGTGTCCTCGCCAATGATGTCCAGGGCCGTGGTTATCGGAATTCCGCCCTGGAGCATGGTTGACAACTGCCAGCAAAGGGCCGCCAGATCCGCCGATTTGACGCGCTTGCGACGGCCTCGCTGCTTCGTTTTTTTGGCTGCTTGAGATGCCGCCGCCTCCTTGACGGAAATGGGCGTAAATCCCTGCTCGCGAAGCCAGTTGAGCACTTCATTGGAAGACACCGCCTGTGTGAATCCCTTTTTCTGCACCCCTGCCAAATTCCGAGCGACATATCCGTAGCTTTTCATATACCTGTCCTTCTTTTCTCAACCGCACCTTGCTTGAGGCGCCCTGCTTATCCTTTTCCGCTAAACGCCACGTCCAGGACCTCTTCGGCCGTTGTCAAACCCCCCAACACTTTGTTGACACCACTCTCCAGCAAGCCGCCGTAGCCTTTTGTACGCGCCGCCGCCCGTATCTGAGCTTCGGTCTGACTGGCGACGATCCTTTCGCTGATGTCGTTGTCCACGTCCAGGAACTCAAATATGGGCAATCGGCCCAGATAGCCCGTTCCGCCGCACATGGGACAGCCCTTGCCGTGATAGAAGACAGCGCCCTTCGCTCGCTCGTCGTCGATGCTCATTCGCTTGAGCACTTCCTCACTGAGCGTGATGGGTTCTTTGCACCGCTCGCAAATTCTTCTGACCAGTCGCTGGGCAATCACCAGATTGAGCGCTGATGCCAGCAGGTAGCGCTCTATTCCCATGTAAATGAGCCGGCTGATTGCGCTCGGGGCGTCGTTGGTATGGAACGTGCTCAACACCAGGTGGCCCGTCAGCGCCGCCTTGATGGCGATTTCGACGGTTTCCTTGTCTCGAATCTCGCCGATGAGCACAATATCCGGGTCTTGTCTTAAGATGGCCCGCAGGCACCGCGCGAAATCGAGGTCAATTTCCGGCTTGACTTGAATCTGGTTCACGCCGGCCAGGCGGTACTCCACGGGGTCCTCCACCGTCGTAATGTTCTTTGTGGGATCATGAAGATACTTCAGCGCCGAGTACAAGGTCGTACTCTTGCCGCTGCCGGTTGGGCCCGTGACGATGATAATGCCGTGCGGCTCCGCCAGCTTGTCCTTGAACTCCTTGAGGTAACGCGGCTCAAGACCGAGCTGGTCCAAGTCGTGGTTGACCGCGGAGGCGTCCAGAATTCGCATCACGACCTTCTCGCCGTAGATGGTCGGAATGGTCGAGACGCGAACGTCGATGGCTCGCCCGGACACCTTCATCTTGAATCGCCCATCCTGCGGTAATCGGCGCTCGGCGATATCCATCCGGGCGACAATCTTGATTCGGGCGATGACCGCGGCCTGCATCCTCTTGGCCGGAGGAACCATGTCCCGAAGAACGCCGTCCACGCGCATACGAACGACGGTGGACTTCTCCTGCGGCTCGATATGAATGTCACTGGCGCGCATCTTGACGGCCTGGCTCATCA
>ERZ1292640.933-Hain-H43-02um-R1-933-length-24165-cov-9_pt1 | contig 13184 bp, 10 predicted proteins | sample MGYA00564404_ERZ1292640 | MGnify/ENA primary metagenome ERZ1292640 (study PRJEB36523, sample SAMEA6512636) | groundwater metagenome | collected 2019-01-08 | study: AquaDiva: Metagenomics assemblies of 32 groundwater samples
TGTCGATCATGTCGTCCATGATGACGCAGTTGCGCCCGTCGATGTCGCCGATCACGTGCATGACTTCCGACACATTGGCCTTGGGCCGGCGCTTGTCGATGATGGCCATGTCGCAGCCGAGCTGCTTGGCCAGCGCGCGGGCGCGGACCACGCCGCCGACGTCGGGCGACACCACCATCAGGTCGTTGTAATTTTTCTGGCGCAGGTCGCCCAGCAGCACCGGCGAGGCGTAGATGTTGTCCACCGGGATGTCGAAAAAGCCCTGGATCTGGTCGGCATGCAGGTCCATGGTCAACACGCGCGAAACGCCGACGGCCTGCAGCATGTTGGCCACCACCTTGGCGCTGATGGGTACGCGTGCCGAACGCGGGCGCCGGTCTTGCCGGGCGTAGCCGAAGTAGGGGATCACCGCGGAAATGCGCTCGGCCGAGGCGCGCTTGAGCGCATCGACCATGATCAGCAGTTCCATCAGGTTTTCATTGGTCGGCGCGCAGGTGGACTGCACCACAAACACGTCACGCGCGCGCACATTCTGCTGGATCTCGACAGTCACTTCTCCGTCGGAGAAACGTCCCACATGGGCGGCCCCCAGCGAAATGCCCAGATGCTGGGCGATCTCGGATGCCATGCTCGGATTGGCATTGCCCGTGAAAAGCATGAAGTCGGAGTGGTGCGGTTGCATGTGTGGCCCAGCGGGTGTCCAGGAAGAAAACGTTGCTGAATGGATAAAAGCAATAAGCGCACTGAAAACACGGACGCCCTGTGTCCGTTCCATGTCAATGCGGCTTCTGGCCATTTCCTGCCCGGCCAATTCAGCGGCTGAATTGCGCAGGCAGAGCCTTCACCGGAGACACTCAACAGTCAGCGAGCACGGCCCCCGTTGTCGGGTGGCCTAAAAACACGGGCCCCACATGGGACCCGAAAATTTTGGCAGGGGTGGAAGGATTCGAACCTGCGAATGCCGGAATCAAAATCCGGTGCCTTAACCAACTTGGCGACACCCCTACACAGGTAGATTGTCGGACCTGAAAACTGTCAAAGACAGATGTCAGGGGACCGGCAACCAACCCTTTAATCGTTGTTTCTGGAAACACATTCCATGGCCCTTATCTTACCAACCGGCCAGAGGATGTGCATCCAGGTTGCTGCACTTGCGGACCTGCCAGTCGCCCGGGGCGACCGCGAGTTCCATCTCGTGCGGCATATGCGCAAATACAGCACTTCCCGAGCCAGTCATGCGGCCTTGCAAATGCTGCATGGACAGCCAATCGAGGGATTGGCCAACCTGCGGACACAAGGTCTGCGCGACTGGCTGCAAGTCGTTATGGCCGAATTCGTAAACAGAGCCATTTGCGTTTGCAGCAAAGCCTCGGATTGTAGCAGTTTCTGTATCGCGTTTGAGCCCGGGCGAGCGGAAAATGGCGTCGGTCGGCAGCCCGGCAGCGGGCTTGACCACGACAAAGCGGGCGGCGGGCAGGGCCAGTGGCGTGATTTTTTCACCGACGCCTTCCACCCAGGCGTGGCCGCCGCTGAGGAAAAACGGCACATCGGCACCGAGGCCGAGGGCGATGGCCTGCAATTGTTCCGCTGGCAGCCGGACGCCCCACAGGCGTTGCAGCGCGAGCAGGCAACTGGCCGCATCGGACGAGCCGCCGCCCATGCCGGCCTGCGACGGAATGCGCTTTTCCAGCCCGATGTGCACACCCAGTGGGGTGCCGGTCGCGCTTTGCAGCGCCCGCGCGGCACGCACCACCAGGTCTTCGGCCGGCAGCGCCTCGCTGGCTTCGCTGCCGAGGTCGGTGCGCGTGATCTGGCCGTCCTGGCGCAGTTCGAAATGCAGGGTGTCGCACCAGTCGATCAGCATGAACACCGACTGCAGCAGGTGGTAGCCGTCGGGACGGCGCCCGGTGATGTGCAGGAACAGGTTGAGTTTGGCCGGCGCCGTGACATCGTAGATCGCTTTCAGCGGCGGGGCCGAAGCAGGGCGTGACAGTCCGGCTTGCATCAGGGTGCCGCCAGCACGATGCGCAGGTCGGAGCGCGGTTGCGGCATCGTCCGGCTGGCCGAAATCCGGCCCTCGGCCTGTTGCGAAAGATCGGCATTCCAGCCGTCCGCGGCGGTGTTTTTGCCGTCCAGCCAGTCAAACAGCGCCGGTAGCGGCACGGCTGCGCCGGTGGCTTTTTCAATCAGTTCGTCGACGGTGGCAAAGCGCTGGATCTGGTTGCCGGAATCAAGCACGGCCTCCTGCGGCGACCAGCGCAGCACGGCCAGGCTGTTGCCCAACGGGCTGTTCAGCGTCAGCTCGCCCTGCGTGGGGTTGCCCTTGAGTTCGAAGCCGGCAAAAAAGGCCTGGGGCGGCTCGCTTTGCACCTGCAGGCTGATGCGGCCTGCCCAGAATGATTTTTTTTCATCATTTTGGCCTGTAGCCCTTGGTGGACTTGCGCAACCAGCTATGAAAAATGTAGCAATTAACAGGCTCGCCAGCAAGGCGGCCGACCGGCGCAGCGGGGCGTCAAAGAGGGTCATGGCGGTTTACAGCCTGACCCGCAGGCGCTTGAGGGTACCCAGCAGCGTCTCGTTCTCGGCGTTGAGCAGCATGCCCTCCTTCCAGATGGACAGGGCCCTGTCGCGCTGACCCAGGCTCCACAGCACCTCGCCGAAATGCGCGGCGATCTCGGCGTCGGGCTTGGCCTTGTAGGCGGCTTCAAAAATGCTCAGGGCTTCGGCCTTGTTGCCCAGGCGGAACTCCACCCAGCCCAGGCTGTCCTTGATGAAGGGGTCTTCGGGTGCGTACTCCAGTGCCTTGAGGATCAGCTGTTTGGCTTCGGGCAGGCGCACATTGCGATCGGCCAGCGAGTAACCCAGTGCGTTGTAGGCGTGGTGGTAGTCGGGCTTGCGCTCCACCACCTGACGCAGCAGGCGTTCCATTTCCGGCAGTGCATCGAGCTTCTCGGCCATCATGGCCTGGTCGTAGAGAAGCTCGGGTTCGTCCGGGAACTGCGTGACGGCCTGCGCGAGCAGCTCGTAAGCGCTGCGGTATTCCTTTTGCTCGCGCAGCAGGTTGACCTCGGCCATCAGCTTGAGGCGCTTGTCATCGGGGTTGCGTTCGGGCAGTTTCCGGATCAGCAGGCGGCCTTCGTTGAGTTTGCCTTGCCGGGCCAGCAGCGAAGCGCGGCGCACCTGCGCCTGGACCAGTTCCTGTGCATCGGGGATCTTGTTGATCCAGCTTTCCGCTGCGGCGAAATCCCTGCGTTTTTCAGCAATCTGCGCGAGCGACAGGTAGGCCTGGGACTGGCCGCGGCTGGTCTGTGGCTGGGCTTCACCCTGGCCGGCCAGTTCGAGATAACGCAGCAGCGAAGTCTGCGCCGCCGCCAGCTGGTTGTCCTGCAGCTGCAGGGAGCCCAGTACCAGCCAGCCTTCGGGGTAGTCGGGTTTGTCGCGCGTGACCAACTGCAGCTGCGTGCTGGCTTCGGCATAACGCTGGACATCGAGCAGGACGCGGGCATAGGCCATGCGGATTTCAGGCGCGGCCTTGGGGTTGCCCGCCAGGTATTTCTGGACCAGGGCTTCGGCGCGCGGCAGTTTGGGGTCCATCAGTTCCAGTGCCAGCAGGGTTGGCCCTTCAGCCGCGGGGTCGATGGCCTGCCCGCGTTCGGCCGCCTCCAGCGCGCCGGGCAGTTCGCCGGCGGCCAGCCGCATGCGCCCGACGGCGGTCCAGGCGGCTGCGCCCGTGGCGGGCGCCTTGAGCTCGTCGGCCAGCGCCTGCTCAAGCACGCTGGCGGCGAGTTTTTTGTCGCCGACACGGGCAAAAAATCGTGGCAGGCTGGTGATGGCCTGCGGGCGTTCGACCTGGGGCGCGAGTTTCACCTCATTTTTCAGCGGCTCCGTGGTCTCGGTGATGCGGTTCAGCGCCAGCAGGATTTGCAGCACATAACGGTTGGCTTCCCGCGAGGCCGGCTGGGCCTGGCGCCAGGCTTGCGCCGCCTGCAGCGCTGCGTCGCCCGAGCGAGATTGCAGGGCGATGTCGGCTGCGCGCTGGTAGAGCTGGGCGTCGTTGGTTTTGCGGGCAGCGTCCAGCATCAGTGAAAAACCGGTGGGGGCATCCCCTTCGCGGGCCGTGAGTTCACCGAGCAGCACCTGGTAGAACAGCTCTCCATCCAGGCTGGAAGGTACGGGGGTGAGGGTCTGGGTCGCGGCCGGCGCCTCAGGCTGGGCAGCGGGTGGCAAGGCCGGGGCAGGCTGGGCGGTCTGGGCCCACAGCACCGGAACTGCCAGGCAAAGTGCACTGAAAACGCTGATAAGTTGTTTCATCGGACCATGATAATTGAAGCCTGCGCCCATGCAGACTTGTTCCCTGATTGACCCGAGTAGCCCATGCCCGAATTGCCCGAAGTCGAAGTCACCCGCCTGAGTTTTGCCAGCCGCATTGCCGGCGCAAAAATACTGGACCTGCAGATGGGCAAGCCGCTGCGCTGGCCCCTGGGCTGCGATGCCGCGCACCTGACCGGGCACACCGTGCTCGAGGTCCGCAGGCGCGGCAAATACCTGCTGCTCGACACCACCGGCGGCCTGCTGCTGATCCATCTGGGCATGTCCGGCAGCCTGGGTTTCGGTGCAGACTTGCCGCCACCCGGGAAACACGACCATTTCGACCTGCGTACCACGGCTGGCACCTTGCGACTGCACGACCCGCGCCGCTTTGGTGCCGTGGTGTACGCGCCTGCCGAGCACGACGCTGCTGCGCAGAAGCTTCTGGGCCGGCTGGGTGTGGAGCCGCTGACGGACGCCTTTGAGGCGCTGGCCTTTTACCGTGCGCTGCAAGGCAGGCAGACGGCGATCAAGCAGGTGCTGCTGGCCGGCGAGATCGTGGTCGGCGTCGGCAACATCTATGCCTCGGAAGCGCTGTTCATGGCCGGCATCCGTCCGACCGTGCGGGCGGGGCGGCTGAGCAAACCCCGTGCCGCCAGGCTGCATGCAGCGATTCGCAGCGTGTTGACACAGGCGCTTACAAAAGGCGGCAGCACCCTGAAGGATTTTTCCAATGCCATGGGCGAGAGCGGCTATTTCCAGCTCGAAGCCATGGTTTACGACCGGGCCGGCCTTCCCTGCAAGCTGTGTGCGGCGCCGGTCCGCATGCTCCGGCAGGGGCAGCGGTCCACTTTTTACTGTGTCAACTGCCAGAAACACTGAACATCCGTTCCGCCCGGGGCTGACCGTTTCCGGTGGGCGATGCTATATTGATTGACCTATGTCCACGGCGCACCATGTCTTTTAACCAACAATTTGACCAGCACGGCGCCTGGCGGCGCGAGTTTGCCTTGCGTCTCAAGCTTTTGTCCGAATGGATGAAGGGCCACGACCTGCTCAACGCCGCCGTGGAAGAACGCCTGCTCCGGCTGGAGTCGCAGGTGCGTTCGGACAAGGTCATGGTGGCTTTTGTCGCCGAATTTTCGCGCGGCAAATCAGAGCTGATCAATGCGATCTTTTTCGCCGGTTATGGCCGGCGCATCATGCCGGCCAGCGCCGGCCGCACCACCATGTGCCCGACCGAACTGGGCTATGACGCGGACTCACCGCCCTGCCTGCGCCTGCTGCCCATCGAGACCCGGCTCAAGCCGCAGGCCCTGATGGAGTGGCGCATGGTTCCCGAGAAATGGACACGCGTCGACCTCGATGTGAACGATCCGGTCAAGCTCTCGAAAGCGCTGGAAAAGGTGGCCGAAGTCCGCCACGTCACGCAGGACGAGGCGCGTGCGCTGGGTTTCTGGCATGACGACGCGCCGCAGGACAATCCGCGGGTCAATGCCGATGGTCTGGTCGAGGTGCCCAAGTGGCGCCATGCGCTGATCAATATCGCCCACCCGCTGCTCAAGCAGGGGCTGGTGATTCTGGACACCCCGGGGCTCAACGCCATCGGCGCCGAGCCGGAACTCACGGTGAGCCTGATTCCGCAGGCTCACGCGGTGGTCTTCATCCTGGCGGCCGACACCGGCGTGACCAAATCCGACCTGGCCATCTGGCGCGAACACCTGATCACCGAGGGTGACGACAACGACGCCCGCCTGGTGGTGCTCAACAAGATAGACACCCTGTGGGACGCCCTGAGCTCGCCCGCGCAGATCCAGGCCCAGATCGACCGTCAGCGTGCAAGCTCGGCAGACATTCTCGGGCTGCCCGTGGCGCAGGTCATTCCCGTCTCGGCCCAGAAAGGCCTGGTCGCCAAAGTCACAGGCGATGACAAGCTGCTGCAGGCCAGCTGTCTGCCTGGGCTGGAACTCGCCCTGGCGCAGGGCGTGATGGGGCAGCGGCAGAAAATACTGCGCTCTGCGGTGGCCGCCGGCATTGTCGAATTGCGTGCTGAGGCCGGCCGCGTCATCCACATCCGCCGCCGCGACCTGGCCGAGCAGATGATCGAGCTGCGCGGTCTGCGCGGCAAGAACGACTCGGTCATCAAACACATGCGCTCGCGCATTGAGCAGGAGCAGGTCGAATTCAACGCCAGCGGCGCCAAGATACAGGCCGTGCGTTCCATCCACCTGAAGCTGCTCAGGGAAGTGTTCCATCTGCTAGGCACGCCGACCCTCAAGACGGAGCTGGCCGAACTGACCGACGCGCTCAAGCAGCCCGGCATCAAGCTCGGTGTCAAGAAAGCCTATGGCCAGACCTTTGGGCGGCTGCGCGAAGGCCTGAAGAAAGCCCAGACCACCAGCGCTGACATCCAGAGCATGCTGGGCGGATCGTTCAAGCAGCTCAATGCCGAGTTCGGTTTTTCCCTGCAGGCGCCCAAAGAGCCTGAAATGAACCGTTTCCTGGTGGACCTGGAGCAGATCGAACGCAGCCACCTGCAATACTTGGGCGTGGCCAACATCCTCAAGCTGGCCCAGCCGGATTTTTCCGAACGGCTGGTGCGGGCCCTGGCCACACGGCTGCGCGTGGTCTACGAGACCGCTCTGGGCGAGGTCGAGTTGTGGAACAAGTCGGCGGCTTCTCAGCTGGATGCCCAACTCAAGGAACGCCGCAAGAATTTCAGTCGCCGCATCGAGGCGATCGAACGCATCCAGCAGGCCGCCACCGGCCTGGACGAACGTATTGCTGAAATTGCCGCCCACGAGCGCGCGCTCGATGAACTCGACGGCAAGCTCGACGAACTGACGGACCAGCTCGTGCATGCACCGGCCAGTCCGCATGACCCGGCTCTGGCGGCTCCGGCCGCAGCAATGATCCAGGCCGCCTGAGCGCGGGCATGGCCCTGACCTCCACGCCCGGCGCCGGTGTGCCCCCGCTGCTTTCCGGGGCGACTGAAACCGGTTTGCAGGCGGCGGCACTGGGCAGCCGGTTTTCCACGCAGGTCGTGCGCTGGCAAAAAAGCCACGGACGCCACAGCCTGCCCTGGCAGAACACGCGTGACCCTTACCGCGTCTGGCTGTCCGAGATCATGCTGCAGCAAACGCAGGTGGCCACGGTGCTCGACTACTACGCGCGTTTCCTGGCGCGGTTTCCGGCGGTGGCCGATCTGGCCGACGCCGCGCAGGACGATGTGCTGGGTTTGTGGAGCGGGCTGGGTTATTACAGCCGGGCCAGAAACCTGCACCGCTGTGCACAGGACGTCGTGCGCCTGCATGGCGGAGAGTTTCCGCAGACGGCGGAGCTGTTGCAAACCCTGCCCGGCATCGGGCCTTCGACCGCTGCGGCCATCGCCTCTTTCTGTTTTTCGGAGCGGGTGGCCATCCTCGACGGCAACGTCAAGCGCGTGTTGACACGGGTCACCGCGTTTTCCGGCGATCTGGCCTCCAGCGCGCAGGAGCGGGAACTGTGGGCCATCGCCACCGAGCTGCTGCCGCGCCGCCAGCTGTCTGAAACCATGCCGCGTTACACCCAGGGCCTGATGGATCTTGGCGCCACGATTTGCACGACACGCCAGCCCTCCTGCCTGCTGTGCCCGGTGCAGGGCATGTGCCAGGGCCTGGCCGGCGGCATGCCGGAAAGTTTCCCGGTCAAGACCCGCAAGCTCAAGCGCAGCGCGCAGTCGCTCTCGCTGCTGTGGGCTGAAAAAGCCGACGGTAGCGTGTGGCTGGAACGCCGCGTTGCGCCCGGCATCTGGGGCGGCCTTTATTGTTTTCCGGTGTTCGGCAGCGAAGAGGATTTGCTGGCGGCCTTGCCGGCGCCCCTGCAGACCCGTCTGACGGCAATCAAACCCTTTGTGCATGTGCTAACCCACAAGGACCTGCGCCTGTCGCCCATGGTGCTGGCGCTGTCGGCCCGCGAGGCCAGAAGCATCCGCCTGCCGGGCACGGGGGCCTGGTTTGCGCGCGGCGCCTGGGAGGCCCTGGGACTGCCTGCACCGATCAGGAAGTTGCTCGCGCAGCGCGACGCCTGATATTTCGGGGGTTTTGATGAAAAAGGCCTCCAGCCCCTGAGGGATGGGCGCAGAATGCTATCAAAATGAGAGTAAGCCGGCCTGCGGCGGCCAGGCTCACGGCGCGGCGTCGAGTTCCCGGTGGCGTTTGAGGGTGACCCAGTGCGGGCCAAAGGCCTGCGCCAGCTGCTCGACCAGGTAGACCGAGCGGTGCTGGCCGCCGGTGCAGCCGATGGCCACCGTCACATAGCTGCGGTGGTCGCGGGCCAGTGCCTGCAGCCAGTGGCCGATGAACTGCTCGATGTGGCGGAACATGTCGCCCACCTCGGGGTAGCCTTGCAGGTAGCTCACCACCGCTTCGTCCTTGCCGGTCAGGCGGCGCAACTCCGGTTCGTAGTGCGGATTGGGCAACATGCGCACGTCAAACACATAGTCGGCGTCGACGGGTACGCCGCGCTTGAAGGCAAACGATTCAAACACCAGGGTCAGCTGGGTGGCCGGTGAGGAAATCAGCGCCTTCACATAACCCTGCAGCTGGGACGGCCGGATCATGCTGGTGTCGATCACATGGGCATGCTCGCGCAGCTCGCCGAGCAGCTCACGCTCCTCGCCAATCGCATCGACCAGGGCGCGCTGCTGGTCCAGGTCGTCCCGCCGCGACAGCGGGTGCATGCGCCGGGTTTCCGAAAAGCGCCGCACCAGCGTGTCGGTGCTGGCGTCGAGAAACACCGATTGCACGGCCACGCCCTCTTCCCTCATCTGCGCCAGTTGCAGCGGCACCAGCGGCAGCGAGGTGGCGCTGCGCACGTCCATCGCGATCGCCACCTTGCTGGCGCCGTGCTGCTTTTCCAGCGCGACAAAAGGCAGCAGCAACTCCGGCGGCAGGTTGTCCACGCAGTAGTAGCCCGCGTCTTCCAGGGCATGCAGCGCGATGGATTTTCCGGAACCGGACATGCCGGTGATCAGCACCATGTCCATGTCCGGGGCCGTTTCCGGGGTGAGGTCGGTGGCGGCGTTCATTGGCCCAGCATCTCCTTGGCGTGGGCCAATGTGGTGCCAGAGAGTTTTTCGCCGCCCAGCATGCGGGCCACCTCGGCCACCCGCTGCTCGCTGTGGACCAGTTCGACGGTGCTCACGGTCTGGCCCTTGTCCGGACGTTTGGCCACCATCAGGTGATGGTCGGCACAGGCTGCGACCTGCGGCAGGTGGGTGACGGCCATGACCTGGCGGTCCTTGCCGAGCTGCTTCATCAGGCGGCCCACGGTTTCGGCCACCGCGCCGCCGACACCGGAATCGACCTCGTCAAAAATCAGGGTCTGCGCCTGGCCGAGCTGGCTGGTGGTCACGGCAATCGCCAGCGCGATGCGCGACAGCTCGCCGCCGGAGGCCACCTTGCCGACCGGCCGCGGCGTGCTGCCGCTGTGGCCGGCCACCAGAAATTCTGCCTGCTCCAGGCCATGCTGCGCGGGCTGCTCCAGCTTGCCCAGGGCCACTTCAAACTTGCCGCCCTGCATGCCCAGGCCCTGCATCGCCTGGGTGATGGCCTTGGCCAGCAGGGGCGCGGCCTTGCTACGGGCTTTCGACACCTGGCGAGCTGCGTCCATGTAGGCGACCTGGGCCAGCTGCTCGGTTTTTTCCAGGCCCACAAGGTCGGCCGCCGCATCGAGTTTTTGCAGCTCGCTGCGCCAGGCGGACAGCAGTTCCGGCAGCTCGGCCGGCGTGCGCTTGTAGCGGCGTGCCAGGCTGACCCACAGCGAGAGGCGCTCATCGAGTTCGGCGAGGCGTTGCGGCTCCAGCTCGGCATGCCGCGCGTAGCCGTTCAGCGAATGCACGGCATCTTCAACCTGCGCCAGGGCACTGCTCAAAACATCGATCAGCCCTTTGAATTCGGGCTCGATATGCTCCTGATTCTGTAGCGCGGTGAGGGCGCGGCCCAGCAGGGCGCTGGCGTTGTCGTCGGACTCCTGCAGCGCATCGACCGCAGTCTGCACCGCGTCGCGCAAGGCCTGCACATTGGACAGCCGGCTGTGCTGCGTGTTGAGTTCTTCCCACTCGTGCTCGCCCGGTGCCAGCTTGTCGAGTTCGCCGATCTGCCAGGCCAGGCGTTCACGCTCGCGCTGCAGGCTGTCCTGCGCCTCGCGCGCTTCCACCAGGGCCTTGTGCGCGCTGCGCCAGGCCTGCCACGGCTGCGCCAGGGCCTGGGCCGGTACGCCAGCGTAGGCATCGAGCAGGCCGCGCACCGCCTCGGGCCGGGTCAGGCTTTGCCAGGCATGCTGGCCGTGGATGTCGACCAGCAGGTCGGCGATCTCGCGCAACTGGGTGGCTGTGGCCGGGCTGCCGTTGATCCAGGCCCGGCTTTTGCCCTGAGTATCGATCGTGCGGCGTAGCAGCAAGTCGTCTTCTGCGGCAAAGCCGGCCTGGTCCAGCCAGCCGGCCAGCGCGGCCGGCGCGTCGAAGGTGGCACTGATCTCGCAGCGCTGCGCGCCCTCACGCACCACACCGGCGTCGGCGCGTGCGCCCAGGGCCAGTTGCAGGGCGTCGATCAGGATGGATTTTCCGGCACCGGTCTCGCCGGTGAGGACGGTGAAGCCGCTGTCCAGGTCCAGCGCGAGTTCGCGCACGATGACAAAGTCGCGCAGGGCGATGTTTTTAAGACTCATACCGCACCTTCATTCCAGTGAAGTTTTTTCCGCAGGGTGTCGAAGTAGCTCCAGCCCCGGGGATGCAGGAAACGCATCTGGTATTCCGAGCGCCGCACCGTGATGCGGTCGCCGTGCAGCAGGGTGGCCAGCGACTGCATGTCAAAATTGGCGCTCGCATCGCGGCCCGCGACAATTTCCACGGTGACCTCGCCGGTGTCGGGCAACACGATGGGCCGGTTCGACAGCGTGTGCGGCGCGATCGGCACCATGACCCAGCCGGAAATCGAAGGATGCATCAGCGGGCCACCCGCCGACAGCGCATAGGCGGTGGAGCCGGTCGGCGTGGCAATGATCAGGCCGTCGGCGCGCTGGTTGGCCACAAAACGGCCATCAACTTCGACCCTGAGCTCGACCATGCCGGCCGTGGCGCCCCGGTTGACGACCACGTCATTCATGGCGGTGGCACTGAAGACGCAGCGGCCATCACGCATGACCTCGGCCTGCATCATCCAGCGCCGGTCTTCCTCGTATTCGCCGCGCAGCATGGGCTCGAGCGCCGTCTGGAAATCCTCGAAGGCAATGTCGGTGATGAAGCCCAGGCGGCCCTGGTTGATGCCGACCAGAGGCACACCGAACTGGGCCAGCTGCCGTCCTATGCCCAGCATGGTGCCGTCGCCGCCGACCACCAGGGCCAGGTCGCAATGCGCACCGACGCCGGCCACATCGAGCACCGGGTAGTGCATCAGGCCGGTGTTGCTGGCCGTGTCTTTTTCCAGCGTGACCTCGCAACCCTGCGTGTGCAGGAAGCCGGCAATTTCCTCCAGCGCCGAGCGTGAACCCTGTGCGTGGTACTTCCCGATCAGGGCGACGTGACGAAATTGCGACTTCATCGCCAAATTACATCACAACATCCTTGCCAAGCTTCGTAGAATGGCTTCATGCTTGATGAACGTGCCCGACTGTTGTTAAAAGCGCTTGTGGAGCGCTACATCGCCGACGGTCAACCGGTCGGTTCGCGCACCTTGTCCAAGGCCTCCGGTCTGGACCTGTCGCCGGCGACCATACGCAATGTCATGAGCGATCTGGAGGATCTGGGCCTGATCGTCAGCCCGCACACCTCGGCCGGCCGCATCCCGACCGCCCGCGGTTACCGCCTGTTTGTCGACACCATGCTGACCATGCAGCGCGACCAGTATTCGTCGCTCAGCGCGCTGGGCACACCCCGCCTGGCACCGGACCAGCCGCAGAAGGTCTTCAGCAACGCCGCCAACATCCTGTCGGACCTGTCGCAGTTTGTCGGTGTCGTGATGGCCCCGCGCCGCACTTCCGTGTTCCGCCACATCGAGTTTTTGCGACTGTCCGAAAAACGCATCCTGGTCATCATCGTTTCGCCCGACGGCGATGTGCAGAACCGCGTGATCTTCACCGAGACCGACTACACCCAGAGCCAGCTCATCGAGGCGGCCAACTTCCTTAATTCGCACTACGCCGGCATGGCGATCGAGGAAGTGCGCGAGCGGCTGGGGAGCGAGGTGGAAGCCCTGCGCGGCGAGATCGCCAGCCTGATGCAGGCGGCCGTGCAGGTCAGCAGCGAAGCGATCGAGTCGCGTGACGAGGTGGTGATTTCGGGCGAACGCAACCTGCTGGCGGTCAGCGATTTCTCCAGCGACATGGGCAACCTGCGCAAGCTGTTCGACCTGTTCGAGCAGAAAGCCCAGCTCATGCGCCTGCTCGACGTGTCCAGCCGGGCCGAGGGCGTGCGCATCTATATCGGCGGCGAAAGCCAGGTCGTGCCCTACCAGGAGCTGTCCATCGTGACCGCGCCCTACGAGGTGGACGGCAAGGTCGTGGGCACCCTGGGCGTGATCGGGCCCATGCGCATGCCCTATGAAAAAATGATCCAGATCGTCGACATCACGGCCAAGATGGTCAGCAGCGCACTGAGCCACAGCAAGTAGGGCCGGTACAATCTGCACTGGCGACGTGGGGCGTTAGCTCAGTTGGTTAGAGCAGAGGACTCATAATCCCCTACATTGTGTTTTCCTAAGCCCTTGAGCAGCTTGGAGAAAACCAGAAATATTCTCCTAAGTCGTTGATTTGTAAATAAATTATTCAACGATGCACTTCGCCTGACTTGGATGGGCTTGGTTGAACTTGTAGCCTAGATGTAGCCTACTTGTAGCCTA
>ERZ1292640.3052-Hain-H43-02um-R1-3052-length-13180-cov-8_pt1 | contig 13180 bp, 9 predicted proteins | sample MGYA00564404_ERZ1292640 | MGnify/ENA primary metagenome ERZ1292640 (study PRJEB36523, sample SAMEA6512636) | groundwater metagenome | collected 2019-01-08 | study: AquaDiva: Metagenomics assemblies of 32 groundwater samples
ATGGGCTATATAAGCGTTTCGGAACGGGCAAAGCCCCTTGATATTGCGTAAAACAACCCTAGGAGAATATGGAATGTCCACCCCAACTAAATTTGCAGCTTTCGCGGCAACCGCCATGCTGGTTTCTGTTTTGGCACTGTCATCGACCGCATCATTCGCGGCAGGCGATATAACAGGCAGAAGCGGCAGGGAGCGCGCACCGATTTAACTTCTGGGCAAAATGTCCAGAAGTCCACCACAGCCGAGACTATCGCCGCACAGCACCACGTTTCCGAAAAGACGATCCGGCGCGACGGCCATCGTGCCGATGCTCTGGACAAGCTGGCGGAGACGCACCCAGAGGCAGCCAAAGCGGTATTGGACGGCAAGAAGCGGTTCAACGAAGTGCGGCGCACGATCCGTCACGGCGGATCGTCAGCAGATGTTGACAGAATACGCATTAAAGCGTAATCTTTCATCAATGAAAACAATCGCACCTGAAACACTCTCAAAAATCCTCAAACGGTGGCCACACCTGAAACCCGCGTGTGCGGCTGCTGGAATCGTGGACGAAACCCAAATCCACCGCGCAATCGCTTCCGCTGCTTTGAGGTGTGACGTGGGGTATCTCTCTCCGGTCGAATGTCTGCGGCTCGCGGAGGTGTGCGCGTGAAAATAACTTGCGACCACTCCGAGAGCAGTTACGGAATCCCGGTCATCCTCGACGATGACGGGGACGTGATGCCATACGATGATGGAATCCGCACACTGAGGCTCCGGCTCACTCTGAGCACGCAGCAACTCGCGGATGCGTGCAACGTGTCGCGCCGAACCGTCGAAGGATGGGAGCAAGGCCGCGCCCCGGATGCCGCGCCGCTCAACGTGATGGCCGCGCTTCTGAAAAGGTCGAAGTCCAAAACGCGAAGCTCGGCGGCTGTCTGACGGTCTCGGACCCCAAGCCCACGCCTACCGCTGACGCACACAATTGACCCGTGGCGCGTTTCGTTTCGTGGCGAGGGTGAAGACTACGGACCCTTGGCCCGCCCGCCCGTGGCCAAACGAGTTTGCTTTGCCACTTCTTTGCCACTCCTTTGAATCGACCTGAGCCGCGTTTTGTTTCGTGGCGTGCGGACCGCCGTTACCCGGCCAGCCGATGGCCGGCAGGAAACCAGTGAATTTTACCCGGCCAGGAAAGCGCAACGGCTGGAAAGGCAAAATGGCAAAGTGGCTTCTGAGGGCGTCCAAAAGTGGCAAAGGAATGGCAAAGTGAATTTTTTTCTGGCTCACTTCTGAAAGGGAAAACACGCACAAAACACTTGTAAACACTGATGTTTTGTAGTGGTGGGCCCAGAGGGATTTGAACCCCCGACCAAGCGATTATGAGTCGCCTGCTCTAACCACTGAGCTATGGGCCCTGGCACTCGGACACGGCCCCGGGGACACTCTCGCGGCCAAACGGACCGTTCCATTTCGACCATGGCCGAAATCTCGCCGCTGGCTGCGCGATGGGCAAGCCAATTCTCCCAATCCAAACAGGACCTTTTTCATGAGAAATTGGATTTTCGCGAGCATTCTCCTCAGTCTTTTCCATTTGATTGCTAATGAATAAGCCGGTAAGCAACTCCGTCAAGCAAACCATAAATACGACAACCAACATGCTACGTCCAAGCCTCCTCAGCACTTCACTCTTCTTCACCGTCACTTCATTGATCAGCACCGCAGCGGGCGATTGGCCGCAATGGCAGGGACCCCATCGCGATAGCGTGTCCACCGAGACCGGCCTGCTCCAGCAATGGCCGGCGGGCGGCCCACCCCTCATCTGGAAAGCGACGGCCCTGGGCGGCGGCTACAGCACACCTTCGATTGCAGCCGGGCGCATTTATGGCATGAGCTACCGCGGCGAGGATGAAATGGTGTGGGCGCTGGACGACGCTGCGGGCAGGCAAATCTGGGTGAGCCGCACAGGGCCTGCCGAGCGTGGCGTCGGGTATCCGGAAGGTCCGCGGGCCACGCCGACGCTCGATGGAGATTTGCTCTACACACTGGGCGCAGGCGGGAACCTGGCCTGCCTTGAAACGGCGTCCGGCAAGTTGCGCTGGCAGAAGAGTTTCAAGCAGGACTTCGGCGGACGAATGATGTCGGGCTGGGGCTATTCCGAGTCGCCGCTTGTAGATGGCGACAAGCTGGTCTGCACGCCCGGCGCCTTGAAAGGCACGATTATCGCCCTGAACAAGAAGACCGGCGATCTGATCTGGCAAAGCAAAGGGTTCACCGATAAATCGGCCTATTCATCACTGATCATCGCCGAGATCGGCGGGGTGCGGCAGTACATCCAATTGACCGATGCAAGCGTGGCAGGAGTGGCGGCGGACGATGGCCGGCTGCTCTGGCGCGCGCCGCGGAAAGGCGAGACGGCCGTCATTCCCACGCCCATTTTTTACGACAATCACGTTTATGTGACCTCCGGTTACAGAGTCGGCTGCAACTTGTTTAAGATCACTTTTGCCGGCGGCGCCTTTAAGGCCGAAGAGGTTTACGCCGGCAAAGATATGCAGAACCATCATGGCGGAGTCGTGCGGATCGGCGAGTACCTCTACGGCCACTCGGATAGCAAAGGCTGGATTTGCCAGGAATTCAAAACCGGCAAGGTCGTGTGGCAGAACCCTGGAGTCGGCAAGGGGTCCGTGGGCTACGCTGATGGCCATTTGTACCTCCGCAGCGAGGGAAGCAAAGGCACCATTGCTTTGGTGGCCGCAACACCGGAAGGGTACAAAGAGCAAGGGCGGTTTGATCAGCCCGACCGAAGCCGGCAGAACAGTTGGCCGCATCCGGTGATCGCGAATGGGAAGCTTTACCTGCGCGATCAGGATCTTCTGTTGTGCTACGACGTGAAAAAGAAGTAACGAAGGCTCTGACGTTCCTCTGGGTCATCTTGAATCCTGGTCACCCATCATCTGCCTCAAGCTTGAACGGGCGTATTTAACAAAACTCAAAGCTTGCATTCGCGGCCGGCTGAGGTAATTTCCCGCTTCCGTTTTCCGGCCAGCGGCTCGGAACGGCAGGAAAGATCACTTAAATCAGCTAAATATGGCATCAGCAAATGACATTCGACGAGGGATGGCGATCAATTACAATGGCGACATTGCCGTTGTTCTCGAAACGCAGCATCGCACTCCCGGGAACCTTCGCGCCTTCGTGCAGGCCAGCATCCGCAGCATTCGATCCGGCAAATCATCCGATGTGCGCTTCAGCTCCACGGAACGAATCGAGGTGGTGCCGATGGTGGCGCGCAAGATGGATTTCAGTTACAAAGACGCCGAGGACTACGTTTTTTCCGATCCGGAAACCTACGAAACGGTCACTCTCACCCCCGAAATTGTCGGCGACGCCAAGAATTACCTGGTGGAGAATGGCCATGTGACAGTGACCTTTGTGGAAGATAGAGCGGTTTCAATCGAACTGCCCGCCAGCGTGGCTCTGACGGTGGCCGACGCGCCCGACGGCGTTCGTGGAGATTCAGCCAACAACGTGCAGAAGACAGTCACGATGGAAACCGGTATCGCCGTGCAGGTTCCGCTGTTTATTAAGACGGGTGAAAAGCTGAAAATCGACACGCGGACCGGAAAGTACATGGAACGCGCTTGAGCCGGATGTCTTGCTTCGTTGTACCCCAACTACTTGCATGGCTATTTGCGGGGTGACCGGGCGGGACAGCTCGTCCCCGCTTCCTTTCGGCGACCTCCCGCTTTTCCAGGGTGTCCGGCTCTTTACATGGTTCGCATGGAGGCAGCCAAATGGCGCCGAATGGCTTCCCGATTGGCTGCGTCGTAGAAATCCACCGGATTGAAATCATCCGTCAGCACGATGCCGTGTTGCGGGTCGCTTTGCGTGAGGCCGTCAAAAGCAGCTTCCACCTGGTAGCGGCAGGAAGGATGCACTTGTTCCAGGTTGGGCTGGTTTAAGACTTTGAGATCGGATTGATCCGAAGCGACGAAGAAGACGTTGCCATTGCCGGCGTGGTGAACCCGCACGCTGCGAAACACGGTGCGCAAGGTCTTTTCCAGCGAGGCCGTAAAGAAATCACGCCCGGTTCTGAATTCCCCGAAAGAGTTGATGACCAACACTCCCTCCGGCCGCAAGATGTGTTGCATGGCGGCGAAGGCTTCTTTGGTCATGAGATGGGAAGGCGAGGATTCGCCCAGAAAAGCGTCCAAGACAATCGCGTGGTACTTCTTTGATGACCGGTTGATGAAATAGCGGCCGTCGCCAATGACCAGGTTAAACCGTCCCGAGGGCAGATCAAAATACTTCTCGGCCAGCGGCACCACGGCCGGATTGATTTCCACGACGTCCACCGAGGCGCCTTCTGCGGCGAATTGCCGCGGCACGATTCCCACCCCCATGCCAATGCAGAGCACCTCTTTGAGGGCGGGAGTGTAGGCGCGCGCCAGGTCGTGGAGCATGTAAGTGAACATGGAGAGGCTTTGCTTTGACTCGGGATCGTACGTGTTCTGGACAAGAAAATCGTTCAGGTAAAACCGGCGGTTGCTCCCCTTGGCTTGCATGACCTGGAGCAGGCCAAAGTTGGAATTGGCCCGGTAGAGTTCCTCCCCGGTTGCCCATCTCTTCACTTGCTCTCTGCGGACGCCGCCAAGCCCACCGATCAAGCCCGCCAGGATCAAGACATAGATGCCAGCCTGTTGCCGTGATTTCTTTCCCCAAATTACGTAATAGCCAAAAACCAAGGCCATCAACAGGCCCGCCGTCAGATACATGGTCACCGAGTTGCGTAGAAAAGGAATCAGCACGTATCCGATCAAAACTGTTCCGGCCACGCTGCCGAGCGTGCTCACGGCCGAGATGCGGCCGGTTTGTCCGCCCACCATCGCCAGGGAAGGGACCAGAATGCGCACCAAAAAGGGGCCGACCATGGCCAGCAGCGTCAAGGGGACAAAAAACAGCAGCGCCGAGGTCAGCAGGGCGCCGAGCGCAAGATTGAAGCGAAGACACCGGTAAGCAATCGGTTCGCAAAGCAGGATGGTGAGCGAGAGATAAACCGCCGCCCACAAGATGCAATTGTAAAGCCGGCTCAAGCGGGGGGACTTGTCCACCAACCGCCCGCCCAAGTAGTAGCCCGCCGCCAGAGCGATCAACGTGGTGGCAATCTGCGCGGTCCAGACAAAATGCGAGGTGCCGACATAAGGCGAAAGCATTTTGGCGCCGAGAATCTCCACAATCAGGATGGCTGCGCCGGTCAAGGCGGCGGTCAAGTACAAGTAACGGCGCAAGCCCTGTGGAAAATTGGGGTCGGCAGCCGTGAGCGGTGGTTTTTTCACGCCCCTCTTTTACTGTCTGACGGGGCTGGAGGCAATAGGCGATGTTCCAGGAGTTGATCGGCTTTGGCAGATTGGGCGGCTCTATTCCCGAAGGCTCACGACGCGGCGCAGCCGCAACAAAACGGTGGACCGAATGACGAGGAGCGCGGTCACGTCGCCGCGCCAGGTCGGGTGTCCTTGGCGCTCCTCGGCATCGGTCCGCTTTGCGTTCGGCGGTGCAGGGGACATCGGGTGAATAAGCGGATGGTCCGGCAGCTTTTCAACCGCAGATGGATCCTGATTTGGTCGTGACATCCACGTCATCGCTGGTTATTATCGGGTATATTGATCAGGTGCTGCACGGAGTGGGCCGGTCGCCGTGCGGTGCGGACGAGATGCGGGATCGGATTGACACACGAACACCATGAGATCGCCGAACCAATCACTCCAGCCAACCGCCGCCCCGCGGCTCAGTCAAGCGCTGGGCGGCCAATCTGACCGCACCGGTTGTCGACGTTCGCGCGCTGTCGGCGGCGGTGGCTGAGTTCGGGCGTTCGCCAAGAAATCGCAGGGCATAACCATGAAGGACCGGGCTCTTCAAAAGATCCAACACCCGATAAAGAAGGCAAAGTGAACCAAGCGACCGGGTTGCTCAACAAACATGTCGTGCCCGCGCTGACGGTATTGAGCGAGAACACCTACTTGTCCGCCATCCGCGCCGGGATGGTGTCAGTCGTGCCGCTGACGATCATCGGCGGTCTCTTCATGATTGTGTCTTACCTGCCGGTCGCCGGCTGGGAGGCCCGGATCGCGCCCTATCTCCAGCTTTTGCAGGTCCCGGTGACCGCCACCTTCGGCCTGCTCGGCGTCTTTGCGTGCTTCGCGATTGGCTATGACCTTGGGAAACAGTTGAAGCAGGAAGCCGTCGTGAGCGCTTCGATGGCCACCGTGGTGTTCCTGATGATCCAGCTTCGGTTGGAGGACCAGACCTTCTCGATGGACAACCTCGGTTCCAAAGGGCTGTTTACCGCCATCATCATCGCGTTGGTCTCCGTCCGCGTTCAGAAGTTTTTCACCGACAAAAACATCGTCATCAAGCTGCCGAGTAATGTGCCGCCCATTGTTTATGAGTCGTTTCTCTCTCTCAGCCCTCTGTTCTTCCTCGTGTTGGTCTTCTGGCTCATCCGTTTCGTCTTGGGAGTGGATATCGACCACATCGTGCAAACCGTTTTCAAGCCTTTGGTCTTCGCCCTCAACACGCTGCCCGGCATTCTGGTGTATGCCTTCCTGGTCACCCTGCTGTGGTCTGTCGGAATCAATGGCGATAACGCTCTGGATGCCATCGTGGCGCCCATCTTTCTCCAATACTTGACCGCGAACGTGGAAGCGACGACGCAAGGGCTACCCTTGCCCTACGTTACCGCCTATGGGTTCTTTACCGCCTTCGTCAACGTCGGCGGGACGGGGGCCACCATCGCTCTCGCGCTCATCATGTTGAACTCCAAGGAACCCGGCTTCCGCAAAGTCAGCCGCATCTCGCTGCCGACCCAGATTTTCCAAATCAACGAACCGATTTTCTTTGGCTTCCCCATCGTGCTGAATCCCATCTTTATGATTCCGTATATTCTCAACGCCTTGATTCTGACGGCCGGCAGCTATCTGCTCATGCACTGGAACGTGATTCACAAACCGTTCGTCAACGTGCCCTGGACCACGCCGCCGATCATCGGACATTATCTGGTTTCCGGCGGAGACTGGAAAGCCGCCGTCTGGGGGGCCATCTCCATCGTGATCGCCATGTTGGTCTATTTCCCTTTTGCCAAGGCCGCCGAACGGCAGCGTTTGAAAGCCGAAGCGGCGGGTCTGGCCCACGAATAGTGCCTCGCAGAATCATTGTGGCAGCGCATGAATTTGTTCCGCAGGAAGGCGGTCAAACATTTAAGTTACGAACACTTGAATATCAAAACAGTATGCAACGGATTTCAAATCCTATTATGCAATTGGCGGTGTGCCTTTTCTTTGCGCTGGGCATCCTGACCGGGGCTGAGGACAAGAAGGTCGATCCCACCGGCGCCTGGAAGTGGAGCGTCACCACCCCGACTGGCCAGGTCCGTGAGAATATTCTCAAGCTGAAGCTCGAAGGCGACAAGCTGACGGGGACCATTTCCGGACAAGCTGGAGAAACGGCCATCGAGGGAGCCAAACTCAAAGGCGAAGAGATCACCTTTCAGGTGGGCCGAGACTTGAGCGGAAACAAGTTTACCACCAAGTACACCGGCAAAATCAGCGGCGACACGATCAAGGGCAAGATGGAAATGCAGCGGGACGGCCAAGTGCAATCCCGCGAGTGGGAAGCCAAACGCGAGAAGGCCAAGGCAAAGGACTCCGCCGCCCAGTGAGCGGCCGTTCTTTTTCGCGCGGACTTTGTTGCTCATGCCTCGCAGCGCGGCAACGCCGCAACCAAAGGCAGAAGCCAAGCAGACCGCAGAGATGCGATGAACGCAGCGCGGCAAAGCCGCAGCCGAATCGTTGAATCGTTAAATCGTTGAATCGAAGCAACAAGCGCGTGTAGAACTTGATCGCAGCCTGCGAACAATGTGGACTATTGCAGTGCAGAGGGGGATTCTCGGTTTCCTTGCTCCGCTTCTATCGCGCCTCTGCGGTTCCCTGCACGCCGGGAGAATTCGCGCGGCTCGCGACGATTTGGCCAGATACGGATACAGAGTTCTGCCAGCCATGCCCATCGTTCGCGCCTCGTCCGCGCGCAAAGCCTCTGGCGGCGCACTTCACGATCATTCGTCATCACCGCACCGGCTAGCTGCTTTGCTAACGCCTCCCGGCTGACCTTGTGCCCGCCAAGGCATCTCTCGCCTTCCAAGCCGCGCTCGGCAACACTTCGAGTTGGCCGCCGCTTCGTTCCACGACGAATTGGGCGGCGAGGTTGAGGCGGTCGGCCAGCGGCAGTCCGGTTTCGACGCCCAACACGTTCAAGGCCGCCGCCCAGGCGTCGGCGTGGGCGCAATCGGCATGGCGCACGCTCACGGAAACGGTGCCGTGGGTGATGGGACGCCCCGTGCGCGGGTCAATCAGGTGCGAATACTGTCGCCCGCCGGACTGAAAGTTCCGCCGATAGGTGCCGGACGTGCCGATGGACTCGTTGGTCAGCGTGCAGGCGCGGGTGGGATGTTCGATGGCGATGGTCCAGCGGCCGCGGGCGCGGAGTTCGCCGCCGGCTGCAACGAGAAAATTGGTGTAGCCGCGGCGTTCGAGGAGTTGGGCCACCTGGTCGATGGCCCAGCCCACAGCGATGCTGGAAAAGTCCACTTCGATCGCGGGATGCTGTTTGCGAAGCATGCCGTCAAGGACCTCAAGCTTTTGCCAGCCGACTGCGGGACGGACCTCGGCAATCTCGCTGTCACTCGGAGGTTCGCTGCGACGCGGCCCGGGACCGAAGCCCCAAAGGCGCACGAGGGAGCCGACGGTGATGTCATAGGCCCCATCCGTAGCGCGGCTGATCTCGGCCGACCAGCGGGCCAGAGTCAAGACCGGCCATGGCACCGGCATGGCATCAGTCGTGGCGGTGCGGTTGAACTGCGAGAGATCAGTGTTGGTGCGCCAGTGCGAAGTCATGAACTCGGCCGCATCGAACTCGCCCGCGATGGCTTTCTCAATGGCGGCATGGGCGGCAATTTCGTCGTGGATTTTGACCGACCAGGTTGTGCCCATGGTGCGGCCGTGCCACGCCAGCGGTTCCGGCGCCGGCTCGGTGCGCGGCCAGGCGCGGATGCCGATAGTGGCAATCAACGCCGCCGCGAGGAAGCCCAGCCCCGCCCAGTCGCGGCGTCCCCAGTGATCGGCGGAACCCGTCGAGCGAACGAAGCTGAGCAGCGCGCCTGTCGGACAGCCGAAGTGGCAATAGGCTTGGGGAATGAACAACGAGGCCGCGAGGCCGGCAGCCGCGATCACCAGAGTGGCGACACCTGCGGTGCGCCAGACCCAGGCATCGAACGGTTCGAGGTTGGCCAGGTTGACTGGCCACCCGAGCAGCAGCGTGAGCAGCCCGAAACCAAGAAGCATGGCAGGCACAAGTTCCAGGAGGTGGGTCACTCTGGCCGGCGGCATCCATCGGCGGGGGAGAAATCGCGTACGAGGTGAGGGCGAGCGTTCCACCGATCTCGATTGGCCCACTCCAGAGAACCAAGTGCCTATTTTGCCGAGGAGTTGCTGCGCTGCGCCGTGCGGGCAGATTTGATGGCAATAAAGTTGCCGACGCGTGGTCCACGGCACGAGCAACGCCGCTGCCGCCAGCAACACGAGACCCGGCGCGGCTTTGAGCGCGAGGCCGTGGGCCGCCCAGCCGCCGAAAAGCGCCAGGGAAAGCAAATCGTGGTTGACCAGGCCGACATAGCCCACAAGGAGAAGCTGCCACGCCACGCGGACCCAGCGATGGCCGCGCAGCGACGTGAACGCCATGACGAGCGCTCCGACCACCACGCCGGCCAGCATCCAATCACGAGGCTTGGGCCGCCAGCGTGGGGCTTGCGCCTGCACTTTCAGCTCGGCGGCGAAGCGTCGCTTCAGGCCCTCAGCCACCGCCCAGCTTGTCTGCGTGGCCCCGCTGACGCCTTCGATGTTTTCCTTGGCGTAGTCGAGCGCGGCCAGTTCCTCGATGCTGCGGCCGCCAAACAGTTTCAGGTAGTAATTGTCTCTGCGAATCTGATCCACGTAGGAATCGGTGTCGTAACTCTTGCGGACGCGCACGCCGGTGACGGTGCGGCCATCAACAGCCAGAGCGACGAGGCATTCGGTCGGGCCGCGGTAGCCGGAGACATTATCGGCCTGCGGCGAGGTGCGCGCGGCAAAGCCAAGCAGACGGCCGGACGCGTCGAGCGCGCGCCAGCGCGCCTGGTGGGGCACGAGGCGGGCGGCGTTGGTGAAGAGCGTCTGCACCTCGAGGAGGGTGACCGGCTCGGGAAAGCGGAGCGACGGCGCGGCACCGGCCAGCCGCCGCCCGATGCTCTCGGCGATGGCGAGGCTGGTCAACGTGGCGCCGCTGACGCCCTCAATAACTGGCGGAGGCGCTTCGCTTGGTTTCCAACCGATGAACGCACGGAGGAAACGGCGGTCGCGCTTGACCTTCTCGACGTGTTCCTCGGTGTCTCCCGAGCGCAGGAGTTCGAGTCCGGTGATGGCGCCGCGGTTGTCGAGTGCGATGAGGAGGTTGTTCGGACCGGAATAACCGATGATGTTGTCGGTGTGCGGCGAGGTGGTGAGCAGGCAGCCGATGGTGTTGCCGCGGGCGTCCGTCACGTAATATAAGCCGCGCTCGGCATCGCGCAGTTGGACCCGGTTGGCCGCGGGGAAGAACTGGCGCGCCTGCCGCAGCGAGAGGGGTGCGCCGCGCTGTGCCTCGAGCCAGCGCGATTGCTGGTGAACGAGGCCCACAATGACGAGCAGCACTCCGGCGCGGCAGAGGCGCAGCAGCAGCGGCCAGTTGAGTAAGCGGGTCATCAAACGCACCCGTCTAGCTCAGCCGGATGACTGCTGCTCGGCAAGCGCGAATTCACCGTGCGAACTCACATCGCTTTACACGGGCATCATGATTGCGACGTGGTGCAGACGCCGATTTTGCGTTGCGGCAGGTGGAGCCGGTTCAGCCTCGATCCTTGGGCGGCTTGCCTGGCGGCAGGCGGCGTTCGAGGCGAAGCAAGGCATTCTCAAACTGCAAAACCAGCTTCTCCCGTTCGAGCTTCTCCCGGTCGCTGATGTGACGAACCTCAAACGAAAGCCGCTCCACCATGCTGGTCAGGTCGTCCATCTCCCGTCGAAGCTGGAAAAGTGTCTCCTTGTTTTCGCGAGTGTCGCGAGCCAGAAACAACAGGCTGGTGATGAACTCAGCGAGCTGCATGAACATATCGGAGGTTTTCCCGGATGCGGTTGAGTTTTTTGCGCGTGGATGCCTGGAGTCTGCGAATCTCGAGGTCGGTCGCTTTGTTCGCCTTGTGAATGACCGCCAGTTCTTTCAGGCCCTCCTTGATGAGGGCAGAGTAGCCAGAGGCGTCTGCTTCTGCTTCCTGAGCGACTATCGTCTTCATGGGGCCAGTCTAACCGGAGCGAAGCGCGAATTCAACGTGGCATTTCCTGGTCTCCGTGGGGTGGCAATCTCTGTAACGTTTATCGCGTCTGAAGCGTCTGTAGCGTCGGCAGTTGCTTTCGGCATGCCGCTGTGATAGGCAACCACCCGACCAGCCCACAGACGGGCAACGGTCGCGTGCAGTTCGAATTGGCTGAGAAACATTGAGAAAGTTTTATTATGCGACGTATCCTTCTTGCTCTGACGGTTTGTGCTGGCTGCCATTTCCTGGCCGGCCCGTCTGTCAACTCCTTTGCCCAGACGGCCAAACCCGCCGCTGAGGCCGCCCCCGCTCCAAAGCGGGAGCCCGACGTGGTTTTTGTGCCGACGCCGCAGGCGGTGGTGGACAAGCTGCTGGAGATGGCGGAAGTCAAGAAGGGAGACGTGGTCTATGACCTGGGCTGTGGCGATGGCCGCATTGTCGTGACCGCAGCCAAGAAATATGGAGTGAAAGCGATCGGTTTTGACATCAATCCGGAGCGCGTCAAGGAATCGCTGGCCAATGTCAAATCAAACAAGGTGGAGCAACTGGTCACGATCAAAGAGGCGGATATTTTCACCCTGGACCTTCGCGAAGCCACGGTGGTGACCCTGTACCTCTTGCCGGACCTGAACGTCCGGCTGATGCCGCAACTTGAAAAACTTAAACCCGGCTCGCGCATCGTGTCCCATGACTTCGACATGCGCGGCGCCAAGCCGGTGAAGGTCCACTCCATGACCGCAGAAAATGAGTTGGAGGAGGGATCGCAAGAGGCCGAGCACACCATCTACAAATGGATCGTCCCGTGGGAAAAGGAACCTGCCGCGTCGGACAAGTAGGTTCCCTCGACGGCGGACCGCTGATCGGCCGGCTCTTTTCGTGATTCAAAGGAACATTCCGAAAAAGGACGTAACCGAAGTGCCGGCTGGTGCGTCTCTGCACAAGGATACCCCGTCTCAAGGCGTGAAGGCTCACGGGAACGGGTGTGGCGAATTCCAGACAAAAAAAGAACACTCGACTCAGAAATATGAAAATGACAGCCCATGACTTTGTCCGTGGTGCCGTGACGGCGCCGCACGAGCACCGCCCAAGGATGCCGTGCCCACAGACTACCGTTCCGGACGCCTCGAGCCGTGGCTGTCTGCCGGCTCGCTTGCTCTTGCCGGCGCTGCTGGTTTCAGTCCAGTGGCTGGGCGTTTGGAGTGTGCCGGCGGCTTCGTCTTCAGCCGAGCAGAACTGGCCGCAATGGCGGGGGCCGCTGGGCACAGGCGTCGCGCCCACCGCCAATCCGCCGGTCACCTGGAGTGAGACAAGCAACATCAAATGGAAGGTGAAGATTCCCGGTAGCGGTTCAGCTACACCCATCATCTGGGGCGACCAGGTCTTTATCCAAACAGCGATTCCCACCGGCAAAAAGGTCGAACCACCGCCCGCCGCGAAGCCCGAGTCGCCGCCGGCGGCGGCCGAGGCGCCGGCGGAAAATCAGGCCGGACGTCGCCGCGGTGGCTTTGGCGGTGGAGAAAAGCCCACCGAAGTCCACCAATTTGTGATGCTCTGCCTCGACCGTCAGACCGGCAAAGTGCTTTGGCAACAGACCGCCCGCGAGGAAGTCCCCCACGAAGGCCATCGGCAAAACGATGGCACCTTTGCCTCGTCATCGCCCATGACCGACGGCAAACATGTCTTCGCTTACTTCGGCTCGCGCGGTTTGTATTGCTATGACATGAGCGGCAAGCTTCAGTGGAGCCAGGATTTTGGCGACATGCGCGTCGC
>ERZ1292640.3053-Hain-H43-02um-R1-3053-length-13173-cov-7_pt1 | contig 13173 bp, 5 predicted proteins | sample MGYA00564404_ERZ1292640 | MGnify/ENA primary metagenome ERZ1292640 (study PRJEB36523, sample SAMEA6512636) | groundwater metagenome | collected 2019-01-08 | study: AquaDiva: Metagenomics assemblies of 32 groundwater samples
GAGTTTACACCACTATCCGTGGTATTGCAATATTATTTTGGAATCGTTATACTAGCCTTTGCAAGAACGACGACACCGTGTTGGGGGCATCGATCTGAATGACCCGATCAAGGTCGCCCACATCAATTCCCAGCTCAAGCGTGCTCGTCGCCGCGATCACACAGTCTCGGGACTCACTGAAGGCCTGCTCCGCACGCCTGCGCTGGTCGGCACTCAGCGAACTGTGTGACACAAACGTCGGCACGTTGAACGTGCGCAGGTGAGCCGCCAATTCCTCCGTGCGCGCCCGGCTGTCGCAGAACACCAGGCGCTTCTCGCCGCGGTGCAACTGGCGTAATACCACCGCTGCGTTCTGAAGGTCGTCCACGTAATCGATCTGGACATCGGCTTCCGACGGCGCGGGACCGGCAGGGGTAATCACCTGCGAGTCGCGCGCGGAGCCCGCGGTAAGCCACGACAAGAGTTCCCGAGCATTGCCGACGGTGGCTGACAGCCCGACCCGCTGCAAGTCTCTCCTCGACAGCTTCGAGATCCTCGCCAAAACAGCCAGCAGATGCCAGCCGCGATCATCGCCCGCAAAGGCGTGGATCTCATCCACAATCACCGCCTGGAGCCGTCCGAAGAAGTAGGGCCGATCGGTACGGCGGGAAATCAAGATGGCCTCCAGGCTCTCAGGGGTGGTGAGGAGGCAGTCCGGGAGATCGGCCAGGATCGCAGCGCGCGCCGCCTGGCCCACATCGCCGTGCCACAACGCGCACCGGCGGCCGACAAGATTACCGTAAAAGCTCAAGCGCTGCTCAAGATTGTTGAGTAGCGCCCGGATCGGGCAAACGTACAGCACGCTGAGCCCCCGCCAGTGCTCCACGAGCATGCGGGAGAAGATGGGGAAAACGGCAGCTTCGGTCTTACCTCCCGCCGTCGGGGCCAGCAGGAGGCAGTTCTTGCCCTCCAACACCGGGGCGATCGACTGCTCCTGCAGCGGGCGCAACGAGCGCCAGCCGAGGGAATTCATGATGTGGTGCTGGACCGAAGAATGGAGCCGCTCGAAGCCGGTCACACGTTGAGCTCGATGTCGTCTACGCTGGCAGCTTCGCGCTCTACTGAGGTCATTTCGGCCGCCGACACGGTCAGGGAGTAGTGCTGCCGCGGATCGAAGTCGGGGAACTGCTCAATGCGGTCCAGAATGTCGCCGACCAGCTTCTTCAGGAACAGTCGCGGTGCGAGCCCGACCTTGCCTCCCAGAGTGCCAATCATAGCGCGAGCGAGCAACTCGAGGTAGGCATCGTCAGCCTTGGCGAGGATCCGCTCCTCACAATCTGAACCCTCCGCGAACAGGCGGCGCACCTTCTTGCCTACCTCGATCAAGCCGGCCTGGTCGAAGTTGCGCAAGCGGATCTGGACCGCGCGCGGGTTATCGAACCGGGCGTCGGAACCGAAATCGATGTGGAGCCGCTGAGCGAGAGGAGGCAAACGTTGGATCCCCTGCGGGCCGTCGAAGAAGGCGGGTGTCCCAGTTATCAGCAGATAGAGCCCGGGGAATCGGCCGCCGTAAACCTCGTCGATGAGCTGCCGTAAAGCGTTCAAACCCTTCTCGCGCACGTCGCCACGGACCCGCTGGAGCGTTTCCACCTCATCGAGCGCAACGACGAGCCCGGTGAAGCCGGCATCCCGAAGCAACACCAGCAGGCCCTGCAGGAAGCTGAGCGCCCCGAAATGATCCAGCGGTCCCTGGATGCCGGCCGCGCGCTTGGCAGCGGTGCCGACGTTTGGCTGGCCGGCTACCCAGGCCAGAAGGGCATCCGCGATTGCGCGATCATTGGCGGCCAGAGCGCGGCGGTAGCCCCGCAACGCTGCGGCAAAGGCCGGCGCTCTGGCGGTAATCGATGTCAGACGTTTCTCCATCAGCTCGTTGGTCCGTTCGAGCAGGAGGTGAGAATCCTTGGGGCTGAACTCGCCCGAGGCCAGCAAGTCCTCTTCGAGCGCGAAGAACCAGGCATCGACGATGCTGCGGAAAGCTCCCTCGTCCCGGTCGGCCGTCGAGAGGCGCTCCATCAGGCGGCGATACACGGTCTCCAAGCGGTGCAGCGGCGTCTCCGTCTCGCTGACCTGCACCTCGGAGACGGCGAAGCCCTGGCGCTTGGCGCGTTCCTGCAGCCAGCGGGCAAAGAAAGTCTTGCCGCTGCCGTACTCACCCCGGACGGCCTTCAGCACCGCGCCAGTGGTGCGCACCGTCGTCAGTTCCTCGTCCACGGCGGCCTGGAACCGCTCCATTCCGACGGCCAGCAGGTCGAGCCCGCGCCGAGGCACCGTCCCGGAGCGGAGAGCATCGATTATGTCGCGGCGGCGCTGTCTGCTGACTGCCATGCCCTATTCCCCGTCGAGCCCGAACTGGGTCCGTAACAGGCTCAGGTCCAGCCGCACGGTCTGCGAGGCATCCACCGAAAGCACAGGATACCCGTCCACGTTCAGCACGCGCTGTAACAACGCGATGAAGCCGTCAATGCGGAGCAGCGGCTGTTCCAGGCGCTGTGCTAAGGCTGATTTGAGCAGAACGCCCCCACGCTCCGCCAACACTCGCAACGCGCGCTCCACCTGCTCCGGCTTCAGCCTGCCGCCGCCGATGCGTACTTGCGACCGGAACACGTCCGAACGGAACAGCGCGGCTACCCAGTCGCACTCCGGCGCTGACGCCTCCTCAAAGAGGGGGAGGGCCGGCTGTGGTTTCGGCCGCGCTCGCGCCGGAGCCGGCGCAGGCGAAGGTGCAGCGGCCTTCTCCCACCACTCCGGTAGCGGCTCGGAGACCGGCTGCCAACCCTCCATCGCCGCGCTGAGCGGCGCCACGACCACTATAGGTACGAGGCACTCCTGCGGCGTCAATCCGCCGTGGTATCCACGGCGCCGGTTCGGCGTGTAGCGGACGCCTTCGGTGGCGAGCGCCACAACACGCTCGCCGGGCGGCAGCACTCGAGGACCCCGCAGCAGAACCTCATCGGGCTCCAACAGCGCCAAATCCGCCGTGCGGTGGCGCTCGGCACCGTCCACCCGCCTCAGCACCGCTCCGCGGTCCAGGGTATGCCCGTGGTCGCTCGTCAGCACCACAACCCGGCTGGCCTCTCGGGCCTCAGCCAGCAAGGTCCGTAGTACCGGCACCTGCTCCAGATCCCAGGAGAAGGCCCGCTGCTCAGGTCCTTCGAGCGAGTCGTCCACGACATTGATAACGGCCCCCACTACGCGCCGGTTCGGGTTCCGGATCTCCCGCCGAACCGCTTCGGCGGCGCCAGCCGGGCCGACTTCCTCCTTATGAAAGAGCACCGGTGGGTAACCCGCCTTGGATGCAGCCACGAGCTGAGGCTGCGCGGCAAACCCGCGTTTCTCCGCATCCTGTCCTCCCACGGCCAGCGCCCCGCACAGCAGGCTGCAGCGGGAAACCTGAGTGACCGCGGGCAGCGCCGTGAGCACCGGCGGCAGAGGCGAGGCACCGGTGCTCCACTCGACCCAGCCATGGCGGTTCAGGTCAAGCTGCAACTCGCGCCAGACGCCATAGCTCATGCCGTCCATAACGATCAGCAGCACGCCGCGCCGGGCTAGCGAAGCCACGATACGTTCCAGCACCTGCTCGATCGGCAGCACTTGTTCCGGCACTTGCGCGTCCCGAGTAGCAGCAGCCACGTGGGTCGCGAACGTCCGGTTCTCTGCCTCGCGGCGCCGGGTCACGCGGTCTTGCAACAGCCGGTAAGCACGGGAAACCGGCTCCGGTTCGTCGCCGCTCAGCAGGAACTCCCGCGCCCAGTCTACCCACGAGCCATTGCACACGTATGCCCCGACCGCCTCCCCGAGATCCCTGGCGACAGACGCAGGTGTAGCGAGCCATCGGAACAGGCGTGCAGCCATCTCGGCGCGCTCCAGACGCCCGCCCGCATCATTGAACCACTGGGCCGCCTGGTGCCGGCGCAATCGCTCGAGCGCCCCCAGTATTTCGTCGGAGACAGCAACCAAGCCTCCGGACAACGCCTCGCTCAAGGACTGCCCGAAGGTCTCCAGCCGCTGCGCAAGTCCTGCCGGCGACCAGGATCCCAGGGCGGCATACTGTCTGGCGCCTAACGCTTCCAGGATCTGATCCGCGCGCTCCAGTTGAGCCCGAACCGCAGTCTGCTCGCCGGCGCCGCACTTCACCACGGCCCACTGCTCGGCCGCCTCGTTCCAAACACGCGCGGCTTCCGGTGTTAGCGTACGGTGGCCGGTGAACCGTTCGAGCCGGCCGGTAGCCAGCCCGAGGGCAAGCCGGGCTTCGGGGGTGCCGCCGTCCTGCCGCAGGACGCCCAGCGCCAGTCCGACAGCCAGCGCTTCCTCGCCCTGACCCGATTCCAAACACCCGAGCAGCGGATCCAACGCCCCACCCAGGCTCGCCTCCAGCCACTGCCGCAAGAGGCCCATCAGCTCCTCTGACAGAGCCTCGTACCTCGCGGAACTCGCCCGGTCCTGAAACCACTCCAGCAATGCGCGCGCATCCGGACGCGGGCCGCGCAGCACCAGCCGCCGCTCCAGAACCACCTGCCAGATGGCATCCGCTGTCAGGATTCCGCTGGCCGCCGGCGGCGGCTCTTCGGACCCGAGCGCCTCCAGCGCCGCGTTGGCCAATGCGGTTTTCGGGAGCACGGCAGGGTCGATCGCTTTCGCCCGGAACCGTGCCCGCAGCAGTTCCCAGGGATCGAGTCCGTGCAGTTGCTGCCGGTAAAGCCGGGCCCGCACATCGTCACCCAACAGCGGCGTCTCGAGCGCGGTCACAATGACCAGCGGCTGTTGATCCGTGGTGGAGAGCACCTCGCGAATCTGCAGCACGGAATCGCACTGGGCCACACGCACCGCCTGCGACTCGACAGCGATAGTTTCCGCGCCGTCCCACCGGCTGCGGCTGTGGATCCCGATCACATCGCCCGGTTTGGCCCGCTTCAGCAGCGCGGCGACTTGCGAAACAAGCAGCGCTTCCGTCATTGCGTCTGTTCTCTCAGGATCTCCCAGGAGATCACGAGTTCGGTGTCGTCTGCCATGTTCGACTCGATTTCGCGAGCGACCTCTTTCCACCCAGCCAAGCCTTTGGCGGCCTTCCTGCCGGATGCGACGACGAGCTTGCCGGGCTTCGGGGGAGGCAGAGGGACCTCCTCCCCTATCGGCGGGGGAAGCGGTATCGGCGGACGCGGCACGTCCAGGATCAGCCGGGTGGCCTGCTCCTCCAGTTTCCGTACCACGTCATCCAGGCTGGTTACGTGTTCATCCTCCCGTAATGCCTCACGCAACTGACGAAGGATGCCGCGCGCGACGGTAGCCCGAGGCTCATCCTCGATGCGTGCCAGACTTTCAAACAGAGCCAGGTTCAGCCGGTCCAGCGCCGCGTGTATGCCGCCGGCTTGCTTCAGCGCCACGCCCATCGCGGTCTCGGAGGTCACGACCGCAGCGGTCTGGATTCGCCGAGCCAGCTCGAGTGACTTGCGCGTCTGCTCGACTTCCGCGATCAGGGTCTGCACTGCCTCCGCCGTACGCAGCCGCGCCGGCGGTTCGCCCTCGGTATTCAGCCGCTGAAGAACCGGCCGCAACTTGGCGACATAGCTCGAGAGCGGCTCGCGACACCGCCGCACCACGTCGCGGACGTCGGCATCGAGCCTCTGCAGATTGGCGAGCGTCGGCAGCGGCGAGATGGTCACCCCGAAGATCTGGCCCGCGCGATGCACCACCGTGTCCCACATCTCCTGCGCAGGTACTTCCTGCTGTTCCAGAACGATGTCGTCGCGCAGGTTCGTCACCGTTCCCTCGAACGGTGCGCCGTGCAGCGTCAGCAAGCGGTCCGTCTGCAGCGCGTAGGTCAGGATGATCAGGTTCTGGAGATTCGCCGGCAGGCCCATCGGCTTAGGCTCGTCGATCCACTTCCGAAGCTGGCCAACGGTGATCGCCCCACCTCCGCGCTCGGCCTCGCGGCGGTCGAAGTGGTCGAGCCAGTGTCGCTCGACCACCAGGAACTGTTCGCCCACGTGCGCCAGCATCAGCGGCTCGAGCAACGGCCGGAACTGCCGGCGGGTTTCGCGATCGATCGTGAGCCGCTGATCGGGCGTGCCGATCGCTTCCCTGAGTGCGTCGAAGGCGCGCCGGACCAGGGCATCCGTAATCCGCACCTCGTCCTCGCGAAAGTCCGGGTGCGCCGGGTACTGGTAGGCCAGCGCCTGCTCCAGGAGCTCCTTCAGCGCCCCCCGCAGGTCCGCCGCGACCGGCGGGCGCAGCTTCAGCCCGGTGTCGAGGGACTGGAACTGCTGGATCTTCTCCAGTTCGTGTGCCGGATCGAGCACCCCGGGCTCGGCGTTCTGCGCCCCGTAAGCCTGCCGCAGCGCGCGCTTCAGCCGCTCCCGCAACTGGTCGCGCTGGTTCGTGAGCAGGTTGCGCGCCTCGGCGCGATCGGCGGCCGAGAGGTGGCTGCTATACTGCTTCAGCCGCTCCTCGCTAGAAAGCAGGAACTCCAGGACCACGAGCCGCCCCAGCTCGCTCTGCGTGGCCAGGCTGAAAAACGAAGGGAGCCAGATCAGCGTCCTGGAAGGCTCCGTCGTGTTCTGGCGATACTGGGCAAGTCGTACCAGGTCGTCCTGTGGTGTGTGGTGGTCGCGGTCAAACGGGAAATCGATCACGACGCGCCACATGTCGCCGGCCGAGCGCAGCGTGGCATCCCCGGCCTCCCAGACGTTGGCAAATCGCAGTTCTGCAAACCGCGCGGTGGCTCGCCAGGTCAGCTTGTGTTCGAGGATGAGGGCACTCTGGTACTCCATGCCCAGCTCCTCGAACAGCAGCCGCTTGAGCATCTGGATGCGGTTGCCAGTGTTGTCCTCGTGGCCGGCGTTGGCCACGATCAGGCTGGTGTCCACGCCAGTGATCTGCACGCTGACCACGGAATCGACGCCGTCGCCCGAGATCTTCACCTCGCCGACCTTCGAGGCCCAATCCCGCACGCGATTCAGCACCTCGTTGGGTTCCCCTCCGGGGATGGGGAGCTTGATCGAGCCGTGGTTCAGGGCAGCCAGGCGCCGCGGCGTCAGCCCACGCAGTGTTTCCACCTCGGGCACCAGCGCGCTCAGCACCAGCGTCCCGACCAGGCGTTCGTCGGCCTTCAGCCGGCGCACCCGGGGATCGTCGGCCGGAAGCTCGCCCAGGTCTTCGTAGCGCACCCCCGCGCTCTGCTCGATGATCGGCTTCAGCTTGTGTTCCCAGAGCTTGCGGGCCTTCTCGAAGTGCTCCTGCATCTGGCGGCTGAAGGGGTCGTGTCCTTCTTGCATCGCGCCAAACAGGTCGCCAACGGGTACCAGGTCGCCCAGCCGCAAAGTGTCCTGCTGGCTGACCAGCAACTGCATCATGATCTTGAGCGCGGTGCGCTCGCGCTGGAGCGCCGAGGAGACGCCCACCAGCGTCTTCACCAGCGCCGGCGTAAAGGGGTACACCTGCCGGAACTCCTGCCGGTCGCCCTCGTTGGTCAGCAGGATCTCGCGGACGGAGTCGCGTATCCGCATGGTGGCCTCGAAGGCCTGGTCCATGAGCTGCCTGGCCGTCTCGCTCCTTGGCCGCAGCACCCGCTTCCCAGTGATGGCTGGCAGGTTCCGGTCCTCGAGCGTGATCTTGTCGAAGCGGGCTTCGAAGTAAGCAAGGGCGTCCTCGAAATTCTTGACCTCTGCGCCCAGCGCGTGCTCGCCGACCACGCTACGCAAGTCGCGCTGCCGGGCGACGAAGCTGACGATCGGTAACGGGCGCGATCCCGTGCCCGCCTCCACCAGCTTCACCAGCTTGGGGGCCTCCCGGGTAACGAACGCCACGTCGGCCGATTTGGTCGCCAGCCAGAGGATGAGCTCGTCGAGGAACAAGATGAGCGCGCTGTAGCCGAGCGAGCGAGCGTGCGCGCTCATGATTGCGAGACCGTCGTCCAGGCTGACGAAGCCCGCGGTCTGCCGTGCTGAGCTCAGCAGGGTTGCTGCGAGGTCGCCGACTAGCCGGACCCGCTCTTCATCCAGGGGGTGCGCGCGGCAGGCGCGCTCGAAGCTATCCGCGGTCCACGCGCTACCCAGCGCGCCCCATTCATCGCGCCGGATCCGGTTCAGAGCGGCAAAGAATAGATCGTCGCCCATCTGGGCCCGAAGCTCGCGAGCGTTCTCCAGCAGGGTGTCGGAGCGGTACAGCCCGGCCGGCGGCCGCTCCGGGTGGAGCTTCCGCAAGTGATCCACGTAGCCGCCCAGCATCCGCTCTTCGACGCTCTCGGCGCCAACCATGTGGTAGGGCACCAGCAGGAACAGCTTTCCTTGGGTCCAGCGGTTGTGCCGCTCGACCACCGGGGCCAGCTCCGCGATGCCGCGCGCCTTCAGGTTCCCGCTCAGCAGCAGGTACAACACCGCCATGAAGTGGCTCTTTCCCGCGCCGAAGCTGCCGTGGAGGTACGTGGCCCGGCTGGTGTTGGTCTCGAGCGCCGTCTGGATGAGGCCCAGGGCGCGGTCGAAGCACTGGACGAGTTGCGGCGTGACCACGTACTCCTTCAGCGTCTCCTCAGGGTTGGCCACACCCTCGCTCAGCCTCAGAACGAAGTCGCTGGGGTTGACGCGCTCCGGCAACAGGAGCAGCTCGCGCAGAGTCGGAGCGGAGTTCACGCCCGCCATGCTGAGACAGCCTCCATCACGTGGTGATTACGATCATTCATGTTGTGGACCTCCTGCGGGTGCCAGTGTGCGTCGCGGTGGCCTCGGGCCGCCAGCTCTGGAGCGCGGCCACTGGGAAGCCGAGTTCCTGACACTGGGTCTCGACGTAGGCGGCGAAGTAATCGCCCAGGCGCACGCCGGTTTCGCTGTCCAGTTCGTTGTGCCACTGTTTCAGCCAGGGCGCCAGGTCCCAGATGCCAGCGAGCACGGGCTTGAGGCGCTCGGTGGGCCAGCCTTCTTCCTCGCGCATGCGCTGGTAGTAATCAACCAGGGCCCGCGCCTGTTCGAGGTGGTTCCAGCCCGCCCACCCGAGCACCTGGGTGTCATCGGCCTCGCGCTCGAGATAGCGGTAGAGGATGAAGCGCTCTTTGGGCACGTCGAGGCTGCCCCGCAGCCGCCAATAAGTGGCGCTCTGGAAATCTTCTCTGCGGTACTTGGGCGGCACCGGGATTTGGACCTTCTCACCGGAGTCCTCGCGCCGCTGCAATTCCCAGGTGCGCTCCCATTCGCTGCGCTTGGCCACACCCGATTCGGTGTAGCGGAGCACGGGCAGGAACGGGACCGCCTCGTCAAGCGCCAGCTCGGTGACCAGCGCGGTCAGGTCGGTGACCGGGCCGCTGCAATAAAGCCCAGCGACTTGCAGGAACTCGGGATCGGCCGCCAGCCGGTCGCGCAGCCGGGCGCAGCTCCTCAGCGCATGGTCCTTCCACAGCGCCGGCGCCTCCATGCGATCGAGCAGCCAGTTCTTCAGCGCTCCGCGCGCCATCTCCTCCCAGGGCGGGAGGTTCCAACGGCGCTTGTACTCGGGCTGCTCGATGAGCCCGATGTCGCGGTCCTGCTCGATCAGGGCGATGCGCCTTGCCACCAGTTCGCGGTAGGCCGCCGGCCAGTGGCACGGGACCTCGGCGATGGGCTTCGAGCGGTGACGCTCGAACCAAGTGGTTTCCAGCTCACCCCGGGTCATTCGCCGTGCCATGACGATCTCGAAGGCACGCTCGCCGAGCTTCTGTGGCGGGACCTGGTCGGGCGGCAGCGTCAGATCGTCCTCGGTAAGCCCGTAGAAGTGATAGCACTGCCAATCGAGCTCTTCCTGGAGCGCGATCATGCACGCCAGGCGCTCCTCGGCCTGGGCCCGTGCCGCATCGAGCGCGGCCCGAGTGGGCGCGCCGCGGGCGACGAGCCGATCCGGGAGAACCTCGGCGCGGGCATCGGCCTCGCGCTGAATAAGCTGAGTCAACGCGAGCGGACGCCGGGCAGGGATGGGGAACTGTCCCACCCTCGTATTGTCGAACTCGTAGTACACGTCCCACAGCACCTTTCGAACCCGAGCGCCATGCTGTCCCACAGTATCGCCCCCCTTGGGGAAGCACACTTGCTTGAGCCAGAAGCACGCGGTGGAGCTGTTGAGCAGGCCGAGGAGGCCAAGGTGGTCGCTCTCCGTCGCGGATGGCGACAAAGTGATAAGCGGGGCGTGGCGATTGTAGACGCGCCCCCTGCGACCGAGTGCGAACTGGTTGTGTGTTGCCACGAATGCGAGGACGATCGAGACGGGCAACTGGAGGCGCTCTGGAATCCACCGATACCAGCTCCACCAAGGATCGCCGAGATCGGCTCGCGTCTGGCCGGCGAAAGAGGTAACCGCCATGAGATTCGCCTTTAGGCGCCACAACCACCGGGCCCAGGCCGAATCGCCCTCAACGGGTATTAACTGGAAGTCGGCATTGTATGGAACAAGAGCCACTGCTCGACTGCTAGTTGACCATTCCCGCACGTTGTCCCCAATCGTGAACGGCTTCGCGAGAATCTGCGGGATGCCATGTCTGCTGGTGGCTGGGGGTTCCATCACAAATGCATCGTCGAGTCCGGGGAAGCTACCCGGCCCGATAGAGACGCTCTCTCCGCCCAGCTTTATGACTGCCTGGTCATCCAGCGCCTCCTTCAGCTCCGCCGCCCCACCACCACCGATGCTCCACGGCCACTTGTGGAAGCTCGTGCGCGAGGCGTCGGCGACGCTGAGGTATTTGCTCTCAGAGCCGGGGCGGTCCACTTGATCGAGAATGGCGTGCCACACCGGCTGGTTGGCCGGGTCCGGAGGTACGCCCTTTTCGCCGCGGATGCCGCGCACCACCCGCACCGAATCGCTCACCGGGAGCTGGTGACGCCCGAACAGGATGGCGGTGGGAGTGTTGTGCGCCGGGAGGTAGACCCAGGCGGTATCAATCACGTGCGTGAGGTCCCACCGCGGGATGTACTTCTCCACAAGCTTCGTGCCGAACGAGCGCTTCATGAAGGCATTCGAGACGATCATCCCCACGTAGCCGGCAGGCTCGCGGGCGCCGTCGCTATGGACGGCCAGGTCGAAGAAGCGCTCGGTGAACGGCACGCTGAGTTGGTACTTGCCGTGGCACGAGCGGAATCGATCACGATAGAGCTGGCGTAGCGCCGGATCTCCGACGTTGATGTACGGCGGGTTGCCGACCACCGCGTGGTAACGCTGCCCCAGGATGCGCTGTACGGCTTCGGCATCCTCGGCGTCGTAGTAGTGCGCGTGCGGGTCGGGACGCAGCAGGTCTTCGCGCTGGATGTAGCCCTCCGTCCCCAGCCGCCGGCCGTGGAGCAGCGAGTCGCCGGTGGCGACGTTAAAGCGAAAGTCCGGAGCGTCTCGGAGCCGACGGATGGTACACGCCCGCAGGGCGGCGATCAGCAGGCGGAAACGGGCGATAGCGACCGCAAACGGGTTCAGGTCCACGCCGCAGACCGCGTCGAGCGCGCGCTGCGCCAGCACCTTGGCGTCGGCTTCGGGCTCGCGCTCCCGCCAGCCCGCCAACAGCCGGTCGAACGCGGCCAGCAGGAAATGGCCGCTGCCGCAAGCGGGGTCGATCATTCTGGTCTCGGCTAGGCCAAACGTATCCAGCGCCAGATCGAGCGTCCGGTCGAGGATGAAATCCACAACGAAGCCAGGCGTCTGGCAGAGCGCGTACCGCTCGCGTGCGGACTCGGAGAGGTCCTGATAGAGATCGCCGAGGAAGCGCGTTCGTAGCTCCGGGTCGCTGAAGTCGTGTGCCAGCTCGCTCGTCGTGGGGTCGAGCTGTTTGAAGAAGCGCAGGATGGCCGCAGCGCCGTGGCCGCTGGGGCCGAGGGCCCAGACCGGGTTGTGCCTCCGATCGAACAGGCCGCCGACGCCGGGCAGCTCGCCCACGGACTCGAAGACGTGCAGCAGGTATTCGCGGTCGCTGTCGCGCGGGTGCTCCCGGTAATAGCGCTGCCGCCGCTCCTGCGCGTGCCGGAGCTGCTCGCCCGGCCCGGCGATCCACGCCGTATCGATCAGGCCGTTGTCCTCCAGAAAGCGCACGAATCCGGCGCCGAGCAACCAGTGAACGGCGGCCTGGGTGATCGTGTCGCCGAGCCATGCGTCGTAGGTCGTCGGGGCGGTGCGGCCGGCGGCCACCGCGGCGGCGTGTCGGGCGCGCAGCGGCGCCTCCAGTAGCGGCTGGTCCTTCAGCCGCTGCCGGATGTCGGATTCCACCTTGCCGAGCAACTGCTCGAGACCCGCCTCCAGCCGGGCCGCATCGATCATCCCTGCCCTCCACGATGCTTGTTTTCAAGCCAGGGACGCGGCACGCGCGCCCACTGGCTGGCGCCGAGCGCCGGAATCGCCGCGCCGTCGAGAGTCGGCGGACCAGTCTGCTCGTCGGTCGCAATGAGCACCCACAGGCCGGCATCCCGCGTCTGATCCCGCAGCCGGTCAAGCACGGCCACCTGCCCGTAGCGCGCCAGCAGGCCCGGGTAAGTGAGGAGCACGTTGCGCTGCCGCCGAGCCAACCGCTCCTCGATGGGACCGATGCTCCGCTGGACCAGCATGCGCAAGCGCCGGTTGTCCGGGCTGTCCGGGTCCGCGGCGTCGGCGCGCAGCACCACGCTCCAGTCCACGCCGAGGCGCTCGGCCTGCTCCCGCATACTCCGGATCAGCTCGGCCTCGAGATTCACCACATCCATCGGGAAGCGGTTCCGTAGCTCGCGCTCGGAGTCACGCAGGAACTTCGGAGCGGTGGCCAGCACCAGGTAGCTGGGAATGTGGTAAGCGTTGCGGAGTAAGTCCTCGAAGTCGCGCGCCTCGGCGACGTCCGGCGGCTGCTCGATCAGAGGCCGCAGCGCCGGAGGCGTCGTGACAACGACCGTCTGCAACCGTTGCAAGCTCTCGCTGCTCGGCGTGGCCGGCGGAGCCGGGACCACGTAGGCGCACTGGCTTTCGTCCCACCGGAGAGAGAACCCAGCCGAGCTGAGCATTTCGTCGAGTTCCGGGCGGTCGGGCAGGTGCGCCGCCTCCGGATACCGTTCTTCGACGCGGCGGCGCAAGTCCTCGACCGTGAGTTGCCGCAGACCGGCCAGGCCGGCCTGGGCGAGCTTTAGGGAGCGAAGCGCGTCCATGCCGCCCGGATAAAGCTCCACTCGCGGCGAAACC
>ERZ1292640.3055-Hain-H43-02um-R1-3055-length-13169-cov-6_pt1 | contig 13169 bp, 8 predicted proteins | sample MGYA00564404_ERZ1292640 | MGnify/ENA primary metagenome ERZ1292640 (study PRJEB36523, sample SAMEA6512636) | groundwater metagenome | collected 2019-01-08 | study: AquaDiva: Metagenomics assemblies of 32 groundwater samples
ACGGCAGTTTATTCAGGCGTTTTGATCCCGCCTGAAAAAGGAGTTGCGGCGGCTTATCCCGCGGGGCGAGGCCATGTTCCATTTTCCAGCGTCCGCTCCTGCCTGCAGGCGCGGCTACTCACGGGATTAGCTCGGCATCGCGCAGCCTGACGGGGTGTACAACTGGGCCCGCGATTACGGCAAGGCGTTCGGGCAGGATCCGGACAGGTACCTCACCCCGCCGTCGCCCGAGTCGCTGCTGCCAAAACTGAACGCCTATGAAGTACTCACTCACATCATGAGCGGAAACCTTGGCGCCGAAGCCGGGGATAGTAAATTCTTTTTCCAGCCCCTTTCCCTTTTCCCGGACCCGCGCAGGGATGGGTTGAATCCTTTGGCTTCTGAGGCGGGCAAAAACCGCGTCCTGGCTAGCCGCTTCCATCTCGCCCTTCAGGATCTTCCCCTGGGCGGTTTTCCCCTCCCAAACAAAGACTGGCATGTTTAAAACCTCCGGTTTTCGTCAATAGTTATTAGTGAATCGTCAATGGTCCTCGTTTATGTCAGTCAATAGTCAACCGTTAATGGTCAATAGTTCAAAGTCCAACGTTCAAAGTCCAACGTCGGACCTTGGACCTCTTTGACGATTGCCCATTGACCAATAACCTTTGACCGTTGACCATCACATGCCCAGCGAAAAAACCGACCCGAAGCCTTTGTCCGAATCGGTCACCCGAACAGTTTCCTCGATCGTCGTAAGTCCCTCCCGTACCTTTTTTATGGCGCTCATCCTCAGCGTGCTCATTCCCATCTTTACCGCCTCCCGCTTCAGGTCGGCCGCAGAGGCCCCTCTCAGGATCAATTCCTTCAAGGCCTCATGGATCACCATCACCTCATAGAGCGCGATGCGTCCTTTATATCCAGTCTGGCCACAGGTGGGGCAACCTTTGCCGCGAAAGGTGGGAAAGCCCGCCCCGACTTCCGCAGGATCGATCCCGATGTTGATGAGCGCCTCCGCGCTTACCTCCACCGGGGCCTTGCAACTGAGACAAATCTTGCGCACCAACCTCTGAGCTACAATAAGATTAGTCGAGGAGGTCAAAAGAAAAGGCTCCAATCCCATGTTGATCAGCCGGTCTACCGTAGAAGGTGCATCATTGGTGTGCAGGGTGCTGAACACCAGGTGACCCGTGAGGGCCGCTTTCACGCCGATCTGAGCCGTTTCTAGGTCACGCATTTCTCCCACCATGATAATGTCAGGGTCTTGACGGAGAAAGGAGCGAAGGCAGGCGGCAAAATTAAGACCGATCTCGTCTCGGACCTGTACCTGATTGATCCCCATGAGATTGTACTCGACCGGATCCTCAGCGGTAGAGATATTGACGTCCGGCTTGTTAAGCTCAGAAAGAGCAGAATAAAGGGTGGTCGATTTACCGCTTCCTGTGGGACCGGTAATGAGAATCATCCCGTAGGGTTTGTAAATCGCTTCCTTGAAGTCTTTTAGCGCCTGCGGATCGAAGCCGAGCTTGGCCATATCCAGCTGGAGATTGGACTTGTCCAAGAGCCGCATGACGATCTTTTCACCAAACAGGGTGGGAAGGACAGAGACCCGAATATCCAGCTCCTGCCCCCCTCCCATCTTAAGCTTGATCCGCCCATCTTGAGTGAGTCTTCTCTCGGCGATATCCAAATTGGACATAACCTTAAGACGAGAGATCAAAGCGTTTTTTAACTTGGGGGGCGGGGTCATGATCTCATGGAGCACCCCATCGACGCGAAACCGTATCCGAAAGATTTTCTCGTAGGGTTCAATATGGATGTCGCTTGCCCCGCGCTTCGCGGCATCGGCTAGGACGGCATTGACCAAGGTGACAACGGGCGCTTCATTGGTTGCCGCCTGTAGCTCCTGGAGGCTGACGTCCTCCTCGTCGCGTATGACCTCCATCTCGTTGCCGCCAAACTTTTTGAGAACTTCGTCGTAGCTGACCGACCCGAAGCGCTTTTCCAGCAGCTTCTTGATTTCAGAAGGGGAAGCCAGGGCAACCTTTACGGCATAGCCGGTAATGAACTTAATCTCGTTAATTGCTATCAGGTTGGTCGGGTCAGGCATAGCCACAGTGAGTGTGGATCCCACAAGCTTGAGCGGGATGATCTGGTGTTTCTGGATGAGATCGGGCGGGATCAGGTTGAAAACGGAATCTAAAATCTCGGTATTCGCCAGCTCGACCTTTTCAATGCCGAACTGTTTGGCGAGAAACTGCGTGAGCTGATCCTCGGTGGTAAAGCCAAGGCGAACGAGTTCCTGAACAAGGTGCGAGCCGTTGCTTTTCTCCTTTTCCAGGGCCTCGTTGAGTTGTTCCCGGGTGACAAGGCCACCTCGAACCAAAAGCTCACCTATGCGGGGTTCCATAGAAGAATCCTTAAATACAGCTTATTATCCTAAAAATGACTCTTTTTGTCAATTTGATCGAGTGGCAGTTTTTTGGAATGGAATTGCCCTTTGGACAACTTTTGGAATGACCGCTGTAAAAAATTACAAAATTTGACTAGCGCTTATCTCTCAAAGCGGCCTGGGCTGCTGCCAGCTTAGCGATAGGAACCCGATAGGCAGAACAACTCACATAGTCTAGGCCGATCTGATGGCAGAAGGCCACTGACTTGGGATCACCGCCATGCTCCCCACAAATACCAATTTCAAGTTTTTTTCGCGCCTTCCGTCCCTTCTCCACTCCCATACGCATCAGAGTGCCAACCCCCTGCTCGTCGATGCTGACAAAGGGGTCTTCGGGGAGGACGCCGTGCACCACATAGCTAGGTAGGAATTTGCCCGCATCATCCCGCGAAAGGCCTAAACAGGTTTGTGTCAAGTCATTCGTGCCGAACGAGAAAAACTCTGCTTCCTGGGCAATTTCATCGGCCACCAAACAGGCTCGAGGAAGCTCGATCATTGTACCAATAAGATAGCGCACCTTTACACCGTAAGTCTTCATCGCCTCACGCGCAACCCGCTCGACAATCTCGCGCTGCATGTGGAGCTCTTGGCGCGAACTTACTAAAGGAATCATGACCTCAGGAAAAGGATTCTTACCCTCTTTGCGCAATTCACAAGCTGCCTCGAAGATAGCCTGGGCCTGCATCTCGGTTATTTCCGGATAGGAAATACCCAAGCGGCAGCCGCGATGACCCAGCATAGGATTAAACTCATGCAGCACATCAATCTTATTTTTTAGGGTCTCCACCGGAACATTCATAATCCCGGCAAGTTCCACAATTTCCTCTTCCGCCTTAGGGAGAAATTCATGTAGAGGAGGATCCAAGGTGCGGATGGTTACAGGAAGACTTCCCATGATCTCGAGGATGCCTTTAAAGTCTTTTTTCTGTATGGGCAGGAGTTTTGCCAAGGCGCGGCGCCGCCCCGGCTCGTCTTCCGCTAGAATCATCTCCCGCACCGCCTGGATGCGGTCCCCCTCAAAAAACATGTGCTCCGTACGGCAAAGGCCGATTCCTTCCGCGCCAAAGGCAATCGCCACCCGGGCCTGATCTGGCTGGTCGGTGTTTGTCCGGACGCCGATTTTCCGCGTTTCATCCGCCCACTTCATGAGCTTGGAAAACTGCTGGTACACACGCGAGGTAGCAGGATCTAAGGTTTTCCCGATCAGGACCTGGAGAACCTCGGAGGGGAGCGTCTGAAGCTCGCCCTGCATCACTTCACCTGTGGACCCATCGACCGAGAGCCAATCCCCTTCTTTTAGAACCGTATCCTCGATTCGCATCTCTCGCGCGGCGTAGTCAATGTTGACGGCTTCACACCCGGCCACACATACCTTTCCCATTTGTCTAGCGACAAGGGCTGCATGCGAGGTCATGCCACCCCGTGCGGTAAGGATCCCCTGAGCAGCGTCCATTCCGCGAATGTCATCCGGGCTGGTCTCGATGCGGCAGAGGATTACGCGCTCTCCTCGCCCTTTCCATGCCTCTGCGTCCTCCGCATGAAAGACGATACGGCCCGTGGCCGCGCCTGGACCAGCAGGAAGACCCTTTGCCAGGATACGGCCTTCTTTGCCGGCCCGCTCCTTAGACGTCTGATCGAAGATGGGACGCAGAAGCTGGTTCAGCTGATCAGGCTCAATACGAAGCAGCGCTTCCTTTTTTGAGATGATCCGCTCCTCGACCATAACCACCGCGATGCGAACGGCAGCAAACCCGGTCCGCTTACCGGCCCGGGTCTGGAGCAGCCACAGCTTACCGTTCTCAATAGTAAACTCGATGTCCTGCATATCCTTATAGTGTCGCTCCAGGATTTTGCCGGTGTGCTCTAATTCCCGATAGCACTCTGGCAGGACCTCTTTTAGCTCTGCGATCGGTCGCGGTGTGCGGATGCCCGCGACCACATCTTCGCCTTGGGCGTTGACCAGGAACTCGCCGTAGAATCGCTTCTCCCCTGTGGCCGGGTTCCGCGTGAAGGCCACGCCGGTAGCGCAGCGATCGCCCATGTTTCCAAAGACCATAGTTTGCACATTGACCGCAGTCCCCCAAGTATGAGGGATGTGATACAACTGACGATAGGCGATAGCCCGATCGTTGTTCCATGAACCGAACACTGCGCCTATGGCACCCCAGAGCTGCTCTTGGGGGTCTTTGGGAAAATCCCTCCCCGGTTTCGTCTTTATCTCGGCTTTGAACTCGGCTACGAGATCCTTGAGATCCTCGGCGCTGAGTTCTGTGTCGAAGCGTGCGCCGCGCGCCTTTTTCCTGCCTTCCAGAATAGTTTCAAAGGGATCATGCTCCTGCTTATCCTTGGGCTTTAGTCCCAGCACAACATCTCCATACATCTGAACGAAACGACGATAGCAGTCGTAGGCGAAGCGCGGATTCCGGGTTTGAGCGATGAGGCCCTGCACTGTTTGGTCATTCAGCCCCAGATTCAGCACCGTGTCCATCATCCCGGGCATCGAGTCCCGTGCCCCGGAGCGGACCGAAACCAACAAAGGATTGTGCGGATCTCCGAACCTTCTCCCTATATTCTTCTCGATACGACGCAGCGCCTCCGTCACTACCCTTTCCAAACCCTTAGGATATTGACGCCGGTGTCCATAATAATAGGAGCAAACCTCAGTGGTGATCGTAAAGCCGGGGGGAACTGGAACCCCGATCCGGGTCATCTCGTGGAGACCGGCGCCCTTCCCCCCCAGAAGCTCTCGCATGCCGGCTTTTCCTTCAGCCTTTCCGCCGCCGAAAAAATAGACAAATTTTCTTCCTCTAGCCATTTTTTCTCCCCGACAGGCCCCTCGATACGACTTCTGCAGAATTTTTTCAAGTAAAAAAGATCAGGCGCAGGAGAAGGCCTCAAGAAACGGAGCCGATTTTAGCTCCTTATTGATTTGAAATTGAATAAACCGAACAAGCGCAGGGCGGCTCTCTTTCAAAATAGCAGGAGAAAAAGCCAGGTGGTGGGGGAGGATGCTGTTCGCTTCCTGAAGCTCTGCCAGTACACCAAGCGCTTCGCTGCTGAGGGGCACGGCCTCTTTCCTCAAGGTGGAACAGGGTCCGCAAAGAACCCCGCCGTCACGTGGACTAAAGTGCCACAGAATCTGGGAGCCGTCGGGAAATTTTTTTTTGCATCGACGGCAGTGTTCCAAAGTCGGCTGGTAGCCGGAAAACTTTAGGAGTTTGAGCTCGAAAAAGGTAAGAAAGGAGAGGGAGATTCCGTTTTCTTCTAGAAAGATCAGCCCTTCTCTCAAATGTTCAAAGACGCGCCGGTTCTCCTCGCGCTCGCCGGCCAGCCCATCCGTGATCTCCACGAAATAAGATGCATAGGCGATCTTCTCCAGACTGGTGGTAAGCTCTTTAAAGTGACGAATCGGGTCGCAGGCATGGACAAATGCCAACGTGCTGTGAGGCCGATCCTGAAAGCGCAGGTTCACCAGAGAGAAGAGCTCCAGCGTGTTGACAAACCTTCTGCGCGAGCGCTTGGCTCCCTTAGCGATCCCGGTAACCTTGCCGTACCCCTCGGTAAGAAAGGAAACGATCTTGTCGGACTCGCCAAAGGGCCATGATCGGAGGACGATGGCCGGGGTTACACAAGGAGAGCGCATGGCTGGCCGATTCTCATGAAGAGCATTAACACGTTTCGTAAAAACGCGCAAACTCTTTGAAAATCAACGGTTTTTTCAATAGCCGACCTTGACAAAGACGGGATGGGTGGTTAAATTCATCGCCGCTGTCCTTTTTAGGGATACTGCCTCTGCCAATGGATGAGAAGATAAAAAAAAGTAACGGAGAAACAGCGATCGAAGGAGCCGCTGAGGAGCCCTCTACACCGGGAGCAGAAGAGAAGGCTCTCGCCTCGGAGTTGGAGAAATTGCGCGGTCAGCTAGAAGCCAAGGAGATGGAGGCAAAGGGGAATTACGACCGCTTCCTCCGGCAGGTGGCGGAACTGGAAAATTTTAAGAAGCGAATGACTCGAGAAAAGGGCGAGACGATCCGTTACGCCAACGAGAACATTATCAGAGACCTCCTCCCTGTATTAGACAATTTGGAGCGAGCGGTCGACCACGCCAAGGGGGGGGGAAACGGAAAACCGCTACTAGAAGGGGTCGAGATGGTGCTCAAAGGTTTCCTCGATGTCTTAAACAAACACGGAGTTACGCAGATATCCGCCAAGGGGGAACTTTTCGACCCGGAAAGACATGAAGCGATTGCTCAGGTGGAAAGTGAAGAACATAAACCAAATACCGTTATGGAGGAACATCACAAGGGGTACTATCTCCTAGACCGTCTGCTGCGACCCTCTCTCGTCAGTGTTGCCAAACCCCCCGAAGCCAAGGAGAAAAAAGAGGAAGATGAGGAGGTTGAAAAAGGGGGGAGGGATGATTAAATAAACTCCGGTGTAGAATTAGAGGATTTTTTTGAGGAGAAACAAAGATGGCAAAAGTAATAGGGATTGATTTGGGTACGACCAACTCCTGCGTGGCAATTATGGAGGGCGGAGATCCTAATGTCATTGCCAATGCTGAAGGGAGCCGCACTACCCCCTCAGTAGTCGCCTTCTCTGATAGCGGGGAGCGATTGGCCGGGCAGATTGCCAAGAGGCAAGCCATCACCAATCCGGAGAATACGATCTTCGCGGTCAAGCGGCTTATTGGGCGGCGCTATGACGACTCTATGGTTCAAAAGGCCATGAAAGTCCTCCCTTACAAAATCGTCCGTGCCGATAACGGGGATGCGTGGGTAGAGATTCGCGGTAAACGCTATAGTCCGGCAGAGATCTCCGCCTTCATCCTTCAAAAGATGAAACAGACGGCAGAGGATTACCTGGGGGAAAAGGTGACCGAGGCCGTGATCACGACCCCTGCCTATTTTAACGACAGCCAGAGACAGGCGACAAAGGATGCCGGGCGGATCGCGGGGCTGAATGTACTACGGATCATCAATGAGCCCACTGCCGCATCTCTGGCCTACGGGCTGGACAAGAAAAAGGACGAAAAGATTGCGGTTTTTGATCTTGGCGGGGGAACGTTTGACGTCTCCATCCTTGAACTCGGGGAGGGTGTCTTTGAAGTCAAAGCCACGAATGGGGATACCTTTCTGGGAGGAGAAGACTTCGACCAAAAGATGATGGATTATCTGGCGGATGAGTTCAAGAAGGATCAAGGGATAGATCTGCGCAAGGATAGGATGGCCCTGCAGCGTTTAAAGGAGGCGGCGGAAAAAGCCAAATGCGAGCTCTCCTCATCGATGGAGACCGATATCAACCTCCCCTTCATTACCGCGGATCAGCATGGGCCGAAGCACCTCAACATGAAACTGACACGATCCAAACTGGAAGCCCTCTGCGCCGACTTAATCGATATGACCGAAGGACCGTGCCGGCAGGCCCTTAAGGACGCAGGCTTAACTCCCCGCGATATCGATGAGGTCATCCTGGTTGGCGGGATGACGCGCATGCCTGCGGTGCAAGAGAGGGTAAAAAAGATCTTTGGAAAAGATCCGCACAGGGGAGTGAACCCCGATGAAGTCGTGGCCGTTGGGGCTGGAATCCAGGCCGCTGTGCTCAAGGGAGAAGTTAAAGATGTTCTCCTGCTTGATGTAAGCCCCTTGTCTCTTGGGATCGAGACCTTGGGGGGCGTTTTTACCAAGCTGATTGAGCGTAATACAACAATCCCTACGCGGAAGGGTCAGATCTTTTCGACTGCTCAGGACAATCAGACAGCCGTCTCTATCCGCGTCTTTCAAGGCGAGAGAGAGATGGCAGCAGGCAACAAGCTCTTGGGCCAATTCGATCTCGTGGGCATTCCTCCGGCGCCGAGAGGAATACCCCAGATTGAGGTCACCTTCGATATCGACGCGAACGGGATCGCGCATGTTGCGGCCAAAGATCTAGGAACCGGAAAAGAGCAGTCGATCAAGATCACTGCCTCGAGTGGCCTCAGTGAGGAAGAGATCAAAGGGATGGTCAAGGATGCAGAGGCCCATGCGGCCGAGGACAAGAATCGTAAGGAGGTCGTCGAGGCCCGTAATCACCTGGATTCCCTGATCTACTCCACTGAGAAATCTCTTAAGGAATACAGCGGGGAATTGGAGGCCGGGGTCAAGCAAAATATCGAAGCGGAGCTGGAGAAGGCCAAGAAGGCGCTGGAGAGCGAGGATGCCCAAACGATCCGCTCAGCGGCGGATGAGCTAAGCCGTTCCTCGCACAAGCTCGCGGAGGCGATTTACGCCAAGGCCTCCCAACAACAATCCTCAACGCAGCAGGAGTCGTCGGCCGGCCAGAAGGATGGCCGGGCAACGGATGGGGAGGGCAAGAAAAAAGAAGATGTGGTAGACGCGGATTTCACGGAGGTTAAGGAGTAGAGGAGGGGTAAGGAAATCCGAATACTGCGCATTACGGAAGGCCCCTGCTCCCCATGCATTTAGGAGAGGGGCTTTCTTGTTATATAAAAGAAATCACTTGCAAGGGGTTTAACGATTGAACGGAAAAAGGGATTATTACGAGCTCCTAGGTGTGAATCGAGGCGCCGGTGAGGAGGAGATTAAAAAGGCCTACCGGAAATTGGCGCTGAAGTACCATCCTGACCGAAATCCGGGGGACAAACAGTCAGAGGAAAAATTTAAGGAAATTTCTGAGGCCTATCAGGTCCTCACGGATGCGGAGAAGAGAGCCAAGTATGATCAGTTCGGCCATGCGGCCTTTGGAGATGGAGGGCCGTTCCGAGGTGGGTTTGATTTTTCCTCTGGCTTCGAGGACATTTTCGGCGACATCTTTGGAGAGTTTTTCGGCACCGGATCAACCAGGCGCCGCACCCGGTCAAGAGGAGAAGACCTTCGTTATAACTTGAGCCTCGGCTTTGAAGAGGCGGTTTTCGGCGCCGAGAAAAAGCTCAAGATTCCCCGGCACGGCCTCTGTGATACCTGCCACGGAAACGGCTCCAAGCCAGGCACAGCACCCAAAACCTGTCCTACCTGCCGGGGCAAGGGCCAAGTCAGTTTCCAACAGGGATTTTTTAATGTCTCGCGGACTTGCAACCAATGTCGGGGCCAAGGGAGCATCATTAGCGACCCCTGCGTATCCTGCAACGGCGCCGGCCGGGTACGAAAATTTCACACGCTCAGCGTGAAGATCCCGGCCGGTGTGGACACCGGCTCCCGCCTCAAGCTCAGAGGGGAAGGAGAGGGTGGCGCCTCAGGCGGATCTCCGGGAGATCTCTACGTGGTGCTCCAGGTTGAGCCGCACCCCCTCTTCATCCGTGACGGTCTGGACATCATCTGCGAGGTACCTATCAGCTTTGTCCAGGCGGCGTTGGGGTCGGATATCGACGTTCCCACTTTGGAGGGGAAAGTCAAGATGAAGATCCCCCCCGGGACTCAGTCGGGGAAAGTCTTCCGCTTGAAAGGAAAGGGCGTCAGAGACGTCCAGGGCTATCATCAAGGAGATCAACATGTGAGGGTGGTGGTAGAGACGCCCACCCATCTCACGCCGCGGCAAAAAGAGCTGCTAAAAGAATTCGCAGCGCTGGGAGGGGAAGACATCCATCCCCTCTCGAAAGGTTTCTTTGACAAAGTCAAGCAGATATTCGGCTGAGCTCCAACCGCTCCCAAGATCACTCCACATCCCACGGGTTGCTGACTGGTTTTGTTTGTTTGCCGACCGCCCCGGGGCTCAAAAGATTTTTGTTGACCGTGGCAGTGGATGTGATTAACTGTAAAAAGGATTGAGAGGTATATGAGCGAAACACAATGGAACGTCGAGGGTCAGGGGGGAAAGGGGTCCCAGGCGGAGGTCCCGGATGTTCTCCCGCTGCTACCTATCCGCGACATCGTCATCTATCCTTACATGATGCTGCCGCTCTTTGTCGGCAGGGACATGTCGATCCGAGCGGTCGAGGAGTCTCTCTCCCGCGATCGCCTCATCTTTCTCGTGGCGCAAAAGAATTCGGCCGAAGACAACCCAACGCCTGACGATATCTACCGCGTAGGGACGGTAGCCTCCATCATGCGCATGCTCAAGCTGGCCGACGGCCGGGTGAAGGTCCTGGTGCAGGGCCTGTCCAAGGGAGAAGTAGAAAACTTTCTGCGTGAACGGCCTTTCTTCGAGGTGAAAATCCGCAAGGTCGTAGAGCCCGCCCTCCAAGAGGTCTCGATTGAGGTCGAGGCCTTGACGCGCAACGTCAAGGAAAAGATCGAGCAAATCCTGAACCTCAAGAACCTCCCTCCGGAAATCGTCATGGTGACCGACAACATCAGCGATCCAGGCGTGCTGGCCGACCTGGTTGCTTCCAACCTCCGCCTGAAGATCGAGGAGAGCCAGGGTATCCTCGAGATCTTCGAACCGGTGGCTCGATTAAAGAAAGTCAACGAGCTTCTGAGCCGAGAGCTCGAGCTCTCGACGGTGCAAGCCCGCATTCAAAATCAGGCCAAGGAGGAGATGAGCAAGACCCAACGGGACTATTTCTTGCGGGAACAGCTCAAGCAAATCCAGCAGGAACTGGGCGAAGGGGATGAACGCACGGAAGAGATCAACGATCTAAAGAAGCAGATCGAGAAGGCCAAGATGCCTTTGGAGATAAAACGGGAGTCCGAGAAACAGCTCAAACGGCTGGAACAGATGCACCCCGAGTCCTCCGAGGCTTCCCTAGTCCGCACTTACCTCGACTGGCTGGTAGACTTGCCCTGGAGCAAAAAGACCAAAGACAATCTCGACATTCAAAAGGCCAAAGAGGTCTTGGACGAGGATCACTACAATCTAGAGAAGGTCAAGGAGCGGATCCTGGAGTATCTGGCCGTCAATAAACTCAGGCGCAAGATTAAGGGCCCGATTCTCTGCTTCGTCGGGCCCCCAGGAGTCGGCAAGACTTCCCTCGGAAAGTCGATCGCCCGAGCCCTCGGGAGAAATTTTGTCCGGATCTCACTTGGAGGGATCCGCGATGAAGCAGAGATTCGCGGACACAGGCGGACCTATGTCGGAGCCTTGCCGGGCAGGATCATTCAGGGAATCAAACAGGCTGGTTTCAATAATCCGGTCTTTATGCTCGATGAGATCGACAAGGTGGGAACCGATTTCCGTGGAGATCCATCGGCGGCCCTCCTGGAAGTGTTGGATCCTGAGCAAAACCACGCCTTCAGCGATCATTACCTGAATCTGCCGTTTGATCTCTCCAACGTGCTCTTTATTTGCACGGCCAATTTGCTCGATCCCGTCCCTGCGGCCCTTGCGGACCGCATGGAGGTTATCCAGCTTTCCGGTTACACCAATGAGGAGAAGCTGGAAATTGCCCGCAAGTTTCTCAACCCAAGACAACTGGAGGATAACGGCATCCCGAAGGGCCATCTGGAGATCTCCGATGACGCGGTGCTGCGCATCATCTCCCAGTACACCAAAGAAGCCGGGCTAAGGAACTTGGAACGAGAGATCGCATCCATTTGCCGCAAAGTGGCGCGAAAGATCGCCGAAGAGAAAAAAGAGCCGGTCCGGGTGACGCGCGCCAATCTCCACCTGTTTTTGGGGACAGCCAAATTTCTTCCCGAGGCAGAGCAGGAAAAGCACGAGGTCGGGGTCGCGACCGGGCTTGCCTGGACGAGTGCAGGGGGAGAAGTCCTCTACATCGAGGCCTCCCTTTCCAAGGGGCGAGGGAACCTCACCCTGACCGGCCAGCTGGGTGAAGTGATGAAGGAGTCCGCCCAGGCCGCGGTGAGCTACTCCCGTTCCCATGCAAAGAAGCTCGGCATCGAAGAAGATTTTTACCAGAAGCTGGATATCCATATCCATGTCCCGGCAGGCGCCATTCCTAAGGATGGGCCTTCGGCCGGCATCACTATGGCCACTGCCCTGATCTCCGCCCTCACCAAACGGCCGGTGAGGTGTGACGTGGCGATGACGGGAGAGATTACTTTACGGGGCCGGGTGCTGCCAGTGGGGGGCCTCAAGGAGAAATGCCTTGCGGCCTTTCGGGCGGGAATTAGGACCATTGTCGTCCCCGACCGGAACCAGAAGGATCTCGATGAGATACCCAAACCCCTGCGACGCAAGCTCAGCCTGGTCGTTGCCAAAAACATGTCGGATGTGCTGAAGGCAGCCCTGCTAGAAAAAATAGGTAAGATCTCCGCTGGTACCTCAATCGCTGCAAGGAAATCAAAGGGGACAAAGGGCAAACAGCGAAAGCGGGGCGAAAAACCGCTGGAAAAAGTTCGCAGGGAAAGGGTGGTTCCGCTCAGGGCCTAGATGCTGCTAAAGGAGCTAGGCGAGTTTGGCCTGATCGAGAGGATTCGTCGGGCCACCCCAACCGGCCGAGGGGTGCGTATCGGGATCGGGGATGATGCCGCGTGGTTAGAGGCCAGGAATCATTCCTTTCTCATCACGTCAGATCTCCTCATTGAAGGAATCCACTTCGAGCTCAAATGGACCTCATTCTACGCCCTGGGTTATAAGACCCTTGCCGTGAACATAAGCGACCTGGCGGCCATGGGAGCAAACCCCGCCTACCTGATCCTTTCCCTGGGAATTCCTGTTGACTTTAAGACCGAGGATGTAGAAGAATTCTACCGGGGAATCAGGGCCCTTGCGTCCCGCAGCGGGGTGTCCTTAGTAGGAGGGGACACGAGCGCGTCAAGGCGTTTTTTCATCAGCGCCTCTCTGGTTGGTCACTCTCCGTATCGACCTATTACTCGAGGCGGGGGAAAGGTGGGGGACGATATCT
>ERZ1292640.3056-Hain-H43-02um-R1-3056-length-13168-cov-11_pt1 | contig 13168 bp, 10 predicted proteins | sample MGYA00564404_ERZ1292640 | MGnify/ENA primary metagenome ERZ1292640 (study PRJEB36523, sample SAMEA6512636) | groundwater metagenome | collected 2019-01-08 | study: AquaDiva: Metagenomics assemblies of 32 groundwater samples
ACCGATTTCTTTTTCTGCGGGGACGAAATAGCCATCACCTTAATGCCTATTCCCGACGCGCCGGGCCTTCCGGGCGCTGAACCACCGGCGCCGCTCCCTCCCATAAACGGATTACTGCCCAACAAAACCATTCCTTTCGCTCCCGGCGTGGAAAAACAATGGCAAGACGCTTCCGAGCCCCTGCAAAACCTGCTTTTGTGCCTTTACAATAATTTCCCGGAAACCTACTCGGATGGCAGTCCCACTGGCGGCCCGGGCGAAATACTGGCCATTTCAGATATTAATATTAAAGACAGGGGAGGCACTGACGGTTGCGACTATAAAAAATGGCGCGACTTTAGCAATATACCAGGCACAACTGCCGAGCAATTAGCCGCGGCCAAAGGAACTTGCCAGGAAAATTCCGCTTCTTGGCATTACGGCCGAACAAGTTGCAACCCGGCAAAACCAGATATGGGATTTTCATTTGCTGTTGATTTCGCCTTTGACCCCAGAGACACAACCAAAATAAACGCCATTGCCGATGTTATAAATAAAAGCGGAAATGTGCTTGAAATGAAAGACGAAAACGGTATAGCCAAAAAAGTGTCCTGTCGCGATTTATTTAGCGGCCCGGGCGGCACGAGGGCTGTTATAAATAGCGGTAATCTAAAAATAGAAAGCGGCCACATTCACTTATGGGCCCCTATTTCAACGCCCTATTGCTACCCGATACAATAGTAAAATATGTCTATTAAAAACAAAAAAATAATTATTGCCGTTGGACTTGGCTTAGTTTGCCTTGCTTCTTTGGCCAGCTTTTCCCTTGCCTTGGCCGCTGACCCGCCGACAACGGACTTTATGCAATTAAAATATCCTGATTGGTTTAATCTCCAGCCGAATATGAAGCTCACGGACTTAGTGATTGTTATTTTCCGGGCGTTTTTAGTGGTCGGGGGCATTGCCGCTTTTATAATAATAGTGGTAGGCGGTTTCCGCTATCTAACCTCAATCGGCAACCCGGGCATAATGTCCGACGCCCGAAGCCAAATATTCTCGGCCCTGCTTGGCCTAACCCTACTTTTGGGAACTTATTTAATCCTAAACACCATTAACCCGGAACTCGTGGCGCTCAAAGAACCGGAGCTGGCGGGCATAGAGGCGCCAGAGATAGATACAAGCGATATTCCCTACGGACAGCTGGGTAGTACAGCAGCTGCAATTATAACCATTACGAAGCCGACAAACGCAAAGTTGATCGTAGCCTCTGGCGCCACTGCTCCGGCAACGATGACATACTCCGGAATAACTATTACCGCTGACCCAGTAGACCAAACAATAACCATCACCGACACAAGTACAGGAGCAAAACTAGGCGATGTTGCCCTAAAAGACGGTGCGAAAATGGATGTAACGGTCTATAGGAGCGATGGCACGGACATAGGGGTGAAATTGTCTGTAGGAACAGGATATTCCAGTGAAGCAGTCGGTGGCATTGCAATTCTCGCCGAAGCGGAGGTAAAAGAAACAAGTGTACAAATTCTTAAAGGCCAGAAAATAGATTGGCTCGCTTTCGAGAACGCAATAACATCAAAAACAGCTGATGTACCGATTACTGCGGACATAAAAGGATGGAAGATACCACTGGGGACTCTAAAAATTAACTTAAAAGACAAAAACGCAGATTTTACAGTTGCAGGAAAGAGTTTGGGAACAATGCCAATACAAGACAAAGCTGATATTGAAAAAACATTGTCAATATCCCTTGATAGCCAACCTGGCAAGGAACAGAGTATTTTACTTAAACTCACCCTCCGGATGGGCAATATTGGCATATGCGAAGGAGTATCCCCCACAACAGACTATGATGTTATAGTCTCTAAAGGCAGTATAAACGACAAGGACAAACGATGTTTCAAATTAAACGATGCAAAGCCATGGAAAGTCGCGCCGTTTGATATTGCCGGCTTCTTTATCAATAAACCAAGCGCGAATGCGGCTGTAATGTTTTATGAAAAAGCCGATTTTGCGGGGAGGCGAATATGTTTAAAAAGCAATACTTTTATTACAAAATGCCGTTTAGAAGACAAGGGCTTGCTCGGCATTGACACTCAGTGGAAAAACAACATTAATAGCTTGAAAATAATTCCCGCCAGCGAATGTACGCAACCCGGCCTAACCCTTGACAGTAACAGCGCGCCAACGAATGCCGACAAAAATAAATGTCATTAATCGCAAAACAAAAAAACCGCTCAGATGGCCATCGCAGCGGTTTTTTGTTGCCACCCCACCCTAAATACTTCACGCTAAAATGTTTGCGTATTTTCCGCGATCGCGGAAAATACGCAAACATTTTAGCTTAATTCGCATCGTGGCTATGCCGCTTTGATAATAATCCTTCTTTCCGGCTCCTCGCCAACGCTTTCGGCGGCCACATCGGTTCGGCCGGCCAAGGCCATATGCACCACCCTTCTTTCCATAGCCAGCATTATTGGCAATTCTCTTTCCCGACCGTCCAAAGCCACATCATTGGCCAAAGAAACAGCCATCTCGGTTAAATACTCGGCTTTCTTTTTTTTGTAGTCGTTGATGTCTAAATCCAAGAAAAATGGCTCGTCAATTTGGCGTTTGGCAATACTCATCAAAAGCCGCTGTATTTCGCACAATGTTTTGCCCCTCTCGCCAATCAACTCCTGCGGCTCTTCCGCCTTTATTCCAACCAAAACAACGTTATCTTTTCTAGACAAATCCCTCACTTCGGCCATTATGCCCATTTTAGCAAAAAACTCCTCCACCAGTTGTTTAATTTTATTTAAAGAAGTATCGGACATATAATTTTTATAACCATTATAACAATTATAAAGGTTATATTTTCTTTCTAAAAACAATATAATTTTGCGCGATGGCAAAGCACGAAGAAGCAATCCAGTACAAGGCCAGAGCCGAAGGCATTTTCCAAACAATCAGCACGGTAAAGGCCGGGAAAATATAGAGCATCTGCTTTTGCATCATACTGGCAAAATCAAGCGCCTTTTTTTCGGTATTGGCATTAGCTGTTTTTTGAACGGCCATCGTGGCCCTGGTCTGAAAAAACTGCGCCACGCCCGCCAGAATGGCCATTATCGCGTTGGGATTGGCCAAGTTGACTATGCCTAAGAAAACAGTATTGATTGTCTCTGGCTTAGCCACAAAGCCGTACAGGAAAGCCATTTGCTCGGGCGAGAAGCCCTTCCAAAAAACCCGAAATAAAGCCAATAATATCGGAAATTGTATCAGCAGAGGCAAACAGCCGGAGAACGGGTTAATTTTCGCTTCTTTGTAAAGCTCCATTGTGGCCTGCGCCTGCTTTGTCTTATCGTCTTTGTATTTGTCCTGCAAGGCCTTGATTCTTGGCTGAAGCTCTGACAAGGCCTTTTGCGCCCTTAACGCTTGCAGGTTCAACGGATAGATTACCACCCAGACCGCAAAAGTCAAGATAATAATGGACAAGCCCAAGTCGTGGACGGGCAAATAATTATACAATAAAATCAGCGCGTTAAAAAGCGGCTGGTAAAGCACGGTGTTAAAAATAGAAACTAAAGGGTTCATAGGAACTAAATTAAAAACGAAAAACTAAAAATGAAAAACGACAAAGAAAAATTAAAAAAGAAACTTTTTAGATTTTAGATTGTGATTTTTCATTTTTCACTTGACCGTGTCTGCTCCTCCCTCGCAAAACGGCTGACATCTAACTATCCGCTTCGCTCCCAGCCGTAGCCCTTTCCACGCCCCATACTTTTCTATCGCTTGCCCTGTGTATTCCGAACAGCTGGGATAAAAGCGGCAATGCCGGCCCAAAATAGGGGAAATAATCCATTGGTACGCTTTAATAATGGTTAAAAATACTTTTTTCATTATTTATTGGTTTAAAAGGCCTGCTTTTTGCAAAATAATGGCCACCGTTTCTTTTATTGTTTGATAATCTTTGTCTTTTGCCTCGGGGCTGGCCACAACCACAATATCATAACCGGGCTTAATTTTTGGCGTTAATAATCTCACTACTTCCCTTAATCGGCGTCGGGTTTTATTTCTGACAACCGCTTTCGGAGAGACCTTCAACCCAACACTGAAACCAAACCGACTGTCCGCCAAATTGTTATTAATCGCTTTCAGGAACAAACAGCCGAGCTTGAGCCCCTTGCCCTGTTTGAAAACTTTTTCAAAATCCCTTTTTAATCGCAAACGGTTTTGCTTGAATAACATCTTGTCTACACTGCTAATTTTGCCCGGCCTTTATTTCTTCGCCTTTGCAAAACCCTTTTGCCTCCAACAGTCATACTGCGGCGTCTAAAACCATGCGTTCTAGCGCGTTTTCTTTTTTTGGGTTGGTATGTTATTGACATAATTTTTTAATTTTTAATCGTATATTCAGTATAGCGTAAAATCAAAAAACTACAACCTTATTACCTTAAAAACCATATCCACAAGTTATCCACAGGTTATAAACATAATAAAAACAAAAGCCTTGAAACAAAACGCATTTGGACTAATCTCTTGGTGTGATATAATAAACGCGATGACAAAAGAAGAACTTTGGGAGGCAGTACTCTCGCAAGTGCAATTCAATATCTCTCGGGCCAATTTCGCTACCTGGTTTAAGGACACGCGCATTATCGCCAAGTCAAACAACCGGGTGGTTGTGGCCGTGCCCAGCCATTTTTCACAGGAATGGCTGCAAAACAAATACAACAAGCTGATTTTGAAAGCCCTGCATGCTTTGGATAGCCAGATTAAAGAAGTAAAATACGCCACGGTCTCCCCTGTCCCGGCCGAAACAGCCATCTCAATGCCCGCGGCTTTGGCCGAAGAAACGCAGCTGGAATTCCCCGAATTAAAAATCAACGCGGAAACCAGCTTAAATCCAAGATATACTTTTGATAATTTTGTGGTTGGCCCTTTCAACGAGCTGGCCCAAGCCGCGGCCTGGGCCGTGGCCAAAAACCCGGGCATGGTCTACAACCCTTTGTTTATTTACGGAGGCACCGGCTTGGGCAAAACCCACCTTTTACAAGCTATGGGCAATGAAGTGTTAAAAAACTTTCCGGGCAAAAAGATAAAGTACATTTCTTCGGAAAAATTCATCTCCGGACTTATCTCGTCAATTAAAAACCACACCATAGAAGAATTTAAAGCGCGGCACCGCGATGTTGATTTTTTGATTATAGACGATGTCCAGTTTTTTGCCGGCAAAGACAAGTCCCAGGAAGAGTTTTTCCATATTTTTAATTGCTTGTACGAAAAAAACAAACAAATAGCCATCACATCCGACCGCCCTCCAAAATCTATTCCGGCCCTGGAAGAACGGCTCAAATCACGCTTTGAGGGCGGTATGATAGCCGATATTTCTCTACCCGACTTTGAAACAAGGGTGGCTATCCTAAAAACCAAAATACAGGAAAGAAACCTGAATCTGCCCGACAAGGTTTTGGAATATATCGCCTCGATAGTCCAAAAAAATGTTCGGCAACTAGAGGGCGCCCTAAATAGTTTGGCTACTTTTCAAAAAATGAACAACCAGCCGCCGGATATTGAAACAGCCCAAACCCTACTTAAAAACCTGGTGGCCAGTCCAACTAAGGCAGTTAATCACAACCGTGTGCTCCAGGCTGTGATTGATTTTTACGACATTAAGCAAATCGATATTTTAGGCTCTTCTAGAAAAAAAGAGGTGGTCAAACCAAGACAAGTGGCAATGTATCTTTTAAGAGAGGAACTAAAAGTGTCTTTCCCGTCTATTGGCCGCAAATTAGGAGGTAAAGACCATACCACTGCTATTCACGCTTATGAAAAAATCAGCCGAGAGCTGGGACAGTCCGAGGTTTTGGCCGAAGAAATAAATTATATCAAACAGCGGATTTACACCGCCACTGACGCTTTGGATATTCTGTGATTTATTAGTGGACAAAACCAGTGACTTAAAAAGTAAAAGTTTTCCACCGCCTATCCAGCTGAATTATCCACTATCTTTAAACAGAAAAGAAAAGTGTTTTTTCTAAGCCCATAATAAGAAAAATCAATAACCCACAACCTTATTAAAACTAATAATAACAATAATAATTTTATGGAACTATTAATATTAAAAGAAAATCTAAAAATCGGCTTGGGAATAATAGAAAGAATAGCGTCAAAGTCGCTTTCTCTGCCTATTTTAAATAATGTTTTACTGTCCAGCGACGGCAATTTTCTTTGTTTAACCGCCACAGATCTGGAAATAGCCGTGCATTATTGGGCGCTGTCTCAAACAGAAAAAGAAGGTAAAATAGTGGCGCCGGCCAAGCTTTTATCCGGGTTCATTGCCTCTATTCCCGAAGAAAAAATACTACTAAAAACAGTTGACAATATTTTACGCGCAGAAACCCAGAATTTCAAGACCAAAATTAACGGTTTCAGCCCTGACGAGTTCCCGATTATCCCTAAAGTAAGAGACGATGTTTCGATCGAGGTTAACAGCGCTCCTTTTTGCCAAGGGTTGAGTAAGGTTTATAAATACGCCACACAAAACCAGGCGCGGCCGGAAATATCAGGCGTTTATATCGCTTTTGGGGGCAACCAAGCTAGATTAACCGCCACCGACAGTTTTCGTTTGGCGGAAAAGAAACTATCTTTTGATAACGAGAAAACCTGCGGGGGGCTGGAAGAAAAGTCATTTATTGTTCCCCTAAAAACAATTAACGAGTTGGTTAATGTGGGCGCGGACAAAAAAGGGAAACTTAAAATTTGTTTGGATGTTAATCAGGCGATGTTTGAGTTCAAAGACGAGAGCTCTAGTAGGCCGCAGTTGCAAATAATTTCCCGGCTAATTGAAGGCGAATACCCGGCCTATCAAGACATAATTCCCAAACAATACGCTACTCAGGTTGTTTTGGATAAGGACAAATTTAACAGCCACTTAAAAACCGCCAGCTTATTCAGTGGCCGGGTGAACGAGGTGAAAATAAAAGTTGATCCAAAAAAGCAAGAAATACTAATTTCCAGCCAAGGGCCGGAGTATGGCGAGAATAATTCAGTTTTGGAAGGCAAGGTTCAGGGCGAGGAAATGTCAGCGTCTTTTAATTGGCGGTTTCTCATTGACGGATTAAGCAATATACAAAGCGCTGAAGTTTTGTTTGGCCTGAATGGAGAGGATGGCGCGGCCGTGCTGCAGCCAATTGGCGACGCCACCTACACCTATATTGTGATGCCGATTAAAGCTTCGTAACTATGTCCAATAAAGAAATCGCTGATATTTTTTATAAGCTGGCGATATTTTTGGAAATGGACAAGAAGGCCTTCAAGCCCCAGGCCCACGAGAGAGCTGGCGCGAGTTTGGAAGCGCTCAAACAAGATGTCTACACGATTTATAAAAATGGCGGACTGCCTGCTTTGGAGCAAATTCCGGGCGTTGGGCGGGGCTTGGCTTTTAAGATTGAAGAATATCTAAAAACTGGCCGCTTAAGAGAATACGAGGACTACAAAAGAAAATTGCCGGTTAAACTTGACGAACTGCTCGCGGTTGAAGGTATTGGCCCGCAAAAAATTAAATTTTTATACCAGAAATTAGGAATTACAGATATAAAAAGTTTGGCGAGGGCGGCCAAGCAAGACAAAATAGCCGGCCTTCCCGGCTTTGGCAAGGCGAGCGAGGAAAATATTATTGAGGCCATTGCCTTTTTAAGCAAGAGCAATGGCCGTTTTTTATTGGCTGAGATTTTGCCTTTGGCCGAAGAAATCGTCAGTCGGCTGGAAAAGCTTAAAGAGGTTAAGCAAATCAGCTTGGCCGGGTCATTGCGAAGAATGAAAGAAACAGCGGGCGATGTGGATATTTTGGCTGTTGCCTCAAGCCCGGATAAGGTAATGGATTTTTTTGTCAATTTTCCGGGCGTGGTTAAAGTGTGGGCTAGGGGTAGGACAAAGTCATCTGTTAGGGTAGGGCAGGGCTTTGATATTGACTTGCGGCTTGTGCCGGAAAAAAGTTATGGCTCGGCCCTTCAGTATTTTACCGGCTCTAAAGAACACAATATAGCCCTGCGTGTTTTGGCTATGAGTAAGGGCTTGAAGCTGAACGAATACGGTCTTTTTAATGGCAGTAAAATGATTGGCGGCCGAACAGAAAAAGGAATTTATCGGCTTTTGGGCCTGTCCTACATAGAGCCGGAGATTAGGGAAGACAAGGGCGAACTACAAAATAAACAGCCTCGGTTAATAACTTTGAACGAAGTGAAGGGCGATTTACATTGCCATTCCGAGTGGGCCAGCGGCGACAATTCTATTTTGGAAATGGCTCAAGCCGCTATGCTTCGCGGATATCAGTATATCGGCATATCGGACCACACGAAGTTTTTGCGAATAGAAAATGGTTTAGACGAAAAGCAACTCTCCGAGCAGAGAAAAGAGATTGATGCTCTAAATGTTGAAATATCGAAATATCGAAATGCCGATATGTCGAAATTTCGTATTTTGCAGGGGGCGGAAGTGAATATTCTCAACGACGGACGGATTGATATTAACGACCAGGCCCTATCCAAGCTGGATTATGTTATAGCCGGCGTTCATTCCAGTTTGAAAATGCCCAAGCAAAAAATGACCGAAAGAATAATTAGGGCGATGAAAAACCCTTATGTTAAAATTATTTCCCACCCTACCGGCCGTTTAATAATGAAAAGAGACGAATATCAGCTTGATTTTGACCGATTTTTGAGGGCGACCAAAGAAACAAACGCTATTTTGGAAATCAACTCTTCCCCGAAGCGACTCGACTTGAACGACCAAAATATCAGGCGAGCCAAGCAATCGGGCGTTAAAATGATTATTAATACCGACTCTCATCAAAAGGAACAGTTGGAGTTTATGAAATATGGCGTGGCTCAAGCCCGGCGCGGCTGGGCGGAAAGCAAGGATATTGTTAATACTTTGCCCCTAGCCGGACTACTCAAGGTTTTTTCTATGCCGCGGGAGCGCGGCGAATGAAGGGAAATTAAAAATGAAAAGTGAAAAATGAAAAACGACAGATAAAAATTAAAAAAGGACGGGCGTTTACTTTTTAGATTTTAGATTGTGGTTTTTCATTTTTAGTTTTTAATTTTTCATTTCATCCCTATGTCTATCAAAAAAGGTCTCCCAATAATCATTTTCATAGCCGCGGCTGTTGCCGGGCTTTTTATTTTTGGCTTATCGCAATATCAAAATCTCGACATCTCAATATATCGAAATGGCGAAATATCCAAATCTCGAAATGTCGATATATCGAAATTTCGCGATAGCGCTTCTTCAACAATTACGCTTTTGGCTGTGGGCGATATTATGCTCTCCCGGGGCGTTCAATACAAGATTGAAACACAGGGGCAGGGCGATTTCCTTTTCCCTTTTTTGAAAATAGCGCCGGAATTGAGTAAGGCAGATATTGTTTTTGGCAACTTGGAAGGCCCAATTTCCGAAAAAGGGCAAAGGGTTGGCAGTATTTATTCTTTTCGGGCCAAGCCGGAAGTTATGGCTGGCTTGGTTTTCGTCGGTTTTGATGTTTTGTCTTTGGCCAACAATCATATGTTTGATTATCAAAGAATATCTTTAGAGGAAACAATGCGACTTTTAACGGCCGCTGATATAGATTATGTGGGCGCGGGCTACAACCAAGCCGAAGCGTTTTCCCTGAAAATAAAAGAGGTCAAGGGTGTTAAAATCGGTTTTTTGTCCTACACGGATTTGGGCTCGGCCAGCTGGCAGGCCGGCGAAACCCTGTCGGGCATAGCTTGGATTGATGAAACTTGGCTGGAAAAGATTAAGCGGGATATAGCGGACAGCAAGCGAAAAACGGATATTCTAATTGTTTCTTTGCACAGCGGCGAGGAATACGCCCAAGACCCAACGGCTTTTCAAATTTCTTTTGCCAAGGATTGCGTTGACAGCGGAGCCGACTTGGTTGTTGAGCATCATTCCCATACGCTCCAGCGGCTGGAACAGTACAAGGACGGCTGGGTTGCTTATTGTCTGGGCAATTTTGTTTTTGACCAATATTTTCCCGAAGACACAATGCAGGGCGGACTCTTAAGCGTTGAAATAAAGAACAAGAAAATTATTAGCGCCTCTTTGAGAAAGGTTCAACTAAATAGGAATTATCAGCCAGAGCTGAGCTGGGTTCAACAATGTTCGGCTTGTTGATAACCCCTATTGACATCATAATTCATTAAAAGTGCTATAATGATTACAGTCTTTATGGTCGTCGTAAAAATAAAAAATAATAATTTTCATAATATTATGGGAAAAATATCTTTTCGTAAGATAGTTTTAATCTCCTTGTTCGGGCTTGGAGGCATTACTGGCTTGGCCTACACTGCTTATGGCACGACCATTGGAGGCAATGTTACCACTGTCAGTTTATACGCCACAGGCAGCACGGGCATCGGCACCACCACGCCTGCCACTTTATTGGAAGTGCAGAGTTTTGCCACTTCAACCTTAACCATTACCACGGCCTCTTCAACCCCCCAAGATCCGGTGCTTTCTTTTCGCACTGGCGCCAACCCCTCCGAAAACTTCAAAATCTATGTTGACGACTCGGACTCGGATAAATTAGTTATTGCCACCAGCACTTCTGGCAATTTCCTGACTATCACTCAGGGCGGCAATGTTGGCGTCAGCACAACAAGCCCTCAAGCGCTATTGGATGTTTATGGCGCAAGCAATAAAGTTCGCTTGTCTTACAATATGGCAAATTACACTGATTTGTCTGTTGGTTCCGATGGGCAGTTAACCATCGCGCCTGTTGGCAATGCCACCACTACTATTTCTTCTACTGGTTTGATTGTTGGCGTTAACAAATTAGTCTTGGATAAAAACAGCGGCCGGGTAGCCATTGGAACTTCCACGCCAGCCACTTTGCTGGAGATTTACAGCCAAGCCACTTCAACTTTAACCATCACCTCGTCCTCTTCAACCGCTGCTCAAGACCCGGTCTTGTCTTTCAGGACAGGCGACGCTCCGTCTGAGAACTTCAAAATCTATGTCGACGACTCAGCCAACGATACATTAGTTATTGCCACTTCAACGAGTAGTAATCTCTTAACTATAAATGTAGCGGGCAATGTGGGCATTAGCACCACAACAGCGATTTCGTTGTTTGCCATTGAGAATATTGGCGCGCTTAATTCATTTTATGTCAGCGACGCGGCAGAGGATACTTCTCCCTTTGTTATAGATGCCTCGGGCAATGTGGGCATCGGCACCACCACGCCTTCGTCATTGCTTTCTGTTCAGGGCGCTATCCTTGGCTCAAGCAACATAACTCTTTACGGCACAGCCACTTCAACATTTGTCGGGCCCATAGCCCAGCCATCAGGCAACCTGACTATTGGTTCGGCCACTGGCAACCTTCTGCTTAATCCCTATGGCGGCAATGTTGGCATTGGAACAACTACGCCAGCCACTATTCTGCATGTATCCAGCGACAGCGCCACGACCACTATTACTGTGGGCGACGCGGGTAGCGGCAAAGGGGGATGTCTTAAGATACGCGATAACGCCGATGGCGCTTGGGTTTATTGCCGAGTGACTGGCGGCAACATAGCTTGCAGCGCCAATTCTTGCGAATAATATAATTTTTTAATGGCTATGAAAATATATCGCCAAACAGCCATCGCAATAGTTGTTATTTTTAGCGTTTTTTCGTTCGCGCCCGCTGAGGCCGCCACTGTTCAATTTACTCAAGACACGACTCTTGACTTAACTGGTCTTGACAGGGTCCTTTATGCGGGGAGCGGCTCAGCTTGCGACTCAATAGATGTAAGCGGAGGCGCTTTGACGATTACGGGCATCCCCGCCTTGGGCACCTTTATTTTGTCCTCGGGCACCGTTACTGTTTTGCAGTTGAGTCCGCAGAGTGGCACTGCCAATCTGACTTTCAACAGCGGATATTTTTCAGGCGGCTATGTAGCTCAATGGACAGAGAGCGCTTCATCGGTCGTTGTTGAGCACCACCTTGCCGTTGCATCGGCAAACACCTGGTACTACCTGAGCTTGGACGGCGTTTTCGCGGAGAACTACTTGTCCGACAGCACGCAACGGCTTAGTTTTTCCCGAACCGTGGGCTCGCAGACAAGGACATTCTCTATTACTAAGGGGAAGATTTCCGGCTCTACTCCTCCGCCCGCTCCGGTGACTTATTCTGATTCTATAGTTATCAATCAGGGAGCGGCAAACACCACAGCGCGTCAAGTTCAACTTTCGTTAAGGGCAGGCAATACCGCTCAAATGGCAGTTTGTAACAATGTCCAGTTCACTGGTTGTCCGCTTGAAACATACCAGACAGCCAAAAGCTGGACCTTGACTGACGGACAAGGGACCAAAACGGTCTATGTTATATTTGCTAATTCTGTAGGAGATACATCGCCAGCTGTTTCAGACAGTATTGTTTATGCAATAGAAACAAGTGGTGGTGGCGGCGGAGGAGCAACCGTAACGCCCGTAACGCCGCCAGCCGTCACAACTCAACCCCAGCCCCAAACAACAACTCCAGCCGCTCAAGAGTCGTCTGCGCCTGGCGCCTTGCCGTTAGTAACTTTTGAAAAGCCTATCAGCCAGATGACATCCGTGGAAATATCGGCCAAGATTGCTCAAATACTAGCTGTGCTAGAAACCTTAAAAGCAATGATTCAGGAATCTCAGGCAGTTGAGCTGTCTCCTGGCGCGGTGCCGGCTGGTTATCAGCTCTCCGGGGTTTTGGTATCTGGCCAAACATCCGACAGCGTCAAATATCTTCAGGTTTTTTTGAAAGCGCAGGGCGAAGAAATTTATCCCGAGGGCATAGTTAGCGGCTGGTTTGGCCCAAAGACCAAGGCCGCGGTAATTAGATTTCAGGAAAAATACGCTTCGGAAATTCTCTCTCCTCTTGGCTTAACTGCTGGCACTGGCAAGGTGGGCCAAGCCACCAGAAATAAAATCAACGCAATGCTGTCCAAGTAGGAACTTAAATTAAAAACCCCGCCATTCGGCGGGGTTTTTAATTACGGTTAAAGTTTTATTTTTTCCACGATTTTGGCGAAGATTTCCGGGTTTGCCTTGGCTATTTGCGACAAAACCTTTCTATCTAATTCAATTTTATTTTTCTTTAAGCCAGCGATAAACTTGCTGTAAGAAAGGCCTAATGGCTTCGTGGCCGCGCCAATCTGTGTCTGCCATA
>ERZ1292640.3057-Hain-H43-02um-R1-3057-length-13167-cov-9_pt1 | contig 13167 bp, 10 predicted proteins | sample MGYA00564404_ERZ1292640 | MGnify/ENA primary metagenome ERZ1292640 (study PRJEB36523, sample SAMEA6512636) | groundwater metagenome | collected 2019-01-08 | study: AquaDiva: Metagenomics assemblies of 32 groundwater samples
GTGATGATGCGCTCGGGAATCGGCTTGCTGCCGGTGCCGTAGGGGTCGTTCTCGTTGCGCCACTGCGCCAGCCGGAACACCGTGGTTTTCAGCAGGTCCTTGATGACGGCAAAGCCGCCGGCCATGTCGCCGTACAGCGTGCAGTAGCCGGTCGCCATTTCACTCTTGTTGCCGGTGGTCAGCACGATGGCACCGAACTTGTTGGACAGCGCCATCAGGAACACGCCGCGGATACGCGCCTGGATGTTCTCTTCGGTGGTGTCTTCCGGCAAGCCCTTGAACTCGTTCGCCAACGAGGCCTTGAAGGCTTCGAACTCGGGAACAATCGAAATTTCGTCGTAACGCACCTTCATGCGCGCCGCCATCTCGCGTGCATCTATCCATGAGATGTCGGCGGTATAGGGTGACGGCATCATCACCGTGCGCACCTTGTCGGCACCCAGCGCATCGACCGCAATCGCCAGCACCAGCGCCGAGTCGATGCCACCCGACAGGCCGAGGATGGCGCCGGGAAACCCGTTTTTACCGAGGTAATCGCGCACGCCGAGTACCAGCGCGTCCCACAGATCGGCTTCGGCGCTGCGCAGCGGCACCTCGTCTGCTACCAAATGAATAGCTCCCGGCGCACGTTCCGCCTGGACCAGGAACAGATTTTCCCTGAAACTTTCGGCCCGACCGGCCAGCGCTCCGTCAGCCTGCAGGGCAAAGGAGTGGCCTTCAAAAACAATTTCGTCCTGCCCGCCCACCAGGTGCGCATACACCATGGGCAGGCCGGTGGCCAGCACGCGCTCGCGCATCATGCGTTCGCGTTCGCCGCCCTTGCCCACATGGAAAGGCGAGGCGTTGATGACGGCCAGCAGCTCGGCGCCCGCCTCTTTGGCCAGCCGCGCGGGCTCCTCGAACCAGGCGTCCTCGCAGATCAGCAGGCCGACCCGGACCGCGTCGGCGCCCTCGCCGGCTTCGAACACGCAGACGCCCTGCCCCGGCGTGAAATAGCGGCGCTCGTCGAACACCTGGTAGTTGGGCAGCTCGCGCTTGGCATAGGTGGCGATCACCGTGCCTTCACGCAGCACGCGGGCGGCGTTGTGGCGCTGGTGCACCTCGACACTTTTGGTGCGCAGGCCGCGGCCACTGTCCCCGTGGGTCGGCGTGCCCACCACCACCGTCAGCCCCTTTAACCCGGCCAGCTCCCGGGCCACCAGATTCACGGCATCATCACAGGCTGCGATGAAAGAGCGGCGCAAAAACAGGTCTTCGGCGGCGTAGCCGCATATCGCCATCTCGGGGGTGAGCAGCAGGCGCACACCGTCGGCATAGGCCAGACGGGCGGCGTCAATGATTTTTTGCGCGTTGCCCGGCATGTCGCCAACGCAGTAGTTCAATTGGGCAACGCAGATTTTGAGCGGCATGAGTGAAATTGAACCCTGAAAGACACGTGAAAAACAACTCGAACGATTATGTCATCCGCGTGCTGGATTCGCCGCTACAGGTGCAGGCCGCCGACTGGAACGCCTTGCTTGCGGCGCAGCCGGGCGACGGCAGCCTGAACCCCTTCATGCGCCACGAGTACCTCGCCGCCATGCTGGAAAGCGGCAGTGCCACCCCGCAAACCGGCTGGACGGCGCGTTTTGTCACGCTGTCCCTGGGCACGCAACTGGTCGGCGCCTGCGCGCTGTACCTGAAAGACCATTCTTACGGCGAATACGTGTTCGACCACGCCTGGGCCAATGCCTACCACCAGCATGGCCTGCCCTATTACCCCAAGGCCCTGGTGGCGCCGCCCTTCACGCCGGTGCCCGGCCCGCGGCTGCTGGCGCGTGATGCCGCCACCCGAACGCTGCTGGTGCAGGCGCTGCTGGCCTGGTGCACCGAAGAAGGGCTGTCCTCGCTGCACCTGCTGTTTGCCAGTGACGAGGATGTCGCCGCCTGCGAAGAGGCCGGACTCATGCTGCGGCACAACGTGCAATTTCACTGGTCCAATACAGCCCCCACGCTCGGCACTGGCGTGTCCTCGCTGCCCCCCGAGGGGGCGCTGCGCCTGCGGACCGGCGAAGCCGGCTCCGCGGCCCCGGCTGGTGAAGAAGGGAAAGGCCGTCCTTTTCGCGACTTCGACGACTTCCTGATGTCGCTGAGCCAGGAAAAACGCAAAAAAATCCGCCAGGAGCGGCGCAAGGTGCTGGAGGCCGGCGTCAACTTCCGCTGGTCGCTGGGCAAAGACATCAGCACTGCCGACTGGGACTTCTTTTACCGCTGCTACGAGCGCACCTATTACGAACACGGCAATGCGCCCTACCTGAGCCGCGACTTCTTCCAGCGCATGCAGGACACCATGCCGGAGAACTGGCTGCTGTTTGTGGCGGAACGTGATGGCGCACCAATTGCTACAAGTTTGATAGCTGTCAGCGCAGGTAAAACAAGGGCTGGAGGCCAATTTGACGCCATAACACCGACCCGGGTGGCCTACGGCCGCTACTGGGGGGCGCTGGAACGTGTCGACTGCCTGCACTTCGAGTCCTGTTATTACCAGCCGCTGCAATGGTGCATGGAACACGGCTACCAGCGCTTCGAAGGCGGCGCCCAGGGCGAGCACAAAATGGCGCGCGCCCTGCTGCCGGTCAAGACCACCAGCGCCCACTGGCTGGCACACCCCGCCTTTGCCGACGCGGTGGAGCGCTTCCTGGAACGCGAGGGCGAAGGCATGGCCGGCTACATGGAAGAACTGGAGCGGCGCAACCCGTTCCGGCAGATCGATCCCGGCGGCAATGCCCCCTCGTGACGCTACAGTATTCATAGCTGGCAGCGCTTGCCCTCATTGGGCTGGTGGCCGATTTGGCGTATAAGGACAGTTGATTCAAGCTTTTTCTGACATCCTGCTCCACACCCTTTTTTGACGCATTTTTTCATGCTCGATACCACCACCGACGCTCCCGGCCCCGCAACGCCGGCCGCCCCGCTGGGCCGCGCCCATGCGCGGCGACTGCGCGAGATCTACCGCTCCGCCGGCTGGCCCTGCCAGGACCTGCTGGAAATCGAGTTGCTGGCCGCCGGCTTGCTGCAGCGTGTCGCCGGCCCGTCAGGCCACGAAACCCTGCGCGTCACCGATGCCGGCGTCACCTGCCTGGCCGCCGCACTGGTGCGCAACCGCGCGGCCCTGTCGGCGCACGAGGCGCTTGTCGAACGCGTGGCCTGCGAGATGGCGCGTGCCGGCCGCATCACCTGGCGGGCATTGAGCCTGCGCGCGCAGCTGCCGCCGCCGGCCGACGGCGCCGCCGCCCGATGGTGTTTGGTGCGGCCCGACGTATTTTCGATCCGCAATACCTCGGTCGAAGCCTATGTCGAACCCGTTGTCCACGAGATCAAGGTGCGGCGCTCCGACCTGCTGGGCGACCTGCGCCGGCCCGAAAAACGCGGTGCCTACCTCGATCTGGGCGGCGAGTGCTGGTACGTCCTGGGCTGCGACGCCAAAGGCCGGCCGATTGCCACCGCCGATGAAGTTCCACCGGAATGCGGCGTGATGCAGGTAGAAGGCGAGCGGCTGGTGGTGGCCCGCGCTGCGCCGCGGCGGCCCCGGCAGGCATTGCCTTTCGGCGTGTGGGTCGCGCTGGCCAAGGCCACGCCCGTCGCCGGCCTGCGCGATGACGAACAGGGCCTGCTGGGCGACGCCGACATCCACCCTGGGGAGAAAGAACCATCATGAACAAACAACCCGCCGGCCATTACCAGGTCAAGCTCGTCGAGTGCCCCAGCCTCAGCCCCGACGAGCGCGCTGCGGCGGAGCTGCGTTTTCGCATGTCGCTTGAATTTTCCCTGGGCGGCCCCGACCAGGTGCTGCCTTCCCTGCAAGCCTACCTGCTGGTGCAATCGCTCAACGAGGATTTGCCGCTTGACGAGCAGGCGTCGGAAGCGGAGGAACAGGTCATCGCACTGTGGGAGAACGCCGAAGAAGACGCGATCCTCGCGGCATTTCGCCCCTTGAACCGGGACATGGGTGATGCCCGCTTCGAAATCGTTCCGCTATAGTCCACCGCCTTCAGCGCGCAAGCAGCAGGACCAGACTGGCCAGCGCAGCCATACCGATCAGCACCAGCGCGCCCGCCAGCCATGCCATGCGGCGACGCTGCGTCTCGATGCGCAAAATCAGCTGCGTGTTCTGCTCGGCCAGCGCCTTGATCAGCTCCGAGGAAGCAAGCATCTGTTCCTGCAGTTCTTTCACCGCCGTTTCCAGCTCACTGATATGCGCGGTCAGGGCGGTGATGGCCCGGGCCTCGGGCGACAGCGCCGCCTGCGTGGCATCGGCGACCTGCGCGCCGGCGGAAGGCTTCCTGCTCACCGCGGCCCACAGTTTCTTCGCACCGGCGGCGACTTTGGGGGCGTTACTCACCACCTCGGTCCACGGGACACTTTGCAACACAGTCAACCAGCCTATTGCCATAAAGCCACCTTTCGGGAATTTTTCACACTGACCGCCTTCAATGAGAAGTGGCAGCATGCGAACATCTGATGGCCACCCTAACATGGCGGGAAAGTCCACCGGGGATCCATGTCAATAATGCCCACCGGAAAGACTCCGCAAGGCCTGTCCGTACGAGACAAAACCTGCCCACGCCTCTACACTGGAACATCGTCATTCAGCGAGATATGTTCTTGCGAAGCTGCCAGGCGGCCAGCGGACGTGTTAAAAAAACGGATGCCTCGTACAAGCCGTCGCCCATCCTGCAGACACAGTTGCGAGACCTCTGCCCGAGAACAGGACCCATGATCAATTTCACGCCGCACCAATGGCAGATGCTGGTCGAGGCCGGCGCCCAGGAACCCCAGCCTTTGCACCTTGCCGACCTGAGCCTGCCTTTTGTGTACGACAGGTCGATTGGCGTGTTTCACTGCGCGGCCGGCCGCCATCGCCTGGCCATGTCGCTGCTGCTGGCCTTCAGGCACGGCTGCGACAGCGGCATCGAGGTCGGCGAAAAGCTCGGACTGGAATTTCCGGACGACACGGCCGACCGGTGGCTGGAAGAAACGACGGGCGCGGCCTTTCGCAGTTCCGTGGGCCGCAAGGTGCAGTCCGGCAAACGGGCCAGCCTGACCGTCATTGAAAAACGCTGGCTGGGCGAGGTGGAGTACCTGTTCGAGGACTAAAACGCGCTCACCTTGATCGTCACAAGGGAGCCGGCTCCAGCGTAAAGCGGAAAACCACACCTTGTCCGGGCGCCGACTCAGCCCATACCGTGCCGCCGTGGCGGCCAATGATCCTGCGCACACTGGCCAGGACAACGCCAGCACGTGGGGACTCCGTCGGGCTCTGCTGCGTCCCGGACTCGTCCGGCACCGTCTCGACAGCACCGGGCTTCATGCCGGAGCCGTTGTCCCTGACGAAGTAAACCACCCGCCCTTGCGCCGATGGCTCCATGCCGACGACGATTTCAGCGTCCGGATTGCGCACGGTGTGTTTCCAGGCGTTGCCAATCAGGTTGGCCATGACGGTGGCGATCAGGCGCGCATCGCCCTGCCCGAGCAGCGAGTTTTCAACCACGGCCTTGACCTTGCGCTGCGGGTCGCGCTGCCGGCAGGCTGCCAACGCCTTGTCGGCGATCGCGGACAGGTCCAGGGTCTGCGTTTTCAGGGGCGCCCGGGACACGTCAGCGAGTTCGAGAAGTGCATCGATCATCTCGGCCATGCGGGCCACACCGGCCTGGATGCGGTCCAGATAGTGCTTCTGCTTGTCGTCCATCGACTCGCCGCCGCGCCTGAGCAGGCCGGCAAAACCCTCGATCGCCACCAGCGGGGAACGCAGGTCATGCGCCATCACATGCGCGAAACGCTCCAGGTCCTCGTTGGCCACCTGCAGCTCTGCCGTGCGGTCGCGCACACGCTGCTCCAGCGTCGCGTTGAGCCTGAGGACTTCTTCTTCCGCCTGCCTTTTCGCCGTGATGTCGCGAATAAAGGTACTGCTCATCTGCCGGCCCCGGCTGTGCGTGTAAGAAGATGAAGAAAGCTCGGCCAGAAAAGTGGTCCCGTCACCGCGCCGCAGGATCAACTCCCCCCGGGCAAAACCGGTCCGGCCGCGCTCCTCCAGAAAGCCTGCCAGCCGGGGGTCGCTGGTCACATCGTTGCGCCCGATTCGCCACAGGTCCTGGCGCGGGATGCCGAACATGGCGGAAGCCGCCGGGTTGGCCGTGTGAAAGGAGCCGTCGGCATTGGCCATCAGGTAGGCATCCGGGGCGTTTTCAAACAGCAGCCTGTATTTTTCCTCGCTTTCCAGCAGATCAGCACGTGCACTTTCCAGTTGCCGGTGAGGCCCCTCCAGGAACTCGATGAAGATGGCCCGGAAAACAAACAGATAGGCCTCCACCTTGATGACATGGCCCACGATCGAATACTGGTCGTGGAAGGTCGCATACAGGGTGAAACACAGCTCCGACAGGGCCATCAGGCAGGCAGCGGCAAAAAGCGAGACCAGCGGATAGGGCTGCGGCTCGCGCATGCGCCGGTAAAAACCCGCGGCCGCCGCGAGGTTGAGAGCAATGATCAGGTATTCCACCGCGATCTTGGTGGTCGTCAGCCCCGAGCCGGGGACAAAAAACCAGGTCATGATGGCCGGCTCGACCAGCCCATACGCCGAGACCCCCAGCGCAAAAACCAGGCTCAGGCCCATCAGCCAGTGGCGCTCCTGGTTTCCGATGCGGCGGTTCCAGGGCTGGAACGCAATCGCCAGCAAGGCGCCCGCCACCAGCAGGCGTGCTGCCAGGAAAAACGAGATCGACTTGCCGTCTTTGGCCGGGATGAAAAACGCCGGCATGCCGTCGTAAGACAGCAGGTGGACAAAATCAAGAATGGCCACGCCGAGGAAGATGCTGCAAAGCAGCGCCACATTGCTGCGGCCTTCCCGCGAGAAGGTGAACCAGCCGGCGGAAAAAACCAGCATCGACACGATGATGGACACCGTCTCGAACAGGGTGTGCAAATTCGTGTGGACGGCGGCAGGCAGCTCAAAATGCAGCGAGGGCACCAGCACAAACGCAAGAAGCACGGCAGCGTTGATCAACCAGACGCCGGAAACCAGCATCAGTGGCCGCCGGTATGAAGCGTGGGGAACCATCACGAACCTGCCTCCATGCAACTGCGCCTTTTTGGAATTTGTCGCTTCAGTTTAAGGCACGGCCGACCCTCTTCCTGTCCGCAGGAAAGAAGAAACGATCGGTCTGCTTGAGTTGACGCAACCCCAGCCCATCAAAGCTGGCTGTCCTGGGTAGGCGAACTGGCTGGCGGCCGTGCGCCCAAGACCTCCCCGGGGAACAGCACCTCCACGGTGTACCCCGGCTCGCGGGACCACTTCTGTTCCTTGATCAGCCATTGCATGACAAACTCCCGCACCGTCTGGCGCGCCGGCTCGATCACCAGCTGCTGGTAGCCGGCTGACAAGGCGCGTTTTTCCAGCTCGGGCGTCATCGACTGCGCCAGCGCCGCCAGATTGTCCTGCTTGTTCAGGCGTGCCCAGCCATTGTGGGTGTACATCTGCATGGCCGTGGTGTCGAAGGCCACAGGCAGGCTGGGCTTGATGGCAGGCGCCTGGACAATACAGGTCTTGCCGCGGATCACCACATGCCACTCCTTGGCCAGGGCGATGTGGTAACGGTAATGCACGGGTGCCTGGATGTGCGACACCGTCGTGCCAAGGTGAATGCCCCAGAACTCCCGGGTGTCCGAGCGTGTGAAACGCTCCTGGGCAATCACCGTGGCCACTTCCAGCAAACCACCCTCGGTACGGATGACGACCGGCACCTCGGGCGCCATCACCGTGGTCTCGATGCGGGTCGTTGTTGCAGGATAGAAGTGCCAGCCGGCCCAGGCCATCAGCGCCGCCACCACCCCGATGAGCAAGGCGGCACCGGGAAGGCGAATCTGGGTTGGCATGGTGTGGGGCGTTCCTGCAGGCTGGGGCCAATGGCATTCCATTATCTGCTGCATACGGGCGGTCAGGCGAAATGCCCCGGCAAACCCTAGTGTCGCATTGCGACCCGCCCGGTTAAGGTCTGCCCAGCAAGAACAGCCAGAGACACGACCCATGACAACATTGACCGGCCTGGACGCGACCTTTCTCTATCTTGAAACGCCCGAGATGCCCATGCATGTGGGCTCCCTGAACCTGTGTGAGCTGCCGCCGGGTTTCCGCGGCAGCTTTCACAAGGCCGTCAAGAACCACATCGGCAAACGCATGCACCTGGCACCGGTGTTCAGCCGCAAGCTGGTCTTCATGCCCCTGGACCTGGGCCATCCACTGTGGGTGGAGGCCGACGCCGTGGACCTTGGCTTTCACATCCGGCGCGCCGACCCGGCCGGCAAAGGCGCGGCTCCGATGACACTGGCCGCCGTGCACAAGCTGTGCGCGCAGTTGCATGGCAAACCGATAGACCGCCGCTTCCCGCTCTGGGAGTTCTACATTTTTGACCGCATCCAGCTGCCGGACGGCAGGCGGGTGGCCGGTTTTTTCTCGAAGATCCACCATGCCGCGCTGGACGGCAAAGGTGGTGTGATGCTGGCCAACGCCATGCTGGACGTCGGCCCCGAGCCGCGCGACGTCGCACCACCCGATCCTGCGCGCCGCCGCAAGCTGGAATCCGACCTCAAGCTCGGCAAGATGATCGGCTCGGTGTTTTCCAGCTCGCTCGGCCAACTCGCCAAGCTGGCCAGGACCCTGCCCTCGGCGGCCAGCACCCTGGGCAGCACGCTGGCCCGGCACACCGTCGCCAGCTCCGCATCCGGCGCGCGCCCGAGGATGCCGGTGAAGCTGGCACCACCCACGCCGTTCAACACCGGCATCACCGCCGACCGGGTGTTTGTCACCGCCACCCTGCCTCTGGCCGAATGCAAGGCCATGGGCAAGGCCGCGGGCGGCTCGCTCAACGACATGCTGCTGTGGATCTGCTCGACCGCGCTGCGCGACTACCTCACGCAGCACCACAGCCTGCCGAAAAAATCGCTGGTTGCCGCGATGCCGGTGTCTCTGCGTGAAGCCGGGGCCAGCGACACCAGCAAACTGGGCAACCAGGTCAGCATGAGTCTGGTGGAACTGGGCACCCACGTCGCGCATCCACTCAGGCGCATGAACGCCATCATGGCGTCCACCGGCAAAGTCAAGATGTCCCTGCAAAGCCTCAAGGGCCTGCTGCCCACCGACTACCCTTCCCTGCTGGCGCCCTGGCTGGTGGGCGGCGCGGCCAGACTGGCACTCAACGCCTACGGCAAAAGCGGCATGGCCGCGCGCCTGCCCATGGTGGCCAACCTCGCGATTTCCAATGTGCCCGGGCCGCCGGTGCCCCTGTACCTGGCCGGCGCAAAATTTCTGACCTTTCATCCGCTGTCCATCGTGATGCACGGCCTGGCGCTCAACATCACCATCCAGACCTACGCCGGCCATGTGGACTTCGGCATCGTTGCCGGTAAAAAGGCGCTGCCGCATGCGCGGGATCTGGCGCGCGCGATTGAAGATGCGTTCCGGCAAGCCCGGCAGTGGCTGGCGCCGGCCGCACCGCCCGGGGACGCACCGGTGAAGCCCTCTGCATCCCGTGCACCTGTCGCGCAGGAGACGACTTTAGGGAAGTCTCCCTCTGTGAAGCAGCCCCGCCGCCCCAATACTGGAGCAATCCGGAACAACAACGCCAACACCAATGCCCAGCCCCATGGCACCCTCCCCACCCCGGTCTCCAGCGCGAAAAAGCCAAGCCGAAAAAGCGCGGCAAAGCCCGCACGACGGACCGGCACCTAGCGCCTGGCTGCTGGCGCTGGAGTTTCGCGCCTTCTGGGAGTTTGGCGCGTTGCTGCCCGCGTGGCCCCTGCTGGCCAAGGCGCCCAGGGGCGACCAGCACAGCGTGGTGGTGTTCCCCGGCCTGTCGGCCAGCGACGGCTCGACCATGCCGCTGCGCCGCTACCTCGATTCGCTGGGCCACCAGACCAGCGGCTGGGAACAAGGTTTCAACTTCGGCCCACGCGCCGGCGTGCTGGAGGCGGCACGCGCCCAGGTGCGGCGCGCGTTCGAGGACAGCGGCCGCAAGGTCAGCCTGATCGGCTGGAGCCTGGGCGGCGTGTACGCGCGCGAACTGGCCAAGGAACTGCCGCACATGGTGCGCAGCGTGATCACGCTGGGCACGCCGTTTGCCGGCTCGCACCGCTCCACCAACGCCTGGCGCATCTACGAGCTGGCCAGTGGTCGCAAGGTGGCGCGTGAAAGCGAGAACTACGACCTGCCCGCCGCGCCGCCAGTGCCCACCACCAGCATTTACTCCCGCAGCGACGGCATCGTGGCCTGGCAAGGCAGTATCCAGAAACCGTCGCCGGACAACCCGCAGACAGAAAACGTCGAAGTGGTGGCCAGCCACGTCGGCCTGGGTCTGAACCCGAGCGCCTGGTGGGCCGTGGCCGACCGGCTGGCGCAACCCGAAGGCCGCTGGCAGCCGTTTGAGCGCAAGGGTACGTTCTGGCACGGGCTGATTTACCCGGACCCGGCCCGCGCCGCCTGACCGCCGCCCATCAAAAAGAAAAAGAGCGCCTGCAGCATGAACTGCAGGCGCTCTTTTTTTGATAGCTACCCGCGCTTGACTGGCAAGGGCTGAATGGCTAAAACGCTTGAAGATCAGGCGGCTTCGGGATGCTCTTTCTGGTAGTTGGCAATGCCGTCCGTGATTTCCTTGCGCGCTGCGTCCGGGCCTTCCCAGCCCTGGATCTTGACCCACTTGCCGTCTTCGAGGTCCTTGTAGTGCTCAAAGAAATGGGCAATGGTTTTCAGGCGCAACGGGTTCATGTCTTCGGGCTTTTGCCACTGGGTGTACAGCGAACACTTCTTGTCCACGGGCACGGCCAGCACCTTGCCGTCTTCGCCGGCCTCGTCGGTCATCTTCAGGATGCCGATGGCGCGGCAGGTCACCACCACACCGGGGATCAGCGGCACGGGCGTGATCACCAGCACATCGACCGGATCGCCGTCGCCGCTGAGCGTCTTGGGCACATAACCGTAGTTGGTCGGGTAATGCATGGACGTGCTCATGAAGCGGTCCACAAAAATGGCGCCGGACTCCTTGTCCACCTCGTACTTGACCGGGTCGGCATTCATCGGGATTTCGATGATCACGTTGAAAGCGTCAGGGGCATTTTTACCGGGGGTAACTTTATCGAGGGACATGGTCTCTTTGTGTTGAAGTAATGAAAAGGTGGATGGCTCAGTCAGTATTTACCCTCATTTTACTGATTCGGACCTGACGCTTCGCGAACTTGTCACGATTTGGCGTTAAATTTCAAAGGTTGGCCAATCGTCTTGTCTCTACGTAGGACACGAGCAACGAGGAAGCAACGCAGCGGGGGCACCGCTAGCGTGGCGCCTCCTCCAAGCGAAAAACAACGTAGGAGATTTCTCTATGACAGGCAACTCAGCGCTTATTCTTGCGCTCGTCTGCGGACTGGCCGCCGTGGCTTACGGCTTCTGGGCCCGCAGCTGGATTCTTTCCCAGGACGCAGGCAACGCGCGCATGCAGGAAATTGCAGCCGCGATTCAAACCGGCGCCGCCGCCTACCTGGCGCGTCAATACAAAACCATTGCCATCGTCGGCGTCGTGCTGGCGATCCTGATTGGCCTCTTCCTCGATGTGCCGAGCGCCATCGGTTTTGTCGTCGGCGCCGTGCTTTCGGGCGCTTGCGGCTTCATCGGCATGAACGTCTCGGTGCGTGCCAATGTGCGCACCGCACAGGCGGCCACCCGCGGCATTGGCCCCGCCCTCGATGTCGCCTTCCGCGGCGGCGCGATCACCGGCATGCTGGTGGTCGGCCTGGGCCTGCTGGGCGTGACGGCCTTTTACTGGTTCCTGGTGGGCAACGGCAACTACACGCCCAATGCCAACCTGGCCAGCCTGCTCAATCCGCTGATCGGTTTTGCCTTCGGCTCCTCGCTGATCTCGATTTTTGCGCGCCTGGGCGGCGGCATTTTCACCAAGGGCGCTGACGTCGGCGCCGACCTGGTGGGCAAGGTCGAAGCCGGCATTCCGGAAGACGATCCGCGCAACCCGGCGGTGATCGCCGACAACGTGGGCGACAACGTGGGCGACTGCGCCGGCATGGCGGCCGACCTGTTCGAGACCTACGCGGTGACACTGATTGCCACCATGGTGCTGGGCGCCCTGCTCGTCACCAACGCCGGCACCAGCGCGGTGGTTTATCCGCTGGCGCTCGGTGCGGTCTCCATCATCGCGTCCATCATCGGCTGCTTCTTTGTCAAGGCCTCGCCCGGCATGACCAACGTGATGCCGGCGCTGTACAAGGGCCTGGCTGTCGCAGGCGGCCTGTCGCTGATCGCCTTCTACTTCGTGACCACCTGGCTGATGCCCGACAACGCCATCAAGGCGGCAGGCACGCAGATGGCCCTGTTCGGCGCCTGCGCGGTGGGCCTGGTGCTGACCGGCGCGCTGGTCTGGATCACCGAGTACTACACCGGCACGCAGTACGCCCCGGTGCGCCATATTGCCCAAGCCTCCACCACCGGCCACGGCACCAACATCATTGCCGGCCTCGGCGTGTCCATGCGTTCGACCGCCTGGCCGGTGATCTGTGTCTGTATCGCGATCTGGGTCTCCTACACGCTGGCCGGCCTGTACGGCATCGCGATTGCCGCGACCTCCATGCTGAGCATGGCCGGCATCGTGGTCGCGCTCGACGCCTACGGCCCGATCACCGACAACGCCGGCGGCATTGCCGAAATGGCGGACATGCCACCCGAAGTGCGCGCCGTGACCGATCCGCTGGACGCGGTCGGCAACACCACCAAGGCCGTGACCAAGGGTTACGCCATCGGCTCCGCCGGCCTGGCCGCACTGGTGCTGTTTGCCGACTACACGCACAAACTCGAAGCCTACGGCAAGGCCATCAGCTTTGATTTGAGCGACCCGATGGTGATCATCGGCCTGTTCATCGGCGGGCTGATCCCCTACCTCTTCGGTGCGATGGCCATGGAAGCCGTGGGCCGCGCCGCCGGTGCGGTGGTGGTCGAGGTACGCCGCCAGTTCCGCGAGATCAAGGGCATCATGGAAGGCACGGCCAAGCCCGAATACGGCAAGGCAGTGGACATGCTGACGACGGCCGCCATCAAGGAAATGATGATCCCCTCGCTGCTGCCGGTGGTGGTGCCGA
>ERZ1292640.3059-Hain-H43-02um-R1-3059-length-13161-cov-7_pt1 | contig 13161 bp, 16 predicted proteins | sample MGYA00564404_ERZ1292640 | MGnify/ENA primary metagenome ERZ1292640 (study PRJEB36523, sample SAMEA6512636) | groundwater metagenome | collected 2019-01-08 | study: AquaDiva: Metagenomics assemblies of 32 groundwater samples
GAGGAAAAAAGAAGGCGGATGTTACGTAAAGTTATTTAAGAGACACTACACTAGCGCGACTTGAGGAATTTCTTTACGTCGTCAGGGTCGCCCAACATTTCGAAGACCAACTCGCTGGGCGTGTTGTCGAACACCAGCCTCAGCTTCAGGCCGGCACGGATCTCGAAGTAGTCGTCCTGGAGTTTGCGCAAGCCAAGGCCTTTGTGCAGGTGGGATTGGCCGACGGAGCGTTGGGCTTCGGCGATCCGCGCCCCAATCTCCTTCCGTTCAGTCGCCGGCAGCGAGCGAAGGTGTTTGAGCAAACCGGCATGGATGCAGATCGTCTTCAAGCAAGGGCATTCGGATCAAAGTTGCCTTCAAACGATACATACTTCTCCCGGGTTCGGCGTCGCTTCATTCGCCTGCGGAAGCGTTCCCATTCCGTTGGCGTGACGCCGTATTCCTGGTACAGGTAACTGTTTTCCCAGGCAACGACCTGCACGGGTCTGAGCTGGATGATCTGGTCGCCGGCAATGATCCCGATGTCCTCGCCGTTCTTGACCTGTTCCAGCACATCAGGGAGATGCGTGCGCGCGTCGGTGATGGATAGCGTTTTCACGGCTTCCTTGTCGCATGAAGAACGGCTTTCGGCAAGCCGTTCCAGTTAACCGTGAACTTCGGCCAAGGTCTTGGCCCACGCGGCCTCGCCCGCGAAGGCCAGGGATATCCGCATTGACATAGTGCACAAGCGATTAATGCCCATGATGTTCCGTGTGGAGTGGATGGGCGGCGAAAAAGACCGGGCGTGCGCACTCTGCCTGGCTGGCCCCGTGAGAGAGTGCTGCCAGGGCTTTCGGCGTTTGCGTGTGCTGTTCTCTTACAGGGCTGGCCGCTTGCGCCGGCGCGCGCACGCAGGATTTCGCCGGCTCCGGCCACTCGCCGAGGCGCGAGCCGACCTTTTTGCTGCTTTGCTCCCAAAAAGAGTTTGACCGCCTCACAGGTTAGGAGTATTGCCAACATTAGAGCCGATAACATGATATGAATACCAGATCAGTAGGAATGACTATGAACGATGAGATTACGCGCCGGCATTTCTTGAGCGCCACCGCCCTGGCGGGAACGGGACTCACTTTGGGTTTGCCAAAAGTGATCGCCGCCGCAGGCGATGGCGCTTCTCCTCCCGCCGTTCAGGCCGGCGGCAGAAAACCGGCTTTGCTGGGAGGCAAGCCGGTCCGCACCGACCCGTTTCCATCCTGGCCGGTGATTGATCACCGGGACGAAACCGCGATGATGGACGTTTTGCACAGTGGCAAATGGTTTCGCGGCTATGGGCAGACGGTGAACCGTTTTGAAGAAGCCTACGCGAAGCTGACCGGGGCGAAGTATTGCGTGGCCACCGCCAATGGGACGAGCGCTTTGTTGGCCTCACTGGGCGCTTTGGGCGTCGGGCCGGGCGATGAAGTCATCCTGCCGCCCTACACTTTTGTGGCGACGCTCAACGTGATTTTGCTCCAGTATGCCTTGCCGGTTTTCGTCGATTCGGACCCGGAGACATTCCAGATCGACCCCCGCAAGATCGAAGCCGCCATCACGGAGCGAACGGCGGCGATCATCCCGGTGCATATCGGCGGCTCGGCGGCTGACCTGGATACGATCCTCGCTGTGGCCAGAAAGCCCGCCGGGCGAGCCGCGCCGGTGCCGGTCATCGAAGATGCCTGCCAGGCGCACCTGGGCGAGTGGCGGGGAAAGAAAGTGGGGACGTGGGGCGACACCGGCTGCTTCAGTTTTCAGGCGAGCAAGAATCTGAACTCCGGCGAAGGCGGCGCCATTCTCAGCAACAACGAGGAACTGGTGGAGAAATGCTACGCCTTCCACAACAACTGCCGGGCGCGCCAGACGGCCAGCTATAACTTCACCTACCTGGGCAGCCGCGGCGCCAATCTTCGGTTGACGGAATTTCAGGCCGGCCTGCTCCTGTCCCAAATGACGCGGGTGGAGGAACAGTCGAAGATGCGCGAGCAGAACGCGCAGTATCTCACCCAAATGCTGTGCGAGATACCCGGCATTTTGCCCGCGCGCCAGTATGAAGGCTGCACGCGCAATGCCTATCACCTTTACATGTTCCGCTACAAACAGGAGCAGTTTGGCAACTTGCCGCGGGCGAAATTCTTGAAGGCGCTGAACGCGGAAGGAATTCCTTGTTCCAGCGGCTATTCGCCCTTGAATAAAGAGGCCTTTGTCAAGGCGACGCTCCAGACGCGCGCCTATCAAAAGATTTATCCGCCGGAACTGCTCGCCGGCTGGGAAGAACGCAACCAATGCCCGGCCAACGATCAACTCTGCCAGGAAGCGGTGTGGTTCACACAAACGATGTTCCTGGGCAGCCGCAGTGACATGGACCAGATTGCCGAAGCGATCCGGAGAATCCACAAACATGCGCCTGAACTGGCCAAGGCCTGATGAATGACAAGACCGTGACGAACCTTGACCGGGCTTTGGCCAGATTTTCCGTGAAGTGTCTGGTGTGCAGCCGGGCTCGGCACAAGCAACGGGGTTTTGCTTTCTGGCTGGTCAAGACGGTGGAGAGGCACCTCTGTCCGTTTTGCCGCGCCTATGAAAGAGTCTATGGGCGCAAATCGCATGAACCTGTTCCTGAACCGGACGAGGTCAAACCTGAAGCGGTGACGCCACAGGGAGGCGCAGATTGAAAGAAACGCGGCTTCCAACTGGGACCCCGCCGCTCCAGGCAGTTTTGCTTCTCGCCATCGCTATGGCTTCACCCGGCGGCATGGCTGCGTCGAGCAAGCCGGATGCATCAACGGCTGGCGAAGTGAATTTGATCACGCTCGCGCCCGGCCATTTCCACGCGTCGCTCTTTCACAAGGAAATGGTGCCGGGCGTTTGCGAGCGGGTTCATGTGTACGCGCCGTTGGGGCCGGACTTGCTCGCGCATTTGAGCCGTGTTGGCCAGTTCAACGCGCGCCAGGAGAACCCGACGCGCTGGCAGATCGAAGTCCACACCGGCCCGGATTATTGGGAGCGGCTGTTGGCCGAGCGTCCGGGCAACGTGGTGGTGCTGTCAGGCAATAACCGCAGCAAAATCGGCCGCATTGAGGCTCTGGCGCAACGGGGGCTGCATGTGCTGGCGGACAAACCATGGATCATTGAGCCGTCGGAGCTGCCCGCGCTGCAGGCGGCGTTGGAGGCTGCCGAGGAAAAACGCGTGGCCATTTATGATGCCCTGACGCAACGGTTCGAGATTTCCTGCATTTTGCAGAAGGAATTTGTTAACGATCCGAACGTCTTCGGTGCGCGCGTGGCTGGGTCCGACGCCGAGCCGGCCGTGCAAATGGAGAGCGTTCATTACCTGCTGAAAGAAGTCGCGGGGATGCCCAGTCTGCGGCCAGCATGGTTTTTCGACATCCATCAACAAGGTGAAGGCTTGACCGATGTTGGAACCCATTTGGTTGACCTGGTGCAATGGACGCTCTTTCCCGAGCAAGCCGTTGATTACCGGGCGGAGATTGTGGTGCTGCGTGGTTCGCGCTGGCCGACAATCCTGACCCACACCCAATTCCAGCGGGTCACCGGGGAGCGGGAGTTTCCCGAGTTTTTGAAACCCTGGAGCAGCCGAAGCGAAGAGGCTGCCTCCTCAAAATCCGAAATCCGAAATCCGAAATCCGAAATCCCCCAGAGCTTTCTTGCGCCGGCTGGTGCGCCGGAAGACCGCTTGGAATACTTCGCCAATAACAGCGTCCTCTACACGGTTCGGGGCATCTACACCAAGCTGATAATCAGGTGGGAATTCGAGGCGCCGCCGGGCGCAAAAGACAGCGAGCGGGCTGTTTTCCGCGGCAGCAAATCGCGCATCGAGGTGCGGCAAGGCCAAGAGGAGGAATTTCGGCCGGAAATCTTTGTCGTGCCGAGCTCGCTCGATCAAAAAGCGGCCGTCCTGGACGCGTTGCAGCGGAAGGTACAGACGCTGCAAAAAGCTTGGCCCGGCTTGGCGGTGCAGGACCAGGGCGCGCGCCTGCGCGTGATCATACCGGAACGCTACCGCATTGGGCACGAAGCGCATTTCTCGCTTTTGACCCGCCAATTCCTGGATTATGTCAGAAACCCGAAAGCCATCCCGTTTTGGGAAAAGCCCAACATGCTGGCTAAGTATTTCGTGACGACCAAGGGCATTGAATTGGCGCGGCAAAACTCCCCGGGAGAGGGCTCGCCAAAGCCTGCAAAATGACAACCATGTTTAGTCAAACCGATAGAAGTGAATCTATGAAAATCCATTCCGTCAAAACACCTGTGGTCCTGTTGAGCATGGCGCTTGGCTTTATTGGCTGTGTCAATGGCCAAGCCGCCGACGCGCAGGAAACCTCTCCTTCCCCGCGCAAGCTTATCGCCCGCACCTACAACTCCGGCTTCGCATTGGCGCACGATACTTACAACGGTATTTCCGCCGCCAGCGATGGGAAAATCTATTATGTGCTCAGTTCGGAATCAATTGATGTCGGCGCGCAAATGTTTGTCTTCGATCCGGCCACCGGCAAAATCCGGCATTTGGCCGACATCACCGAAGCGTGCGGCGAGAAAGGGCAGAAGACGATCGTGCAAGGCAAGAGCCACGTCAACTTTGTCGAGTCGCAAGGCAAGCTCTATTTCGCCACGCACATCGGCTACTACAGCATTATCGACGGCATGGAGAAAATGGGCGTCCCGCCCGCCGGCTACAAACCGTATCCGGGCGGGCATCTGCTCGCCTACGATATGGCGGCGGGCAAATTCGATGACCTCGGCATTGCGCCCCAGCGTGAAGGCATTTTGAGCATGAACATGGACACGAAACGCGGCCGCATTTTTGGTTTGACCTGGCCGACAGGTCTTTTCTTCCGCTATGACCTGGCCAAGAAGGAGATGAAGAACCTCGGTCCCGTCTCGGGTCAGGGCGAAGATGGCAAAGGTCCAACCTACCGCACGCTCTGCCGCTCCATCGCGGTCAACCCGGAAGACGGCTCGGCCTATCTCACAACGGCGGAAGGGGCGATTCTCCGCTACCGCGCTGACCAAGATGCCGTCGAGACCGTCGAAGGCGAAGATTTGAAGAAGGATTACTTTGGCCAGTATGATCCGACTTCGCCCGGCCACATGGGCTACAATTGGCGCCAAACAGCTTGGTTTCCGGCCGAGAAAGCGATTTACGGTGTGCATGGCAATTCGGGTTACCTGTTCCGCTTCGATCCGCGCCTTCCGCGAGTGGAGGTTTTGGATCGCCTCACTTCCGAGCCGTCCCAACGTAGCGGCATGTTCGACCAATTCAGCTACGGCTACCTCGGCTTCACGTTGAGTCCCGATGGGCGCACGTTGCACTACCTGACCGGTGGTCCGATTTACATTGATGGGAAACGGCTCAAAGGCCAAGACCGCATTGCCATGGGCGCAGCCAAAGGACTGGAAAACCTGCACTTGATCACCTACGACATCCCTGCCGCCAAATACACCGATCACGGCGCCATCTTCTTCGAGAACGGGGACCGCCCTCTTTACATCAACTCGATCGCCGTGGGCAAGGATGGCGCCGTTTATTTTCTTTCGCGAATCACCGAAGCGGGCCGCACTCGAACGGATTTGGCATGGTCCAGAATGGCGCTAGATTAAGGCCTAATACGTCGCCGGGTGCCTTGATCGTCCTTTGGAAATGGGGGGTTCTTCAGCGAAATCAGTGTGTTCAACTTTCCATCTTTTCATGGGCGCTCCCCTTTCCGCTGCTCATACAGTCGCTTGTTCAGGTGGGTCCATGCTCCCATCTGCAGACGGTCACTGATCCATTTCAACGTCATCGTCGTCTCCTCCCGCAGTCGGACCGCCACCGCCACCTTCACCGCATCTCCTTTGGGCCGCCGTCTCAGGTCCTGTTCCGTCCACCCCACTTTGGCCAACTCTTCGTCAACAATCCGCACTGCCTTTTCTTCCGCGCTGGCCCTCCGCTCCATCCCATAGTGGTGTTCGCCCATCTGCCCGCTCATCTGCGCCAGCAGTTCTTGGCGAAATGTCTCCTCCCCCAGACACCATCCCCGCCGGATCACCTTCCACTCCTCGCCCGTTGCTTCTTGCCGCCGCTGTTCCATCCGCAATTCTAATTGTTCGCGCCCCGCCGGGCTGTCTTTCGGGATACCCATCCCGCCCAACAACCGCCCCACTCGCAGCCAAGGTGGCCGCTTGCTTGCCGGCTGCAAATACTCCCCGTAACTGCTCCACCGGTAGCTCCGCAACGGCTGCTCCGCCCTCAGGAGCTTGGCCCGCGCCGGGTTCAGATGCACATAATCGCACACCGCGCGCAGGTAGCCGTTGCCGCTGCCATCCACGACCAATGCTTTGTAGCGGCCGCTGAACAGGTGGCCGCAGAGTCTGTGCCGCCGGTTGAAACGCGAGGTGTAAGTGCCCAGCAACCACTTCATGCCGGCGACGAGGTTGGGTTGGGGCGTCTCGACGACGAGATGAAAATGATTGCCCATCAAACAATAGGCGTGGACCTGCCAATCGGTCTTGGCACAGGTTTGGGTGAGGGTTTCCAAGAACTGCAGGCGGTCGGCGTCGTCTTTGAAGATGGCTTCGCGCCGGTCGCCGCGATTCATGAGGTGGTAAATCGCGCCTGGATATTCGATGCGGATTTTGCGGGCCATGCGGGCGAGGATATACCGCGAGCATCCCCACTGTCAAAGCTAAAGTTATAGAAACTAGGAACTGACCCCTATTGGATTTGTTGCGTGGCAGATTATTGAAAACTGTTTTCCAGGCGCTTGATGCGCTCGTAAAGAGGGGAGGATGGCGGAGTGCGGGCTTTGACCTCCTGGAAGACGCGGCGGGCTTCGAAGGAATCCTGGCGGCTGATAAGAATGACATAATCAAGTTCAATCGCACCCAGGCGCGGATCGGCCACGTAATTGCGGTAGCGGCCCAGCCAGTTTTTCACGCCGATGGCGCCCTGCCTTTGCGCCGCTTGAAAAGAGGGTTCCATTGAAGGCGGCATGCCCGGCAGACTCTCGGAGACCACCTGGCTGGGCGCGTTGCGCGCGCTTTGTCCTGATCCTGAGTCGCTTTGTTTGATAGAGCTGTACTTGGAGAGAATCTGCTTGGCGATCAGGAACAAGCCGGCGATGAGCAGGATGGCGATCAGTTGTTTCATGACTCCGGCACGCGTTCAATGCAGGCCCCCAGGCCGCGCAGTTTGGCATCGATGTTCTCGTAGCCCCGGTCCAAGTGATAGATGCGCTTGACCAAGGTGCTGCCCCGAGCCACCAGGCCGGCGATGACCAGGGCGGCCGAAGCCCGCAGATCGCTGGCCATGATGGGAGCGCCACTCAACGGTTTGCCTCCCTTGACGATCGCGCTGGGCCCTTCAATCGCGATGTCAGCTCCTAGCCGGGCCAGTTCACTCACATGCATAAAACGGGATTCAAAAATACGCTCTGTGATAATGCTGATCCCTTGGGTCAACGCCATCAAGACCGTCATTTGCGCCTGCACATCCGTGGGGAAACCCGCGTAGGGCTGGGTAGTAATATCGACCGGTTTCAGCCGGCTGCCGCGCCGCACCACCAGGGCCGGCCCTCGGCGCTCGGTCTTGACGCCCGCCTCGTTTAATTTGTCCAACACGGCGTGGAAATGGTCCGGGCGCGAGCCGAGGATGGTGACTTCGCCATTGCTGGCGGCGGCGGCGATGGCGAACGTGGCTGCTTCGATGCGGTCGGGAATGACTTCATGATTGGTGCCGTGCAATTCGGAAACGCCCGTGATGGTAATGGTTGGGCTGCCGGCGCCGGCGATTTTTGCGCCCATGGCCTTGAGGAAGCTGGCCAGGTCGATGACTTCCGGCTCGCAAGCGGCGCTTTCGATGATGGTCACGCCTTCGGCCAAGGTGGCGGCCATCATGATATTGGCCGTGCCCAGCACGGTGGGGCCGGCCCGCCCCCCCAGGAACAATTCGTGGCCGTACAATTTGGGGGCCGAGACGTGAACGTAACCGCCTTCAATGGTGATTTTCGCGCCGAGTGCGCGCAGGCCCTTGAGATGCAGATCAATCGGACGCGAGCCGATGACGCAACCGCCCGGCAACGAGACTTTCGCTTTGTGCAGGCGGGCCAGGAGCGGTCCCAAAATGCAGATGGACCCTCGCATTTTGCGGATCAGGTCGTAATCGCCTACGCCCTTGATCTTGGCTGCTTGCACGGTCATGGAGCTGCCCTCGAACCGGACTTCAGCGCCCAGTGAGGTGAGGATTTGGCCCATGAACTTGACATCGCTCAGGTCCGGCACGCGCCGGATCGTGCAGGGTTCGCGGGTGAGGAGCGTGGCCGCCAGAATGGGGAGCACGGCGTTTTTTGCGCCGCTGATGGTGACTTCGCCATGCAACGGAATGCCGCCTTTGATCAATAAGCTGTCCATGAGAATGCGCGCTTGATTAGTTTGCCAAAGAATTCATGCCATTCCTCCAGCCGCTTCCGGGCAGGCCACCAGGATTCTGGGCCGACCGGTGTTGTCGGAGGCAATCGCCTCAATGATCCATTGCTGTGGGATGAAGATGCGGCGAATGGCTTCGGCTTGTCCATCGCCAAATTCCAACATGATTTTTCCGCCCGGCCGCAGCCCGGCCGCAGCGTGTCCGGCCAGCAGACGGTAAAAGTCGAGGCCATCCGGGCCGCCATCCAGGGCGATGCGCGGATCGTACTCGCGCACTTCCGGCGCCAGAGTGGCAATTTCGGCGCTGGGAATATAAGGCGGATTGGAAACGATCAGGTCGAAGCGTTCCTCTGGGGGCAACGCCCGAAAGCCGTCGCCTTCAAAAAACCGGATGCGCGCGGCCAACTGATGAGACGCGGCATTCTGTCGGGCGACCGCCAGCGCGGCCGGCGAGATGTCCGAGGCCGAGATTTGGGCGCGGGGACAATGCGCGGCCAGCGCAATGGCCAGGCAACCGCTGCCCGTTCCAAAATCGAGCGCTGTGAGCGGGGCAGAGGTGGTAGCCGGGAGAGAATTAAGAAATTGCCAGGCGCACTCGGCCAGCAGTTCTGTTTCGGGCCGTGGAATCAAGACTTGGGCATTGACCTGGATTTCCAGGCCGCAGAATGACGCCGAGCCGAGGATATGCTGGAGCGGCTCGCGTTTGCTGCGCCGTTTGACAAGCTGGCGGACCGTTGCCAGTTCGGCCGGAGTCAGAGTGCGCTCGAAATCCAGGTAGAGCTTCAAACGGGGCACGCGCAGCGCATGAGCGAGGAGCAGCTCGCTTTGGAGGCGGGGCGAGTCGATCCCTTTGCTGCCGAGAAACTCGGCGCTACGTTGAATGATTTCCAGAACGGTCACAACGGAGAAGTTAAGTTCAAAGCGCAAAGTTCAAAGCGCAAAGTTCAAAGCGCAAAGTGGCGCCCGAATAGCAGTCATCCTGGCTTTCGTCTGCTGTGCCCCTCTTGTTCAGTCTTGCGCCGGAAGGCGGCCACTTCTATTTTTACGGCATGAAACGATGTCTCCTGATCTGCATCGGTTTGAGTTTCTTAACGTTTTGGACCACCCGGCTTACGGCCCAGGATGCCGCCGCCGAAGCGGCGTTGATCGCCGAGCGCAAAGCGGCCGAGGAACGGTCCAAGCGCCTGGAAGCATTGCTGGAAGATATGAAAGAGGCTTACGAAGCGCAGCAAAAGCGTTTGATGGCCCTGGCGGAGGAGATCAACAGATTGCGCGAGGAGACCGCCCGGGCTGGAAACAACCTGGCCACACGCGAGGAATTGCGGAAGCTGGCGGAAAAGATACAAGAAGTCGATCAAAAGCGCGAAGCGGACAAGGAGTTGATCTTGAAAGAATTGCAGAAACTGGCCAAAGCGCCGCCGCCGCTGCCGGTGGAACATAAAGCGCCGGCGGAAGGCAACGCCGACGTTCCGGACAAGTTCTTTACGCACGTGGTCAAACAAGGCGAGTACCTGTCCACGATTATCAGCGCGTTCAATGCCGAGCTAAAGAGCAAAGGCAAAGGGACCGTGACACTCAGCCAAGTCAAGAAAGCCAATCCGAACTTGAATCCGGACAATCTCAAGGTGGGGCAGGAGATTCTGATTCCGGTTCCACCGAACAAGTAAAATTCCAGCCCGGCCTCCCGGTTCAGGCAAACCATGAAGTTCCTCCGGCGCATGCATTTGTACCTTGGCTGTTTCTTTGCGCCTCTGCTGCTGTTCTATGTGGCGACCGGTTGGTACCAGACCTTCAACGTCAATCGCAACAAGGCGGTCGGCGAAGGGGAGACCTGGATTTCAAGACTGCGTTCCGTGCATGTGGACCAGATTTATCCGGCGCCCTCGGCGACCAGCTATTCACCCGCGTTATTCCGGGTTCTGATCGTTCTGATGTCAATTTCATTGATTCTGACGGTGGGGCTGGGTATCTTTCTGGCATTCAAGACCAGCCGGCAGCATGGGCCGATATGGTTTGCCATAGGCCTGGGCATTGTTTTGCCCGTCGTGATGCTGTGGCTGGGGCAGAATCGTTGATGGCACCATGAGAACAGCAGCCTATTGCGTCCTGGGTCTTTTCGCCTTTACGCTCTTGCTCATCTGGCTGCGCACTCAATTGCGGTATCGCATCGGCACGCGGTCGCTCCGGGTGACGCTCTTCGGATTGAGTGTCCGGCGGATTGCCCTGGTCGATATTCGCTATATTTCCAAGCGCCGGCCCAGATGGGGAGAGAATTGGTGGAACACCTTGCGCCCTGCTCATCGCGTGCTCACGATTCAACGTCAGAGCGGCTGGTTCAAAAACTTCGTCATTACTCCCTCGAACCGCTACGTTTTCCAAGCCGAACTGGAGAAGGCCGTTCAGCGTGCCAAAGCCGCGCAGGAAGCGGGCGAGCAAAAATCCCCCCGTGATTCCGAAGGCGTTCAGAACTCAGTCGAGTAGGCGCGCAACCGAACAAAACGCAATTTCACGCTTGTCAAGCCGCGCGACGCTGGTAGCCTGACCGCGTTTTGTTATGAAAGCTGATATACATCCAAAGTACCTGGACGCAGAAATCCGTTGCGCCTGCGGCAATGTGATCAAAACGCGGTCGGTCAAGCCGGTCATCTTGATCGGCATCTGCAACGTCTGCCATCCCTTCTACACCGGGACGCAGAAGTTTGTCGATACGGCCGGCCGGGTCGATAAGTTCCAGCAACGCATGGCCAAGACGCAGGCGGCGCAAGCGGAGGCGGCCACGTTCAAGAAGAAAAAGAAGTAGCGATTTTTCGAGCACACGCCCGCAGAGTTTTTTCCTTTGCGGGCGGCTCTTTTTTATGGGGGGCATCGATTTACGTCCACAGATTGAGAAATTCTCCCGGCGCTTTGCCGAGGTCGAGATGGCGCTGAACGATCCGAAGGTGTTCGGCAACAACCAGCGCGCCCAGGAATTGGCGCGCGAATATGCCCGGCTGAAGGAACTGATCGGCGCGGGCCAGGCCTATCTGAAAACCGTGGCCGATTTGGAAGCCAATCGCAACCTGCTCGGGGCCGAAGCGAACGACTCCGAACTGGCCCTCCTGGCTCGGGAGGAAATCAGCCGGCTGGAACGCGAGGAGAAACGCCTCGCATTGGCCGTGCAAAGCGGCATTTTGCCGCCCGATCCCGCCGACTCGCGCAATACGATTGTCGAAATCCGCGCCGGCGCCGGCGGCTCGGAATCCGCGCTCTTTGCCGCCGATCTCTATCGCATGTACACGCGTTATGCGGAAGGCCAAGGTTGGAAGGTGGAGACCCTGGATTCGAGCCCGTCGGACTTGGGCGGCTTTAAAGAAATCATTTTCGGCGTGACCGGCACCGAGGTTTACAAACTGCTGAAATATGAAAGCGGCGTGCATCGCGTGCAGCGGGTTCCGGCCACCGAAGCCCAGGGCCGCATTCATACCAGCACCGCCACCGTCGCCGTCCTGCCCGAAGCCCAGGAAGTCGATATTGCCATCAAACCGGAAGAGTTGGAGATCACCGTCTGCCGCGCTTCCGGTCCCGGCGGACAGGGCGTCAACACGACCGATTCCGCCGTGCAGATCGTGCACAAACCGACCGGTCTGATCGTGCGTTGCGCCGACCAGCGCTCGCAGCAGAAAAACAAGGCGCGCGCGCTGACGGTGCTCCGCTCCCGGTTGCTCGAGCAAAAAGTGGCCGAGGAAAACGCCAAATACGCCGCCCAGCGCAAAGCCCAGGTCGGGACCGGCGAACGGAACGAGCGCATCCGCACTTATAATTTTTCGCAGAATCGCGTCACCGATCATCGGATTGAACTGACCCTTTACAACCTTTCAGTCGTGCTGGAGGGAAATCTCGAATGCCTGGTCGAGCCGCTGATGACCCACGATTTGGAGGAGCGGCTGGCCGCCCTCATACTCTGATCCATTCAACCTGGATCGCACAGATGGAATTGCCACAAATGAAGCTCCGAGGAATTATTTTTGATTGCGATGGCACGCTGGCCGACACCATGCCGTTGCATTGGCGGGCCTGGCAAACCATCACGCGACGGCATCGGTTCCATTTTCCCGAAGAACGCTTCTACGCGTTGGGCGGTGTGCCGTCGCGCGACATTCTCAAAATGTTGAGCCTGGAACAGGGCGTCTTGATTGATCACCTGGCTGTGGCCAAGGAAAAGGAGGAGGAATACTTGCCACTCATTGCGCAAGTGGAACCGATCAACGCCGTGGTTGGAATCGCGCGCGAACAGTTTGGCAAAGTCCCGCTGGCGGTCGCGTCCGGAGGCTCGCGATCGGTCATTGAACAAGTGCTGCAGCACCTCGGCCTCCGCCATCTCTTTCAAACCGTGGTCACGAACGAGGACGTGCTCCATCAAAAGCCGGCTCCCGACATCTTTCTGGAAGCAGCCCGGCGCATGGGTGTTCCTCCTCAATTCTGCCGGGCCTACGAGGACACCGATCTGGGGATGGAAGCAATTCGGGCAGCAGGCATGGAAGCGGTCGATGTGCGGGAGTTGTCCAAACGTGATGCGTGACGCGTGATGGGTGACGGAAAGCGGCGTGGCTCTTATTCCAATGAGCGTTCAAGATGAGACGAACATCGACTCGCGAACTGGTGGAAAGGAGCGCGGACGGCTCGTCCGCGAGCTCCAAAGCCCGCGCGATTCAACCTGGAAAAAGCAGTTGGAACCACGGATTTCAT
>ERZ1292640.3061-Hain-H43-02um-R1-3061-length-13158-cov-13_pt1 | contig 13158 bp, 16 predicted proteins | sample MGYA00564404_ERZ1292640 | MGnify/ENA primary metagenome ERZ1292640 (study PRJEB36523, sample SAMEA6512636) | groundwater metagenome | collected 2019-01-08 | study: AquaDiva: Metagenomics assemblies of 32 groundwater samples
TGGCAACGAAAAACGGCAGCGCGCACATCATGCGCAGCGCGAGCAGCGTCATGACATCCACCGGGTACTGGTAGGCGAGCTTGACGATCACCGCCTTGCCGGAAAATCCGATGGTGGCGATCAGCACGCAGGCAACACCGATGTAGGCGCTGCGCGCGCCGGCACCGCCGGGACGCGCGCTCATCGGGCGAGACGCATCAACGCCGATGGCGGCCGCCGAATATGGAACCCAATATCCCGTGAACTATCTGGCAATCGACGTCGCGGGCAATGGTACGCGCGTCGGTATCCACCATGCGATTAGCCAACAGATTAGCTTCCGAGCTGGGCGACATTGGTAAGGAGGTTATGGATGAACCACCCATCGCTCGTTACAAAGATCTGAGGTTTTGCCGTCGCGGTATCGCGAACAATCGCGATTCCGTCGCTGTAAGGCCGTAAGGATACGATATTGTCGTGCCGAACCCGGAGACTTTTCTTTGGACCAGAGAAGTAAATGTGCTTGGTCGTAACGCCAAGAAGACCCGTGTCGACATGTAAGCGCTCGGTACGACTCACCGCCTCGCCTTTGAATGCGCCAACGCGGTAGTAAAGACCTTTCATGATCCGAATACTCACACCATGCGACCCGCCTTCATATTTCGTCTTCGCTCTGTCTTCGAGGTAGTCAACGTTGCTGAATACCCAGATCAGTTGCTCCGACTTTTGAAAATTGAAGGGAAGTGGCTGAGCGATCTTAATGCGGTTTGGAACCTTGCCTTCTAGGAGGTCCCTTATTACGCCTGCCTTGACGACACGAGAAAACGCGCCATTTTGATCTAGCGCGTCCCGGGAGAGCTTTAATCGGTCCATGAACGAGACTAGGTTCTTTTCTTCGTCTGCATCTAGCGCGCTATCCTCCAGGAAGTGTTCTACGGCGACCTCCCAGCCCTTGATCAAATACGTGGTGATTTGGCCTTCATCAATGTAGCTCTCACGGGCCGTATCCACCAATTGTGATTTCAATGTTTCGACGGGGACTCCGCCAAGAATTGCGGATGTCACAAGCGCGGCCATCTTCGTGGTCCCCTGTTCGTGCTTCGTGACGCATTCTGCGTGCCTACTGCGGAATATTCCGGCTTGTTGACCACAGAGATAACAGTTGCCCATGTGCCATGTTTCTTCGTGCTAGTGGCTGCGAGATAAGCGCACGGAGCTTGCCCCTTCACAAGCAGTTCCGGGGATCCGCATCCGGATGGTTGCTTGATTTTGCCCGAGCATCCCGGTCCGCTCCATTGAGCGGTCAGCCGGCAAATCCTCTGGCCATCCACAAGGCATGGAAGTTATCGAGCCACCAGAAATACGCTACGCAGGTTTCGAATAGAGGAATCAATCGACTTTAATTCCTCGCGATCCTGCGTAGCCAGTTTTTTGCTCTCTAGCTCCTCGATATGCTTCTTTGCTAGTGGGCGTAAAAACACGACATATTGGTCGTAGCTCAGCCCGAATAGTCGCTGCAGGTCCCTTTGAAGGACTTCCTCTTGATCGGTCACATACCGATCTTGGAGCATCCACATCGCCTGCGTGCTAACTACTTCCTGAACCGCGTCCCGCCGAAGCTCATAAAAATCTCCCTCCTCAATCCGAAAGATCGTAACCAAGCTGTCTAGTTCAGCTATCTCCGTTCCGGAGAGCTCATGATCCTCAAGACATTCGCGCGTGAACACGAGAATAAGATCGAGAAGAGTTTCCTTGAGGTTCGGAGCACCCAATAATTGTTCGGTCTGCATTAGCTCGTCGAAGCTTGCGCGTGAGAGCGCACCAGAGGTGATTAGCTCTCCCATTGAGCGAATTGGATCCGCTAACTTTTCCGAGTCAAGGTGTCGTCGAATTACGTCTCGAAGCGAATTCTTGTCGGCCATGCTCGGGTCCGGTCGTCTAGGAGGGGAAAGTGATAGAATTGGCGCCAATCTTACCGCATCTCGAGGTAGTTTTGTGGCAGGTCACAGCAAGTGGGCAAACATCCAGCACCGCAAGGGGAGGCAGGATGCCAAGCGCGGCAAGATCTTCACGCGCCTGATCAAGGAAATCACGGTCGCGGCGCGCCTGGGCGACAGCGACCCGGGTTCCAATCCGCGTCTGCGGGTCGCGATCGATAAGGCGTACGCCAACAATATGCCTAAGGAAAACGTCGAGCGCGCGATCAAGCGCGGCACCGGCGAGCTCGAAGGCGTGAATTACGAGGAAGTACGCTACGAAGGCTACGGGATCGGCGGCGCTGCGCTGATGATCGACTGCATGACCGATAACAAGACGCGCACGGTGGCCGACGTGCGCCACGCGTTGACCAAGAACGGCGGCAATCTAGGCACCGATGGCTCGGTCGCGTTTCTGTTCAAGCACTGCGGCCAGCTCGTATTCGCGCCCGGCACCAGCGAAGACAGGCTGATGGAAGCCGCGCTCGATGCGGGCGCCGAAGACATCGTCACCAACGACGACGGCAGCCTCGAAGTGATCACGGGGCCGCACGACTTTTCCGCGGTCAAGGCGGCGCTCGAAAAGGCGGGCCTGAAGCCAGAGCTCGCGGAAGTCACGATGAAGCCGACCGTCGAGAACGAGCTTAAGGGCGACGATGCGCTACGCATGCAGAAGCTGATCGACGCGCTGGAGGCGGTCGACGACGTGCAGGAAGTCTATACCACCGCGGTGCTTGAAACCGCGTGAATCCGCGTGTGCGCATCCTTGGAATCGATCCGGGACTGCGGATCACCGGATTCGGCGTGCTCGACAAAACCGGCACCAGGCTCTCCTATGTCACGAGCGGCTGCATCAGGACGCACGCGGATGGTGACCTCGCGCTGCGTCTCAAGACCATCCTCGACGGACTGGACGAAGTGATTGCGAGCGCGCAGCCCGATCAGGTCGCGCTCGAAAAGGTGTTCGTCAACAAGAATCCGCAGTCCACGCTCGCGCTCGGCCAGGCGCGCGGCACGGCGATTTGTGCCGCGGTCATCCGCGGACTGCCGGTGTCCGAATACACGGCGCTGCAGGTCAAGCAGGCGGTGGTCGGCAACGGCCACGCCGCCAAGGAGCAGGTGCAGGAGATGGTCAGGCGCCTGCTCAGGCTGGGCGGGGACCCGAATCCCGATGCGGCCGATGCGCTCGCCTGCGCGATCTGCCACGCGCACGGCGGGCAGGGACTCGGTAAACTGGCGACTGCGGGCTACCGGATGAAGCGCGGGAGACTGGTTTGATCGGAAAGATCAGCGGCAAGTTGATCGAAAGGCACCCGCCGCAGGTGCTTGTCGACGTGCACGGGGTGGGCTACGAAATCGACGTGCCGATGAGCACGTTCTACCAGTTGCCGGCGAACGGCAGCGAGGTCACGCTTTACACTCACCTGATCGTGCGCGAGGACGCGCACCAGCTGTATGGTTTCGCGAGCGAGCAGGAGCGCCACGTATTCCGCCAGCTGCTGAAGATTTCCGGGGTCGGCGCGCGCACCGCGCTGTCGGTGCTCTCCGGCATGAGTGTTTCCGACTTGTACGAAGCGGTCAGCGCGCAGGACAGCGGCCGGCTCATCAAGGTCCCCGGCATCGGCAGGAAAACCGCCGAACGCCTGCTGCTCGAACTGAAAGACAAGCTCGACGTGATGGTCGTTTCGACCGCGGCCACAGCTGCTGCCGGCGCGTCGAGCGACATCCTCAATGCGCTGCTCGCGCTGGGCTACAATGACAAGGAAGCGCAGTGGGCGATCAGGCAACTGCTGGGCGGCATCGCGGTTACCGAGGGCATCAGGCAGGCGCTCAAGCTGCTCTCGAAAAGCTAGGATTGAGATACGTCGCTGGCCCGAGACATTATCGTCGGTGCAACGGCATAGGGTAGGGTGGATGGAGCGTAGCGGAATCCACCAGATGCTGCGGGATGCCCGCGCGGATCGACGATCGCGCAGTGGATTCCGGCGCGAAGGGCGCCTGCATCCACCCTACGAAGTGCCATTGGATACTGCTTCATGATTGAAACGGATCGACTGATTGCCGCTGCGCCCGCCTCCCCGCAGGAAGAGGCGTTCGAGCGCGCGCTGCGGCCCAGGCAGCTCGGTGAATACATCGGCCAGGAAAAAATCCGCTCACAGCTTTCGATTTTCATCGAGGCTGCGCGGGGCCGCAAGGAAGCGCTCGATCACGTGCTGCTGTACGGCCCGCCGGGCCTGGGCAAGACCACGCTGGCGCACATCATCGCGCGCGAGATGGGCGTCAGCCTGCGCCACACCTCGGGCCCGGTCATCGAACGCGCGGGGGATCTCGCCGCAATGCTGACCAATCTCGAACCGAACGACGTGCTGTTCATCGACGAAATCCACCGCCTGAGCCCGGTGGTCGAGGAAATCCTTTATCCGGCGCTCGAAGACTTCCAGATCGACATCATGATCGGCGAAGGCCCGGCGGCGCGCTCGGTCAAGCTCGATCTGCCGCCGTTTACGCTGATCGGCGCGACCACGCGCGCCGGCATGCTGACCAATCCGCTGCGCGACCGCTTCGGCATTGTCGCGCGGCTCGAGTTCTATTCAGTCGAGGAACTGACGCGCATTGTGCAGCGCTCCGCCAAGCTGCTCGAAATCGAGATCAGCGCGGATGGCGCGTGCGAAATTGCGAGCCGCGCGCGCGCCACGCCGCGCGTGTCCAACCGGCTGCTGCGGCGCGTTCGCGACTTTGCGCAGGTCAGGGCGCAGGGCAAGGTCACCAAGGACGTCGCCGACGCGGCGCTCAAGATGCTCGACGTCGATCCGCTCGGCCTCGACGTGATGGATCGCAAGCTGCTGCTGGCCGTGATCGAAAAATTCAGCGGCGGGCCGGTCGGCATCGACAATCTCGCCGCGGCAATCAGCGAGGAGCGCGACACCATCGAGGACGTGCTCGAACCGTATCTGATCCAGCAGGGCTACCTGCAGCGCACGCCGCGCGGCCGCATGGCGACCGTCACCGCGTATCGCCATTTCGGACTGGCGCGGCCGAATTCCGCGGGCACGCCCGAGCTCTGGGAAGAGCCCCCAAAATAATGATGAATGCTTACTCCTGGCCGGTCCGGGTCTATTACGAGGATACGGACGCCGCGGGTGTCGTCTACTACGCCAACTATCTCAAGTTCATGGAACGCGCGCGCACGGAGTGGCTGCGTGCGCTCGGCTTCGAGCAGACCGCGCTCAATCACGAGCATCACGCGGTGTTCGTGGTGCGCGCGCTGACGATCGAGTTCCTGCGGCCGGCGCTGTTCAACGACATGCTCGAAGTCACGGTCGAGTTAACCGGCGCGCGCGGCAGCCTGATCGAGCTCGCGCAAGCGGTGCGGCGCGGCCGGGATACGCTGGTCACCTCCAAAGTGAAAATCGCGTGCGTCAACACGCGGTCACTCAAGCCCGTTAGAATACCGAAACCCGTAATCGAAAAACTTGCGGCGAGGCAGCGATGAACGTCATGCACGACATGTCGGTACTCAGTCTTCTCACCGGCGCCAGTGTCCTGGTGCAACTGGTGATGGCCGGGCTGGTGCTGGCTTCGGTCTTCTCGTGGTACTACATTTTCATCAAGGTGTTCACCTTCAAGCGCACCGCGCGGCAAACCGACAAATTCGAGAGGGAGTTCTGGGCGGGCGGCGACTTGAACGAGTTGTTTCAGCGCGCGATCAACGCGCGCGACTCATCGGGTTCACTCGAGCGCATTTTCGAGGCCGGCTTTCGCGAATTCACCAAGCTGCGCAAGCAGTCCGGACAGAACATCAGCGTGGTGATGGACGGCACGCGGCGCGCGATGCGCGCGACCTATCAGCGGGAAATGGAAAACCTCGAGTCGCACCTGTCGTTTCTCGCCTCGGTCGGCTCGGTCAGCCCGTACGTCGGGCTGTTCGGCACGGTGTGGGGGATCATGAATTCGTTCCGCAGCCTCGCCAACGCCGGGCAGGCGACGCTGGGCTCGGTCGCGCCGGGCCTCGCCGAAGCGCTGATCGCGACCGCGATGGGACTCTTCGCGGCGATTCCGGCGGTGGTCGCCTACAACCGCTTTGCCGAAGACGTGAACCGGCTCGCCACGCGGTTCGACTCCTTCATGGAGGAATTCTCGAACATTCTGCAGCGTCAAAGCTGACGGAGGCGGCGCGCAAATGCAGATCGGAAGACGCAGCGGCCGGCGGCTGATGAACCAGATCAACGTCGTGCCGTACATCGACGTGATGCTGGTGCTGCTGGTGATCTTCATGATCACGGCGCCGCTGGTTAATCCCGGCCAGGTCGAGCTGCCGTCGGTCGGCAAGGTTTCCAAACCGGCGGTGGCGCCGCTCGAAGTCTCGGTCCGCGCCGACCAGACGCTGTGGCTGCGCGACCGCGCGGCCGGCACCGGCGAGCGCCAGGTATCGCGCAACGAGCTGATTGCGGCGATCCGCCAGAAACAGGCAAGGAACGCGGAGCAGGCGGTCGTGATCGCCGCCGACAAGGACGTGCGCTACGAAGCGGTGCTCGACGTGATGGACATGCTGCAGCAGAACCAGGTCAGGAAAGTCGGCCTGCTCGCCAAGCCGCGCACCCCGTAACCGGCCTCACCCGGCATCATGCACGCCTACGCTTATCCCAGCCGGCAGGAAAAAGTCATCTCGGGCGCGTTTGCGTTCGGCATGCATCTGGTTTTTCTGGCGCTGCTCGTGTTCGGCGTGACGTGGCAGAAGCGCATCGAGCCGCAGGCCAACATCGTCGATCTCTGGGCCAATCTGCCTTCGCCCGCGCCGCCCAAAGTCGAACTCCCGCCGCCGAAGCCCGAGCTCAAGCTCGAAGTGAAGCCTCCCAAGCCCCCGCCGGTCAAGCCCGTGGCCAAGCCTGAGATCCCGAAGCCCGACATCGCGATGAAGGAAAAAGCGATGAAAGCAAAGGCGGAAAAGGAAAAGGCGGAGAAGGAAAAAGCGAAGAAGGAAGCGGCGGCTAAGGCTGCGCAAAAACTGCAGCAGGAGAAGGAAGCAGAGGCCAAGGCCAAAGCCGAGCAAGAGCAGCGGGAGGCAATGCAAAAACTCGCTCAGCAGCAGGCGTCGGCGCAGGCGCGGTTGCGTAACGAGTACATCGAGCGTATTCGCTCGAGAATCAAGCGTTTCGTGGTGATGCCGCCGAACATGCAGGGCAATCCGGAAGCGGAATTCGACGTCGTGTTGCTGCCCGGCGGCGAGGTGCTCAGCGTGAAACTCAGGCGCGCGAGCGGCAATGCCGCGTACGACAGCGCGGTCGAGCGCGCGATCCACAAGGCGGCGCCGTTGCCGCTGCCGCCCGATCCCGCGCTGTTCAGGGATTTCCGGGAACTAAATCTCAAGTTCAGGTCCCAAGAGTAAACGAGTAATTGAAAGCCGCTATAATACGGCGCAATGAAAATTTACCACCCGTTTCCCATTGTTCTGTCCGTGCTGCTGTGGTTGTCGCTGGTTCCGGCTGCGTACGCGCAACTCACCATCGAAATCATCGGCGGCGGCGCCAATCAGGTGCCGATCGCGATCACGCCGTTCAAGGGTGAGGAAACTCTGCCGCAAAAGGTGACGGCGGTCGTCGCCGCCGACCTGGTTCGCAGCGGGCTGTTCAGGATGGTCGACAGCGGCGGCCTGACTGCGATCCCGGCCGAGCCCGCCGAAGTCCAGTACCCGGTGTGGACGGCGCGCGGCGCCGATGCCCTGGCGATCGGCAGCGTGTCACCGCTGCCCAACGGCTACTGGGATGTGCGCTTTCGCCTGCTCGATGTTGCAAAACGAGCGCAGCTGACCGGCTTTGCGTACCAGGTCACCACGCAGCAATTACGCAGTACCGCGCACAAGATCGCCGATGCGATTTACGAGAAACTGACGGGCGATGTCGGCGTGTTCGGCACGCGCATCACCTACGTCGTCAAGCAAGGCACGCGTTTTGAACTGCAGGTGGCGGATGCCGATGGCTACGGCGCGCAGACCGTGCTCGCGTCAAACGAGCCCATCATCTCGCCAAAGTGGTCGCCCGACGGCACGCGGCTTGCGTACGTATCGTTCGAGCGCAAGAAGCCGATCGTCTACATCCAGTCGCTGCTTACCGGGAGCCGCACGGTTGCCGCCAACTTCAGAGGCAGCAACAGCGCGCCGGCGTGGTCGCCCGACGGCGGGCGCCTGGCGGTGGTATTGACCAGGGACGGCAATTCACAGATCTACCTGATCAACGCTGACGGCAGCAATCTCAGCCGCCTCACCCAAACCGGCACCATCGACACCGAGCCCAGTTTTTCGCCCGACGGCCAGTGGGTGATCTTCACTTCCGATCGCGGCGGCAGTCCCCAGATCTACCGCGTGGCGGCGAGCGGCGGCGCCCCCGAGCGCCTCACGTTCGAAGGCAGTTACAACGTCAGCCCGCGCTATGCGCCCGACGGCAAATCATTCGTGTTCATTCAGCGCAACGGCGGGCGCTTCAACGTCGCGGTGCAGGATTTCGTGAGCAAACAGACGCAGGTATTGACCGAAAACGGCATCGACGAGTCACCGAGTTTCGCGCCCAACGGCAGGATCATCCTCTACGCAACCGAGATCAGGGGGCGTGGTATATTAGCGGCAGTATCGAGCGATGGCCGCGTGCGGCAGCGTTTCAGCGCGGAAATAGGAGACGTGCGCGAGCCGGCGTGGGGCCCGATTTCAGGAAGCCAGTAGAAAAGGAGCAGTAGCTATGAGAAAACTGATATTCAGTATCGCGGCGCTCGCGCTGCTTGCCGGATGCGCGAGCCAGGGCGCCAAGGAGCAGCCGGGCGCCGCAGTCGAAGATCGCACGCCGGGCGTTGGCGAAATCAAGCCGCCGGTCGAGGTCAAGCCCGTGCCGGATACCGCTCCGGTGGCGAAGCCGGTCACGAGCAAACCGATAGTCGCCAACCCGCTCAAGGATCCGAATAATATCCTGTCCAAGCGCAGCGTTTACTACGATTACGACAGTTCTGTCATCAAGGACGAGTTCAAGCCGATAATCACGGCTCACGCGCGCTACCTGACCCAGAATCGCTCAGCCAAAATGGTGGTCCAGGGCAACACCGACGAGCGCGGCAGCCGCGAATACAATATCGCGCTCGGCCAGCGGCGCGCCGACAGCGTGAAGCAGATGATGCTGCTGCTCGGCGCACAGGAATCGCAGATCGAGACGGTGAGCTTCGGCGAGGAAAAACCGCGTGCCGCGGGCAAGGATGAAGCGTCGTATTCCGAGAACCGCCGCAGCGACATCGTCTACGCCGGGGAGTAGCGAGGCGTGAGGCGTGAGGCGGGCAAGCGCCATGCTGCCAGCGCGCGCCGCGCCGTAACCCTCGGGTGCGGCGCGGTTTTGCTTTGGTGCACGCTCGGCGCCGCGCACGCCGCGCTGTTCGGCGACGACGAGGCGCGCCGGCAGATCACCATCGAAAGGCAGCGCCTCGATGAGCTGAAGTTTGATCTGACGAAGCAGCAGGAGGCGGTTGATGCCCGCATCGGCAAGCTCGAAGAGGCAGCGAAGGTCCAGCCGCTGCTCGACTTGTTTACCCAGCTCGAGGCGCTCAAGCTCGAAATGAGCAAGCTGCGCGGACAGGTCGAGGTGCTCAACAACGCGATCGAGAATACCGGCAAGCGCCAGCGCGACATGTATATCGATCTCGACACACGGCTGCGCCGGCTGGAACAGCAGAGCGGGCCCGCACCCGTTTCCGCGGCGCCAGTCGCTGGCGCTCCTGCCCCGGCCCCCGCCGCAGCCGCTTCCACCGCGGCGCCCGCTGCAATTCCCGCCCCCCCGCCGGTGGCCGCGGTCACGACGGCCAGTCCCGGCGCCGAGAACCAGACCTACGATGCGGCGCAGGCCCAGCGCCGCATCGGCAACTATCAGGGCGCGATCGTCGCATTCCAGAATTTCATCAAGCAGTATCCGCAAAGCAATCTCGCGCCGCGCGCCCAGTACTGGATCGGCGATTCCTATTTCAACCTGCGTGACTTCAAGCTCGCGATCGCGAGCCAGCAGACGCTGATCAAGACATATCCCGACAGCCCTTCGGTACCGGATGCAATGCTCAATATCGCCAGTTCGCAGATCGAAATGGGCGAATCCATCACCGGCAGGAGAACGCTCGAAGAGCTGGTGGCCAGGTACCCGGTAAGCGACGCCGCGGACAAAGCCAAGCGCCGGCTGGCGACCCTCAGGTGAGAGGCAGCACCACCGCAGTCGCGGATCGTCTCACGCCTGACGCCTCGCGTCTCACCGCGACTCTTCGCATCACCGAGATCTTCTATTCCCTGCAGGGCGAAACCAGCCGCGTCGGCTTGCCGACGGTATTCATCCGTCTGACCGGCTGCCCGTTGCGCTGCGGCTACTGCGATACCGAATACGCGTTTCATGGCGGCACCACGATGACGCTGGCGGCGGTGCTCGCCGCCGCCGCGCGCTACCGCACGCGTTACGTCACGGTCACCGGCGGTGAGCCGCTCGCACAGGGCAGTTGCCGCGTGCTGTTGCGTGAGCTGGCCGACCGGGGCTATTCGGTGTCGCTCGAAACCAGCGGCGCAATTGACGTGGCGCAAACCGACTCGCGCGTGTCGAAAATACTCGATATCAAGACGCCGGGTTCAGGCGAGGCCGACAGGAATCTGTGGGGGAATCTTGCGCACCTGACAGCGCGCGACGAGATCAAGTTCGTGATCTGCAGTGAAGCCGATTACGAATGGGCGAAGCGGCAGCTTGCCGAGCGCGGACTCGACGCGGTCTGTCCGGTGCTGTTCGCGCCGTCTTACCGCGAGCTGCCCGCGGCGCAGCTTGCGGACTGGGTGCTGCGGGATCAGTTGCCGGTGCGGTTGCAAGTGCAGCTGCACAAGCAGCTCTGGGGCGAGAGGCCCGGCGTCTGACGGCCGATAAGTCCATGCAGGCAGTCGTGCTTCTTTCGGGCGGCCTCGATTCCGCCACGGTGCTCGCGATCGCGCGGAGCGAAGGCTTTGCATGTTATTGCCTGAGCGTCGACTATGGACAGCGCCATCGCGCGGAACTCGGTGCCGCGGCGCGCGTCGCAAAGTCGCTCGGCGCGCGCGAGCACCGCGTCGTTACCCTCGACCTGACCGTCTTCGGCGGTTCGGCGCTGACTGACGCGAGCATTCCGGTGCCGGTTGAAGGAATCAAGAACGGCATTCCGGTCACTTACGTGCCGGCGCGCAACACCATCATGCTCGCGCTCGCGCTGGCGTGGGCTGAGGTGCTGGCCGTGCGGCATATTTTCTTTGGCGCCAATGCGGTCGATTATTCGGGCTATCCCGATTGCCGTCCGGAATACATGCGGGCGTTCGAGACGATGGCAAATCTCGCGACCAAGGCTGCGGTCGAAGGCGCGCCGCTCACGCTGCATACGCCCATCATCGGCCTTGCCAAGGCGGACATCATCCGCCGCGGGCGCGCGCTCGGCGTCGATTACGCGCTCACGGTGTCGTGCTACCAGGCTGATGGCGACGGGCGCGCGTGCGGCCGCTGCGATTCCTGCCGCCTGCGAAGAGCGGGTTTCGACGCCGCCGGCGGCGCCGCCCCGACCCGCTATCAGGCCGGCGAGGCTCAGGGCTGATCGCGCTGTTCGGCGGGCCCGACCTGAATTAGAATGTGCTTATGTAGTTCCGGGGAGGAGAGCCTGTGGAAGCCACATCGAATCTGGGTGTCATCGTCGCGTGGAGCGGTTTCGCGCTCGCGTTCGTCTTCGGCGCGGTGGGCAACAAGGTCAATTTCTGCACCATGGGAGCCGTGTCGGACGTCGTCAACATGGGCGACTGGGGACGCATGCGCATGTGGCTGCTCGCCATTGCCGTCGCGATCATCGGCTCCCAGACACTGCAGTTGCTTGGCCTCGTCGATCTTTCCAGATCGATTTATACTTCGCCCAACTTCACCGGGCTGTCATTCATCGTCGGCGGCTTCCTGTTCGGCGTCGGCATGACGCTCGGTTCGGGTTGCGGCAGCAAGACGCTGATTCGCATCGGCGGCGGCAATCTCAAATCGCTGGTGGTCTACGTGTTCCTCGGCGTTTCCGCCTACATGACGCTGCGCGGGCTGTTCGGCCAGTTTCGCGTCAGCGTACTGCAGCCGGTCGCAGTTAATTTCGAGGCTTACGGCATCAAGGGCCAGGACCTGCCGTCGCTGCTTGCCGGCACCGGCACCGACATGAATACGCTGCGCATCGCGATTGCGGGGGTCGTCACGGCGGGGCTGCTGGTTTTCGTGTTCAAGGACAGGGAATTCCGCGCCAGCTTCGATTACATCCTGGGCGGCGTGGTGATCGGATTGGTGGTGGTCGCGGGCTGGTACGTGACCGGGCACATTGGATACCAGGAAAACCCCGCCACGCTTGAAATGACTTTTTTTGGCACCAACACGCGAGCGGCGGAATCGCTGACGTTCGTCGCGCCGCTTGCCTACACGTTGGAGCTGCTGATGTTGTGGACCGATAAATCGCTCGCTGCGACATTCGGGATCATGGCGGCACTCGGCGTCGTGCTCGGCTCGTTTGCCTATGCAATTGCGTTCAGGAAGTTTCGGTGGGAAGGTTTTACCACCACTGAAGACCTCGGCAATCACATCATCGGCGGCATCCTGATGGGCTTCGGGGGCATCACTGCGCTGGGCTGCACCATCGGTCAGGGCCTCACCGGCTTCTCCACGCTGGCGCTGGGCTCTATCGTCACTTTCTTCGCGATCATCGCCGGCTCGGCAGTGACTTTGAAGTATCAGTACTGGAAGCTCGCGAAAGAGGCATAATCGAGTCTCCCCGGACCGCAGCAAGTTTGGCGCATTTAATTGACCGGCTATTGCGTAACCGGTAAAATTCGCACCTTTTTCGTGGGCGGTTAGCTCAGTTGGTAGAGCAGCGGACTTTTAATCCGTTGGTCGGGAGTTCAAGTCTCCCACCGCCTACCAGGGTTCTCAGGCACTTAGGCCAGTTTTCGGACTGGCCTTCTGCTTTTTTCCTGCAAATTCTCGTGAGTGGCAGTTCGGTTATTTCGTCAATGCCTTCCCACCCCCAATACGACCCCCGGCCGGGTCAGGCGAGGTAGCTATGAGACTTGGGCTCGATATACTCGATATAAAAAATGTTCAGTTTGCCGAGAAGACTTCGCTTAGTGGTGGCGTGCTTTCCATAAACCGCCGTGAACTCCAAGGGCTGTTGC
>ERZ1292640.3062-Hain-H43-02um-R1-3062-length-13157-cov-6_pt1 | contig 13157 bp, 11 predicted proteins | sample MGYA00564404_ERZ1292640 | MGnify/ENA primary metagenome ERZ1292640 (study PRJEB36523, sample SAMEA6512636) | groundwater metagenome | collected 2019-01-08 | study: AquaDiva: Metagenomics assemblies of 32 groundwater samples
CTTCCGAGGAGAAAATCGCAGCCTAGCACCGGCCAGATCTCCTAAAATTTTTCAACGGTTTTATGACAGTCTGGGCTATTTTAATTCCTGCTGAAGGACTTGCGTTGCAATCTTGCCGGTAGCGGTCCGTGGTAGTTTTTTTCTAACTTCTAAATATGTTGGCACACCGTAAGCTGGTAGTCTTGAGCGGCAATAATTTAAAATCGTCTCCCTGCTGTCAGGCTGGGCACCGGGCATTTCAACAAAAGAGATGAGTTCCGTTTTACCATTTTTTATCACTGAAAATACTGACACCTCAACCACCCCGTCACACTCAAAAAGAACATTTGCAACCTCTGTTGGGTAGATGCTGCCAGCCTCTGTTTTAATTTTAGAACCCTTTCTTCCAAGCACGTAAAGAAAACCATCTTCATCTAGCCGACCCATGTCGTTCGTACGGAACCATCCCTTTTGCAACGATGACTTGGTTGCCTCCGGGTTGCCATAATAACCCTGAAAAACATTGGGCCCCGAAACACAGATCTCACCTTCCTGACCAGTTTTAACATCTCGGCCATCTTTACCTACCAACCTTATTCGCTGGTTCGGGATCACCTTGCCAACCGAGCGGTCTTTATACGGCCCCTCTAGAGGTATCTCCGTACAAGATGCCGACACCTCGGTGCAGCCATAACCCATAACTATAGGAAGCTTAAATATTTCTTGAAATCTCTTCTGAAGAATTGGTGCAAGCGATGCCCCTCCAGATTGGACAAGCCTTAGTGAGCTAAGATTATGTCGGCAAGTCTTACCTTCGCGAGTCATCCCGGATAATTCGGGAGGCATCGACGTCAATACGGTGATTTTAAATTTGTCGATCTTTCGTAACATCCCATGTGTGTCACCAAGATCCCCAAGCACAATGGCCGCTCCACAAGCTAGCGGGAGCAGGCAGTTTTCAACCATGCAATAATTGTGTGCCATCGAAAGCATGCAACTGCAATTATCCGTCTCACGCATTTGGTAGACATCAATATCAGTTAGAACGTTGCTTAAAAGGTTGCGATGCGAACACATCACGGCTTTCGGCACCCCCGTGCTCCCGGAAGTACATAAAAAAACAACCACATCATTTTCACAAATTTCAAAAGGAGCTGTAAATGGCGTCGTAGAACCACCGATAAATGATTGTATCGGAATCGTACCTTCAATTGTAGAATGTGAATTCAGTATTATATTTTGAACACCTGGTATCATGCCGCGTGAGTGTGATAACTTTTCCCACAGCGTTTCATTAGTGATCAGTGTGGAAGTTTGGGTGAAGTTTAAGAAATGGCGCACTTCTTCCGCCACTAGATTCGCGGCGAGCGGAACAGCGATATTGCCAGATAAAGCAGCCCCAAAATATGTGTAGAGAAATTCTGGGCAATTTGGGAGCCAAACAGCTACGCGGTTTCCACGTATCCGGTGCCAACTAAACAATGCGTCTGCAAATAAATGAGATTTGTCAAATAACTCGCCGTAATTGACATTTACGTTGTCATCTACGATAGCTATCTTTTTCTCACGCTCTAATTTATTTTTTAATAATAAATCGGCAAGTGTTCTCATTTAGCTTCCCCTCTGCTTATGATAATATTATCAGTAATAAAACCTACAGCAAGCGTGGCATGCCCTGCATGGGTCTCGGTGCCCTCACTCTTCCAAAGTACTGATAATTTACCCTCATATGTAGTTGGAACTGATAATGCCATTAACGAAGACTGTTTGAGCTTTATCTCGTTGAGAATCGTATTAAGGGCGGAAAGTTTAACATCTACGATTTTTCTTGCATACGTCTCCTGCGAGCCGTTGCATATTTCCGCAATTGAAGAAATATCTGAAAGGGCATCATTCCAGAATATCGAATGATAATCCCTTGCTTCCTGTTTAAGACAATGCCTTCCAAATTCTGCTGGCGACACGTGCAAAACAGGTGCGGATTCTGTGTTTGAGAAGCATAGAGCTTCAACTCCTGTCGACAAATCCTGTACAAAACGAGGCGAGAAATGAGGGTCTATTTGATCGACCTTTACAGGAAGCGCCACTGGATCGTTCCCATTAGGGAGTAATCCCAAAAATTCGGGTTTTTGAAGAATAGTGCTTCTTTCATTTTCATTTTTCCCAGCGATGGCAGTCAAAATTGCCGGTTGCACTCCAGATTGAAGGCCTTGTGCAGAATCGACCTCAAACACTGCAGCATTGGTGTTAACAACGGCATATGGATAAACTTTTTCAGGGATCGCTCCCCAGCCGCTCAAAACTCACCGGAAACTGCCGGATATGAGTCACTTGGGCACCCATATCGCCAAATTGCATGAAATTAGAATAAAGTTGATAACGCTCACTGAGATCCAACGATACTCCTTGCTCGTGAAAAAGCTCATTCTCAATCATGCCTAAAAAAGCAAAGCTCTGACAGGAACCTACAGCCCCTTGACTCCGGATGGGACTATTCCAGTCAATCAGGGTGATATTCTTATTCAAGTACTTTAAATAACTTGCCTGGCTAGTGTCTTGGATCACATCAACAAAATCGGAGGGATTAAATACAGCGCTAGCATGGCTAGCAATCACAGCCAGCCAAATAAACCACAATCCACATAGCTTAGTATATTTCATGATGAACTCCCACGACGGGCCTATAGCAGAGCACTTCACTCCTTACGCTTTGAGATCGTTAATAATGGATGGGATTAAGTACAACACCATCCTGTTCGAGAGCTTTTATTTTAAGAATTTAGTAACGACCGTGTTGTAACAACCTTCAGTGGTGGATTCTCTGTCAATTATAATAGAAATCGCAACAATCTGGTTACCACGGAAAGCCTCTTCAACCCTAACCTTGCCTCTATTATCACCATAGGAATAATCAGCTACTAAGAGAACTTTCGGTAATGTCATTGCCTTATCCGGAAAGGATTGTTTAACTTTTTCAAAACAAGTTTGTAATATCAATTCAGCATTACGGTAATCAGCGGAATTACATTCTGTTTGGGAAGACAACTCTATACCTTGACTTTCCAATATTTTTTTCAAACTTGATACTGACTGATCAACAACAAAAAATTTCTTAAGAAGGTCAACACTCGTATTCATTTCTACAGCACATTGCTGCAAGGTGACTTTTACTCCTTCTGTTAATGAAATAACGCTAGTGCTACTTATAGTGCGCCTATCAATAACTTCTTCCCAATAGTCGGCTTGAGATAAAGAAGTTATAGTGAGAAGTCCTAAAACAACTAAATTCAATGTTTTCATATATCTACCTTTCAGTGCCCCAGGTTTGTAGGAGAGCCTATCTCTCTCGGCTTGCCAAGGGACGATTAAAATGGAGTCTTTTTATACACTAATTTAACCCGATGCGCAATAAGTATTTATACATAGTGTAATTATCCTTCGCATACAGCGCATGGTTGCGTGTAAAAGCCACCCAGCAGCAATGTGCTATAGAAATGGATACAAAGATTAGGGTTGAAGAGGCATCTGCGTGATAACCAGACTGTTGCGGTTTCTATTATAATTATCAAAGAATCCACCGCTGAAGGTGGTTACAAAACGGTCGTTACCAAAATCTTAAAATAAAACTAACCCTACACTTCCATCCAGTTATCACCGGTGGCGGCGTTGACCTTGAGCGGAACTGAAAGCGGCATCACATTTTCCATCACCGATGTGATTAGTTTAAGAACATCCTCTGATTCTTCACGCGGGCAGTCCAGAACAACCTCGTCATGCACCTGAACAATAAGTTTTGCTTTGAACCCGCCGCTCTCAAGCTTACGATCGATTTCTATCATCGCAAGCTTCATAAGATCGGCGGCGGTGCCCTGTATTGGCGCATTCATCGCCACGCGCTCCGCAAAAGCGCGCACAGCCTGGTTGTTTGAACGAATATCGGGAAGATGCCTTTTTCTGCCCGATAAAGTTGAAACCCAGCCTCGGCCCCTAGCCTCTTCCACCGCCTTATCGAGAAAAGCCTTCACTCCGCTATAGCGCGCAAAATATCTATCGATCATCGCACGAGCTTCAGTCCGCGAAATCTTAAGCTCCTGCGCAAGCCCGAATGGCGTCTTCCCATACATCAATCCAAAATTAATGGCCTTAGCCACCCCACGTTGCTGTTCTGTTACGTCACTTGGTGAAACACCAAAAATTTCCCCAGCCGTCCTGCTGTGCACATCCTCATTGGTGCGGAACGAACGCACGAGCTCGACATCCCCGCTCATGTGCGCAAGCAATCTAAGTTCTATCTGGCTGTAATCAGCAGCCACAAGCACGTTGCCGGACGACGGGATGAAAGCGCGCCTGATTTTTTTCCCTCTCTCAGTTCGTATGGGAATATTCTGAAGATTTGGATCAGAGCTTGAAAGCCTGCCTGTTGCCGTCACGGTCTGGTGAAAACTTGCATGGATCTTACCGGTCTTGATATCTCTAAGACCAGGGAGAGGATCAATATACGTACCTTTCAACTTTGAGATCTCACGATACTCAAGCAGCAATCTTGGCACCTCATGCATCGGGGCCAGCACCTCAAGAACCTGCGCATCCGTTGAATAACCGGTCTTGGTCTTGCTCTGTGTAGGGAGCCCAAGCTCTTCAAACAAAAGTACGGCAAGCTGTTTTGGGGAATTTAAATTTACAGGCCCACGGGTGAATGCGCGTATCTTGTCATCAATCACATGGAGATCCTGTTCAAATTCAAGCGACAATCCCTTAAGCCAATCCACGTCTATGCATACGCCATTTTGTTCCATCCTGGCCAGGACGCCAACCATCGGAATATCAATATCCGAAAAAACTCCCATCAGCCGCTCAGCTTCAAGCATCGGCTCTAGCTTTCGCCAAAGCTCCATGGCAACCCACGCGTCTTCCGCTGAATAACGTGTTGCGAGCTCGACGGGTACGTCATCAAAGCGGATCTGTTCCTTGCCCTTGCCGCACACCTCTTCGTAAGTAAGCACGTTGTAGTCAAGATACCGCTCGGCCAGCGCTTTCAAGCTCAAATGGCCTTCCGAATTCAAGATGTAAGCAGCGACCATCGTGTCAGCACCGATGCCTTGCGGGTTGAAGCCACGATTAATAAGCACACTCCAGTCGTATTTAAGATTTTGTCCGATCTTTTTAAAACTAGCATCCTCGATGAACAGCCTTAACTTATCCGACACGAGCTCACGCGGTAGCTGACGGACCGAAGTATCACGGTGACCGACCGGGATATAAAACGCGCAGGAAGGATCGTAGCAAAATGATATGCCGACAAGCTCTGCTTCGCGCGGGTTGAGTGAGGTCGTTTCAATATCAAACCCAAACTTCTTTGCCTTCTCGAGTGATTCTAAAAGAGAATTAAGATCCTGTTCCGTTTTTACACATTTGAAATGTTCCGCCGCAGCAACAGAAACTCTGGTCCCCGCCATAGCTGGTGGGTCACCTGGCTTTTTCGCCCACCTCTCAAGCAATGAACCAAAATCAAGTTCACGAAGAAGATTAATGCACTCTTGAGTCATGTGGAATTCATAGTGAAGAAGCTCAGGCCCTACCTCGACAGGAATATCGACAAGGACCGTGGCAAGTTTCTTTGATATTTCAGCTTCAGCAGCATGCTTAAGCAAGAGGTCGCATTTTTTTCCGCTCACGGATCCATCGCGAGCGGCACTTAAGATGTTTTCAAGATTTCCGAACTCTTTAAGGAGTTCAACCGCGCTCTTTGGCCCGATACCCGAAACTCCAGGAATATTGTCCGAAGAATCCCCCACCAGTGCGAGATAATCACGAACCTGCCCGGGCTCCACGCCGAGTTTTTCGTTAACCTCGCGCGGGCCGTAGTGTTTATCAGTCATTGTATCCCACATCGTAATGCGCTCGCCGACAATCTGCATGAGGTCCTTATCGCCACTCACCACGACGACCTGATTCTCAGGGGCTGCATCACGCCACTTAAGCGCAAGAGTCGCGATAAGGTCATCGGCTTCAAAACCGCTCTTGCGAAAAGAAGGGATCTCAAGACCTGCAACAAGCTGCTCAATGCGACTGAACTGTGGAATGAGATCCTCGGGAGGAGAGCTGCGGTTAGCTTTATACGCGTGATATTCTTGCTTCCGGAATGAAGGCTCTCTTGAGTCAAATACAACAGCCGCATACTGCGGCTTAGCTTCATCCCAAAGCCTCGACAGCATGTTCGCGACACCGTACACGGCGTTAGTGGGCTCACCCTTCCTTGAGTGCAGGCGCCTTATTGCGAAAAATGCGCGGTAAATGAACGAACTTACGTCAATTAGATACAACGTTTTTTGCTGAGGCATTTTTTAGCTCTATCACTTCCGTATCACCCATTACATCACCAAGTCTGTGTCCAGATTCGACGGAAAGCATGAGATATACTTCCATGACCATGAGCGGGATGCCCACGATACCAAGTATGAGCCAGCCCCATACCGGAATGATCGCAAAAAAAGTCGCGACGCCCACTGGCGAATTCCTTAAAACCGAATCACGGAGCGATGCAGGCTTCTTTGTAATCATATTAATTACTTTAAGACGCATGATTTTTTTCCCAACACTCTGCCCCTGAAAAGGTTTGAACGAAAGCCCATCCGCAACCAAGCTATATAGAAACCCTAAAAGCGGCCCGAGCGGATATGGCAGCATGACGGCTACGGTCACAACAAGCACCAGGTCTATGACTTTTGCTACCACACGATTGCCGACCTTAGCCTTTATACCTACTGAGCTAAGCGGCATGACAAAAAACATACTGGCCCTTCCCCTTTGCAACAAACTTCTGTCGTCTGCTTTACAAAGCTGCTAATTTTCCATATAAAACAAAACAGTCAAAGAAAACATGAGGAAATTCAGTTATGGCAAACTCAAAAAATATTTTAACAACTGGCGATGCTTCATTTGAATCAGATGTGCTCAAGTCAAGCCAGCTTGCCGTGGTTGACTTCTGGGCTGAATGGTGCGGCCCTTGCCGCATGCTAGGCCCCACTATTGAACAGCTTGCGGATGAGTATGCAGGCCAAGTCAAGGTTTATAAAGTGAATGTTGACGAGAATCCCGTTACTCCTGCCCGCTATCATGTCAAAGGGATCCCGACCGTCATTTTTTTCAAGAATGGCGCGGTGGTCGATCAACTTGTTGGAAACCAACCCAAAGACATGATTAAACAATCAATAGAAAAACATCTATAAGTTTAATCTACTGGAGTTATTGTTACCGTCTCCTCCGAGATAATACGGCCATCAGGCACATAAGCCACCGAGACCTTAAGGTTCAGTGTTTGTCCGACGACTGACTTATCCTTTAGCTCATAGACGAGACTAGCGGTCTTCATCTGGTTTAACTGAAGTTCCTTAATTACAGACTCACCGGTCAAAATCACGATCCTAGGATCAGTCGCGGTCATAAAGACCCTGAACGCGCCTCTTGCTTCCGGGGACTTGCTTAGGTTCGTCACATTGCTTTTAACGGTGTGGTTGTTTTTCCAAAACCCTGTTTGGACATCAGGTTTTTTATCATAGTTCAGCTCCTGCTTGACGACCACGCTTAACTGGGTGCGAGCCTCAGCTACAGAGACCTGCGATGATCCATCAGGTAGCTTCACGGTCACGCGTATTCTTATCGGTTGATTTGACAGTGTTCCCGATTTGACCTGGCCATGAAACACGTTGCGGATCTCAGCAACTGATTGTGCCGGGATTCCAACCAAAGTCGTCATCGTGGAGTCAAGACTGATATTATCCGTCAAAGGTTCAGCTAGAATCTGGACCTGACCACGTTCAGAATTAACACCTCCATAGTTCACCGCTCTTAAAGTAATAGCGAACGGAGAACCAGGTATTAAAGCATTTTCCGCCCCGCCGGCCACGAGTTCAGAACTCTTCGCGCGGATCACAGGATTTTCGCTTGCAGCTTTATCGGCTTCCTGAATACCTCGTTCGCGCTCGGTGAGCCTTGCTTTTGCGATAGTTTCACCATAGCCAAGATCGCGTCCTTCACGTCTTCCTCGGGATATCGCTTCTTCGGCGCCAAGTTGTTCGGCTTTTGAAAAAGTAGGGAAATATGTCTCCTTGTAGCCTTCTTCGTAACGTGTATCCTTCGAAGCTTCGAAAGCCGCTTTACGAGCTGGTTCGTAAGTTCCTGTAAACGCAACAGCGCTGGATAAACGGAAGGCCTGGAGGAATTTCTCGATAAAAGCCTTTCGATAACTACCCTTACAAGCGCTTACGAAGTCTACATACCCGACATTGCAATCAGCCCTTGATTCATCAACAATGATTTCACCCGGGTCAAGTACAGGCGGATTCGGGGTACGAGACATGGACATGGAGAGAACACTTCTAACAACAAAGTTATCTGAATCTCGAATCAGTTTATTTGAAACAACTTTTTCAGACATCAAGGTTTGTATGAGGTGTAACCCGTCAGTCGAAATCCTTCCTGAAAGATCATTATCCAAAGTCACCTTCTGATCAGGCAATCTAGAAAGAATTTCGTTCATTCTTTCACTAAATCCCTTTGGGTATTCAGTACGGCGTGCTTCATCCAATGCTTCTCTTATTCCAGCATCACGGCCGGCACTAAAGCCAATGTCGTGGTTCTCCTTGGAATTTAGCCCCTTTGCATAACCCTGGGCTTTTCCTTCTTCTTCACCTTTCTTAAGGCCATTCTGGTATCCAAACTCAAGCCCCTCTTTACGGCCATCGTTCGTGCCAGCAATATCGCCAGCAGCTACTCCAACGGAACGGCCACGGCTGGAACCATCAGGTTCGCCATCGCGCACGCCCTGGTCACGGCCTTTTTTGTCGGCGGAAGCTAGAAGGCCGTTATACCTGGCCTGAACCTCGCTGTACTTAGCCAAGCGATTTGCGGTATCGGTCTCAGCTAAGCGTGCGGCCCCATCACGGCCTTGTAAATCATTCTCAGCCATTGAAAGCGCCTGCTCCATGTTAGGCATCCCTCTGTTTAGACCATCTAAGCGATCACGCATCTGCGTGTTATCCAAACTAAGAACCCGCACTCTTTCTTCCCTGGTTGCAATGCCACTTTGATTGCGGTCAATGATCGGCTGAGTCCTTTCTATTCTTTCATGTAGATCAACAATAATTATATTCAGGCGGCCAAGTTCATCCCTGACCGTGCGTATATTGATTTCAATAGCCTCAACAATCCTCGTTTGTTGCGTGACACGTGCGCAAGCAACCTCATGCGCCTCTCTAGCATGCATTTCATGCATGCTAAGTTCCCTCATCCTAGCTTCGACGATCGGGATACGCTTGCGTGCTTCAGAGAGCGAGCCCAAAGATTCGACAAGGTCACTCTGTATCTCTGGCAGACGCTTCTTGATCTGTGCGATTTCAGTCTCTAACCTGGCCAACTCCGCGGGCCTATCCTGCAATTGCTTCCGGGCTAAAGCCAAGCTTGCTTCCGTCCTGTCTAACTTAGGCTTAAGTTCAGAAAGTATCTTTTGTTCATTATCTAATGTGGCTTGTGCCTGGTTCAACTCCCTTTGCGCCTGCTCTGCAAGAGGCTGCAGCGCTTTGACGTCTGCCTGGGCGCTATCCCTTTGCCCTATAGCAGTGGCAAGCTCTGACTGGGCTGGAGCAAGACGCTCCTCGGCGCGGTTAAGCTGGCTTTTAATCGCGGCGATTGCGGTTCTTGCCGATCCAGCTGCTTTTTGTGCATCCGCCAGTGTTTTTGTGGCCTGATCCCGCGTTGCAATCAGGGGACGCAACTCGGCTATCAGCGCGCTGACTTCCGCACTCAGCGGAGTGATTTTTGCTTGGAGTTCGGCTACTGCATTTTCCAGCACTGCTATGTCCGCCTCCAACCTCTTGATCAACTCCAATATCGGAACCGGTGGACGCGGCATTCTCTTCAGCTTTTCAAGCTCCTTGCGCTTTTCGGCCAAAACTTTATCCTTTTGTGATTTTTGTTGCTGAAGGTCCTTTAGCCGTTCCTGCTTGGGCGATAACCTGTCCTGAAGATCAGTGATTTTCGGATTGACCTCATTTAGAGTGGCCTGGCTTGCGAATATCTGCTGCTCGGCCTGATGCAGGTCTGTTTCCTGTTTTGCAAGGGCAGGGCCGCTGCTTTGAATTGTTGCGTTAAGGTTCGCGACTTCTGTTTGCAGGGCCTGGACTCTGCTTTGTGAGTTTTGAAGCGTGCTTTTTGCCGTGCTTAGTTTTGCGCTAAGGGCATCGCTTTCAGATTTTAAGCTGTTGCGATTGGTCTCGGCTTCTTTCACCTTTCGGCTGGATTCAGCCACTAACGGCTTGAGACGTGAAACTTCCGCCTCAAGAGTGTCAATGGCGCCTTGAAGCTGAGCAAGTTCACTCTCAAGTTTTGTCTTGAGTACAGTGGCTTCATGAAGACGAGCTTGTTTTGTCGCCTGTTCCTGCTTCAATACCTGAACGCGTCTTTCCAGCCTTACTTCGCTATCTTTTAATTCCTGAAGTGTTCTGTGGCTCTGGGCGTGTTCTTCCTTAATCCTGTTAAACCGTTCATGAGCGACGCTAGCTATTTTTTGAAGTTCATCTAAGTCATGGCGTTCTTTGTGATTGGCAAAATTAAGCTGCGCAAGCTCGGCACGCATTCCTTCAGCTTGGCGATGGAGATTGTCATGCTGGGCCTGATCTCTCTGCACCTGCGCACGAAGGATACTGTTTTCAGCCGAGAGTCTGTTTGCTTCATCCCTCATCGTTGCAATTCTTAATTCATTTTGGCTTATGCCGGAGGTTAATTGCCCGATTTCTGTACGAGCTCGTGAGAGAGTTTGCGCGGCAGAATCGCGAACAGAGCGCGCTTTTTCAGCCTCAGCCCTAAGTCTGCTTGAAAATTCCTGTGCTGCCTCGTAGAGATTTTTGTATTTTACTACATCTATTTCATCAGGGATCTCACCACCAATGTGATCAGCTCTGACATTAAAAGATCCGACCGAAATAACCGCCGCTAAATATGCACAAAGAATTTTTTTCACATTTCCTCCAACAAACAGTAAAAAGTTCATTCACAAGGCATACGCTGCTGCGCATGCTAAGTACGCCGCCCTGTATATATTTGGTGCGTCATAATGTAAAGCGGATTATTTTGGTTTGATTAACAATGTATTGACCACCCCCATGAATCCGGTATCCTTTAATAAAGGATTCAAAGAGATAGAAGGAGCTAGCTCATGGGATACCCCAGTTTTATTCAGACAATAATCACATCATTTCAGGCAGGTGGGCCATCGATGACTTTCATAGCCATAGCCATGGCTGTGGCTATAGCATTCGCGATTGAAAGATATATGCGCCTGTTTTGGCAATACAACATAGACGGCGCATCGTTTATGTTTGAAGTTCAAAAATACATACTCGCCAACGATTTGGATGGGGCGATTAGAATTTGCAACGGGGCCAACAGAGCCGCCCTGCCGAGGATAATCAAGGCAGGCTTGCAGCGTGCCTCTCGGGATGAAACGCAAATCCAAAACGCCATAGACGCGGCAAGCTTGGAAATGATCCCGAAATTAGAACGACGCATTCCCTATCTTGCTCTCATAGCAAACATAGCAACACTGCTTGGGTTACTTGGAACTGTTGCTGGATTAATCAAGTCATTCGCAGCTATCGCCCTGGCTGATCCAGCACAAAGGCAAACGATTCTTGCCAGTGGTATAAGCGAAGCCATGAACGCCACGGCATTCGGACTTATCACGGCGATATTCGCGATGATCGCCCACAGTGTGCTAGCCAACAAGGCGAACAAGATTCTCGAGGAAATCGATGAATTCGGCGTAAAACTGATTGATCTCCTTTCCGCAAGAAGATATCGCGCGACGGGGCAGAAAACAGATTAAGGAGCGGTCAAAGTGCTTATCCGGCCCAGTGCTAGACGCAAGACAGCTCACGGTGGGATACAACTGAATCTCGTGCCGTTTATTGACGCGATGGTAACCATGATTGGGTTCATGCTGTTCACCATTTCGTTTATAGCGATTGTTAGCGTGGAATCACCGTTCCCGATCATAAGCCAGCAGGACATGATGGAGAAACTAAAGGAACGGCCCATCCAGCTAACTCTGACGATAAAGGAGAAGGAAACTGAAATCTGGAGCCCGTTTGAAAAGATAAAATCAAGGACCATTCCGCACATGCCCTCCGGACTGCCTGACACAACATCAATCCATTCGGTACTTCTAGAGGTCAAACAGCAGTTTCCGCTTGAGAAAAAAATAGTCCTAGTCCCAACGGCCCAAACAAACTACGACACGCTGATCTCGCTGATGGATTCGATGAGGCTGATAAACACGACTGACCCACCTATTTACGCGAAGAACCCTGCGACTGGCCTTGATGAAGTCATTAAGGACCTTTTTCCGGAAGTCGTATTCGGCAACCTTCTTGGAGACAGCTAGACATGGCTATTTACAGATCCATCAAATCCAGGAAAAGCAAGCGCAAGATATCGAACATCTTCGAGCTACAGCTAACCAGCATGCTAGACGTGCTAGTCATAATAGTGGTCTTTTTACTTAAAAGCTATGCGACGAGCACTAACAGCTTTACAAGCGTCCCGGGACTGAAGCTCCCGCTCTCGGCCACGCGCGACACTCCTCCTGACAGTTTGCAAGTCATAGTGACGCCTGAGTCGATTACTTTTGAAAATGAAAGGATCATGGATTTCATTCTCACTGCCGGGAGCCTCGACAGCAATGATGCTATTTACAAGTTCAAGCCAACTGATCTTGATGAGGGCGGCCGACGAGTGATCCCGCTTTACGACGCTCTACTTAAAGCGAGAGACAAATCCGAATTTCTCAGGGCTAAATCAAAGGCCCGCGACGCCGAAGGCAAGCCACTTCCGTTTGAAGGTATTCTTGCGATCCAGGCCGACAAGCGCGTCAGCTATGATACCATCCGACGGATCATGTACACAGCCGCAACCGCTGGCTATAAGATCTTCCGCTTCCTAGCGATGCAGCAGGAATTGTAAAACAACTTTTTGACGGTGTTTTATAAAATTTTATGGAGCAGCCTCTTTTCCATGAGTTACTAATTTATTACTGATAAACAAATTGTGAGATCAAATAATTGTTACCACTGTGACTCAGACGCCTAAAAAAAAGCAGACGGGTGCCTGCCGAGCCGCAAATT
>ERZ1292640.3063-Hain-H43-02um-R1-3063-length-13156-cov-6_pt1 | contig 13156 bp, 11 predicted proteins | sample MGYA00564404_ERZ1292640 | MGnify/ENA primary metagenome ERZ1292640 (study PRJEB36523, sample SAMEA6512636) | groundwater metagenome | collected 2019-01-08 | study: AquaDiva: Metagenomics assemblies of 32 groundwater samples
AGCGCGACCGGGCTTCCGGGCGCGCGGCGACTGGCATGGGGAAGGCGCTTGTCGTCATCGGGCTCATCATCGCCGGCATCGGCCTGCTGATGATGGCGGGTGTGCCTCTCGGGCGGCTCCCCGGCGACCTGGTGATCCGGCGCGGGAGCACGACGTTCTACTTCCCGATCGTGACGTCGATCGTCCTGAGTCTGGTCCTGGCGCTGCTGTTGTCGTTGCTGAGGCGGTGACAGACGGGCCGAGCACATCGACTTCGCCCAGGGCATGCAAGCTCGGCCTCTACGCGTGGTCGTTTACCCGTTACTCGTTACTCGTTCCTGACACCTCACGGGTCTTGTCCATGACGATCAAATCCGACCGCTGGATCAAACGCATGGCGCTCGAGCACCGGATGATCGAGCCGTTCGAGGAGCGGCAGGTGCGCGCGGGCGTGATCTCGTACGGCCTGTCGTCGTACGGCTACGACATCCGCGTGGCCGACGAGTTCAAGGTCTTCACGAACATCAACAACACGGTCATCGATCCTAAGAAGTTCGATCCGCGATCGTTCGTCGACATCAAAGCGCCAATCTGTATCATCCCGCCCAACTCGTTCGTGCTGGCGCGGACCATCGAGTACTTCCGCATCCCCCGCCATGTGCTGACCGTCTGTCTGGGCAAGTCCACCTACGCCCGCTGCGGCATCATCGTGAACGTGACGCCGTTCGAGCCCGAGTGGGAGGGCACGGCGACGCTCGAGATCTCGAACACGACACCGCTGCCCGCCAAGATCTACGCCAACGAAGGCATCGCGCAGGTCATCTTCTTCGAGAGCGACGAGCCCTGTGAGACGTCGTATGCCGACAGGCGCGGGAAGTACCAGGCGCAGGTGGATGTCACGCTGCCGAAGGTGTGAGAAGCGGGACGATGTGAGGATGTGAGGATGTGAGGATGTGAGGATGTGAGGATGTGGAGCGCGCGCTTGAGATCCTCAAATCCTCAGATCCTCAAATTCTCAAATCCTCACATCCTCAAACCCCTCATCTCTTGGTCGATCGCCGGCAGGATCTCCTCGGCCGGCCCCTGGAGCGCGAGGTCCAGCGTCCCGGACGAGGGTGTGGCCTCGAGGTTGACCTCCACCGTGAACGCGCCCTGCCGTTTCGCCTCGTGCACCAACGACGCCGCCGGGTGGACGATGGCGGACGTGCCGACGGTGAGGAAGACGTCGCAGGCGGTCGCACCCAGACAGCGGTCCAGGACTCCTGGGTCGATCCCCTCGCCGAACCACACCACGTTGGGACGGAGGATCCCGCCGCAGTAGGGGCAGGGTGGCGGCAGTGTCTGGAAGGGCACCGTGTCATCCTGCCAGCGGGCGGGCGATCCGGCGCAGTCGTCGCGGCACCGGAGTTCCCAGATGGATCCGTGGAAGCGGATGACCTCGCGGCTGCCCGCGCGCTCGTGCAGGCCGTCGACGTTCTGCGTGATCAGGATGACGCCGGGCCGTTGGGTCCAGCGCGCGAGCACCTCGTGCGCGGCGTTGGGCTGGCAGCCCGCGATGACCTGACGCCGCCAGTCGTACCACTCCCAGACGAGGCGCGGGTCGCGGGCGAAGGCGAGCGGTGTGGCCAGATCTTCGGCGCGAAACGTGCGCCACAGACCGCCAGCGCCGCGGAAGGTCGGCACGCCGCTCGCGGCCGACACGCCTGCGCCGGTCATGACCGTCACGCGAGCGCCAGGTGTCAGCCGCCGGGCGACTTCCATGAGGTCGCGCTCCGAAGGCATCGCGCGCATTATAATCGCAGGAACTCGAGGGCCCGGTTTTCCGCTCATGACCCGCATCCGACTCGCGCGCACAACCGGCATCATGAGCCTCATGGCCGTGATCGCCGAGATTCCCGGCCGCACGCGACCTGACCAACGCCTCGTCATGGTCGCGCACATCCAGGAGCCCGGCGCCAATGATGATGCGAGCGGCGCGGTGAGAACGGAGGTTCGGCCCGATATATGGATTACGTCAATCTCGGCAAGACCGGTCTGAAGGTGTCGCGTCTCTGTCTCGGTACGATGACCTACGGCTCGCCCGCGTGGCGCCCGTGGGTGCTGCCCGAAGAAAAGAGCCGCCCGTTCATCCGGCGCGCGATCGAGCGCGGCATCACGTTTTTCGACACGGCAGACATGTACTCCCGCGGCGTCAGCGAGGAGATTCTCGGGCGGGCGCTTCGCGATTTCTCGACGCGCGAAGCGGTCGTCATCGCGACGAAGGCGTTCTATCCAATGGGCGACGGGCCGAACGACCGCGGACTGTCACGCGCGCACTTGTTCGACGCGATCGACGCGTCGCTCAGGCGGCTCGGCGTCGACCACGTGGACCTCTACCAGATCCACCGCTGGGATCCGGAGACGCCGATCGAGGAGACGCTCGAGGCGCTGAACGACATCGTCCGCGCGGGCAAAGCCCGCTATATCGGCGCGTCGAGCATGTACGCGTGGCAGTTTGCGCGCGCGCTCGCCGTCCAGGAGCGGCGCGGCTTCGCGCGGTTCGTGTCGATGCAGAACCACTTCAATCTGATTTATCGTGAGGAAGAGCGCGAGATGCTGCCGCTCTGCCGCGCCGAGGGCATCGGGATCATTCCGTGGAGCCCGCTCGCGCGGGGATTCCTGGCTGGCAATCGTCGCCGCGAGGATCGCGGTGAGACACCGCGCGCGAAGGGCGACGACTACGCGCATCAGCTCTACTACGCCGACAATGACTTCGATCTCGTCGAGCGGGTCGTCGAGGTCGCGGCGCGGCGCGGCGTCAAGCCGATCCAGGTCGCGCTGGCGTGGGTTTTACGGCAGCCAGGTGTGACGGCTCCGATCATCGGTGCGTCGCGCCTCGAGCAGCTCGACGAACTCGTCGACGCGCTCGAGATCAGCCTGGACGATGAAGAGTGCCGGGTACTCGAGGAACGGTACCGGCCGCATCCGGTGCTGGGACACCACTGAGCCACGAAGGCACGGAGGCACGAAGAGTCGCATCCATGGCGTCGACGAAGCGAATCCGCGTCTATCTGTGTTCGGACTTCGGCGATCTGCGCGAGGAGCGGGCGTACCTGCACGACCGGGTGCTGCCTCGTCTGCGCGAGGCCTGCGCCGGGCGGGGCGAGGACGTCGAGTTCGTCGACCACAATCTGAACGGGTCGCGTGAGGACCCGCTGACGCAGGTCGCGGACCTCGTGCCTCGATTCAGATCGATCGATCAGTGCCGGCCGTTCTTCGTGGCGCTGCTAGGCAACTCCGGCGGGCCGCCGCTCGACCTTCGGCACGTCGAGAGCGTCATCGCGCTCATGCGGGCCGGCATCGAGCCTGCGGACGAATGGATCTACGGGGTCGCGGACCCGTCGCTCGTGGAGCTCGAGATCCGGCACGGCGCGTTGAACCAGCCCGAGGCCGCCGGGGTCGCGTTGTTCTACGCGCGGACGCCGGCAACCCCGGCGGCCGGTGAGCCGGCCCGATCGATCGGGAGTGACCCGAAGCTGGATGCTCTCAAGCGAGGTGTTCAGGGAGCCGGGTTCCCTCTGACCGGGTTCGAGAGCGTCGAGACGCTCGGCGAGCGGCTGCTGGACGATCTGCTGCAGGCGATCGATCGCACGAGCGTCGCCCGCCGCGGCGAGGCGACCGTTGACGCGCCGCTGCCGGTCCCGTCGCCGCCGCCCGCGGAGGTTTCTGAAACGCCCGAAGAGGGCACGGCCGACACGCTCGAAACTCTGCCTGTCGAGGTTCTTGCCACGCCCGAGCCGGTCGCGCCTGTGCCGCCAGCGGAGCCGACGTCGGCGCAGGAGGCGACGCCGATCTCTCTCGACGAGAACGTCCAGTTCACGGTGTACCGGCCGAGGACGGTGGTGCCTGATCGCTGGTACCCGATGCTGGCGTTCGCCCATCTCGCCGAACGGCGGCCCGGCGAGGAGCGGGAGCCGGATCCCATCGAGGAAGTAAAGCGGCAGGCCGCGGCGGTCCTGGGAGATGCCGCGCGCGCGTTCCAGCCGGTCACGCAGGGCAGCGAGCATGCGGTGCCGTGCGGGGGAGAGCTGACCTTCGTGCCCGAGGCCGAGGGCGTCGAGTTCAACCCGGCGCGCCGGACGTTCCGGTGGACCGAGCGCGTGCATCGCGAGGAGTTCCGTCTGCGCGCGACTCCGGCTCTCGACGGGTTCACGGCGCGCGGCCGGGTGAGCGTGTTCCTGGGCGGCATCCTGCTGGCCGACGTCGCCATCGCGTTCAGCGTGGACAGCGTGTCGGGGGTACACGCCGATCCAGCCGACGCTGAAATGGCGCACGCGCGGCCGTACCGGAGGATCTTCGCGTCGTACTCGCACAGCGACCTGCCGATCGTCGAGCAGTACGAACGCTACGCGGACGCGCTTGGCGATCGCTATCTGCGCGACTGGCGTGAGCTGCGCGCGAGGGAGGAGTGGAGCGAGCGGCTGGCGGAGCTCGTCAAGCAGGCCGACGTCTTTCAGCTCGTCTGGTCGTCGAACTCCATGCACTCGCCGTTCGTGCGGCGCGAGTGGGAGTACGCGCTGTCGCTCAATCGCCGGAACTTCGTGCGGCCGACCTACTGGGAGGAGCCCCTGCCCGAATCGTCCGACGGATCGCTGCCGCCGCCGTCGCTGCGGCGCCTGCATTTCCAGCGGTTGACGATCGAAGGCTCGAGTGGCGGCGGGCATGCGCCACCGGCCACGACGGCCGCGCCCGCGTCACCGGGGTCCCGCGCGCCGGCGCGTTCGCCGATGAGCGACGGCCGGTTCGCCGAAGATGACACGCGGCCTACGGTGGGATTACCCGAGGAGGGTCTCGCGTCGGACAGCACGGGCCCGAGTCTCGCGACGCTCCTCATCGTCGCGGCGATCGCGCTCGCGGCGCTGGTCGGCGCGCTGTGGCTGTGGGGCGGGTGAGGCGCGAAGGAACGTGAGGGTGTGGCTGGCAGAGGAGGACTCGAACCTCCACCTTCCCGGTTAACAGCCGGGCGCACTACCAGTTGTGCTATCTGCCAACGGACGGCCGCGACGTTCGCCGAAAGAAAAATGGGTTACGGCTGGTCCACCGTAACCCATGACGTGTGATGGTTGCGGGGGCGGGATTTGAACCCGCGACCTTTGGGTTATGAGCCCAACGAGCTACCAGACTGCTCCACCCCGCGTCAGTGACGTCCGGGCGCGCCCGGACGTTCAGGCATCGTAGCACGAGCGGATCTGAACGGTCAAACCGCTCCGCTACCGAACGACCTCGGTCCTGCGTTCGATCACGGCTTGCGATCGGGCTGCTGGCGCCTGTCCTTCACGATGAACACCATCTCCCCGGGACGGATCAGACCCAGCTCACGGCGTGCGACCTCCTCGATCGCGGCGGGCTCCTCGCGCAGCCTGCGCGCCTCCTCGCGCAGCCGCGCGTTGTCCCGGCGCAGTCGATCCAGCGACGACGCGAGTTCCTGGTATTGCCGGCGCACCCTCAGGGTCTCGAAAAGCCCCTTGTCACCAAACAGCGCATCCACGACCAGGACGACGGTCACGAGCACCAGCAGGACGTGAAGGATCCGGCGCCCAAGCCGGGCGAGGCGAGACCCGATCGACGGGCTGACCACCCGGCGGGGTCGCAACGGCTCGGGTGATGGGGCCGGCGTGTCCATTCTGGCAGCGGGGGGACTATTCACCCGTCAGTTTCGACCGAAACAGTAAGTGACTGTAGGGCCGGGGGCCGGTGTCGTCCGGAGCCCCAGGTCCCATGAGGTGGCCCAGGTGACCACTCCCAAACACGTGACGACCCCCAAGTATGTGATCGTCCTGACGACGCTTCCAGCCGACGCCGAGGGCGCGGCGACCTTTGCCCGGACGCTCGTCGAGGAACGGCTGGCCGCGTGCGTCAACATCCTGCCCGAGATGCAGTCAATCTACGCGTGGGAAGGCAGCGTCGAGGACGAGCAGGAGCGCCAGGTCATCATCAAGACGACGGCTCGGCGGCTCGAGGGTCTCTGGGAGCGCGTTCGCGAGCTGCACTCGTACGAGGTGCCGGAGTTCCTCGTCCTCCCGATCGTGGACGGCAACGACGCCTACTTGCGCTGGATGCGGGACTGCACGGCGGTCGATCTCGGCGGCGCGGCCGAGGACGCCTAAGCCTCGTCGTCTTCCTCGCCGGCCTTGATCGCCTCGACTTCCTCCGACTTGATCAGCCCGTAGCGATGCAGGCGCCGGTAGAGCGCCCGGCGGCTGAGGCCGAGCACCGTCGCCGCAGCCTGCTTGTTGCCTTTCGTCTGCTCGAGGACGCGCATGATGTGATCGCGCTCGAGGCTCGAGAGCGACGTGGCCGCCGGCAGGCCGGCGACGCCGGCCGGGGGGATGTCGGACGCGGCAGTCCGGGCCGCGATGTCCGCGCTGTCAACGGCGGCCGCGAGCGATCGCGCGATCTCGCGCTCGGTGATCCAGTGCGTCTCGGCAAGGATGCACGCGCGCTCGAAGACGTTGCGCAGCTCCCTCACATTCCCTGGCCAGGGCGCGGACATCAGCAGGCGCTCCGCGCCGATGCTCAGCGTCAGGTCCGGCCGCTTCAGGCGGTCGGCGAACTCCTTGACCATCGCGGCGGTCAGATACGGAATGTCCTCGCGGCGCTCGCGCAGCGGCGGCACTTTCAGCTCGACGACGGCGAGCCGGTAGAAGAGATCGTTCCGGAAGCGCCCCGCGGCGACCTCCGCGCGCAGATCGCGGTTGGTGGCCGCGATCACGCTCACGTCGACGCGCCGCGTGTCGTGCGATCCCACGCGCTGCACCTCGCCGGTTTCGAGCACACGCAGCAGCTTCGCCTGCATGGCCTGCGGCAGCTCGCCGATCTCGTCGAGGAACAGCATGCCGCCCGAGGCCGCTTCGAAGAGGCCCACCTTGTTGTCGACCGCGCCTGTGAACGCGCCCCGCACGTGTCCGAAGAGTTCTGATTCGAACAGCGTTTCGACGACCGCGGAGCAGTTGACGGCCACGAAGCGGCGATCGCGCCGCGGGCCGTGCTGGTGGAGCGCCCGCGCCACCAGCTCCTTGCCGACGCCGGTTTCGCCGGTGATGAGCGCAGACCGCAGGTGCGGCGCCAGCCGGCGGATGAGGCTGAAGACCTCCTGCATCGCCGGGCCGCGGCCGATCATGCCGCAGAACTCCACCTCGCGGGCCGCGGCCTGCTCGAGCGCGATCAGGTTTCGCCGCCGCTTTGTTTCCTGCTGCACGGAGCTGAGCAGGTCGCGCAGCCGATCGGGCTCGAAGGGCTTCGCCAGGTAGTCGCGGGCGCCGAGTTTGATCGCCTCGACCGCGCTCTGCACGTCGGCATAGCCCGTCATCAGGATCACTTCGCACCCGGGCACGCGCGAGCGTACCTCGCGCAGCACGTCGAGGCCGTTGATCTCGGGCATGCGCAGGTCGACCATCACGACATCGGCGGGACGCTGCTGGAGCAGGTCCAGCGCCTGACGGCCGCCGGTGGCGGTGACGACCTCGAAACCGGCCGCCGTGGCGTAGCGCACGACGAGGCTGAGGATCGGCGGTTCATCGTCCACGACGAGCAGGAGCGGGCGAGCGGGCTCGGGCATGGTCGCCTGCCGAGTGGCTGAGCTCAGGACGCAGGCAAAGCGCCCGCCTGCGTGGGCCGTGAGCTTAGCATGAAACCCCGAGACGGGCGTTCGCGCCCGACACCGTGACAAAGACGCACGGCGCGGCAGGAGTCCGGCGACCGGCGCTACCCCCGACGCCATTCCAGTCGGGGAGGGCGAGGCCGCGTAACGTGCCGCGAGAATGGTGCTTCGCGGCACGTTCCGTGTCCGGCCCGCGGCGGTGGGCCGCTTCCAAGGGGCCTGGCACGGGAGTTTCAAGGCAGGAGACCGGGAGAGAGGACTGCCATGCCGCTCGGGACGCCGCCCACAGGGTCGCCACGAACCTCGCCGGGCAAGGTTTTCATCACCGATGACACGCCCGCCACCCTCACCTTGTTCAATCGAGTTCTGTCGTCGAAAGGCTTTGTCGTCTGCGAGGCGGCGGACGGCGCGACGGCGCTGGCGGCGATTCCACACGAACGGCCGGACGTCGTCCTGCTCGACGTGATGATGCCAATCGTCGACGGGTTCGAAGTGTGCCGGCGGCTGAAGAGCGACCCGGACACTCGGTTGCTGCCCGTCGTGCTCGTGACAGGGCTGCAGGATCGCGACAGCCGTCTCGCGGGGATCGACGCCGGCGCCGACGACTTTCTGACCAAGCCGGTCGACGTGCACGAGCTGCTGGCGCGTGTGCGGTCCCTCATCAGGATCAAGCGATACACGGATGCGCTCGACTCGGCCGAGGCCGTGATCCGCAGTCTGGCGCTCACGATCGAGGCGCGTGATCCGTACACGGTCGGTCACTGCGAGCGGCTGGCCGGGTACGCCGTGGCGCTTGGGGAGCGTGTGGGGCTCGATCACGAGGACCTGCGCGCGCTCGACCATGGCGGGTACCTGCACGATCTCGGCAAGATTGCGATCCCCGACGCGCTGCTCTTGAAGTCGGGCCCGCTCACGGCGATCGAGTTCGAGATCATGAAGAGCCACACGTTCGTCGGCGATGCGCTCTGCGGCGAGCTGCACTCGCTTCAGCGCGTCCGGCCCATCATCCTTCATCACCACGAGCGGCACGACGGCCGCGGCTATCCGCTCGGCCTGCGCGGCGAGGAGATTCCGCTCGTCGCGCAGATTATGGGTATCGTCGACGTCTACGACGCATTAACCACCGCGCGTCCCTACAAGCCCGCCTGGCCCTCGGACCGGGCCGGCGAGGAGCTCCAGCGCGAAATGCGTGCGGGGCGCATGCGCGGCGACCTGGTCCGGACGTTCCTGGATCTCGGCGGGCCCCGTCTTGTCGAGATCGCCCGCGCCGCGCAGGCGCGCCCCGGCTGTGCGCTTGCGACACGCCTGCGGCCCGCCACGTCGCTCGCCGTGCCACCCGAGCACGTGCCGCCGGTCAGCGCCGTGCGGCGCGGTCGAACTAAGGCTTTGCCGCATCATGACTTAGCGGATCTCACGGCCTGCCTGGCGGACGGCATTGATTCCGCTATAAGGCAGCGGCAGCCGGAGGATCCCGATGTTGAGACTACGAGTTCTTCTGATCGCCACCGCCTGCCTGACGTTCAGCGCGAACGCGTTCGCCCAGGACGTCGAACCCGTGAGGCTGCTTTCGCCAGCCCTGCTGTTCGAGCCGGCCCGGCCTGAGCCGCCGCCGCCGGCGGCAGCCGACCCGGTCATTCTGCCGCCCACCTGGCTGACGCCCAAGCGTCCGCCCGCGCTGCCGGCGATGTATGTGAGCCTCGGTGCCATGCAGGCGCTTGACATCTACACCACGCTTCGGGCCGTGGGCGCGGGCGCGCGCGAGCAGAACCCGGTCGTCGCGAGGCTTGGAGGCCATGCCGCCGCGATGGCGGCGTACAAGGCCGTCACGACGGCGGGGACGATCTTCGCAGCCGAGCGGATGTGGAAGAAGAATCGCGTGGGCGCGGTCGTGGTGATGGCGATCGCCAACGGCGTGACGGCGGCCGTGGCGGCCCGCAACATCCACGTCGCGAAGGCCCAGCGTGCCCGGTAAGGCTAGGCGAGCGCCTGTCGCAGGTCGTCTTTCAGATCGTCCGGATCCTCGATCCCAACCGAGATGCGCACCAGGCTGTCGGTCAGACCGATGGCTTGGCGCCGTTCTGGCGGCACTGACGCGTGCGTCATCGACGCGGGATGACAGATCAGTGTCTCGACACCGCCGAGGCTTTCGGCGAGCGCCAGCAGCCGCACGCGATTGAGCACGTGGCGCGCGGCTTCGAGAGAGCCGGCGTCGAACGACAACATCCCGCCGAACCCCGTCATCTGCCGCTTCGCCAGCTCGTGCTGAGGATGATCCGGCAGCCCCGGGTAGATGACGCGCGTCACTCTCGGATGTGACGCCAGGAACTCGGCGAGGGCCATGCCGTTCCGGCAGTGCCGCTCCATTCGGAGCGGCAGGGTCTTCGTGCCGCGCAACACCAGCCACGAGTCGAACGGGCTCAGGATCGCTCCGGCCGCGTTCTGCACGAACTTCATCCATTCGGTGTCATCGTCGCGCGTCGTCACGACGATGCCGCCGACGCCGTCGCTGTGGCCGTTCAGGTATTTGGTCGTGCTGTGCATCACGATGTCGGCGCCGAGCGCGAGAGGGCGCTGGAGCACCGGGCTCGCGAACGTGTTATCGACGACGAGGCAAAGCGCGTTGGCGCGCGCGATGTCCGCCATGCGCGCGAGGTCGGTGAGCCGCAGCACGGGGTTGGTCGGCGTCTCGATGAACAGCATCCGGGTGTTCGGCCGGACGGCCCGCTCCACGAGCTCGGGCTGCGACGTGTCGATCCAACTGAACTCGAGGCCGTAGCGCGTCAGCACGCGATCGAACAACCGGAACGTCCCGCCGTACGTGTTGTCCGTCACGATGACGTGGTCGCCGGACTTGAGCAGGCTGGCGATCGCGTTGATCGCGGCCATGCCCGAGGCGAACGCGAAGCCCGCCTTGCCGCCTTCGATGGCGGCGAGGTTGGCCTCAACCGCGCTGCGCGTCGGGTTCTGCGTCCGCGCGTACTCGTAGCCCTTGTGCTTGCCGAGCGCCTCCTGCACGTAGGTCGAGGTCTGGAAGATCGGCGTGATGATCGCGCCCGTGCCGGGATCGGGTTCCTGGCCGGCGTGGATGCACACGGTATCGAAGCGCGCGGACGATGGCAGTTTCATGGTCGTGGGGTGCGTCGCGACCGTCGATCGCGTGAAGTCACTCGGCCGCTTACGATAGTCTGTTATCATGCGCTTTGCAATCGCGCATGTTTCGACGACGACACGCGCCGACTCGTCCGGCGATGCCCACGCGCGAGGAGAAGCTCGCGGCCATCGAGGCGTCGAGACTCCCGGCGCCGCCGCCGGCCGCGCCGCGGCAGTCGCTTCGCGCGTGGCTCTTCGGCTCGCTCGCCGGACGGCTCCTCGTCGTCGCGCTCGCGGTCAAGCTCGTCTCGGCCGCAGTCCAGGCGCTGACCCCCTTGCCCCTTCCGCTGCGCCTGGTGAACGGCGCGGCGAGCCTCATCCTGCTCGCCTCGGCGGTGTACGTGCTCTGGCGCGGGCTGGTCAGCGTCAAGCGCCGGCTGCTGTGGCGCGTGCGCCGCAAGCTGATCCTTTCATACGTATTCATCGGCTTCGTGCCGACGCTGCTCGTCGTCGCGTTTTTTCTGTTCGGCGGTCTGCTGATGTTCATGAACATCAGCGCGTACCTCTTTCGGGACGGCTACGACGGGCTGGTTCAGGAGATGCGCGTCCTGGCGCGGACGATCGAGCTGGAGCTGCGGCAACAGGGACCCGCGCCGCGCGCGATCATCGAGCGGCACGTCGCCGAGAACCGCACGAGGTACCCCGATCTGTCAATCGAGCTCATCCCCGCCGCGCCCGCGCGCGGCGGGGGTGAGCTCGGTCCGGCCTTCACGGCCGGGCCGTGGTGGCACGCCGATCCGCCGGGTGCGGTGCCCGACTGGGTGCAGCCGGACGGCTTTGAGGGCACCCTCACGTGCGCGCCGGCGGATGCGCCCGACGAGCCGCAACTGCTCATCCGCGCCGTGGCGCCGCCCGGAGACGGCGGCGCCTACGCGGTCGTCGTCGATCTGCCCATCAACGGACAGGTGGTCGAGCACTTGCGCGATGTCACGGGCATTCGCGCCGGGGATCTCACGGTCCCGAACCCGGGCGACGGCACCGTCCCGCTGGCCGGCCGGCCGCGGGGGCCGGCCGGCCAAGCGGAGACGCCCGCGCCGGCGCCGCGTCCCGTGTCGGCCTTCAGCTTCGAGCGCAGCGTCGCCGTGCTCGAGTACGTGGACTGGGCGACGGGGCGCTCCGCCGTCGCGTACCTCAGCCTGAGCGTCCGCCTCAGCGGGCTCTACGAGCGGATCTCGGCGGCGCAGGGCATGCTGCGGAGCCACGTCAGCCTCGGCCAGTTGTTCCTGGTCGTGCTGGTCGTCGTGGCCGTGCTCTTTCTCATCATCGAGTTCGTCGCGCTCGTCATGGGCTTCGCCCTGGCGAGATCCATCACCAGCTCGGTGCACGACCTGTTCATGGGAACCGAGCGGGTGCGCCAGGGCGATTTCACGCACCGCATCGACATCAAGACGCGCGATCAGCTCGGCGAGCTGGCCGACTCGTTCAACCAGATGACGAGCAGCATCGAGGACCTGCTGCAGCAGGCGGCCGAGAAGAAGCGGATGGAGGAGGAGCTGCGCATCGCGCGCGAGATCCAGATGTCGCTCCTGCCGTCGGGCCCGCTGGCGATGCCGGGTCTCACCGTCGCGGCCGTCTGCGTCGCCGCGCGCGAAGTCGGCGGCGACTACTACGACTTCTTCACGCTCGGCGAGCGGCGACTGGCGCTGCTCATCGCCGACGTGGCGGGGAAGGGGACCTCGGCGGCGCTGTACATGGCGGAGCTCAAAGGCCTCCTGCTCTCGCTCAGCCAGATCTACCAGTCGCCGCGCCAGCTCCTGATCGAAGCCAATCGCATCCTGGCTGAGAACCTCGGCAGCCGGTCGTTCATCACCATGACCTACGCGGTGGTGGATCTCGACGCGCGCGTCATGACCTACGCGCGGGCCGGACACACGCCGATGATCTACGTCGCCGCGCACGGCGGCGGAGCGCAAGTGCTGACCCCGGGCGGGATGGTCCTGGGGCTGCGGCTGCCCGGCGCCGAGCAGAAGTTCGCCGCGCTGCTCGAGGAGCAGTCCGTGCCGCTGCATGCGGGCGACGTGTTCGTGCTGTACACCGACGGCATCAGCGAGGCGATGAACGTGGATTCGGAGCTCTTCGGAGAGTCGCGCCTGGGGCAGCTCGTCGAAGAGCACGGGCACCTGGATTCCCTGGAGCTGCGCGAGCGCATCATTCGGGAGGTCCAGGCGTTTGTCGGCACCGCCGATCAGCACGACGACATGACGATGATCCTGCTGAAGATCGAAGACGTCGATCGGCTCGCGGTTGTCAGCGCTCAGGTGTCAGACGCGGTCAGCCCGGGCTCGCCGATCATGGTCCCTGCGGGAGCGTCACTGAACGCTGAGAGCCTGTGAAAAAATCGCACCGATCGTAGGGTCCGGCTTCAGCCGGACCAGACAGGGCCGCCTA
>ERZ1292640.2812-Hain-H43-02um-R1-2812-length-13818-cov-4_pt2 | contig 13134 bp, 8 predicted proteins | sample MGYA00564404_ERZ1292640 | MGnify/ENA primary metagenome ERZ1292640 (study PRJEB36523, sample SAMEA6512636) | groundwater metagenome | collected 2019-01-08 | study: AquaDiva: Metagenomics assemblies of 32 groundwater samples
TAAAGACGAAAAAGATTCTTTTAGCCTTATGATTTCTCTAGGCTCTTCGACTCAACAGGCAAAGAATTGAGTTGACTATTTAATTTAATTTTCCTAAATCTAAATATATAAACTATTATAATCGCACAAACAATTAATAACATCAAAATTATAATTATCAAAGATAATTTATTACTGCTCCCATCTTCAATATCTTTTTCCTCCGGTTTTAATTTGCTAGAGTTTTCAGTTTCACTTAAATTATTTGCTTTAACTATATTTTCTCCAATATAAGATATTTTAATATGCGCATAATTGCCCACTATTCTTTCTAATTCAATAGCTAAATCATTTCCCAAATAATTGTTGAGATCAAAAGATTTGCTTTCTCCAATATTTAATACTGCAACTTGAGGCTCGGAAAGAACTTCAATAGTTGTATTATATTCGGTCATATCTAAAATTCCAACATAATGTATTTCGTTGTTTATCTTAATTTTAACTCTGCTCTTTAAGTTAAGTTTCTCATAAATATTCTTTATTTCCTCCATATTTTTTCTATCCCAAGAAATTGTTTTTGTCCATTTTGCATCAGTTTCGATAGAGCCGCCCCCACCTCCATCATTACTTGGAGAAGATTCTACACACCCTTCATCTGTTTGGAAATTGCAATTATTATCTTCTCCATCGCATAATTCACTAGCAATTGGATTTATTTCACTATTAGTATCTATACAGTCAATTGGTCCTCCAGCAACATTGCTAGTACAGCTTCTAAATCCATCTCCATCTGCATCAGGGCACTCTTGCCCTAAAATTTCAAAAATAAATAATCTCTTTGGTTTTCCAGTTTCAACATCTATAGGTATAACTTGATTAATAATTTCTCCGCCATAACTTATATTAATTAAAGACTCTTCGTTCCAATTATCTATTACAATTAATATCTTCCCATCTTTATCTATAAAGTTAGTTAGTTCCATCTTTCCATAATTATCGTAAATTCCTCTTTTTCCATTAAATAATGGTTCTCGAGACCACCAACCTGTTCTGTTTCTCTCCTCTATTGCTAATTTTAATATAGGATTCATTTTTGAAGAATCAATCATAATATCTTCTTGTCCAAAAGGGGCACTATCATTAATATTTCCAGCATCAAATTTAACTCCTAAAAGAAAACCTCTTCTTTCAGCATAATAATTTCTATCATATCCATACCCCCAATATCTATCATCTCCATTTGAATCCCCCATGAAGAAAATTCTATCATTTAACACATATCTGCTTAATTCTGGAAAGCTCATAGAATTAAATATTTCTTTATGAAATAAATAATTTTCATCTATGATTTTTTCTGTTATATTATTTATTCCAACATTATCGTTCGCCTGCTGCTTAAACTCAACATTTGGAGAAATCAAGCTATCATTAATATAAAACCTTAATTCTAAATCATGAATTCCTTGTTCAATAAAAGTAAAGTTAGTTGTATAAATAGATCCGCTTAGATTATATTCTCCAGTTGTATCTAATTTTTTCCCATCAATCATAATTTCATAGATTAACTGCATTCCGGGATAATATCCTAAAGTTAAATTATAACTAGCATTAAATGGAACTCTAAATTTCCCAATTGCTTTTACACCAAAATGATCATTATAATTTAACTGTGGTTTTGCAGAAAAATCTATCCTTCCTTGATAAACAATTAAATCTGGAGAATACAAGCTAAAGTTTGGAATAACAAATTCATTCAATAGTCCAGTTTTATAATATTCAATTTTTATATTTTTTACTAATATTTCACTTCCAAGACTTTCAGGAGTTCTTATTGAATGATCCAAGTTTTTAGAATTTACAGCTGGCTCTGGTTCCCCAGTGAAATTAAATAAATTGCTTCCTGCAACACTGCCTCCAAAAATATTTCCACTTATTAAATAAGAAGATGGATAAATATCAACACCTTGTTCTATTATAGAATCTTTAGGAGCTGAGTTATTTAGAAAACTAGCCACAAAGAAAGGTTTCCCCAAATATGCTGAACCAAAAGCACCTATATAAAACAAATTCCCCCCATAAATATCCTTTGTCCTTCTTATCCATTCACTCAAATATGAAGAAGAATTTTCTTCATTAGCATCCCAATATGAATAGGTTGTAGAATTATCAAGAAGAAAATAGCTTGAATTTTCTTCTAATTTTAATGGTCTTTGATAATAACCAACTTTAAAACCTTCACTAACTTTTAAATTGGAATAAGTTTCTAATGCAGCATATCTGTTATGTAGGGTCCTATTGTAAACACAGCAACTCTCATTATATCCACTCATCTGTCCAAAATATATAATCCAAGGAAAATAGTCTCTCCAATTGCTCCACTGATTTTCTAAATTAATTATACTAAAATTTTCAATATTTTGTAACCGAACATTGAAAAACCCATCTGAATTTTCCATTTCTCCAGTATATGAATAATTAAGGCCAGATTCTTCTATTTTTGTATTTAACCAATATTTATACTCGTCTACAGCATTCTGCCAGCCATAATTTCCTTCTTGAGAATTTCCATTTACAATTTTAACTAATGAAATGTAATTTTTTATTTCAGTTGGCAAAATACTCTCTTTGTAAATTAAAATCATTTTATTTGAATTATACCTAGGCAATACTTTTTTAGGAGGCCAATTGGTTGCAGCAACTATTTTTGCTTTAGAGGTATCTGCTAAAATAACAAATGGAGAAGAACAGCATTCTCCTGGATAATATACTTCATTATCGGGAAACCACCCTAAATTTTCAATCGAAGTTGCCTTAAACGCCACCCCAGATTTATAGGGATAATATAAAACATCATCACTTGTGTCAGAATTTAGTAAACTTCCAGTTTTATCATATGGAAACAAAACCTTTTCTATTTTTTGACTACCTTTATTTTCTAGAGTTAAATTCCAAAATCCGTTTCCCATATAACTTAAAGTAGCGTTTATATTTTCATCACTGTAATATTCTTTAGTGTTAAAGTTCCATAGTGGGTTTAAGTATTCTATTAATGTACCATTTTCTAAGATTATCGCAAAATCAATATATGAATAAAAAACATCTGGACTAGAATATACATCATCATTATAAAACTGTTTTTGATAATTAAAATAATAGAACAAAAATATAAATAAAAACACTAATAAAACTAAAAAAATATAAGTATCCTCTCCAAATAGAACTGCCCCTCTCTTTTTCATTTTAAAATGAATGTCTTTTCATTTAAAGAACTTTCTAAATATTAAATTACTTAATAAAGAGTAATTACTTTCCTTTGTAAAGTTCTTAAATAAATACTTTTTTATAACCTTATTTCTTTAACTTTCCATGAAAAAAATAGAAGAAATTATAGAAATGCTTTCTCCCTTAGAAAGAAAAATAATTCCATTTTTAAATCTAAACTTTGAAGAAATAAAAGAAAAAACTGCCCTAGATGATCCTTCATTAGTTAGATCCCTAAAATTTCTGGAAAATAAAGGAATTATTAAAATAAAACAACAAAAAAATAAAATTATAGAACTTGGTACAAACGGTTTGTTTTATAAGAAAAATCACCTTCCTGAAAGGAACCTTTTAATATTTTTAGAAAAAAATTCTCCTCTAGAATTAAACCAAACCCTAAAACTCTCAAAACTTACAGACAATGAATTTAAGGTTTCCTTAGGTATTTTGAAAAAAAAGAATATCATTGAGATAAAAAATGGTAAAATATTCCTCACAGCGTCAAAAGAGACTTTAACTAAAAAAACACTTGAAGAAATATTCTTAGATTCTCTTCCTTTAGCTGAAACCTCTTTAAACGACGACCAAAAATATGCTTTCCAAATTTTAAAAACAAGAAAAGATATTATAGAAATTAACGAAAAAAGCATACTAGAGATTGAACTTACTGAATTAGGAAAAAAACTATCTGGGAAAGAGCTTAATTTTAGTTTAATAGAAGAAATTACGCCTCAAGTAATAAAAGATTGGAAAAGAGGAGATAAATTTAGAAAATATGACATTTACGCTCCAGTTCCCAAATTAAATGGGGCAAAAAGACATTTCGTTTCAGAATCTATATTAAAAGGAAGAAGAATTTGGCTTGATCTGGGATTTAAAGAAATGTCTGGAAATAAAGTTCAAACATCATTCTGGAATTTTGATGCATTATTCACAGCACAAGACCATCCGGTAAGAGAATTGCATGATACTTTCTATATTAAAAATAAAAAAGGTAAACTGCCTGATAAAAAAATTGTCGATTCTGTAAAAGAAGCCCATGAAAAAGGGATTTCTGGCAGTAAAGGCTGGAACTATAAATGGAATGAAGAAGAAGCAAAAAAAGTAGTTCTAAGAACCCATACAACTTGCATTTCAGCAATCACTCTTTCCAAGTTAGATGTATCTAAAATTCCAGCAAAATATTTTATCATAGGAAGAGATTTTAGAAATGAAACTGTTGATTGGTCGCATGGTTTTGAATTCAACCAATCAGATGGGATAGTCATAGACAAAAATGCTAACCTAAGAAATTTAATTGCTTATTTAAAAGATTTCGCAGAGAAAATGGGGTTTAAGAAAATCAGAATACAACCAGCATATTTCCCATATACCGAACCTAGTCTAGAAGGAGCAGTTTGGGTGGAAGAAAAGCAAAAATGGGTTGAAGTCTTAGCTGCAGGCATATTTCGTCCAGAGGTAACTGTTCCTCTATTAGGAGAACCAATACCAATTCTTGCCTGGGGCCCGGGATTTGATAGATTAATGATGCTAGCACAAAATATGACTGATCTAAGAGAAATTTATAAGAATGACCTTAAAATTTTAAGAGAAAGGAGTATTAAATTATAATGACAAACGTAAAATTTCTTAAAAGTGACTTCGAGAAGCACATAAAACTTACACCTGAAATTATTGAAAAGATCTCTCTTTTTGGAACCCCGCTTGAATCAATAAACGATAAAGAGATAGAAATCGAAGTTTTTCCAAATAGGCCGGATCTAATTTCATTGCAAGGATTCGTTAGAAGTTTTAAAGCATTCATAGGAAAAGAAAAAGGGTTAAAAGAATATTCTATTGCTAAGCCATTAGAGAATTATAAAGTTGATATTTCTCCCAATCTAAAAAATATTCGTCCTTTTACTGCATGTGCTATAGTTAAAAACCTTGATTTTGACGACAAAAAGATAAAAGAAATAATTGAATTACAGGAAAAACTACATATTACTATTGGAAGAAACAGAAAAAAAGTAGCAATTGGAATTTACCCGCTTGATAAAATAAAGCTTCCGATTAAATATCTAGCCTTAGAACCAAGTAAAATTAAATTTACTCCCCTGGAATCAGATGGAGAATTGACAGCAAATCAAATCCTTTCAAAACACCCCACAGGTAAAGAATTCGCCCATTTGCTCGAAGGTTTTGATAAATTTCCAATTTTTACAGATTCTTTAGGTAATATCCTCTCAATGCCTCCTATAATAAATAGTCACACGACTGGAAAAATTTCACAAAACACTAAAGAAGTATTTATCGAATGTTCTGGCAGTAACTTGGAAACCTTGCAAAAAACATTAAACATTATAGTAACTACACTTGCAGAAATGGGGGGTAAGATATTTCAAATGCATCTAGACTATGGTGGAAAAAAAATAATCACTCCAGATTTAACCCCTCAAAAAATTAAAATATCTTTAGAAAATGTAAATAAGCTTCTGGGTTTAGATTTAAAAGAAAAAGATCTTGACCGTCTCCTTCCTTTAATGGGTTATGAGTATAATAACAATACTGTAATTATACCTTCCTGGAGAACAGATATCATGCACGAAGTTGACATTATTGAGGATATTGCAATCGCATATGGTTATAATAATCTTTCTCCAGAAATACCAAATATTTCTACAATCGGAGAAGAATCTAAAATTGAAAAAATTAAATTAAAGATTTCAGATTTGCTAATAGGACTAGAAATTAACGAGATTTCAACATATCATCTGATTAAAAAGGCTGAAGCAGAACTCTCAGATTTAAAAGAGAAGATAGAAGTAGAAAATTCAAAGACTGATTTTAAGATTCTTCGCTCAGATTTATTAACTCCTGCTTTAAGGACATTTTCTGAAAATAAAGATCATGATTACCCTCAAAAAATATTCGAAATCGGAACTATATTTCTAAATGATAAAAATAATATCTCAGAAACAGGCATAATTGAAAAAGATAATTTATTAATCGCATTGTCTCCTTCTAATTTTACAGAAATTAAACAAATACTAAACTATTTGGAATTATCTCTAAATATAAGTATAGAAATAAAAGAAATAGATCATAAAGATCTAATAAACGGCAGATCAGCCTCCCTATTATTTAACAAGAAGCAAATAGGATATTTTGGTGAAGTTCATCCAAAAACTTTACAGGATTGGAATATTAAAATGCCGCTTTCAGTTTTAGAGATTTCACTCAATGAAATCATGGATAATATAAATATTTAAAAATTTAATGCCCTAGCGGGCAATTAAACACTTACACGATTTAGGAATTTATTCGAAAGTAAATTTCTCATAAATTCTATTTTGGATTGATTTACTCAATACAAAATAGCTATCTTTTCACAAAGTGTTTATACTTTATATACAAAAAATTAAATACTTCCTTCCCTTAACTCCTTTATAATTTCCAAATAATCTAATCCTTCCCTTAAAGAACTTATATGACCAACCATTACACTAGACGAGTCTCTCATATTTAATCTTGCATCTTCACTACCATAAGACAAATTTGGAATTGATCCAAACATTTCATAATCTCTTAATAACCTCTCTGCTGATTCTTTTCGTTCCGTATACCATTTACTAAAAGTTTTGTCATCAAAATTAAGAATTTTTTCAACATCAGAGCGGATTGCAAGCTTGCCAGGTTTAGAAACATGTTCTTTGCCATCGCCATATATTGGTCTGTACATAACAACAGGCATTGGAATCCCATCAATAGCCCTATATCGTTTACTTAATTCTAAGCGAGATTTTTTTTCTACAACCATTGTAAAATTATCTATAATTAGATTATAAAGATTAATATTGTTGAATATATAATATAAATCATCTAACTAACCGAAATAACTTCTTTCTCTTTTAGCTTCTCCATTTCCAGGAGTCTTTATTTTAGAAAATATTTTCTGAAAATTAGGTTTCTGCACAGTCCATTTTTTGAATATTTTCTTAATTAATTCTGCCTCGGTTTTTTCGCTATAATTGATCTCACATTCCAAAGAATTCATGCTTAATTCAGAAAAATCATTATATATCTTCTCAATCATTTCTTTATCTTCATGGTTCATAACTTTTACAAATGACATATACATTCGAGGTATCTGCATAGGATTGAGAAGCATTTCCAAAAAACCTAAAGAATTTACAATTTTCTCCATCATAGTCTTCCTTATAACTCTTAACATAGTATCGCTCTCTCTTTCTATTTTATCAACTTCGAAACTCTCATTTAATTCTTTAAATGAAGGAAGCTTATGCTTAGATTCTAATTTTGAATAAATTTCTTTTAAATTTGTTAATTCCATTTATAATTTCATCAACCAGGCTTTTTATAGTTAATGTCTTCAAAACAATTTAAGAAAAGAAATTATTTTACTTTTTCGATTCAAGTATCAAATCAATTATCCTAGTCATCTCACTTAAAAACTTCTCAGCTATTTCCTGCCATTCATCAATCTCCTGTCCCTTGATGCTGCTTACGTTTCCATGAGATATGGCCTTATGTAGACTATAAACTTCTTTAACAGATTTGACAAAGTTCATTTTTAGCATTCCAGAATCTACAAAAACTTCTCTTAGCATTTCAGGAACATGTTCTGGAGAAGGAGGCAATTTACCTGCAGTAATTAAAGCAGCATGCGCAGCATCTATCATAGACCAGTAAACTCCTTCTATTGCTCCTAAAGAGGCATTTCTACTTCGAGTTAAATGCCAAGGAGACCTCTGCAAAGCTGCATAAACGGCCTCAGGTGTTGAACGTATCTTTCCAGCCAATAATAAAGCTTTTATTGGATTAAAGAATCCTCCTGAATCTATTAATGCTTCTCCATATCTCAAAATATTTATTACCACAGGATCTCCATGAATTAGATCTTCCCACCAGGTAACTAATCTAACAGTATTAATATGTAATTCAACACCATAGTCTTGTGTAGAAACTAGTTTTCCCAGTTCTTCCCTATACCATGAGACAAGTTCTAAATCCCAATCAACTGCTGCATCATCTATTATAAATATTATATCTATATCTGAACCAGCCATTGCATTATCCTTAGCACTAGTTTGTGATCCAAACAAAACTGAGGCCTTGATTAATCTATCAAATTTCTTATGAACTTTTATTGCAAAATCCATTGCAATTTCTTTTTCACCCATAATATTTTTTCTAGAATACTCAGGTTCAGCCGACTTGATAATTTTCTTATTACTTAATACTGGCTCAGTACTTTTTGATTTATTATTAATTTTTTTTGCCTGTTGCATCTTAGGTTCTTTATTTTTCGAATTTATTTTTGGTATTGGAGGCAAAATCATTTCAGGTTTAGCAGTTATCTCATCTTGGGGTTTTTCTTCATAACTAGACTGATTTTCAAATTCATTAGAATCTATTTCATTATTTTCTCTAATTTCTTGGTTTTCTCCTTCGACTATATTTTCTGAACCTAAATTATTTTGAACATTTTCACTCACAGTATTTTGTGCTGCTTCATTCTCATCTCCATAAATTACTTCCCCCCTATCTAGAACATTATTAGTATTTCCAAATTCTCCGCTTCCATAATTATTTTTATCATCTTTATTGCTGTCATAACTCTCATTAACATTCTGTTGAACAGGTTGACTTTTAATAGAATTACCTCCTATACCTCTACTCTTAACAACCACTCTTCTCTTATGCTTCTTAACAGTTCTCTTAACAACTTTTTTCTTCTTTTTGCTAGCCACTTTTACTTCTCTTTTTAGTACCAATTTAAAGTAAAGATTATTTTTAAATGTTTGTTAATAAATTAGTAAAAATAAATCCTTAACATTAATTTTTATCTTCACAAAACACTTATAAATCTATTTTACCCTTCAATGAATATAAAATAAGAGGAAAAAATGGAAAATATTTTTATTGAACTCAGTGTAATAATGGTAATTGCAGTTATTATTTCTATAATAATGCGCCTTCTAAAACAACCTTTAATGATAGGTTATATAATCACCGGAGTAATAGCAAGCCCTTATTTTTTAAACATAACAATATCTAAAAGTGAAATTGGGACTTTTGCTCAATTAGGTATCGCATTCCTTCTATTTGTCGTAGGTCTAAGCCTTGATCCCAGGACAATTAAAAATATTGGCAAAGCTTCAATTTTAACGGGTCTTGGACAAGTATTATTTACTTCAATAGTTGGTTTCTTTATTCTTAAATTTCTTGGTTTTTCAAACACCTCTTCAATTTATATTTCAATTGCCTTAACATTTAGCAGCACAATAGTAATTTCCACTCTTTTAACTAATAAAAAAGAATTAGAAACACTTCATGGAAAACTTTCAATAGGATTTTTAATTGTGCAAGACATAATTGCAATGTTTGCCCTTATTACAATCTCTTCAATGCAAAATAATTCAAATTTATCTTCAGCAATAATTCATTCACTAATAAAAGGAATAATCTTGCTTTTTATATTATTCATAGTTGGAAATTATATCCTTCCTAAATTCTCTAAATTCATTGCAAAATCTCAGGAATTTCTTTTCCTCTTCAGTATAGCTTGGGCTTTAGCAATTGGTTCTTTATTTTATTTCCTTAATTTCTCTGTTGAAATTGGCGCACTTTTAGCAGGAGTAACTTTAGCGCTTACTCCATATAAACAAGAAATTTCATCTAAAATGAAACCTCTAAGAGATTTTTTCATAGTTTTGTTCTTTATTTTATTAGGTTCACAAATAGTATTTGATAACATCTTAATTTACCTTCCTGCTATTATTATTCTCTCAATATTTATATTAATAGGAAATCCATTAATTTTAATGATTCTAACTGGGATTCTAGGATACACAAAAAGAACTAGTTTTCTCCTTGGATTAATTACTGCTCAAATAAGCGAATTTTCAATTATATTAATATCCTTAGGCGTTTCTTTAGGGCATTTGTCCAAGGAAATTCTATCTCTAGTTACTGTCATAGGTTTAATTACAATTGCAATATCTTCATATTTAATAACACATTCAAATTCGTTGTACAATTTCCTCTCCCCATATCTGAATATCTTCGAAAGAAAAGGAAAAAAGGTTGACGATCATATTTTTTACTCGGATAAAGAATACGACGCAATCCTTTTTGGATACAATAGAATTGGTTATGATATTTTAGAGTCATTTAAGAAATTGCATAAGAATATTCTTGTTCTGGATTATAATCCAGAAGTTATAGAACAGTTAATTAAAGAAAAAGTTAATTGTGTATATGGGGATGTTTCAGATCTGGAGCTTTTAAATGAATTAAATTTATCAAATATTAAACTTGCAGTTTCTACAATTCCAGATATGGATATTAACACTCTTTTAATTAAAAAGATCAGAGTTCAAAATGACAAAGCAATTGTCATTGTAGTATCGCATCAGATAGAAGAAGCCTTATCCCTGTATAAAGAAGGCGCGTCCTACGTTTTATTGCCTCATTTCCTTGGAGGCAAACATGTTTCAAAAATGATTGAAGAAATCCAATTTGATATCTCTAAATTTAACGAGCTAAAAGAAAACAATATTAAAGAATTAAATAAGAGAAAGAAGCTTAAGCATGAGCATCCCAAGCATGAGAGAGATTAAAGATCGAAACTCCCTATTATCTAAATAACTTTAAAAATCCTTTATAAATCTTTCCTTTTGTTACTACCCATTAGTCTCAACAACCGAAACATTTAAATACTAGTTATTACTACGTAATATATGACAGAAGAAACAAATAGATACAGTCAAATAAGAGAATCAATAGATAAAAGAAAGAAATTAGAAGATCTTATTTCTAAGAGTTCTCATTCTGCAAGTCAAGTAAAAGACGCAGCAATGGAAGCTTTGCAGAAGGAAATATATAGTTTATACACTAGTGTAGGTCAAATGCCTGCAGATATTACTTCTCCAGCTGATATTAATGGTGAAAAACTTAGTAATGGCGCTGAAATGTACAAGAAATTTTATAATGAAGATAAAGCAAGTATATTAAAAGCAGATCCAAACAAGGTATTTTCCAATATGCCTGGTGCAGATTTAGAATCACTTGCATCTCAAAAACTCATAGTACAAGTTGCAGAAGGCAAGGATAAAGAGATTCTTGCTATGTATAATATATTAAAATCTTCAGAAGACTTAAAAGAAAGAATAAGTAAAAATAAAGGCACTACTGAAGAAGAAAGTGAAAGATTAAAAAAATATATTGAAAGTGGTTCAGAAGAATATGCCTCAGAAATTAGAAATAAAGCAATAGAAAAAGAAAAAGAAAGACAAACTTCAAGAGGTTATCAAAGTAAAAGTCTACTTTCTTTAGCTGCTGGTTTAACAGAAGCAGGTATAGAAATTGCATTATCTAAGAAAGCGAATCAGCAAAAGCTTCAAAAAGATTTCATAATGAAAGGAATAGATAAAGAAATTAATGAGATTAGAAAAGCTTATGAAACTTTAGCTAAAGATAATCACGATTACTTAACTGCAATAAGAAACACCCTTATTAAATTAGGAAGCAGTGATGATCCTAGTAAATTTGGAATTGCAGAGTATGCTATTGAAGATCCAAAAGGATTAGATAAAAGATATACTCAGCAAAACTAAATTTTTAATTTTTTTATTTTTTCATTATTATTATTTAATTTGTATTCTTTTATTAGGTTATTTTACCCAAAATTTTCTAGTCCATAGGGGCACCGCTCACCCTGGATCTTCCTCCGACCTGTCCTCCAAGTTCCTGAGGTAAATTACTAAACCCAGAACCATAAGTATTGAAATACCTATCAGGAAATGCCCTGCCCATTCCAGAATAATACCCTCCAGACGCATTAGTATTTCCACCTCCCCAATTTGGCCCTCCAGGAATTTGCATTGAATAAATAGGAGAACCTAAAGCCCTAAATGTTTCTTTTAATGGAGTTGGTAAACTTAGTCCTCCTCTACTTATCCAATCACCAGCTTCTATTATTTTTTTTGCCTGAGCATTATATTTTGATATAGCTTCAAGCATTGGCTTTGTCGGAACATTTCCCATCCCCATAGGAAGTTCTGTATGCTCCATTCCAAAATTATCAGATAAATGAACATGTTTAACGAAGGGAGCAATAATTTTTGTTTCTGCTACAACATCATCCTCACTATATCCATGTTTTCTTACCATATTAATATGTCCAACGTCCCATGTAGCTCCAATAAGTTTTTCAGCCTCCTGTTTTGCTTTCCTTTCAGAAAAATTATTTTTCTCCATTAATTTTTCTGCAAGCTTTTCTCTTGAAGCTTCAATAAGTGACTTTAAATCTTCTGCTCTGCTTAAACCCATACCTACCGGAGGATTCTCAATTGCTATAATTGGAGAATGTTCTTTAAATCTATTATAAGAATTAAAAGCAACATTTGAAAAAGTAGTCGATGCCTGATCTACTGCAAATTTTTTAAGTTCAACATGTATCTGTGGAGGTTCTATATCTTTCATTATTTTTAATCCTTCAGAAACAGCTTCAGCAAGTTCAATTACTTTTGAAGGATTTTCTTTATATTCTTTCACAATAGGAGCCATATTTTTAGCAAGTAAATCTAATTTTTCCCTATCCTTTTGATTGCCATTTGTTTCGATAGTCCCATAGGCTTTATTATAAGTATCTTTAAATAAACGGTACGAGTCTTTTATAAAAACATCAACATAATCAATGCTGTCAATTATTTTCTTTGTTACTTTCTGTGCACTGGGATCTAAATTATTATAAAAACTATCAAATTCTTCTTTATTATCTAATTTCATTTTATATAATTCATCAAAATTGAAATTTCCTAGTTCTTTATTTTTACTCTCCATTGCTTCTTTGTAGCTCTCAATATTTTCAATTACCTCCCTGCTTCT
>ERZ1292640.3074-Hain-H43-02um-R1-3074-length-13122-cov-5_pt1 | contig 13122 bp, 15 predicted proteins | sample MGYA00564404_ERZ1292640 | MGnify/ENA primary metagenome ERZ1292640 (study PRJEB36523, sample SAMEA6512636) | groundwater metagenome | collected 2019-01-08 | study: AquaDiva: Metagenomics assemblies of 32 groundwater samples
GACGCGGCGACGGGCGAGGTGCGGCCGACGCGCTCCAAGGAGGAGAGCCACGACTACCGCTATTTCCCTGACCCCGATCTGCCGCCGCTGGTATTGTCGGCGAGGTGGCTCGAAGAAGTGAGGGCGGAGCTGCCGGAGCTGCCGGCCGCGCGGCGGCAGCGCTTCGAACGAGCGTTCGAACTTTCCGGCTACGACGCGATGGTGCTCACGGGCACCGGCGCCATCGCCGACTACTACGAGGCGGTCGTGGCGGCCGGCGTGCCGGTGAAGGAGGCTGCGAACTGGGTGATGAACGACGTACTCAGCCTGAGCGCAGACGGCGAGACGATGCCGCTGTCCGCGGCGAAGACGGCTGAGGTCATCAGCCTGGTGCAAGCTGGCCAGGTGAGTCGTCAGGCAGGCAAGTGCGTGCTCGCGGAGGTGGCGCAGGCACCCGAGCGTGCGGCGCTCGAGGTGGCACAGGCACTGGGGCTCATCCAGGTGCAGGACGCCGGGCAGATCGAGACCTGGGTGCGGGAGACGCTGGCTGCGCACTCGGCTGAGGCCGAGCGCTATCGCAGGGGCGAGGCGAAGCTGATGGGCTTCCTGGTTGGGCAGGTGATGAAGCGGTCGAAGGGGAAGGCGGACCCGAAGGCCGTGGGAGCGGCGCTCGAGGCGGCGCTCAAGGCCTGACCTTCGCGCGGCGCGGTCGGGCCTCCGTGCCGCCGTTCACGACCGACTCCCGCGCCCCTTGCTGGTTGGCCCTCGCCCGGCAAGCTTGCATCATGCCGGAGATCAGCCGGTTCCTCGGTATCATCGTGGCGATGTTCTACGACGATCACGTGCCGCCGCACTTCCACGTGCGCTACGGCGAGCACCGCGCGATCGTAGCCATCGAATCGCCCGCGCTGCTGGCGGGTGAGCTGCCGCCGCGGGTGCTTGGTCTGGTGGCGGAGTGGGCGGCTCTGCACAAGGCGGAACTCGAAGAGGACTGGCGCCGGGCCCGAGCGCGTGAAGACCTCCGTCCGATTCCGCCGCTGGAGTGATGCCATGTTGCGCGACATCGTGGAAGTGAGATCGCTGGGCGGCTACCGTCTCTTGCTTCGCTTCGAGGACGGTGTGGCGGGTGAGCTGGACTTTACTGATCGCATCCGGTTCGATGGCGTGTTTGCACCGCTGCGGGACCCCGCGGCTTTCGCCCAGGCGTTCGTGCATCCCGAACTCGGCACGGTAGTGTGGCCTGGCGGTGCCGACCTGGATCCCGACGTGCTCTACGCAGCGCTCACCGGAACGGAAATCACTCTGCCGGCTGTGGGCGCACCGCGCACCGCCTAGGATACAGCCCAACCCGGCCCTGACCGCAAGACGCTTCGGGATCATCCGCGCCTAGTCCGGCCCGTCCACCCCGAGTATCCCGACCCGCTGCCGCGGCCGTACCTGGATCAGCTCCCGCCCCAGCACCAGCCCTTGCGATATGGCATCCGTTCCGCCATTTTGCGACTCAATATGGCGCTTGTTCCGCGCGTCCTCACCCTGCCGAAGGGTAGCTTCTTCCTCTTCGGGCCCCGCGGCACCGGGAAGACCACCTGGCTCCGCCAGGCGCTACCCGCGGCGCTGGTCGTCAACCTCCTGGAACCCGAGACCTACCGCGAGATGAGCGCGCGGCCGGAGCGGTTGCGCGAGCTGGTGCTCGGCAACCGGGACCGGAAGGACGTCGTGGTGGACGAGGTGCAGCGCGTGCCGGAGCTGCTGCACGTCGTCCACGACCTGTTGGAGCGGCGACCGGCGCCGAGGTTCGTGCTGACGGGGTCGAGCGCACGCAAGCTGCGCCGCGGCGGCGTGGACCTCCTCGCGGGGCGGGCGGTGGTGCGCACGCTCCATCCGTTCCTCGCCGGCGAGCTGCCGGCGTTCGACCTCGCGCGGAGCCTGGAGCGCGGGCTCCTGCCGCTGGTGGTCGCCTCGCGCGAGCCTCGCGAGACCCTCGCGGCCTACGCCACGGCCTACCTGGAGCAGGAGGTGAAGGCCGAAGGCCTGGTGCGCAACATCGGGAGCTTCGCGCGGTTCCTGGAGGTGGTCAGCTTCTCGCACGCCGGGATGCTGAACGCCAGCGCCGTCGCGCGGGACAGCGCGGTCCATCGCAAGACGGTCGAGGGCTTCCTGGAGGTGCTCGAGGACCTGCTGGTGGCGTTCAAGATCCCGGTCTTCACGCGCCGGGCGCGGCGCGAGACGGCGGCGCACCCGAAGTTCTTCCTGTTCGACGCCGGCGTCTTCCGGTCGCTGCGTCCGCGGGGGCCGCTCGACCGGCCGGAGGAGATCGGCGGCGCGGCGCTCGAGGGGCTGGTGGCGCAGCATCTGCGCGCGTGGATCGCGTACTCGTCCCGCGATGCGGCGCTGTACTACTGGCGCACGCGCTCCGGCGTCGAGGTGGACTTCGTGGTCTACGGGGCGGGCGGCTTCTGGGCGTTCGACGTGAAGAACGCGGCGCGGGTCCGCCCCGAGGATGTTCGGGGACTGCGGGCCTTCGCGGCCGACTACCCCCGCTGCCGGCCGCTGCTGCTGTACCGGGGAACCGAGCGCCTCGAGATCGGCGGGGTTCGCTGTGTGCCCGTGGAGTCGTTCCTGGCGCAGCTCCGCCCCGACGCGGACCCGCCGGAATCCAACTGATTCGGTCGCCCATCCTGCCAAACGGCAACGGCTTGCGGCTCGTCGCCGCTGGCCGCCGACCCCGCCGGGACGTACGTTAGCGCATCCCCTCACCGGGGCTGCAGCACTGGACGTCATCGACACCCTTCGTCGCGCGCTCGCCGAGCGCTACACGATCGAGCGGGAACTCGGTGCGGGCGGGATGGCCACGGTCTACCTCGCCCAGGACCTCAAGCACCACCACCCGGTCGCCGTCAAGGTCCTCAAGCCCGACCTCGCCGCCACGCTCGGCCCCGAGCGGTTCCCGCGCGAAACACCTTCCTGGAGCCACCGATGATGCGACGAATACTCCTCACCTCCATCCTGGTGCTGCTCGGTCTGCCCGGGCTCCTCCCGGCGCAGTGCGACGTGCGCGTACTCGTTGCGTACCACAGCCAGAGCGGGCGCACGCGGATCATGGCCGAGTCGGTCGCTGCGGGGGCGCGCGCGGTCGCGGGGACCCAGGTCACCCTCGCCTCCGTCGAGGCGGTGGACACGGCCCAGCTCCGGGCCGCACACGCCGTGATCGTCGGGAGCCCCGTCCACAGCGCGAACGTGGCGGCCCCCGTCATGGAGTTCATCAACCGCTGGCCGTTCCCCGACGGGATGCGGGACAAGGTTGGGGCGGCGTTCGTGTCCGGAGGGGGGATCTCGGCGGGTGAGGAGGAGGCCCAGCTGGCGATCCTCCGCGCGATGCTGATCAACTCGATGCTCGTGGTGGGTGGCGGCGAGTGGAGCCAGGCGTTCGGCGCCTCAGCGGTGACCGACGAGGCGCCGTGGGCCGCGCTTCCGCGTGGGCAGGTTGCTGGGCAGTTCCTGGAGAAGGCGGTGCGGCTTGGCCGCCGCGTCGCCACGATCACCCGCCAGTTGCGCTGCCGCTGAGTGGAGGCCGAGAGCGTGTCTGATCTCCCGGAACGCGTGGCGCCCGTTTTGCTCGGTTGCTACCGCCTCGAGCGGGAGCTCGGCGCGGACCTTCAGGGCGGGATCCCCGGCGCGAGGGCGACCAGCACGATGAGCGATATTGACTAGTCTGACTAGACTGAATATCCTCCTTCCATGAGAGACACCTACTCGCTGTACGAAGCCAAGGCCAAGCTCTCGGCCATCATCCGCCGCGTCCGGGAGGGGCGACGGGTGCTCGTGACCGTCCACGGCGAACCGGTGGCCGAGATCCGGCCGGTCGAGAAGCGCGAGGGCGACCTCGCCGCACGCCTGGAGCATCTCGTCGACAGCCGGATCGTGGTCCGCGCCGAGCGCCGGGGCATGGCGCTCCGGCCGGTGATCCGGAAACCCGGTGCGCTGGCGCGGTTCCTCGCCGACCGGGACGCATGAGGATCGCCTACGTGGATACGTCGTGCCTCGTCGCCGTCGCCTTCGGCGAACGGGGCGCAACGGCGCTGGCCCGCCGACTCAAGGGGTTCGACGTGCTGGCCGCGTCCGACCTGCTTGAGGCCGAGCTGCGGTGTGCGTTCCTGCGTGAGGGTGTGGGGCAGGAACCCGAGATGCTGGGCGCGATCTCCTGGATCGTGCCCGATCGCCCGCTTCACGCCGAGATCGCGCGGGTGGTGGGCGCCGGATACGTGCGGGGCGCAGACTGCTGGCACCTGGCCACCGCGCTGTACCTCGCGGAGGACCCCGCGGGGATCAGTTTCCTGACGCTCGACGAGCGCCAGGCCGCGGTGGCGAGAACGCTCGGCTTCCGGCCATAGACCAGGACCGGAGGTGAGCCGTGCCTGACACCTTCCGCACCAGGGCGGAGGAGTTGCTGGCCCCGGCCGACGTCGTCGTCAACGGGAATCGCCCGTGGGACATCCAGGTCCACGACCAGCGGTTCTTTGCCCGCGTCTTCGCCGAGGGCGAGCTGGGGCTGGGCGAAGCCTACATGGACGGCTGGTGGGACTGCGAGCGGCTCGACGAGTTCATCTGCCGGGTATTGCGCGCCGAACTGCGGAGCCGGATCAGGCCGTGGAGCGACGCGCTGCGCGTGCTCGTGGCGAAAGTCGTCAACCTCCAGAAGCCATCACGCGCGTTCCAGGTCGGGCGGCGCCACTACGACATCGGCAACGACCTGTTCAGCCGGATGCTGGACCGGCGGATGATCTACAGCTGCGCGTACTGGAAGGACGCGACGACCCTCGACGAGGCCCAGGAGGCCAAGCTGGACCTGGTGTGCCGGAAGCTGGAGCTGCGTCCCGGCATGCGGGTGCTCGACATCGGCTGCGGTTGGGGCGGGGCGGCCCGGTTCGCCGCTGAGCGCTACCACGTCGGCGTGGTGGGCATCACGGTTTCCGAAGAGCAGGTGAAACACGCGCAACGGTTGTGCGAGGGTCTCGACGTGGAGATTCGCCTGCAGGACTACCGCGGTCTCGCCGGGACGTACGATCGCGTGCTCTCGCTCGGCATGTTCGAGCACGTCGGGTACAAGAACTACGGGCGCTTCATGCGCATCGCCCGCGGCTGCCTCGCGGGCGATGGGCTGTTTCTCCTGCACACGATTGGTGGCAGCGTTTCGGTGACGCGGGCCGATCCGTGGACCGAGCGATACATCTTCCCCAACTCCGTGCTCCCGTCCGCAAAGCAGATCGCCGCCGCCGTCGAAGGGAAGTTCGTCATCGAGGACTGGCATAATCTCGGAGCGGACTATGACACCACGCTGATGCACTGGCATCAGAACTTCGAGCAGAATTGGACCGAGCTTCGGGACCGCTACGACGAGCGCTTCCACCGGATGTGGCGCTACTTCCTGCTGTCGTCCGCGGGATCGTTCCGGGCGCGAGAGAACCAACTGTGGCAGCTCGTCCTCTCCCCGACCGGCGTGCCGGGTGGTTACCATGCGCACCGGTGAAGGTGGCGTCACGCCGAGATCGGCGCCTGGCGCGCCGCGGCTCGTGAGCAGGCCTAATCGAATCCCGCACTGCCCCACGCGAGATTGGCAATCTGTCATTGACACAGTGACAAACATTGCCTAATATGTCCCGTCAAGAATGACAACATCTCACGACCTCCTACGCCTCAAACTCGCCGAGTCGGTGGCGGCACCGCAGCCGGCCTTGACTCGGCGGGACGTGCGGCTGCCCGGGATTCGCGGCAAGGCGCTGGCGGTCATTGGCGTGCGCCGCGGCGGCAAGACCACGTTCCTGCGGCAGTGCCGGGCCGATCGGCTGGCCGCGACACGCCCCCCCGAGTCCCAACTCCTCGTCTCGTTGGAGGACGAGCGACTGTCGGGGATCTCGGTCGCCGACCTTGGCTGGCTGCTCGAAGAGCACGCGCGCCAGTTCCCAGGGCTGCGCGAGGCGGGCGGGATGACCCTCTATCTGGACGAAGTCCAGACCGTGCCCGGCTGGGAGGGCCTCGTCCGCCGGCTGGTGGATGCCGGGGGGGTCGAGCTGTTTGTCTCGGGGTCATCGGCGCGGCTCCTGAGCCGCGAGGTGGCAACGAGTCTGCGCGGCCGCGCGATGGAGGCGCTGGTGCTCCCGTTCAGCCTTCGCGAGGTGCTGCGCCACGCGGTGGCCGAACCCGCGAAGCCCTGGGATCGTCTCCGTCCCGCCGAGCGGGCTGTGCTCGACCGGTGGCTACGCCGCTACCTGGTCGACGGCGGGTTCCCGGAGGCCCAGGGCGCCGAACCGCGTGACCGCGCGGCCCTGCTGACCGGCTACGTGGACGTGGTGGTGCTGCGCGACGTGATCGAGCGCCACGGCGTGACCAACCCGCTGGCGCTGCGCTGGCTCGAGCGCCAGCTCCTCGCCAACCCGGGCGGCGCGTTCTCGGTCAAGAAGTACTACGACACCCTGCGCTCGCAGGGGGTGGCGGTGGGGAAAGATACCTTGCACGACTATCTCGCCCATCTCGAGGACGCCTTCCTCGTGCGCACGGTGGCGATGCACAGCGCTTCGGAGCGCCAGCGCATGGTGAACCCCCGCAAGGCCTACCCCGTGGACCCAGGCCTGATCGCCCTGTTCGAGCGCAGCGGGCGCGAGCACCAAGGACGGGCACTGGAGACCGCGGTGATGCTCGAGCTCGAGCGGCGCGGCTTCGACGTGTCGTATGTGCGGACCGCCGAGGGGTGGGAGACCGATTTCCTCGCCCACCGGGCCGGCGATCGCCCGCTGCTGGTGCAGGTGTGCCTGGAGACCGAGGGGGATGAGACGTGGGGGCGCGAGCTGCGTGCGCTGCAAGCTGCGGCGGCCGCGCATCCCAAGGCCCGCGCGTTCCTGGTGACGCTCGACGCCACGCCGCCGGCCAAGGCCCTTCCACGGGGCCTCACCTGGGTGCCGGCCGCACGATGGCTGCTGGAGGAAATCTGACCTCGCGAGCGCTGGCTCACGAATCATCGCTTCCTGAGCGAGTTCGACCGCGACGAGCGGTTCTACGCCTAGGCCGCGACCACCTCTACGTCACCGTGTGGCAGTACGAGAGCGACATCTGGGTGATGAACCTGCGGTGGTGAGAGGGCCGCGCCGTGCCGCAGGTATGATTAGGCAGGTGGCAACGAGTTTTGAGCAAGAACATTGGGAGACAACATGCCTATTCGCGTGATGCTCATGGGATTGGGACCGATCGGCGCCGCCGTGGCCCACCAGGTCGCGGCTCGCGCCGGCCTGAAGATCGTGGCGGCCGTGGACATTGACCCGGCCAAAGTGGGGAAGGACGCGGGCGATGTCGTCGGGCTCGGCCGGAAGCTCGGCGTCACGGTCGTCGCGGACGCCGCGGCGGCCCTGCGCAAGACCCGACCCCAGGTCGCGGTGCTGTGCACGAGCTCCTCGCTCGCGAAGGTCTTCCCCCAGTTCGAGACCGTCCTCAAGGCCAAGGTGCCGATCGTCTCGACCACCGAGGAGCTGGCTTATCCCTGGCACTCGCACCGCGCGCTTGCGCGCCGGCTCGACGCCCTTGCCAAGAAGGCCAAGGCGGCGGTCGTAGGCACCGGCGTCAATCCCGGCTTCGCGATGGACGCGCTGCCGATCACCCTGACCGGCATCTGTGAGCGCGTGGACCGGGTCCGCGTGGACCGCGTCCAGGACGCGCGCATCCGCCGCCTGCCGTTCCAGAAGAAGATCGGCGCCGGCATGACGCCGGAGCAGTTCGCGCAAAAGGTGCGCGAGGGCACCGTGAGGCACGTGGGCCTCACCGAGTCCATCGCGATGATCGCCGACGCGCTGGGCTGGACGCTGGAGCGGATCACCGACGAGATCGCGCCGAAGATCGCCGTGCAGCCGGTCGCGAGCGAGTTCCTGCGCGTCGAGCGGGGCCAGGTGTGCGGCATCGTCCAGGACGGGACCGGCTACCGCGACGGGCAACCCGTGATCGTGCTCCACATGGAGGCCTACCTGGGCGCGCCGGAGACCTACGACGCGATCGCCATCACCGGCTTGCCGAACCTCGAGGTCAAGGCGCGGGGCGGCTTCCACGGCGACGTCGCCACGGCGTCCATCACCGTGAACACGATCCCCAAGGTGCTCGACGCACCGCCGGGCCTGCACACCATGCGGAGCCTGCCGATCCCGTCGTTCTTCGGGGGGAAGGTGGCGCGATCGCGGGCGAAGACTCGCCCGCGTCGCCGCGCGGCTTGAGGCTCAGATCGCGATTCGCCCGCCGTTTTTCCTGAGCCGCCGCCAGGCGGGGTCGATCTCGCAGCTCTCCCAGTAGCCGAGCCGGGCGCCGGGGAGCCCGAAGTGCTCCTCGGCCACCCCTAGGACGAGGTCCGGGTCCTTCTTCCCGCCGGAGAGCAGCGCGTGGCGCCGCATCCGCTTCGCCGCGGCGAGCGCGTCCGCGCCGGAGGGATCGGAGCGGCGCGCCCGCGCCCGATCGCCCGAGATCAGCAGGTCCATCACGTAGTCGAACGAGATGGCCAGGTGGCGCTCCACGTCCGCGTCGGGCAGGTCCCACCGGCTGGCGTCCGCCGCCAGCCGCACGACCTGCGCCCACCCCGTGAAGTCGGTGAGCTGCACCATCCCCCGGAACAGCCGGCGGTTCGTCCGCACGCTGAAGATCGTCGGCGAGATAATCCGGTCGAGGTGCTCGTCGTTGGCGCGGTGATCGTGCAGGATGACCTCGTGCGCGGTGCGCGCGTAGCGCTCGCCGAGGTGCATGTCGAACCGCGCCTCCCAGTAGGAGTGGCCCAGCGCCTTGGTCGAGGCGGTGAGGACCAGCTGGCGCGGCACGAAGAAGTTGTGCGCCACCACATCCGCGGCGAGATGCGCGAGGTAGCCGACGCCGAAGGCGCGCTGCGACGCGCTGCCGGCCAGATCCGCGATCTCCTGGCCCACGTGCCACGCGTGGCTGTGCCGCCCCACCGGCGCGTACTTCTTGGCGAACGACGTGTCGGCCGCGATGGAGCCGTAGAGGAAGTCGATGGGATAGGCCGCGAGCAGATCGGCGATGCCACCCGGGATCAGCGACAGGTTCGCGAGGACCGACTGGCCCAGCAGGATGTGGGTGCCCGGCGACCAGGCCCAGCCGTCGCCGGGGAGCAGGGCGAGCAGGATCACGGCGAGGCCGACGGTCAGCAGTGCGCGGCGCACCGCCTGCGCTAGCCCCGCTTGCGACGGCGCGCCGTCATCGCGCGCGCCGCGCCGAGGATCGCGCCGGAGCGGCGCACGGTGCGCACGAACGCCGCCACGTCGAGCGCGGTCGCCTCGGCCTCTTCCTGGAGCACTTCGGCGAGCGCGTCGAGGTCCTTGAGCCGGCCGTCCACCGTGTCGATGGCGCCCCGGAGCTTGGCCCGCGCCTCGGCGGAGAGGTCGGCGAAGCCCTCGAGCTCGGTCTTGAGCCGCGTCGTGACGGTGCGGGCGTCCGCCGTGAAGGCCACGAGCTGCGCCCTCGCGGCAGCGGTGCGCCGCTTCAGTCCCAGCCCGATCGCGAGCGCCACTCCGCCCATGACGAGAAAGCTCGCCGCGATCACCACCAGCGAGATGGCGATCGTCGGAGCGATCCAGTCGGGCATGGGGCTCATGGGCCGCTTAAGCTAATCCGCTTGCTCTCGGCTCCGCCACCGCGCATTCTTTGCCCGCATGGCACCGGTCTTCGTCGTCGAAGGCGGCCACCGCCTCGCGGGCACGGTCCGGCCCGCGGGCAACAAGAACGCCGCCCTGCCGATCCTCGCCGCCACCCTGCTGGCGGACGGCCCCGTCACGCTCCGCAACGTCCCGCGCATCCGGGACGTCGAGACGCTCATCGAGCTGCTGCGCGCCCAGCAGGTCCGGCTCGACTGGACCGACGCGCACACCCTCGACGTGGACGCCCGCGGCGCCTCGCCGGCCGACCCCGATCCGGCGCTCTGCGCCAGGATCCGCGCGTCCATCCTCCTGGCCGGGCCGATGCTGGCGCGGTTCGGGCGGTTGCGCCTGCCGCCCCCGGGCGGCGACGTGATCGGGCGCCGGCGCGTGGACACGCACCTGCTCGCCCTCCAGCGCCTCGGCGCCGAGGTCAACGTCGGCGCGACCTTCGACTTCGAGGCGAAGAAGCTCACCGGTGCCGACATCTTCCTCGACGAGGCGAGTGTCACCGGCACCGAGAACGCGCTCATGGCCGCCGTGGCGGCGAAGGGCCGCACGGTGCTGCGCAATGCCGCCTCGGAGCCGCACGTGCAGGACCTCGCGCGGATGCTCGTGCAGATGGGTGCGCCCATCGACGGGATCGGCACCAACACGCTCACCATCGAAGGCGGGCGCCCGTTGAGCGGCACGGACTTCACCATCGGTCCGGACCACATCGAGATCGGCTCGTTTATCGGGCTCGCCGCCGTCACCGACTCGGCGATTACCATCGAAGGGGTCCGCGCCGACGACCTGCGCGCCACGCTCGTGGGCTTCACCCGGCTCGGCGTCGAGCCGCGCCTCGACGGCGACCAGCTCGTCGTCGAGCACGGCCAGGCGCGCCGCATCGCCGACGACCTCGGCGGCCACGTCGCCAAGCTCGAGGACGCCATCTGGCCCGGCTTCCCGGCCGACCTGATGAGCATCGCGCTCGTCACCGCGACCCAGTGCGACGGGCTGATCCTGTTCCACGAGAAGCTGTTCGAGTCGCGGCTGTTCTTCGTGGACAAGCTGATCAGCATGGGCGCGCGCATCGTGCTCTGTGACCCGCACCGCGCCGTCGTGGCCGGCCCCTCGCCGCTCCGCGGCCAGACGGTGGAGAGCCCCGACATCCGCGCCGGCATGGCCATGCTCCTCGCGGCGCTCGCGGCCGAGGGGACGAGCACGATCAACAACGTCGGGCAGATCGAGCGCGGCTACGAGAACATCCACGAACGGTTGAAGGCCCTCGGCGCGCGGATCGAGCGGCGTGAGGGGTGAGAGGCGCCACGTGATTCCGGGTGAGTGAGGCGGGCGCGCGGCCCGTCACAGAGCCGCGGATCCGGCGGCTGAGCGAAGCGCCGGTCGCGGGGAGCCCGGTTCCGCGGGCCGAGTTGGTGGAGTGGCGGGAGCGGTTCGGCCTCGTCGCCGGGATCACCGAGCGCGGGGCAGGCGACGGCTTCTCGCTCGGGTTCTGGACCGAGGAGCCGGTCGGCGCGGTGATGGGCCGGTGGCGCGCCTTCCGCGACTCGCTCCGACCCGCGTTTAACGCCCTCCAGAAGGCCCATCAGGTCCACGGGACGACCGTCCTGTGGCACGAGGACGTCGCGCCCGGCTGGCATGTGGCCGACGCCGCCGACGGCCACGCCACGGTGCAGAGAGGCCTGCTGCTCACTGTCAGCGTGGCGGACTGCGTGCCCATCTACCTCACGACGCGGGACGGACGGGCCATCGCGCTGCTGCACGCCGGCTGGCGCGGCACGGCGGCAGGCATCCTCGAAGTGGGGCTACGACGGCTCTCGGAGCGCGCGAAGGTCCCTCCGCGTGGCATCGTAATGCATTGTGGCGTAGGGATTTGCGGCCCATGTTATGAAGTAGGTGATGAGGTCGCGCACGCGGTGCTCGGCCCCGCGGCCTCACCGGGCAAGCAGCAGCTCGATCTGCGCTCCGTGCTGGCACGGCGAGCCGAGTCGCTCGGCCTCGGTGAGATCTCGGTCTCGCCCCTCTGCACGAGCTGTAACCGCGACCGGTTCTTCTCCTATCGCGCGTCGGGCGGCAGGGCCGGTCGGATGCTCGCATATCTGGGCATCCCCGGGTAAGGTCTTGCGCATCTCGCGCCATTGCAACAGATTCGTTGCGAGGAGAAAAATGGCCAAGCGACGCAAGACCCAGCGCGTTCAAGAGCCGGTCGCGGCGCCGTTCCGTTATCGGTCGGCGCGGCGCGCCTTCGATTCGGACGCCGACATGGCGGACGTGCTCGGCGTGCACCGCAGCAACATCACGCGGTGGAAGCAGGGCGAGACGTCGCCGGAGAACGCCGAGCTGCTGGTGGCGCTCGACGTCGTCGTCACGCTGCTGACCGCGTTCCTGGAGCCGGAGAGCATCCCGAAGTGGCTGCGGGGGTTCAACGCGCACCTCGGCCACCGCCAGCCGCTCGAGGTGTTGCGGCAGGGGCAGTTGTCCGAAGTCATCGCCGCGATCGAGAGGGAAAAGCAGGGCGCCTTCGCCTGATGGAGGCGGTCCTCTGGCGCGCCTTTCCGTGGGACCCCGAGGCGGCGCCCGGCGAGCCTTTCACGCCTTCTCACGTCCCGGTGCGGCAGGGTGCGGGGCGATTCGATGTGTCCGCATCCCCGGTCCTCTATCTGGCTGAATCCCCCGAGCACGCTGTCGCCGAGAAGCTCCAGCGCTATCGTGGCCTGGAGCTCGCGGCCCCGGATCTCGTCGAATGGGGTCACCATCTCGCCCTGGTTCCGGTCGAGCTCGCCGATCGCGTTCGGGAAGCGGTGGTGAATCTCTGCGACCCGGACGAGTTGGCGCGGTGGCGGATCGGCCCCGACACCCTCGCCAGTCGCGACTACCGGCGCACGCGCGCGGTGGCCGAGGCGCTCTATGAGGAACGGAAGACGGGGCTGCGGTGGTGGTCGGCCTTCTCGGGCGATTGGCACACGGTCGTCGTGTTCTGCTCGCGGCTGTCCAAGGGCGACCTGATCTTCGGCGCACCGGACCGGCTCGGGCTCGACACGCCGGCCCTGCGGGTTGCAGCCGCGGAGGTCGGCGTGCACCTGGTGCGATACGGCCGATCGCGAAGGTGAGTCCACGCCGCCAGGAGGGCGGGCTCGCACGGCCGCGCACTGAGCGGTAGTTTGGCGAGCAATGGACTCGGCTATTCGCTGGACGGTCTTTTCCTAGCTCGTCGCCGGCGCGATGGTGCGCGTCGGGTAGGAGATTGCACGGTGCCGAAGCGACAGGGCAAAGCGGCTACCAAGAAGCGGCGAAAGAAGGGCGCCAAAGCACGGGCGGCGAGCCGCGCTGCGCCGCGCCCGCCCGACGTCGCGCGCGACAACACGGACCCCAATCTCGCTGAGGAGGCGGTTCAGTCCAGCGCGGTACAGCTGGCGCGGGTTCTCGCGAACGTGAGCGTCGTCACTTACGAGGTTGTCACCGGCGGAGA
>ERZ1292640.3075-Hain-H43-02um-R1-3075-length-13120-cov-5_pt1 | contig 13120 bp, 14 predicted proteins | sample MGYA00564404_ERZ1292640 | MGnify/ENA primary metagenome ERZ1292640 (study PRJEB36523, sample SAMEA6512636) | groundwater metagenome | collected 2019-01-08 | study: AquaDiva: Metagenomics assemblies of 32 groundwater samples
TAGAGAATTGATATTCTCTAATCCATTCAATTCTTACGAATTGAAGTCTTTAGTGCGTGGTGGTGCATCGATTTTTTGATATTATGAACTGGACTTAATATTATTTACCTTTCTGTTCTTTCTAAAAACTAAAATAAAAAAATAAAAAAATAATTATGTTTATTGCGTCATTCCTCGAAGAGTTCCTGTTGAAATTTGGTTTAATGTACTTCCTTGTTTTTTGTAGGTTATTTTGATGTCTCCTGCAAAATTGTTTCCAGATGTTAATATAGGAGCACAAATATTAGTGGTGAATAATATTATTCTTCCAGGAGTTGCATCCCCTGCCGGTGGAATAGGACTGACACTACAAATTATTCCAGCACTAGCTCCGGTTCCAGTAACACTTATTTCACTAATAACTGCAGTATCTCCTCCATTGTTTGTTAACTCAAGCTTAATTGTATTGCTTACGCTATCAACTTGTGAGGCTGATGCATAGAAAGGATTGTTTGTAATCTGACTAGAGCCTGTTAGCTTTCCAGGGCTAAATACTCCAAAATACGCGAGGACTCCAATTGCAACGATTGCCGCAAGAATTGCCCATCCATATGTCATCAAGAACTCCATTGCTGCTTGACCTTTTTTTTGTTGCATATTTTTACCTCCTTTTATCTATTATCGATTAAACTGATTATATTCAGATATCCTTATTTATAAAGATTACTCTTTCCTTATTCTGGTTAAAGTAAGGGTGTTACATGTCGGCTGTTACATAAAGTCATAAAAGTCTATTAAAATTAATTAACTAAAAAACAATTTAATTGTAACATAAAATAGTCGGATTTATACAACCTTCACTTAATTTTAGAATCAACGAGAAGCAGATACTGTTGTGAATCCCATAACTGAACCACCATCCATAGAACTTCGAGGATTTGTAACAACATGTCCACTTGGTCCTACGTCAGCAACCCAACCCCAAGCTCCTCCTGAAGAAGCTGAAGATTCTTTACAATCTAATACTGCATGACCATTCCTAGGATTACAAATTACAACTTTACAAGCAGCTGTATGACCTGATCCTCCAGGAGGACCAGCAAATACTGCAACTATTGTTGAACCAAGAGGAGGACAATTATTCTTGAAAGGAGAATCTATAGGTATTGAAGGACCACCTGGACCAGGTTTTCCAACTCCCCCTCCACCGAATGTTTCTTTCCATCCGTTAGCTTTCATTGCTGCTTCTTTACAAGCTAGAGCATCTTTAATTCCAGATAGAGGAACTCCATTTTTAACAGGATCATAACCTTTATCTTGCATACAAGTTGTAATGTCATAACGTAATTGACCTTCATCTTCACCAAACATATCTGCATTTATTTTAGCCAATGCATCTGGTAAACAATTGTTATATGGGGGGGGGATTTCCAGGTACAGGATCTTGAGTTGTAGAAGGAGTTGAAGGTTCTTGAAGAGTTGGAGAGAAACCAGCAACAGCAAATGATCCTCTACCTAATCCACACCCTATCATCATATTTGGTTCTGGAGATAAAAGAGGACCATTAGTTGATAAAACAATCATTAAAACTATTATTATAACTATACTCCCAAGAATAAAAGAGATCTTATTTGATTTCATGTAAACAAAACATGTGAAGAAGTCTTAATAAATATTATTATTATTTTTCAGTTATACCTTCACCTAAATAAATAACATATTTTTTCTCTTTTGTATCATAAATCATTGGACCTCTTCTTTCAACACCCTTTGCGTCGATGAATTTCTCATATTTTATAGGGTGTGCTTCATCAACAACATATCTTTTTTCAGTTATGCAACTAGCTAAAGATAATCCTGTAATTAAAGCTAATGTTTTTGCTTTTCTCATGTTATTTCTCCAAAATAACACTATTTATAAGGCTTACTATGGCGGGTGTTTTTTTCTAGCTTTGAAAATCATATCTCCTTTCCTTGTAGGACTTAGACTATATTCTAATGTTGTAGGTAACATAAAGAATATATTTAGTAAGAGATAAAACTCCCGACATGTAACACCTTTTAATTAACCAGAACACTCTTTCCTTTATGTTTGGTTTTTATCCGCAAGTTGCATTATATTGCGCTAGATTTGCGTTGTCTATATTGAACCAGCTTGGCATTCCACTTACATGACAGAATGAAGGATTGGAAGAAGAGAAATATATGTGGTCTATGATTGATTTTTGTTCCGTGTTTAAGCCTTTGGATTGTAAGTTTTGAATATTTACTAAAGATTCTATTCCGTTTGCGCTGTTGACTGCAATATTTCCTTCTAATCTATCTATAAAGCTAGGTGCTTCAGAAGATGATTTGTAATATTGCTTTGTTGAATGGTCTAACAATATAGAGTTATTTAACGGATTATATATTGTTTGATTAATTTTTACAGCTATTATTCCCCTCGTGTTTAAAGTGTATAATGGGTCGTCGAAGTAATATAGCGGGATTGTTGCAGTTACAGTTAATGGAGAGTTCCATGAAGATAAGTTGCTTTCATCAGTTACAGAGAAATTTATGTTTAAAGTGATATGTAAATTCCAAGGGTCAGTTTGGTCTATGTTTAATTTTGGGTTTGTAATGTTTACGTTTATATTTATTTTATCTCCGACTGACTGCAAATCGTTAGCTATGTCGTTAAATGTGGCTCCTATCATAATTGGCTCATTTTGCGCGTTTAGTGTGCCGTTGAAAAACATTTCTTGAAAACTTGAATTTACATTTCCAATGTATGAGCCCGTTTCGATTATTTTATTTTCAAGGGTGAATATTGATCTGAATGCGGCGATGAATATTTTCCTTTCAATATCCTGCTGTATTGAATTGACGAAACTGTTCATTGTTTCCACTCTTTTTTGGATTACTTTTCTTTCCTGTATTTTTGTGTGCAATGTGTATGAAGTCATGAGCAATGTTATTATTACCATTGTGATTGCAAGGAAAAATACTCCTTTTTTATTCCAAATCATTAAGTCCATGTGCGTATTTGCACCTCTGTCTGCCATGTGTAGGGAATTCCATTTACTTGTGAGATATCTATCTGAAGAGCTTGTTCTGTAATTTTAGGGTCTATTAATTGATTTCCATTAAGGTCTAATTGTCTTAGAAGATTATATACTGCGACTTGGAAAGCGTCATTAGGGTCGTGTGTGAATCCGCCGTTTGGAGGAAAATAACACTGACTTGAGCCATTGTATGCTGAAGGAATTCTTACAGTAATATTAGTATAATCTTCAAATTGAATATTCCATTGACATCCCTGCGCTATTGCAAGTATTGGCGAGAATGATGAAAAGTTTTTTGCTAAAGTGTAAATTATTTTGTTTGATGCCGAACCTACTGTGACATTTGTTGGGGCGACTGCTGTTGTGAGAGTGATATCATTTTGATTAAGCACAAGACCTGAAGGAATTAAAATAGAATAGGGGTCTCCTAAAGAAATATATGAATTTCCATATTTACTGATGTTGTAGACAGTGTTTCCGTTTATTTTTAACTTATCTGTCCATTTTGGTCCTGAATATGAAGTGACTTGAGCATCAAGAATAGTTGAGTTTGGATATATTGAAAAATTTCCTTGTGTTGTGTTTTCAAATTGTTTTTCTAGAGGGATTATAACTCCAAAAGGATTTTTTAGAAAAGTATAGTTTAAGTTTATGTATGAATCAGGATAGAGAATTCCTGTTGCGTTTCCGCTTACTGTTGCTGTTTGTTGAGCATATGATAGCTGAACTATATTCTGACTTATGTTTGCATATATCTGCTGAAGTTGTGTTGCGTTGTCGCTAGCATAATAGCTTCCGTTTCCACAGGTAGCTATTGAAAGAAGGGTTCTGGAAGATAACCCGCATGTGGATACGGGACCGAAGCCTATTGAATGGACTGTTGCATTTTGTTCTCTGTTTACTCGGCAAGAGCTGTAATTTGCATTGAGTGTTGCAATGTTTTGCAATAGTGTACAGCTTGTTAGGGCATTATCATTACAATTTAGTCCGGTGGAAGAATTTCCTTGATAATAGTATTCAGGATAAGTGTTGTTCCAGCGGGTTCCGTTCCATAATGTTAATCCGCCTATTGAATCTCCAAGGGCAAATCCAAATGTGTTGTTAATTATGCGTATTGTGTTTAGTGGGGAAAGGGCAACAAATGTTTCTTGGGTCCAGGCATTATTTCCTATTTTTTTATAAATACGTCCGTTGTTTGTTGAAATGAATGCTAAAGTGCGGTTATATATGTCTACATCTGTAGGCGATCCACTACTTAATGTTTGTTGTAAAGACCATGAAGCACCATTCCATACGAATATTGTTCTTGAGCCCGATACTATAATTCCATAAGTTCCATTGAACATATCTATACTTTTTAAGTTATCATCGCCGAGATCTTGATATTCGTACCAGTTTGTGTTTGAACCATTCCATCTAAATATTTTTCCAGCATTTGCTACTGCGAAACCTAATGTTGCGTTTAGGAGTTTTATATCTTTGAAATTGTTGTTTCCTGTGTCTTGATATTCTGCCCAGGATGTGCCGTTCCACTTTGCTATTTTTCCAGCATCTCCGACTGCGAATCCTAAAGTTCTATTGAATATATTTACTCCATATAAATTATCATTTCCTAAGTCTTGCTGTAAATACCAAGATGTGCCGTTCCATCTAAATAATCTGTATGAATCCCCTACAGCAAATCCATATGTGTCATTTAGTAAATCTATTCCATTAAGGTTTGTAGTGCTGGCGTTTTTTACATTAGTCCATTGAGCATTTGTATATGCTGTAATGACTCCAGTATCTCCTACTGCAAAAGCAGTTGTTGAGGATATGTTAGTTATTGATGAATCATCGATGTTGTAACATTGTGGTGTGCTCCTCATGTTTGCTACTCCGTCAGTCATTGCAATGACATATTTTTTTCTTGAGCTATTGCTATTTCCTTGTAGAATTAGATATGCGCGGTTTATTGCGCAAGAAATGCATGTCATTTGATTTGCTACATAGTTGTTTATAGTGTTGTTTAATAATGTGGCATTGTTTGTTAAATTTACATATGTATTTGAGTTGCTTCCTAAAGATACAAGACCTACTCGGTTAGTGCTACTTTGTAGAATTGTGGATACGAATTGAAGGTCAAGACATCTTGCTACACTGATTCTTCTTGTGGAAGGGTCTGAAAAGGTGAGGGGGTCGGTGCAGTTTCTTTCTATTCCGCTGGTGTCTGAATTCATTCTCCAGTTCATGCTTCCAGATACATCTGTTATTAATATAACATCTGCGTTTCCTCCGGTATTATTTGAATTGAATGAAAAGTTTTGGCTTCCGAATCTTATAGGGGTTGTTTTATTACTTAACTGATTGTAGTTTAACAGAGACATTATTTGACTATTTGAAATAGATGTTGTATTTTCAGTGCTACTTGAACCATTCCATATTGTGATATTTCCAATAGCTAAAAATGACTGATAAGGTATTTTGTAATGCAAGAAAACATCCATTGAATTTAGTTGTCCGTTTACTGAAAGTCCATCATATAGATTGACTATTCCATCTACTCCAGTAAGATATTTTTTTGTTTCCTGGCTGGCGTTTGCATTTGTTAGATATGTAATTTTAACATATCCTCCTGCAATGTATAAATTAAATCCGCGAAATTCTATCTTGTTTGCTCCTGAAATAAAGTTGTTTTTATAATTGTCCAATGAATATTTTACAGGGATGGTGTCAGACGGAGATTTTGAATAATTTCCTGAATTTATTCCGTTAATATACAGAGTAAAATTATTGTTGATTGTTAGTTCTATTTCTGCCGAACTTATATTTCCATAGTATTCTATGCGTTTGCTGATATTTCCATCCCCTATGTATCCTCCGAAGTATGAGTAAACGGTGCGATATGAATTAGATAAAAATGCTCTTGCAGAATAGCCCGATAGGAATCCTGTTCCATTCAGACCCCCTAGACCGCTGATTATGTGCCTTTCAGTCAGTATGTTACTGGCATTTTCATATGCAGTGTTGTTGTAAGAATATATTAGTTTATTTCCGTACCAGATACCGATGTTTTCTTTTGTTTCTATTTCTTCTAATGCTATAATGGCTATTGATTTTGCTAGATTCTCGTTTGTTATTGTTAATATTCCTATTTGTTCAAGGACTGTTTTAATATAGTCTAATGTTCCATTTATAATTAATGATTGAATATAACTATTTGAAATTTCTCCTATTTTTAATGAAGAGAGGGTAACTAGAATGTCACGGGCTATTGGAGCATCATATTTATTTAATTTTACCAATGGAAATGCCAGTAAAATAATCATTAAAATAATTGTAAATGAAAGCAGAGCATCTATGCTGAAGAATATGCCTCTTTTCATATATAATTATGAAATTGTTAGTTATTAAATCATATCAAAGTGTATTTGATTAAGCCAAATTCAAGGTTTTTTTATTCCCAGATGTATAAGTTAAGGGAGACTAATTTATTCCGATATGCGGTAACTCGGGTTATTTTTATCAGGTTTGTTACTTGCTCACCTTCAAAATTTTTACCAATTCCTCCTTCCTCAATTGTTCTACCCTCTATAATTATTGGTTCAGAAAAATTCATGAAAAAGTTGTAATTTGTGCCGAATAATGATTTTGATTTTTTGTATCCTTCTGGATTTACATTATTATTTGCCATTGCATAAAATTCTTCTATTTTTGTCTGATTAATTTTTTTATTTGTCGTCAGACCTATTCTAATTACAGTGTTCTTATTCCAGTCTGATGGAAGGCCTTCACTTAATAACACTTCAGCTATAAATTCACCGTCATTAAACAGCTTGTCGAGTTTTTCATAACTTTCTTTAGGATAGTTTATAGAGTACATATAAAATAATAAAATTCCTGATATGAATATGATGCTTGCAATCATGAGGTCGAATCCCCATGCCTGCGCTTTTTGATTAATCATTTTTCATTGAATTTGTTTGCTTTTCTTAAAGAGACAGATATTCCATTTTTTCCTATTTCAAATCTGTGGATTTTTTTTGAATGCTTTACTCCACGCATTTTTAATATTTCGAGATATCTGTTACGTTCGCCTTTTTCAGATGGAAAATATATTAAGATTATAGAGTCTGATTCGAATTCTATTGCTTTAGAAGTCAGCTCTTTTGTTTCTGTCAGGTCTTCTTCTAAAGTTAGCAATGATGTGCAGTTCCATCCTCCAATCATATTGAATAAATCCAGAGCGGCCTCTCTTCTTTCAATTTCTTTGTCAAATAATAATGCGAATGAAGTTATGCTGTCGATTACAACTCTCGTTATTCCTTTGTGAAGTATTGCTGTTTCGATTGTGCCTCCTCCTTCATCAAGCATCGTTTTAACTTTGACTGGAGTGTATTCTAAAAATGTAAAAAGGTCTTTTTTTTCATAATATTCAAGGTCCCATCTGAATTTTAACATGTTTTTGTAGAACTGCTCTTTTTTCTCTTCAAATGTAACATATAAGCATTTTTCTCCTTTTTTCATTCCATTAACTAAAAATTGCGTTGCAAAAATGGTTTTTCCACTGCCTGCGCCTCCTACGATGATGTTTGCTGAACTTTTTTCAAATCCTCCTCCTATGAGTTTGTCAAAGTTTGGGATACCTGTCTGAATTTTTTTAGAAACTGTTATTTTTTTTACTAATTTTTTAATTGCCTTTCTTTTTACGGCTTTTCTTATTGTTTTTTTATTGTTTTTTTTTATTGTTCTTTTTTTAACCATTCTATATTTATTATCTCTTTATATAAAAACCTATGTTCAATAGATTTTAGAATTATAGAGTTTTAGCCTATGCTAAAGAAGCCTCCGAAATATTCAAGCAGGATAAAACGTATTACAAAAAAAACTGTCAGGCTTATAGCTATTAGAGGAACAATATATTTTGCACCTTCTCTTTCTCTACCTTTAGTTACTAATCCTAATATAAACGCTCCCAAAATATCTATTGCTATTATGAATGTTATTGAAAAATAGATAATAAATGAAACTGGTAATTCTATGCTTGTCATAGTGAATGGCATGCTGGCTGAAGACTGAGTTGTAGGTATTGTCGATAGAATGTCTGTTAAAACTTGTACTAATACAGTTGATAGTCCAAACAAGCCAGGTGCTCCTATTGTGAGTGCAACAAATATAAAAATAACATACATTAAAACATTTGATGCCGCTCTATTTTGTATGAAATATCTTTCTCTTGTTCTTGTTGCAGTTTCTTCCAGAAGAACAGCCATATTTCCTCCAGATTTTAATCCTGAAATTATCAGTGAGATTGTTCTCTTTATTTTTTGCGAGTGGGTTCGTTCTGCAAAATCTAACATGGCAATTTCAATGCTTCTCCCAGTCATTAATTCTTTTCCAAGTTTTGCTATTTCTTTATCCAACGGGTCAAACTCTTTACGCGCGGACATTAATAGAGCCTGATCTGCAGGCATTCCAGCTCTTAAATTGCTTGCCATAAGCTGTAAAAAATCAGGAAATGCATTTTCCATTTTTTTTATTCTAGAATAATAATCCAGCTTAATTTTAGTGGCGTGATATATTGATAGTCCTGCCAGTATTCCTATGAACCAAGATATCGAAAGCATAACGCTTTTCTTTAGTGTGCCTATTATTGCTCCTAATATTAGGGCAACTACTGCATGAGTCAATAATGTATTTCTTCTTTTTATTTTTTCAGGTTTTATGTATCTTTTCATGTGAGCAGTGTCGGACGGGCGGAGCGAATTGCGCCAAGAAACATGATTTGAATGAATATTGCGGTCGCAAATAATCCAATATATACGACGATAGTGAGATTCTTACTCAATCCTATCATTGAAGAGATTATTGTAAGAAATGTTATTGCTAGAGCTGGCAGGATAATAGTCATCAGCATGTAAAACATGACTAAAGGGTTTAATTTATTTCCATAATTTTGTATTTGAATTATTTGTTCTTCGCTTAAAAGCTTTAAGCTTCCCTTTATGACTTCAGAAATATCGCTTCCAGATTTCATTCCATTGCTTATCTGCCATAATGTTCTTCTGAAATAAATTGATGAATTTTTTTCTCCGAGTTCTTCAAGCACTTCTATTTGGGGCATTCCTGCGTTTATTTTTTTTACTGCTCTTTTAAACTCGTTGCTTATTTCACCATAATCTGACAAAGATATATTTACTAAGATATCAAATAATGGAACTCCCGAATTTAACTGCACAAGCATATCTTCTAATGCGGGCATTAAATTTATTTCCAGTTCTTTTTGTTTTCTGTTAAAATATACTCGTGGATATGTAAGTTGCGCGAATGTGATAAATCCTGAAGATAATATAACAATTACAATTGATAAAAGGAAAGCAGATGGAGCTTTAAATAAAATCAAGGATGTTGTTATTATTATAAACAGTATTGCAAAACTTTTGATAAAGCTGTTTGCGCATATGTTAAGATATTGTTCTCTAGTAACATTAATGTCTGAATTTTCAAGATAATAACTTAGTTTCGAGTCTTTTTTATGTTCTTGCAGTCCTTTAAAGATTATTGGTCTTTTTTTTAGTTTTTCTATATTAGCTAATGTGAAGGGTATTTGAAATTTCATTTTCCATAGTTTAATACAAAGTTTATATCATTTTTTGCTATTTTTTTAAGTAAAAGCTCTTTGTTTTGATAATATAGATTTATTGCCATGCCCAAATCTTCCAGTTTTCTGACATTGTGTTTTATTAACCATAAAATTATTTTCTTTTTAATCTGAAGTTCTTTATTTATTTCGTTTTCAGACATGCTTGTGTGCCTGCTGATGTCTTCGAAGAATTTTGAGCTTTTGCTGTGTTTTACCAGACTGTCTGTTTCTGCAGACCATCTATAAAGAGTGTTTGCTTTTGCGCTGTCCCCTTCAACTTCAATTTCTGCAATTTGAAGCACTCTTCTTATCCCTCTTCTTCTGTCGCGGAACATTACTACATTGAGGTTTATTGTTCCCAATAGATTTGGAGGAATATCTAATGGGGGGTGTGTTAATCTTGAAATTGTTTCTGCAGCAGAGTCTGCGTGAAGGGTGGCGTAAACTGAATGACCTGTGTGCATTGCTTCGAATAAAACCATTGCTTCTTCACGTCTGCGCATTTCTCCCAGAATTATTCTATCAGGACGCATACGAAGAGAGTTAATTAGCAAGTCAATCATAGTTACTGCTCCTTTTCCTTCGGCGTTTGCGAGGCGAGTTACCAGAGGAGTCCAGTAAAGGAATTCAGGTAAAATTAATTCTTTTGTGTCTTCTATTGAGATTATTCTCTGGTTAGGAGGTATAAATGGCATGCACGCATTCAGAAGAACCGTTTTTCCAGAGGCGGTGCCTCCAGAAATGATTATATTCATTTCATATTCTACTGCAAGCCATAACAGCGCAGCAGATTCTAAGTCGCATGTTTTGTTATTTATTAAGTCTATTATCGTGTAAGGGTCTCTTGCAAATTTTCTTATTACAATGGTATTTCCTTTAGTATTGATAGGATATAAAACTGCGTTGACTCTGTCTCCGGTGACTAGATGCGCGTCCAGTAAGGGATTGAGAGTTGTAATCTGTCTGCCTACACGTCTTGCAATAATGTTTGCATAGTTAATTGTTGTTTCTTCTTTTTCCAAGAGGATGTTTGTTATGAGCCATCCGTATTTTTTACTATAGACTCTTAATGGTTCTTTTGCAGAAACTATTACAATTTCTTCAAGATTTGGGTCGTTTATGAGATATTCTATTTTGCCTATTCCGAGCATTTCCTGTATTAGCGTTCCAACAAGAAGGGACGATGTTTCTTTTGAAATAGTAGGTATTTTTTTAGTTAAGAGTTTTATTGCCTCTTCTTTAAATTTGGCTTTTAAGGAGATGAATGCTTTTGGGTCAATTAGTTCCTGCATGCTTACAGAAGTTATTGCTATTAATTCTTCTCTTAAATCGTTAAGCAGCGCATTAGTTGCGATGCTTATTTTTGGAGTTGATAGTGTGTATGTTGTGCCTACTTCGCCCTTTATTATTTTTATGTCTGCAGATGCTCCATCTAATTTTATTGAATATTCTTCAAGAATGTCTCCTTTGACATTTTTCTGATAGGTTTTAATTCCAATTATTGACTCTCTTTGCTCTTCTTTGTGAGAGGGTTCTTCTTTTGCAATATCTTGATTATGTTTTTCTTTTACATTATTTGAAACATGGCCTGTCTGTTCAGACATTTCATCTTCATCATCGGGATTTTGTTCTTTTCCCTCATATTTTTCAATTTTTTTCTTTAATGATTCAATTTCTTCACTGAAGCGTTCTGGAAATGGATTGATTGTTTCAGAATTATCTGTTAAATTGTAATTTAGCGATTCATACATTTTTTTATCTGTGTCGTCTTTTATTTCTGAATTATCTGCTAAGTCTATTTTTGAAGTTAGATTTGGAATATTTGAGCTTTTTTTATCTGCTGTTTCATGATGTGTTGATGAATGAATTATTTTTTGATGTTCTTCATGTTTTGTTGGGCTGGCTGGATGATTTGTTTGTGGATGATGTTGGTTTTTTGAATGTATGTATTTTATTTCTTCAGCTTTTTTTTGATGGTGTTTCCATGATTTATCTTTATTTGGATTCATTAGTTACAACCTCTTCAGTGAGTACTAATATAGGATGGCTGAAATTTGGATAGTGAATTGTAAGCAGATTAGCTTCTTCCAGAATTCTTGCCCATGAGATAATTGTGCTTTCTTCCACTTTGAAATATATGGCTAATGCTTTTACAGGAATTTTCTTTTTCTCTTTAAGTAGACTGTATAGTGTGTCTAAATCTGTGTTTGTTATTCCCCTTTTTATTTTTTCATGAGTTATTGTTACTTCGTATTCTTTAAGTTCTGCTTTGCTTTGAATTAACAATTTTAGAAGAATCATTATTACTATAATCCATTCTGCACCTAATATTATTTTTTCTTTTAAATTAATCTCTATTTTTATTTCATCTATATTATCCATTATTGCCTTGCCTGATATTCCGTTAGAAAATAATTTTAGGTCAAATATCGGCTTATCAAACAAGTAATATAGGTGAGTTGAAATAAGAATTATTATTAAAATTATTAATATTGCCCTGCCTGCATGACTCCTCTTTTTTCCCATAAATATCTCTTAATATGATTGAATGGCGTCTATTTTATAAACCTTTACAGACTAATATTTTTTATGATTGAGAGGGGACAAATTAGTTTAGAATATCTTATAGTTGTTGGTTTTGTTATGTTTGCAGTGATTGTTCTTTTGGGAGTTTCTCTTTTTTATACTCATAGTGTGCAGGATCAAATTAAAGTCAGTCAGCTTTCAACTTTTGCGAATAAAATTGTTAGTTCTGCTGAATCTGTGTATTATGCTGGGGAACCGTCAAAAATTACGATTACTGCTTTTTTACCGCAAGGAGTACAATCCTTTCAGGTTGTTTCAAATAGCCTTGTTTTTACATTTGTCACATCCAGCGGGACTTCAACTATTGCTTTTGAGAGCAAGGTTCCATTAGATGGAAGTTTTACTTTGTCTTCTTTAAATTAAGGTGTAAGGAGATTAACTATTACTGCTGGCAGTGATAGAGTTTATATTGCCAATGGATAAGTTTTTTTTGAAAGGACAGTCAGGCATTGAATTAATAATTGTGGTTGGATTTTTTGCATTTTCTTTTTTGATTTTTTTATTGGTTCTTCATCAAAATACTGCTTCTGAGAGATTTGAAAACAGAAACACTCTTGTGCAGGAAGTTGCATTGCAAGTTCAGCAGGAAATTAATCTTGCAGTGAGCTCTGCTGACGGATATTCCAGACAGTTTGTTTTGTCCGCAACGATATCTGGAGTTTCTTATACAATTGATATTATTGATGGGGATACTGTATATATTAGAACTGATGATGAGAAGCATGCTCTTTCTCTTCCTGTGGAAGAGGTTATGGGGGACGTTATTATAGGAGCGAATTATATTTCGAAAGTGAATGGTGTTGTGATATTGAATCCTTGAGATTAAGAATATATATAGCAGACGCACTAAATAAAGTTGTGAATAAATCACAATACCACGAAAATGGT
>ERZ1292640.3076-Hain-H43-02um-R1-3076-length-13119-cov-9_pt1 | contig 13119 bp, 11 predicted proteins | sample MGYA00564404_ERZ1292640 | MGnify/ENA primary metagenome ERZ1292640 (study PRJEB36523, sample SAMEA6512636) | groundwater metagenome | collected 2019-01-08 | study: AquaDiva: Metagenomics assemblies of 32 groundwater samples
GCACGCCGTAGGTTTCCTTCATCTTGCCGCCGTACTGGTTGATGATGGCCAGCAGTTCCTGCGGCACGGAGGAGGAGCCGTGCATCACCAGGTGGGTGTTGGGGATGCGGGCGTGGATTTCCTTCACGCGGCTGATGGCCAGAATGTCGCCGGTGGGCGGACGGCTGAACTTGTAGGCGCCGTGGCTGGTACCGATGGCAATCGCCAAGGCGTCGAGCTGAGTGGCCTTCACGAACTGGGCGGCCTCTTCCGGGTCGGTCAGCATCTGGCTGTGGTCCAGCTTGCCCTCGGCACCGATACCGTCTTCCTCGCCGGCCTCGCCGGTCTCCAGGTTGCCCAGGCAGCCCAGTTCACCCTCGACCGTAACGCCGACCTTGTGCGCCATCTCGACCACCTTGCGCGTCACGTCGACGTTGTAGTCGAAGGAGGCCGGGGTCTTGCCGTCTTCCATCAGCGAGCCGTCCATCATCACCGAGCCGAAGTTCAGCTCGATGGCACCCTGGCAGACCTTGGGGCTGGTGCCGTGGTCCTGGTGCATCACCAGCGGAATGTGCGGGTAGGCTTCGCAAGCGGCCTGGATCAGGTGCTTGATGAAGGACTCACCGGCGTATTTGCGGGCGCCGGCGCTGGCCTGCAGGATGACCGGTGCGCCGACTTCGTCGGCGGCCGACATGACGGCCTGGACCTGCTCCAGATTGTTGACATTGAAAGCCGGAATGCCGTAGCCGTTGGCCGCCGCATGGTCCAGCAGCTCGCGCATCGAAACGAGTGCCATGGTGTTTTCCCCGGGGAAGTTGGTAACTACTTGGTAACTACCTGAGATTTTAGCCGTTGGGGATATGACCCCCACGCTCACGCACTGCGTGTCGTTCGCTGCCCCCCAAGTGGGCCGCCCGCTGGACTCAAGAGACGCGGCAGATCTTCAGCATGTTGGTGCCACCCGGCGAACCCATGGGCTCACCGCAGGTGATGACGTAGATGTCGCCCGGCTGCATGATGCCGCGCTGCTTGAGATGCTGCTCGGCATCGCGCAGGGCGGTATCGCGGTCGGCACTGGTGTCCATCAGCAGCGGCGTCACGTTGCGGTAGAGCGCCATCTTGCGCTGCGTCGCCACCTTCGGCGTCAGGGCATAGATCGGGATGTGGATGCGGTGCCGGCTCATCCACAGCGCGGTCGAACCGCTGTCGGTCAGCGCCACGATGGCCTTGGCACCCAGATGGTAGGCCGTGAACAGTGCGCCCATGGCGATGGACTGGTCGATGCGGCCGAAGGTCTTGCCGCTGAAGTCGGCATCCAGCGCCACATCCTCGGCGCCTTCGGCGGCCACGCAGATGCTGGCCATCTCGACCACCGTCTCGAGCGGGAACTTGCCGGCCGCGGTCTCGGCCGAGGTCATCACCGCGTCCGAGCCGTCGAGCACGGCATTGGCCACGTCGCTCACCTCGGCGCGCGTCGGCATCGGGTTGTTGATCATCGACTCCATCATGTGGGTGGCGGTGATCACCGTCTTGTCCATCTCGCGCGCCAGCCGGATCATGCGCTTTTGCAACGCCGGCACGGCAGCGTTGCCGACCTCGATGGCCAGGTCGCCGCGGGCCACCATGATGCCGTCGCTGGCACGCAAAATCTCCTCCAGCTTCGGAATCGCCTCGGCACGCTCGATCTTGGCAATCAGATAGGGCTTGTGCTGAAATTCGGCTGCCGCCACGTTGCAGAGCTGGCGCGCCATCTCCATGTCGGTGGCGTTCTGCGGGAAGCTCACCGCCACGTAGTCGGCCTGGAAGCTCATTGCCGTCTTGATGTCTTCCATGTCCTTGGCGGTCAGGGCCGGTGCCGTCAGGCCACCACCCTTCTTGTTGATGCCCTTGTTGTTGGAGAGCTCGCCGCCCATGGTCACCACCGCATGCACCGCCTCGCCCTTGACGGCTTCGACCTTCATGGTGATCAGGCCGTCGTTGAGCAGCAGCACGTCGCCGGCCTTCACATCGCGCGGCAGTTCCTTGTAGTCCAGGCCGACGGCACTGGCGTCACCCGGCTCGGTGCGTGTGGCATCGAGCACGAACTTCTGCCCGGTCTCCAGCATGACCTTGCCTTCGGCAAATTTGCCGACGCGGATTTTCGGACCCTGCAGGTCGGCCATGATGGCGACCTCACGGCCGGCACGCTGGGCCGCCTCGCGCACCAGTTGCGCACGGTCGATGTGATCCTGCGCCTTGCCGTGGCTGAAGTTGAGCCGCACCATGTTGACTCCGGCGCGAATCATCTGTTCGAGCAGGGCCGGGTCGCTGGAAGCGGGGCCGAGGGTGGCAACGATTTTGGTCGCACGACGCGTCATGAAGCTGTCTCCTTGTAACTTAGTTTCCATTCTGACATGAAATTAGTTACACAGGAACAACAAACGCAAACCCTCCTGCGGCCAGGTAAAAAAACCACCCGGCTGGCACAAAGCATGAAAAAGCGGGACACTGCCAGAGCCTGTTCCGCATGGCACACCCGCAAAGGAGCACCATGGAAAAGTCTCATCACCGCTTTTCGGAACTGTTCGCGCAACTCGGCCTGCCGTCCGAGCCGGCGGGAATTCAAGCGTTTCTCAGAACGCATGCCCCCCTGGCTGGCGGCATCGCGCTGGCCGATGCGCCGTTCTGGACGGCCGCACAAGCGGCCATGCTGCGGGAGGAACTGCTTGAGGATGCGGACTGGGCGGAAGTCGTGGACCAGCTCAGCAACGCCTTGCGCGCGCCTTCCACCGGCCGCGCCGCCTGACGCAGGAACCGGTCAACCGTTCGCCCGCTTCTGCAGGATCTCGAAAGCCGGCAGCGTCTTGCCTTCCAGCACTTCCAGGAAGGCGCCGCCGCCGGTGGAGATATAGCCCACGTCCTTCTCGATGCCGTACTTGGCAATCGCTGCCAGGGTGTCGCCACCGCCGGCGATGGAGAAGGCACTGCTCTGGGCAATCGCCTGGGCAATGACCTTGGTGCCGTTCTCGAAGGCGGCAAACTCGAACACACCGACCGGCCCGTTCCAGACGATGGTGCCGGCAGCTTTGAGCTGCTGGGCCAGCTTCTTGGCGGTCTCGGGGCCAATGTCCAGAATCAGGTCGTCGTCGGCCACTTGGTTGGCCGCCTTGATTTCGGCTTTGGCATCGGCCTTGAACTCCTTGGCCGTCACCACATCCACCGGAATCGGCACTTCGGCGCCGCGTTGTTTCATGGCGTCGATCACGGCCTTGGCTTCCGCCAGCAGGTCCGGCTCGGCCAGACTCTTGCCGATCTTCAGGCCAGCGGCCAGCATGAAGGTGTTGGCAATGCCGCCACCGACGATCAGCTGGTCGACGTTGTGGGCCAGGCTCTTGAGGATGGTGAGCTTGGTGGAGACCTTGGAGCCGGCCACGATGGCCACCAACGGACGCTTCGGTGCCGTCAGGGCCTGGCTGATGGCATCCATTTCCGCCGCCAGCAGCGGGCCGGCGCTGGCGATGGGGGCGTACTGGGCGATGCCGTAGGTGCTGGCTTCGGCGCGGTGGGCGGTGCCGAAGGCGTCGTGCACGAAGATGTCGCACAGCGCAGCCATTTTTTTGGCGAGTTCTTCGTTGTTCTTCTTCTCGCCTTTGTTGAGACGGCAGTTCTCCAGCATGACGAGCTGGCCGGGAGCCACCGTCACGCCGTCGGTCCAGTTGGCGACCAGCGGAACTTCGCGGCCCAGCAACTCGGCCATGCGCTGGGCCACCGGGGCCAGCGAATCTTCCGGCTTGAATTCGCCCTCGGTGGGGCGGCCCAGATGCGAGGTGACCATGACGGCGGCACCGGCGTCCAACGCCATCTGGATGCAGGGGATGGAGGCGCGGATGCGGGTGTCTTCCGTGATGGCGCCGTTGTCGTCCTGCGGCACGTTGAGGTCGGCTCGGATGAAGACGCGCTTGTTCTTGGCCTGGCCTTGCTGGCAGAGATCCTGGAAACGGATGAAGTTCATGATGCTTGGTGCGAAGAGTTGGAAAACCGGAAGCGCGCTGCCAGCCCGGCGGCTGGCACGCGAAACCCGTAATTTTAGGCCGCGCCCTGTCGCGCGGCTTACCAGCCCAGACCGAGGTGCAGCGGCAGATAGACCGCCATGCCGACCACGATGGTGCCCAGCACTGCCTGACCGCTGCCGCGGCGCCAGAAGAACCAGGCCGCGCCGGCCGCCACGGCAAACAGGCGCGCGTCCTGCCAGGTGCTCACCAGTTGCCCCTGGGTCATGACCATCTCGGGCACGATGACGGCCGACAGCGCGGCGATCGGCGCGTACTGCAGGCCACGTTGCGCCCAGTGCGGCAGGCTCCAGGATTTGCTGGACATGAAGAAGAAGGAACGCGTGATGACGGTCACGGCGGCCAGGCCGGCGATCACGCCCAGGGTCCAGACATCGGTGCCGTTCATGTGCGCTCCTTGTGTGCCAGCGGCGTCTTTTCCAGCAGCAGGGCCAGCGCCACCGCGGCCGCGATCGCCACCACGATGTTGAGCTTGAAGGGCAGGGCAAAAGCCGCCACCGCCGCCGCGCCGGCCACGCCGACCGACACCACGCGCAGCCGGCTGGAAGCCAGCGAGCAGGCCACGCCCAGGAGGGCCAGAATGCCGGCAAAACTCAGGCCCCAGTGCATCGGCACCGAATGCGCCAGCACGATGCCCAGCAGGCTGGCGCCCTGCCAGCTGATCCAGTTGGTGGTGGCGCTGCCCAGCAGGTAGGCCAATTGCGCCTGCTGCTCAGACTGGTTCTGCGGCGGCTGGTGGTAGCGCCGCACAAACATCACATAGCTGAGGTCGGCCGTCAGGTAACCGACGAACAGCCGCCAGCGGCGCGGCAGATGCATCAGGTAGGCCCGCATGTGGGCGCTGAACACCACGAAGCGCAGATTGACGCAGAACGAGGTGGCCAGGATCACCAGCATCGGGGCGCCGGCGGCAATCAGCGGAATGGCCGCCAGCTGCGAGCTGCCGGCATAGACCAGCAGCGTCATGGCCAGCGCCTCGATCAGGCTCATGCCGGACTTGACCATGGCCACGCCGGTCATCAGGCCCCAGGCCGCGAGACCCGGCGCCACCGACATCGCATCGCGCAGGCCGTAACGGTATTCGGGATGACGCAGCAACTGCCGCACTGCAGACATGGCCGGCAATCCCTTCAGGCCGCGCCGAGCACGGCGCCGGCCGACAAGGCAAATCCACGCAGGAACTCGGTCGCCGCCAAGCGCTTGCCGCCCGCACGCTGCAGCTCGGTCAGCCGCAGCACGCCCCGGCTGCACTGCACGGTCACACCCGCTTCGTTTGCAGACAAAATCGTGCCCGGACCCTTGCCGGATGGCGCAGATTCGCTATCAATTTCGCAGCACCAGAGCTTGATCGCCTCGCCCTGACACACCGTCGCTGCACCGGGAAACGGATTGAAGGCGCGGATGCGCCGCGCAATCACCTCGGCCGGCTGCGCCCAGTCGATGGCGGCCTCGTGCTTCTCGATCTTGTGCGCGTAGGTCACGCCGTCGGCCGGCTGCGGCACCGCGTGCAGGCCGCCACAGGCTGCCAGCTCCAGCACCTCGACGATCATGTGCCCGCCGAGCACAGCCAGCTTGTCGTGCAGGCTGCCGGTGCTGTCCTCCGGTTCGATGGGCAGTTTCTCGACCAGCAGCATGGCACCGGTGTCCAGCCCGGCATCCATCTGCATGATGGTGACGCCGGTCTCGGCATCGCCGGCCTCGATGGCTCGGTGGATTGGCGCCGCGCCGCGCCAGCGCGGCAACAAGGACGCGTGGATATTCAAACAACCCAAGCGCGGTGTATCCAGCACCCACTGCGGCAGGATCAGGCCATAGGCGGCCACCACCATCACGTCGGCCTGGGCCGCTTCGATGGCGGCGCGCGCCGCCGCCGCCTCGTCCGGGTATTTGCCGTCCAGGCGCAGGCTGTGCGGCTGCGCCACGGCGATGCCGTGGTCGAGCGCGAACTGCTTGACCGGCGAGGCCTGCAGCTTCATGCCACGGCCGGCCGGCCGGTCGGGTTGCGTCAATACCAGCGAAATCTCGAAGCCGGCGGCGTGCAGCCGCTCCAGCGCGACCCGGGCAAACTCGGGTGTGCCGGCAAAGACGACCCTCAACGCCGCTCCTCGCGCTGCGCCTTGAGCATCTTGGTCTTGATGCGGTTGCGCTTGAGTGGCGACAGGTACTCGACGAACACCTTGCCCAGCAGGTGGTCCATCTCGTGCTGGACGCACACGGCCAGCAGACCGTCGGCCTCGATCACGCGCGACAGGCCCTCGCCGTCGAGCGCGCGCACATGCACTGCCTCGTGGCGCTCGACGCCGTCGTAGATGCCGGGCACCGACAGGCAGCCTTCGTCGTTGATTTTTTTCTCGGCACTGGCCCAGATGATCTCGGGGTTGATCAGCACCAGCGGCTGGTCGCGCTCCTCGGAGACGTCGATCACGACCAGACGTTCATGCACGTCGATCTGCGTCGCTGCCAGGCCGATGCCATGGGCGTGGTACATGGTTTCGAACATGTCGGCAATCAGTGCCTTGATGCGCACGTCCACCGCCTGCACCGGCTTGGCTACCGTGTGCAGTCGCGGATCGGGAAAACAGAGAATGGGAAGCAGGGCCATAGATTCGGATCAAAGATGTCGTTATTTTCGCTACTTTTCGTAACCGTAGCAGTAACAGAGGGCAAAAAACATTGCCCGATCAAGGGCTTGGACGGACAATCGCGCGTGCTTTATCAAGACCAGTCCGGGCTGACCCAGCGATCTCAGGCGCCCGAGTGCCGCCCGGGGAGGGCCTAGTGAAACAACGCAACATGACACGACATCTGATGGCGAAATCCGGTATCGCAATGACCACCCTGGCCACCTTGAGCGTCTGCCTGCTGAGTGGCGCCGCCTGGGGCCAGAAATACCCCGTCACCCCGGCCCAGAGCGCCACCGCCCGCCAGGTGGCCCAAGCGGGTGTTCCGTTGAGCGAACTGGCGCCCGACGCCCCCGACAGCTACACCATCAAGAGCGGCGACACCCTGTGGGCCATCTCCTCCCTGTTTCTGCGCAGCCCCTGGCGCTGGCCCGAACTCTGGGGCATGAATCTGGACGACATCCGCAACCCGCACCTGATCTACCCCGGCCAGCGGCTGGTGCTGGACAAGCGCAACGGCCGCGCCACCCTGCGCCTGGCGGACGGCGCCCATGGCGAACCGGCTGACCTGGAAACGGTCCGCCTGTCACCGCGTGTGCGCAGCGAAAAACTGAGCGATGCCCTGACGACACTGCAGACCCGTGCGATCGAGCCTTTCCTGGCCGAGCCGGTGATCGTGGAGGAAGACGAGCTGGCCCGCGCACCACGCATCGTCGCCACACAGGAAAACCGCGTCATGCTCAGCCGCGGCGACCGCGCCTATGCGCGCGGCCCCAGCGGCGTGCCGCTGCTGGATGACAAAGGCAAGACCCAGCGCCTGCGTGTCTTCCGCAATGCCAACCCGCTGAAAGACCCGACCACCGGCGAAGTGCTCGGCCACGAGGCCCAGTTCCTCGGCAAGGCCGTGCTGGTACGTGGCGAATCAACGCAGGAAACCGAGGGCCGCGACGGCCAGCTGAACAGCGTCATCGTGCCGGCGACCATCGACATCGTCAGCACCAAGGAAGAAATGCGCGTCGGCGACCGCATGCTGCCCGAGCCGGAACGCGAGTTTCCGAGCTACATGCCGCGGGCACCCGGCGGCCAGGTCAGCGGCCGCATCGTTTCGGTCTACGGCAGCGCCGTGGTCAACGCGGCACAGAACCAGGTGGTGGTCATCAACCGCGGCCGACGGGACGGCGTTGAAACCGGCCATGTCATGGCCATCCTCAAGGATGGTCAGCAACTGGTCGACAAGACCGACCCCGCACAGCCGCAGATCAAGCTGCCGGATGAGCGCAACGGCCTGCTCATGGTCTTCAAGACCTTCGAGAAACTCTCCTATGCGCTGATCCTGGACATCACCGATGGCGTGCGGGTCGGCGACCGCCTCACCGCCCCGCGCTGATCGCATCAGCCTGATCAGCCTGGCTCACACCCGATGGAGCGCGACGAACTCGCCAGCTGGCTGCGCCTGACGCTGACGCCCGGCATCGGCAACCAGACGGCGCGCAAGCTGCTGGCGGCCTTCGGCCTGCCTGACGCCATCTTCAGCCAATCGCCCAGCGCCCTGCTGCAGGTGGTCGCACCGGTGCAGGCTGACGCGCTGCGCGAGGAACCGCCCGAGCTGCCTGCCCAGCTGGAGCTCACCTGGCACTGGCTGCAGAACCAGGAAGGCGGCGCTCCGCGCCGGATTCTGGCGCTTGGTGACACCGGCTACCCGCCCGGCTTGCTGCACATCGAAGACCCACCGCTGCTGCTGTACCTGATGGGGCAGCTTGAGCTACCGCTCGACCCGGCGCGCAGCCTCGCCATCGTCGGCAGCCGCAACCCGACACCCCAGGGCGCGCTCAATGCCCGCCAGTTCGCCCAGAGTCTGAGCCAGGCCGGCCTGACCATCGTCTCGGGCCTGGCCCTGGGTGTGGACGGCGCCGCCCATGAAGGCGCACTGGCCGGGGCGGCGGCCTCCTGCCTGGCCACCATCGCGGTGGTCGGCACCGGCCTGGACCGCGTCTACCCGAAGCGCCACCACCGATTGGCCCATGACATCGCGCAGCGCGGGCTGATCGTCAGCGAGTACCCCTTGGGCACACCGCCGCTGGCGGCCAACTTTCCGCGCCGCAACCGCCTGATCGCCGGCCTGTCATGTGCCACCTTGGTGGTGGAGGCAGCGCTGCAATCGGGCTCGCTCATCACGGCCCGGCTGGCCGCCGAACAGGGCAAGGAAGTGTTTGCCATTCCGGGCTCCATCCATGCCACGCAGTCGCACGGCTGCCATGCCCTGATCCGTCAGGGTGCCAAGCTGGTCGAGTCGGCGCAGGATGTGCTGGAAGACCTGCCGGGCGCACCCATGATGGCCGCTGTGCCGATGCCCGAACCGCCCAGCCCGGAGGACGAAGACAGCCTGCTGCAGGCGCTGGGCTTCGATCCGGTGAGTCTGGATGCGTTGCAGGCGCGCACCGGCCTGGCAACACCGCAATTGCAGGCCCGCCTGATGACCCTGGAACTCGACGGCCAGGTGGCGCGTTTGCCCGGTGGGTTGTATCAGCGCATCACCACCACTTGAATTTGAATTGACCCGATAAGCACCGCAAAATGTTCGGATTAGCGGAATGGGGATGCGATATATTGAGCACATGTTTGAAGTGCTCGTGTTCGTTTACGAAAACTACTGGCGCGGCGATGCCTGTCCCGAACCAGACCAATTACAACGCAAACTCAATGCCGTTGGCTTCGAGGCCGATGAAATCCGCGAGGCCCTCGACTGGCTCACCGGATTGAATCAGGCAACCCGTTGCACGCACTGGTTGCCCGGCCTCACCGCCGCCGCGCACAACGACACCCCGACCCGACTGCAATCACCGCAGAGCATGCGCGTCTACTCGGTCGCCGAGCAGGACCACCTGGGTGCCGACTGCCTCGGTTTCATCATCTTTCTTGAATCCTCGGGCGTGCTGCCCTCGCCGATGCGCGAGATCGTCATCGACCGCGCCATGGCCGTGCCGGCCGAGGAGCTCTCGCTCGACGACCTCAAGATCATCATTCTGATGGTCTACTGGAGTTTCGGCGAAGAACCCGATTCGCTCATCCTCGACGAGTTGTGCGACGACACACTCGAGCGCGTCGCGCACTGAGCCTGTCCAGGCCGGCCCCAACCTTGACCGCCTGCTTCAGCCGAGCAGGCGCTCGGGATTGGCCTCGAGCTTGTTCAACGCGTCACGTGTCGCACGCACGGTGAGCGATTCTTCCTCCTGCGGCAGCAGCAGTCCCGCCTGCAGATAGGCCGCCAGACGACCGGCCTGGATCAGGTAGCTGCGCCCATCCGTCGAGGCAAACAGGTTGAGTTGTTTGCGATCGCTACGCCAGACGAACTGGACACGGGCAATTTGACCATTGTGGTCCAGCGTGAACCAGTCGCCCGGTTGCAACTCCTGGGCCCAGGCCAGCATGGCGGGTGTCGGTTTGGAACCGCCATTGGCCACCACTTCGAGCGCCGAGGCCTCGATCCCCAGCAGCAGTTCGATGCTCTCGGCATCCAGCGGCAGATCCCCCATGCCATCATCCGTCACGACGCACTCCAGTTCAGCCAGGCGTTGGGCCAGGGCCTCGATCTGCGCGAGCGGAATCGGCTGGGTTTTGGCCAGGAAAGCATCGGCCAGCGTATCGCTCACGGTCTTGATATGGACCTCCTGATCGACCGCTGACAGCCCCAGCAACGTCATGCCGGTGCGCAAGCGCTGCAGCAGCTGCGGCAGATCCTGAATGACACGGGTCCGTTCGCTGCGATGGGGCTTGGCGCTTGCGGCCCAGACCAGGTCGGCGGCCGTTTTCCGCAGCGTGACGGTGTCCGCATGCTGCAGCCCCTGGCGCACCGCGGCCACCGCCAGCACTTCAGCCCAGACCTTGAACAGGAAGTTGCGAATCTCTTCACGCACCGGCATATCCTTGAGCAGCTTGCGCATCTCGATGGTGTACTGGATGGTCAGCGTTTCCTTCTGCTCGACCTGCTGCGCGACGCTCACGACCTTCTGCGTCGCGTCCTTGCCGGTCAGGAAACGGGTCAGGAACTGCTGGAACTCGCCGTACACCACCTCGAACACCTGCCGGCCGGTCTCGGGGTATTGCTCGATCACCTGCACGATGCGCTTGATCTCCGCCTCCAGCGCGTCGCCGCCAACGTCACCTGCATCGAAGCCCATGACGCAGGATCCCATGCGGTCGATCAACTGGCGCGCGGGGTGGTTGAGCGAACCAAAGAACGCCGGTTCGGCCAGCGCCACACGCAGTACCGGCATTTGCAGCCGTGCAAACCAGACGCGAATGGCGGGCGGAATGCGCTCCTCGGTCAGGATGGCCTGGAACATCAGCGCCACGATCTCGATGGTGGCTTTCTCGCTGCGCGTCGCGGCCTTTTTCTTGAGCTCGCTGCTCTGTTCGCGCAAGGCACCCGCCACCCGGGCCACCCCGGCGGGGCTGTAGTCCTCCTGCTGGTGCAGATCGAGGCTGACACCGGCACGCGCAACACCCGGTGCGATGGCCGCGGCCAGGGCCGGCGATGGCCCCTGTGCTGCCGTCGCTTCGAAACCCGAACCGCCGCCCGGGCCCACCAGAAAACGTCGCAACTGCCCCATCACCCCCTGCGCGCGGCTGCGTGTCCGTGCCAACGGCGTATCCTGCGTCATCAGACGGGTTTCATCCTGCGGCCCGCCATACGGCGCAGCCCTTTCGGCCGATGGGCCCGTCGACGATGCGCTGATGCCGTCGCCCCAGCCCAGTCGCCCACCAAACAAGCCGCCACCACGTCTGGGCACGGGCAGCCCGGCAGGCATGCCCGGGCCGACGCTGCGACCGCCACCGGCCGAACCTGTCGCGACCGTCGAACCTGTCGCAGGCACGGCATTCGCCGGTTTGACCGGATAGGGCAGCGCAGGCCCCGCCTTGGGTGCTGGCGCTGTCGTCGCCACGGATGGCCGTCGGACCCTATCCTTGAGTTCGATCGTCGGCATCACGCCCTGGGCGATCAGGAACTGGTTGCAACGGACATAGGCGGCCGGCAGACGCTCGGCCCAAAGCCGTTGCACGTCTTCGCTGATGCGGGACCAGACATCGCGCGGCATGCCACTGTCGCCCCACTGTGCCAGCAGGGGGAGGGTCAGCACCTCCGGACGCAGGATGTCTTGTGCCGCCAGTTCGTCGCGGCCCTCAAGAAACTGGATGCGCAGGCGCAAGTCATCCAGCTGAGCTTCGGCCTTCTCCAGCACGGCCAGTGCCAGCCGGGAAGCCAGAATCTTGTTTTCCACTTCATCGGTGCCGACCAGCTCGAAGCTGGCACTGGCACTGGCACTGGCACCGGCCTCGCCCGAGCGCACGCCCGGGGACTTGCCGGCAGCGGGCTGAAGCGCGATCTGCCATGCGCGCCGGGTGCCATCAAGCCAGGCCGACCCGGCCTGCTGGTAAAGCTGCCAGGTGTCACGCCGGCTTTGCATCTCACGTGCGGTCGCGGTTTCGTTCATCAGCGCCGTCAGGCGCTCCTCCACCACGGCCCCCAGCTCTGCCAGGACACGGCCTGCTTCCGCCACGAACAGCCCACGTGCCTTTTCCGCCAGCTCGATGCGCTGCGAAAACGACGGGGGAGCTGCCATGGCTGAGAACCCTGTTGAAACCCGTCAGGCCTTAGACCACCGCCCCTGCGTTGGGATCGTTGGGGTCGTCTTCCTTGCGCGCGCCGCTACCGGCCTTCACCAGGTCTTCGCGCCGGATGCCCAGCCACATGGCAATGGCGGCCGCCACGAACACCGAGGAGTAGATGCCGAACAGGATGCCGATGGTCAGCGCCAGCGCGAAGTAGTGCAGCGTGGCGCCGCCGAACAGCAGCATGGACAGCACCATCAGCTGGGTGCAGCCGTGGGTGATGATGGTGCGGCTGATGGTGGAGGTGATGGCGTTGTCGATGATGGCCACCGTGCCCATCTTGCGGTAGCGCCGGAAGTTCTCGCGAATCCGGTCGAAGATCACCACCGACTCGTTGACCGAGTAGCCCAGCACCGCCAGCACCGCCGCCAGCACCGGCAGCGAGAACTCCCACTGGAAGAAGGCGAAGAAGCCGAGGATGATGATGACGTCGTGCAGGTTGGCGATGATGGCCGCCACCGCGAACTTCCACTCGAAGCGCAACGCCAGGTAGATCATGATGCCGACCACCACGAAGGCCAGCGCCTTCAGGCCGTCGGCCGCCAGTTCGTCACCCACCTGCGGGCCGACGAACTCGGTGCGGCGCAGGCTGGCCGTGGCATCGGTTTCCTTCAGCGTGGCCATCACCTTGTCGCTTTGCTGCGCCGAGCTCACGCCTTTGACGGCCGGCATGCGGATCAGCACGTCGCGCGCGGTACCGAAGTTCTGCACCTGCACGTCCTGGTAGCCGAGTTTGGCGATGGCACCGCGCACCGCGCCGAGGTCGGCCGGCTGCGAGTAGCTGACTTCCATCAGCGTGC
>ERZ1292640.3077-Hain-H43-02um-R1-3077-length-13118-cov-4_pt1 | contig 13118 bp, 12 predicted proteins | sample MGYA00564404_ERZ1292640 | MGnify/ENA primary metagenome ERZ1292640 (study PRJEB36523, sample SAMEA6512636) | groundwater metagenome | collected 2019-01-08 | study: AquaDiva: Metagenomics assemblies of 32 groundwater samples
CGCGGATCCTTCGCGGCGAGATACAGCGCGATCGCCTCCCGCCGGAGGGCCGCCCCCCGCTCGCGAATTCGCCGGACGATGCTCATGGAGGGCGCTTGCCGCGCCGGCCGCCAGCGTAGCGCGGACGGGCGTCGAGTAGAATCGGGGGCCGGAAGCAACGCATGCCGAATCGAATCGCCCGGATCGGTCTCGCCGCGCTCGCCGCGTTTCTTCTCGCCGCCGCGCCGGACGGGCCCGCTCCGATCCCGGGGAAGGGCGCGGACGCGACGGAGCCGGCGGCGGGCGGCGAGCCCGCCTGGTCGCTCGCCGCGCGCGATCCTGTCGAGCTCGAGCGCCGGATCCGCGCGCTTGCGAAGGAATCCGGCCTCGACGGTGAGCGCGCGTGGGCGTGGGCGGCCGCGGCGGCGGCCATCCGCGACCGCGGCGCGGGCGGCCGGTGCGAGGCGGGAGAGGACATCGCGATTTCCATCCGCCCGGCGGCGTGGCTGAAGGCCCATCGCGAGGACCTCCGGGCCGGCCACTTGCCCGCCCCGCTGGGGACGCTCTTACCGGCGGAAAGCGAGGCTTCCGTCGCCGGCGCCCTGCTCGGAATCCCGAAGTCCGCCGCGAAAGCCGCGCAGGAGATCCGCGTCTCGGCGGCCTTCGAACCCTCGGGGCTCCTGATCCGGCTGGCGGCAAGGCCCTCGGGCTCGATCTCGCTTCCGTTCGGGACCCCCACCGGCGAGCCGAGCGCCGCGCGCGCCCTCCCGCCCGACGCGGACCTCTACGCCTCCGCGCGGCTGCCCGAAGAGGCCCTCGCTCTCGCGGCCATCGCGTCGAGCTTTCTCGCGCGCCCGGCCGAATCGGCCGATCCGCTCCAGCGGATGCTCGCCGCATCCTCGGGCGAGGCCGCCTTCGCGTTTTCGATCGGGAAGGGCGGCCTCTCGGGCACGCTCGCCGCCGGGGCGCGCGACGAGGCCGGGATGCGAAAACTGCTGAACGATCTCGCCGAGGCGCCGGCCGGCGCGCTGCAGGAGGCCCTCGCCGCGGGTGGGCTCGGGGCGCGAATCGAGACGGAGAAGTCGGTCCGGAAGATTGGCGGCGTGGACGTCGGTTGCCGGACGCACAGGCTTCGGGTTTTCGGGACCGGGGCGCCTCCCGATCTCGAGATCCCGGGCCTCGGGGGGCTGGCCTCGCCTTCGTTCCTCCAGGCGGCGGCCTACCTTCTGTCCGACCACCTCGTCGGGCCGGCGCTTAAGACGGAGCGCGCCTACGCGGGGGGCTGCGCCGTCGCGACGATGGGCGCGGACGCGACCGATCGGATGAACGCGGCCCTGGACCGGCTGGCAAAGACCGCCGGCCCGCCCGACCCCCTCGCCGCCGCCGGGACGCGCCACGGCGCGGACGCGAATCTCCTCGTCGCGATCCCGCTCGAACGCGCCTTCCGGGATCTCTCGGGGCTCGCGCTTCGGGTCGCAGGCCCCCTGCCCCTCGCGGGCGGCGCGGCGGAGGAGATGCTTCCACGCGAGGGCGAGTTCGAAGGCGAAGGCGAGCCCCTCACCGCCGCCGCCCGGATCGGCTTGGCCGGCCTGCGCCTCGAAATCTTCGTCCCGGCGAAGCCCGTCGCCCGAATCGCGAACTTCCTCGCGGAGCGGCGCAAGCGCCTGCTCGAGAAAATAGAGAAGAGCGGATTGCCGGAGGGGAAGGGGCCTGGAGCGGAGAAGCCCTAAGTCAACGGATACGGATTTCACTTAACTATTGCGTCGGGGATATAAACCGGGCACGGGTTCGGGGCGGGGACTCGGCTCTTGCTCCCGGTCTCCGCACGGTCCACGGCAGGTAGACGAATTCATGGCGTTGGACCGTACTCCGACAGGTCGCCACGATCCGAGCCCCCACCCCTCGCCCTCCTTATTCTTCGCTTCAAGGAATACAAAAGCCAGCGCCACACCGTCAGAGGCGCTCGCCCTTCGCGGGCTGGCCGAACAGCAGGAAGGTTTTCGGGTATTGCCCCTCCCCGCAGATCTTGAACGAACCGAAATCCTTGACCCAGGGCCCCGCCGGCACGTCCGGTTCGGACTCTCGCCACAATTTCAGGCGCCAGAGATCCGCCGCCATGATCCGTCTTTCACGGAGGCGATCGAACAGGTGCTCCCGAAGGGCCGGCGGGAGATCCGTCCACTGGATCTTCGGCATCAGTCCCCGAAGGTCAAGCGGGCCAGATCGGCCTTGAGGCGGCTCTGCTCGGCCGGTTCCTCGGATCGCGCCAGCCGATCGGCGAGTTCCAGGAACCGCTGCTTCTCCCGGGCGCGGGTTTCGAGCCCGTCCTCAATCAGCCGGACGAGCGTCCGGCTGGCGCTGCTGCGGCTCGCGCGGGCAAGCAAGCGGACGCGCCGGGCAACGGGCGCGGGGAGCGAGACGCTCTGCCGGACGATGGCGATTTTCATGGCGTGAATCATTTTGCACCATTGTACACCGAAAACAACCATTAACCCAAGGAGTGCGGAACCTGCCCTGTTACGGATTCCGGCAGAACCTGATCTTTTGCGTCGGGATTCCAAACCGGGCACGGGTTCGGGGCGGGGGCTCGGCTCTTGCTCCCGGTCTCCGCACGGTCCACGGCAGGTAGACGAATTCATGGCGTTGGACCGTGCTACGACAGGTCGGCGCGGTCCAAGCCCCCACCCCTCTCCCTTCTTGTTCTTCGTACCCAGGAATACAGGGAACGGCGCCGCCAGGCAGCGATTGAAACGCCGGACAAAAAAGTTCGGATTTCAGTAGAATCTCCAGGCATCGGGAACGAATCCATGACAAGAACCGGCCGGGGCAGGCGGCGCTGGATCATCGCGCTGGCCTGCCTCCTCGCCCTGTTCATCCTCTTCAATCTCGTCGTCCTGTATTTCCCCTCCTTCGAGACGCGCACGGAATACGGAAAGCCCCCGCGGGACGAATCCGTCGCGCTCGTCGACGACCGGCTGGAGGACAAGAATCCCGCCTTCGATCCGGCCCTGGCCGACCCGCGGCCTCTCGGCGAATGGTCGCTCAACGCGAGCGCCGCCGTCCTGAATCTCGACTGCCCCATCCTGAAGCCCGACATCGACGCCTGGATGCTTACGCTTTCCGGCAGCCACGCCGCCGCGATGAAGGCGATGCCCACGGGGGTCTCCTCCCGTCATGAAGGCTTCCTGCCCTCCGTGAACCTCCTCGACGCCTCCACGAAGCCCGCCGACGACGGCCTCTTTACCGCGATCGATCTGGCCGCCTATCAAGGAGAACTCGGCGTCTCCCGGGCGCTGCCGGACGTCGTCGCGGACGTCTTCGCGGGGCTGCCGCCCGACTCCCCCGCCCGGCCTTTTTTGGCCGTCGCCCTCGAAATCGCGGGCCGGCCCGCGGCACTTCGGACGGCGGAGGAGGAGACGAAGCGCCGCCTCCTCCGCGAGTTCGAATCCGACGTGGAGCTCTCCAAGCCCATCGCCTTCTACGACTGGACGCCCGAGCTGCGCCGCCTCTGGCGGTTCCACCGGTTCCTCCAGGAGGAATTCGACGCCAAGCGGCTCGCGATCCCCCGCGACCTCGCGAAGGTCCTGGAGAAGGACGCGAAACTGCGCAACGAATACCGGCAGATCCTCGCCTTCTTCTCGCGCTTCACGAATCCCGGGGTCTGCCTCTCGGTCGACGACCTGGCCGGCGCGGGGCCGAGCTTCCTCGCCATCAAGGAATCGAAGAAGGTTTCCCACCCGACGGTCGCCTTCCTGCCGCCGCTCACCAGCCGCGAGACGGAACTTTTCGAACGCCTGTTTCCGATGGGGCCGCCCCCGACGGCGAACCTGATGAACGAACTCATCCGCCGGATCCGAACCGGCGAGGTGGACCTCGACCCCGGGAAGGCCGGCGGCTGGTACCAGCACCAGGTTTTCGCCCTGGAGACTCTGCTCCTGCCGGAGAAGGGGCGCGAGAAGGACAAGCTCCTCCTCACCGCCGCCTACAAGCGCCGACTCCTGGAGGCCTTCAAGGCCCTCATGACGAAGAAGCGGGAACTCCACGCGAGGGGGCTGGCGCGGGGGAGGGCGCCGGCGGCGATGATCGCTCCGCCCCCCCCCGCCTCCGTCCGTCCCCGCCTCCGTCTCGAGCCCGCCGCAACGTTCTACCTGCGCACCGCGCGCGCCTACGCCTTCCTCGAGACCTTTCTCCGCGCCGCCGCCGGGGAGGAGCGCCTGAAGGCGCTCCACGGCCTCTCGGAATCGGGCGTCCGGAAGGCCGCCCTCGCCGCCGAAATCGCGGACCTGCGACTGCGGTTCTATGGCTTCCATCTCCTCTCCTGCGAGGACATCGGGATGCGGCCGGCCATCTCGGACGAGGAGGCCGTCGACGCCGACGCCGCCAAGCGCGCCGCCGAGGAATACCTGGCGCGCCTGAAGGACGACCCCGACCTGATCCGCGACGTCCGGTTCGCGATCCCCATCTACGTGGACGGGAACCGCAACGTCACCCGCCTCTGGGCGGTCCTCGGCGTCCGGATGGCGCACCTCGAGGCCTCCTACGCGAAGCCCCCGTCGATCCGCCCGCTGAAGTCCGAGGGCGACTGGACGCCGGCCGGGGCGCGCCTCCTCGGCGATTCCCTCTACTGGATCCCCGTCGAGGAATTCGCCGAATTCGAGCTGCCCGGAAAGGTCTCCCTCACCCGCGCCGAATTCCGCGCGATCTGCGAGCGTTGCAAGACCAAGGAAGAAATCCTGGCGGCGCTGAAGGCGAGGTAAGACGTATTCAACACCCTATCCTGCAAAGGGATTGAAAGACTTGCAGAATGCGATAGACTAAGTCCATGACTAAGTCACATGAGAATCAGTCCGTTCCTTCCTTCTTTCCAGCACGGGAGGAACCGCCTGAAAGCGTCAACATCCACCAGGCCAAGACGCACTTCTCCAAGCTTCTTCGGAAGGTCCAGCGGGGCCAGGAGATCGTGATCGCGAAGGCTGGAAAGCCGCTCGCGAGGCTGGTGCCGATGGAGGGAGCCGGGGGACCGAGGATTGAGGGGCAGGACCGGGGGAAGGTCTGGATCGCGGACGACTTCGACGCCCCCCTGCCGGACGACGAAGCCGCCCTCTTTGAAGAGCCATGAATCTCCTCCTCGATCTCCACGTCTTCATCTGGTGGGCCTGCGAGCCCGAGCGCCTGTCCGCCCGCGTCCGGGAAGCCATCCGGGATCCAAAGACCCGCGCCTTCCTCTCCGCCGCCAGCGCCTGGGAACTCGCCATCAAGTTCCGCCTCGGAAAGCTCCGCCTGCCGGAGCCGCCGGAACAATTCCTGCCCTCCCGTCTCGCGAGGAACCGAATCGAGGAACTGCCCGTGCGCCACGCGCACGCCCTCGGAACGCTCGCGCTACCCCCCATCCATCGCGACCCCTTCGACCGCCTCCTCGTCGCCCAGGCGAAGGCCGAGGGCCTATCCCTCGTCACCGTGGACGAGAACGTCCTGCGCTACGGCGGCGAGGTCATCGACGCGAGATAGCGTCTCGGCAGGCGGCACATCAGCGAGAAGGACGAGGCCCGCGGAGTCCAGGGGGCTACGGCTATCGGGATCCTGTCCGGAAGAACGGATCCGGATGCCGGATGGTTCGTTTCGACGCACCTCCTCCCGGATACCGAGGCCTCCGAGACGACCGGAATCGAGCGTCGAGCCAGGTTGGGACTCGCCCGCTACAAGTCGCCCCGATCGGCCAGTTCGTAGCGTAGATCGAGCCGATCCGCCGCATTCATGTTGAGGACCTGCACCGTGGCGCGGCCTTTGGGCGTAAGGCCTTCGATGAAACCCTCGCGAACGGCGAGGTGTTCGTCCCATCGATCGGTGCGAGGGTGGAACAATGGGACGATCTCGCGCGAAAGCGGATCCACCCCGGCGAGGTTCGGCCCCTTGTGCAGGTTGCAGTGATAGCACGCCAACGCCAGGTTGGATGCGTCGTCCTTCCCGCCGTGCTGGCGCGGGATGACGTGCTCGATGTGGAACCGGGCGAAAGGCTCATGCGCCTGGCGCAGCCGGCAATATTCTCAACGATCTTCCGCCCGTTGCCGGACGCGTCTGCGAAGCGCGGCGTCCATCCGGGGTCAGGACGGATGCACGAGGGTCCGGGCCTTGGCCTGGAGGACCGAAATGAAGTCGATCGCCTTCACGTAGGTCTCGTACTGGTCCTTCTCCTCGGGCGTAAGGGTCCCTTCCGTGCACTTGTCGGCCAGTTCATCCAAGCGGGCCTGCGCCGCGGGATCGGCCCGGAGTTCGACGAGCCGGCGGGCCACCTCGGGCGTAAGGCAGCGGCCGACCGGGTCTAGGAAGCGATCCAGGACGCTTGTGTCATGTGCCTGCGACATGATTTTAGTATACCCATTCACCCCTTTATTCGAGGGAAAGGTCGAAACGGTCCTCCGCCGCCCGTCTACAGCCGCTCGTAGGCCTCGCTCCGGTTTCGTCGGCGGGCGAGCTCGCTGGCGTAGCGAAGGCCCAGGGTGGCGGCGTGCTCGCTCGCCCAGTCGGAAAGAAGGATGGAGCCGGTGGGCTCGCCGGGGACGTCGAGCAGGCCGCGCATGAGGCCCTTCATCTCGTCGCGGGTGATCAGGATGTCGCCGACCATCCTTCCGATGAGGGCGGTCCCGAGCCAGGCGAGCGTCGGGGGCAGCGACAGGATCAGGCGGCGCTTGCCGAGGATGCGGGCGACGAGGCGGACGAACTCCCGGTACTCGAACGTCTCGGGGCCGACGGCGTCGACGGTGCGGTTGCCCGTCTCGCTGCCCTCCTTCACGGCAAGCGTTGCGAGATCGTCGACGTGGATGGGGCGCATCCGGTAGCGGCCCCGGCCGAAGATCGCGAGGACGGGGAAGCGCCGGATCGCCCAGGCGATGTTGTTGACCAATATGTCCTCGCCGCCGAACAGAAGCGCCGGCCGAAGGATGGAGTGCGGCAGGCCGGATTCCTTGAGCGCCCGCTCGAGCCGGGCCTTGCCGCAAAAGTAGGGAAGGTCGGAATCCTCGGAGGGATTCGTGATGCTGACGTGGACGATCCGGCCGACGCAGGCGGCCTTCGCCGCCGAAAAGAGCGCGAGCGTGTTTTCGACCGCCTCGTCGTGTAGCGCGCCCGCGGCGGGGTAGCGGACCCAGTAGGTGTTGTGCAAGACCAAGACGCCCTTCAGCGATTCCGCGAGCGCCGCCGGATCGCCGAAGGAGAGCGGCCGGACCTCGACCCGATCCCCGAACGGATTCGGTCGGTTCGGCGAGTTCGTCAGCGTCCGGACGCGGACGCCCGCGGCCAGGAGGCGCTCGGCAATCCGGCGGCCCGAGTAGCCGAACGCCCCCGTCACGGCGTGCAATTCGGACTCGGGCATGAAGGACCTCTCACGCCGGAACGACGCGCGGGACCACGTACGGGCCGTCGGGCATCACGGCGATCCGGGCGGACGGTCCCGCCTCCCGCGCGAGCCGATCGATGGCGGCCTGCAAATCCGGCGCCGGCTCGAGCATCGCGGCGCGGACGGCGGCCTCGGGCAGGCCCGAATGCAAAAGGACCCGGGCCTTCTTCTGGACGAGCGCCTGCTTCTGGACCTGCCACTGGTCGTCGGACTCGAACCCGGGGGCTTCGACCATCGCGAGCGCCTCCGCGGGGGTCTTGCAGCGCGACAACAGCTTCGCGTATTGCCCGTGGGCGGGCAGGCCGTCGCGGCACTCGCTGACCATCAGGATCGTCCCGCCATCGCGGACCGCCTCGGCGGCCGCCGTCATTCCCTTCACGGTCTGGTAGAGGTTCTGGTCGAGGGGAAAGCCCGAATTCGTGGAGATCACGACGTCGAAGGGGGCCGGGACCGGAAAGACAGCCTCGCGCTCGACGGCCCGGCAGCCCGCGCGGTGGGCGGGCCCGGGATCGCCCGCGTAGACGCCGGTGACGCGCCGCGCCGCGTCGATCGTCACGTTCGCGAGGAAGTGCGCGGGACACAGGGCCGCGCATTCCCGGATGGCGCGGTGCAGGGGGTTTTTCTCGCGGACGGCCCAGGTCGAATTCGGATCCCCCACGAGGCGCGCGGAATGCAGCGGCCGGATCGTCGAGATCCCCGCGAGGCCCGGGACCACCGCCTTGGGCCCGCCGGAGAAGCCCGCGAAGAAGTGCGGCTCGATGAACCCCGTCGCGATCCGGAACGTGGCCGTCGCCCAGCGGGCGTTCACGAGGACGGTGATCCCGCCGGGGGCCTGCCCGACGTCGGCGAGGCCTGCGGGGTCGAAGGCGTCGTGGTTGACGACCTCGAAGCGTTCCAGGACGGATCGCCCGAGCATCGTCTCCAGCTCGGCGGGCGTGTTGGGGCGGTGCGAGCCGGTCCCGACGAGGATCACGATCCGCTCGCGCGGGACGTGGGAGAGTTCCTCGAGAATCCAGGGCGCGATCCGCTCGTTCGGGACGGCGCGCGTGCCGTCGGAAATCGCGATGGCCACCCGATCGTCCCGGCGGACGCGCTCGCGGAGCGGCAATGAGCCCTCGGGCTCGCGCAGCGCCGCGAGGAAGGCGGCGTGCTCGTCGAAGAGCGGGTCGGAATGCCGGGCGCGGATCACGGTCGCGCCGTCGGGCACGACAACAGCGAGAAGGCCGCGCCCGTAGGGAAGATCGACGCGCATGATCGAATTCTAACCCGGCGCCGGGATCAGGCGCGGGGCAGGCGCAGCGCGATACCCGGAAACGCCCCGGCCGCCAGTTCGCGGATCGGGTCCCGGTGGCCGCGCGCCCAGGGAAGAAGCTTCCGCGCGCATTCCTCCGCGTCGAGGGCGAACGACGGCGAGACTTCGGCGAGCGTCCCGGGGGGCGCCACGATCCCGCCCTCACGCAGCCACTCCGACCATATCCGCGACAGATCGGCGCGGGCCGTGTCGGCGGAGTCGTCGCCGGTCAGGTTCTTCACCGGCGAGAATTCGGCATGGCGGTCCACTTCCTGGAAGACCGCCCGCTCGGCGTGCCGGAGCGCGTCGAAGAGGAACATCTCGAACTTGAAGGCGTTCGGCTTCTCCGGCGTGACGGAACCCGCCTCCGGGCTCCAGCAGGGGACCTTCTTCTTCGCGAGGTGGAACGGGAGCGGCTTCGCGGCGGTCCCGATCCCGGCGGCCCACGAAAGATCGATCCAGTGCGTCGCGATGCTGCCGTGACGGAACTTGAGAAGGCCCGCGGCGTCCTTCGCGTGGCGCAGCGCGTCCGGCAGGTCGCTGTATTCGATGATCCCGAACCCGCCGCCCCACCGCGCGGCGACGCCCACCGGCTCGGCGGGGTCGCGCTTCTGGACGCACTTCGTGGAGATCCGGGCCATCCCCGCGACGTGATGGCCCAGCAGGATCGGATCGGCGGCGGGGACGATCACGTTGTCGACCTGGAAGGAATAGACGTGCTTCACGCCCTTCGCGAGCAGGTCGGATGCGATCCCGGAGCGCCGCAACGCGTCGAGCGCCCCGCCGTGGCCGTTCGGGGAGAGGGCGAGGCGGCCCGGAGAGGCGAGCAGGAGCCGGCCCTGGAAGTCCGCCGCGGGAAGCATCCCCTGGACCATGAAGCGGACGCGGGACGCCGGCCGGCCGTAAAAGCCGTTCGCCTCGAAATCCGCGCGCGTGGAGGCGTCGTTCGCCGGGCTCGTCATGATCACCCAGTGCAGCTCGACGCCGTGGCGCTTCTCGAGGGCGCCGATCCGCTCCGCGTGGAGCGCGAATATCGGGCGATCGAGGACCGGCGTGATCCGGAACGTCCCCTTGGGGCCGTCGTAGCCGAGCCGCGTCCCCTGCCCCCCCGCGACCATGAGGAGCGCCGTCGCCCCGGCGCGGATCTCGGTTTCTCCGCGCGCCCGGACTTCCTGCTCACGCCTGCATTCCTCCGGCGTGCGGGGGACGGCAATCGCATCGACCGGCTCGGGGTTCGACGGAAGCTCCGGCTTGGCCTCCCCGCGGGCGAATTCGAGAAGCGAGGGCATGAGGTCCCAGTCGAGGGACTCGAGGTCGGAAAAGAGCGTCGAGCGCTCGGATTCGGAGCGATGCTGCCATCCCTGGAACAGGTGGTCCTGGCCGAGGGCGCCGGCGCGCGCCCGGAGGTCGTGTTCGCGCGAATTCGTCATGGCGGCGGATTGTAGCGGCCCCCGACCGGCCCGCATCCGTCCCTTCCGTGGTATAGTTTCCTCCCGACCCGAAACCCAAGGAGGACCACGCATGAACAAGAAAGTCATCGACGCCCTGAACGCAGGCCGCTCGCGGGAACTCTCGGCCATCATTCAATACCTTGCCTTCCATTACGAGATGGACGACCAGCAGTATGGGAAACTCGCGAAGACCTGGAAGGAGACGGGCATCGCGGAGATGAAGCACGCCGAGGCCCTCGCGGAGCGGATCCTCTTCCTGGGCGGCGAGCCGACCACCAAGCCGGACGCCCCCGCCCAGAAGGGCCTGAAGATCGACGCCCAGCTCGCCCTCGGCGAGAAGCTCGAGGCCGACGCGGTCCAGATGTACAACGACGCCGTGAAGCTTTGCGCCGCGGAGGGCGACCAGGGCACGAAGGACGTCTTCGAGAAGCTCCTCGAGGACGAGGAAGCCCATCTCGACTCCTTCCAGAACATCCTCGCGCACGTCAAGGATCTCGGGCCGGCCTACCTCGCGACGCTGACGGGCGAGTAGCCGAATCCGGCGAGACAACGCTTCATCCGGCCCGTCCCTCGATCCTGATACACTCCCAGCCCATGCTCCCCGCTGTTCCCGTCGTCGTCGTCGCCGGGGGAACAAGCCCGGAGCGGGATGTGTCGCTCCGGTCGGGGGCCGAGGCGGCGAGGTTCCTCGACCCCGGATGCTTCCGGATCTCGGTCCTCGTCATCCGGAAGGACGGGGGCGCGCTGTTCCGGGAGCACCCGCTCGGGCGGGCCGACCGGGAGGCGCTCGCAAGGAAGGCCTCGCTGGAGACGCTGCCCGGCATCGAGCGCTGCTCGCTTTTGGACGCGCTCGAGGGGATTCGGCGCAAGGGCGCCGTCGCGCTGCTCGCGCTGCACGGCCCGGGCGGCGAGGACGGCACGATGCAGGGCTGCCTGGAGACGCTTAGGATCCCCTACACGGGCTCCGGCGTCATCGCCTCCGCGATCGGGATGGACAAGATCCGATTCCGCGAGTTCGCGGCCGCGAACGGGATCCCGACGGCCCCGGGGATCGTCCTTCCTCCCGGGATTGCCGTCCGGGGCGCCGCCGAGATCGGGCGGGCGCTGGGCTTTCCCTGCATGGTGAAAATCCCCAGTTCGGGATCGAGCATCGGGGTCTGGAAATGCGGAAACGCCCGGGAGGCCGCGGCGGCCCTCGCGGCCGCCTGGCGGGATTCGGGGGGGAAGCCCGTCCTCGCCGAGGCGTTCCTCGCGGGCCGCGAGGTGACGGTCCCCGTCTGGGAACCCTCCCCCGGCAAGCCTGCGGCGCTGCCCGTCATCGAGATCCGGCCCGCGAAGGGCCGGCCCTTCTTCGATCTGGAGGCGAAATACGACGCCGGCGCGTGCGAAGAAATCGTCCCGGCCCCGATCCCGGACGGGGAGCGCCGCGCCGTCCAGGCCCTCGGCCTCAAGGTCCACGTATTGCTCGGCTGCCGGGGCTTCTCGCGGACGGACATCATCCTCGCCCGCGGGAAGCCCTTCGTCCTCGAAATCAACACGATCCCCGGCATGACCGCCGGGTCGCTTCTGCCCAAGGCCGCGCGGGCCGCCGGGCATTCGCTCGGCGACGTCCTCGCGGCGCTGGTCCGGTGCGCGAAAAAATAAGGAGCGGGCGCACTTGCGATCTTTCGATTCGGCCCCTATCAAGGATCCGAATCGCAAGATCGGAAACAAGTCCCCCATGATTGCCGCCCTCGCCGACGTCGAGCGCTCGGGCCTGGCGAAGATTTCCCGGCTTCCGTTTTCCATCCGGATCCTGCTCGAAGGCGTCCTGCGGCGCCATGCGTTGGGGCTGGCCACGGACGAGGACGTGGAGGCCATCGCGCGCTGGAGCCCCGATCATCCGTCCGGCCGCGAGATTCCGTTTTTGCCATCGCGCGTCCTGCTGCAGGACTTCACGGGCATCCCGCTCGTCTGCGACCTCGCGGCCCTGCGCGAAGCGGCGGGGGCCCTCGGGATCGACCCGAATCGCTTAAACCCGGTCCTGCCGGTGGACCTCGTCATCGACCATTCCGTCCAGGTGGACGCCTTCGGGACGCCCGACGCGCTGGAACAGAACCTCGCGCGTGAATACGCCCGCAACGAGGAGCGCTACGCGTTCCTGCGCTGGGGCCAGCAGGCCTTCTCGAACTTCCGGATCGTCCCGCCCGGCACCGGGATCGTCCACCAGGTCAATCTCGAGCGCCTCGCGACGGTCGTCTGCGAACGGGAGGCGGGCGACCGCACGTGGGTCTTCCCCGACACGCTCGTGGGCACGGACTCGCACACGACGATGGTCAACGGCCTAGGCGTGCTGGGCTTCGGCGTCGGCGGGATCGAGGCGGAGGCCGCGATGCTCGGGATCCCGCAGGGCCTGAAGGTGCCCGAGGTCGTGGGCGTCCGGCTCTCGGGGGCGCTGCCGGAAGGCTCGAGTGCGACCGACGCGGTCCTCGCGATCACGGAGCGGCTTCGGAAGGCCGGCGTCGTGGAGAAATTCGTGGAGTTCTTCGGGCCGGGCTTTCCGACGCTCCCGGTCTCCGACCGCGCGACGATCGCGAACATGGCCCCCGAATACGGGGCGACCGTCGGCTTCTTCCCGGTGGACGCGCAGACGCTGGCCTACCTGCGACTCACGGGCCGCGACGAAGCCCGCGTCTTGCTCGTCGAGGAATACGCGAAGGCCCAGGGGCTCTGGGCGGACCCCGCCGAGCCGCCCCCCGCCTACTCGTCGGTCGTCGAGTTCGATCTCTCCGCGGTCGAGCCGAGCCTTGCGGGGCCGAAGCGCCCGCAGGACCGCGTGCCCCTCTCGCGCGCCGCGAGCGCATTCCGGGAGGCGCTCGCCTCCCCCGTCGAAAAAAGGGGATTCGGCCTGCCGGAGGCCCGGGCGAAGGAATCGCCGCCCGCCCCGGCCATCGGCCACGGCGCCGTCGCCATCGCCGCGATCACCTCCTGCACGAACACCTCGAACCCCGCGCTCATGCTCGGG
>ERZ1292640.2889-Hain-H43-02um-R1-2889-length-13589-cov-4_pt2 | contig 13117 bp, 7 predicted proteins | sample MGYA00564404_ERZ1292640 | MGnify/ENA primary metagenome ERZ1292640 (study PRJEB36523, sample SAMEA6512636) | groundwater metagenome | collected 2019-01-08 | study: AquaDiva: Metagenomics assemblies of 32 groundwater samples
CGAGCCTTCGAGCTCGACGCCTTTGACGCCCGTCGCGGGGCGGCCCATCGGGCGGGCGGCCGATTCGGGGAAGCGGATGGCGAGGCCCTCGCGGCTGGCGAGCAGGATCTCCTCGCCGCCGCGGATGATGTCCACGCCGATGAGGCGATCGCCCTCGAGGAGCGTGATCGCGATGATCCCGCCGCTGTGGACGTTGGCGTATTCCGCGAGCGCGGTGCGCTTCACGAGGCCCTTTTCCGTCGCGAACAGGAGATGCCCCATCTCGCCCGTCCGCACGGTGATGAGGCCGGCGAGGGCTTCTCCTTCCTTGAAGTCGAGGAGGTTCGCGACGGCCCGGCCGCGCGCGGAGCGGACCATCTCCGGGATCTTGTAGACCTTCTCGGCGTAGACGCGGCCTCGGTTCGTGAAGAAGAGGAGCACGTCGTGGGTGTTCGCGACCAGGATCCGCTCGATGACGTCGCCCTCGCGGACGTCCGCCGCGGTGACGCCCTTGCCGCCGTGGCGCTGGCTGCGGTATTCGGTCAGCGGCAGGCGCTTCATGTAGCCGGCCCTTGTCAGCGTGACGGCGACGGTCTCGGAGGGGATGAGGGACTCGGGCACGAAGTCGCCCACCTCGGCCGGCGAAATCTCCGTCCGGCGCGCGTCCCCGTGCTTCTCGGCGAGGAGGCGCAAATCCTCCTTGATGAGGCCGTGGATCATCGATTCCGAGCCGAGGATCGCCCGGTAGTACTCGATCTTCTGGATGAGGTCGCGGTATTCCTCGTCCATCTTGTCCTGCTCGAGGTTTGTAAGCTTCGAGAGCGGCATCGACAGGATCGCGGCCGTCTGGAGCTCGGAGAGCCCGAACCGGGCGCGCAAAGCCCTGGAGGCGGCCGGCACGTCCTCGGACTTCTTGATGATCTCGATGACCTCGTCGATGTGCCGCAGCGCGATTTTGAGCCCTTCGAGAATGTGGGCCCGCTCCTCGGCGCGTTTCTTCAAAAACGTCGTGCGCCGGCGGATCACCTCGACACGGTGGTCGCGGTAGAGAAGCAGCAGGTCCTTGAGCGGCAGCACGCGCGGCTCGCCCTTCGTGAGCGCCAGGAGCAGGATCGAAAACGAGGACTGCAGCGGCGTCATCTCGTAGAGCTGGTTCAATACGACGTTGGGGTCCTCGCCCTTTTTCAGTTCCACGACGATCCGCAGGCCCTCGCGCGACGAGAGGTTGCGCACCTCGCTCACGGAATCGAGGGCATCCTCCTTCACGAGATCCGAAATCCGGTCGATGATCGAGGTGGGGGAAACCTGGTAAGGGACCTCGCGGATCACGATCCGGTGGCGGCCGGACTTTTCCGTCTCGATCTCCGCGCGACCCCGCAGCACCACCCGGCCCCGGCCCGTCGCGTAGCCTGCCCGGACCCCGGCGGTCCCGCAGAGGACCCCGTGGGTCGGGAAGTCAGGGGCCGGCAGGACGGCGATGATCTCGTCGAGGGAGGCGTTCGGGTTGTCGATGACGAGCGTGATCGCCGCCGCGAGCTCGCGGAGGTTGTGGGGCGGAATGGAGGTCGCCATCCCGACGGCGATCCCGACGGAGCCGTTCGCCAGCAGGCTCGGAAACTTCCCCGTAAGGACCGTGGGCTCGGTCCTGGATTCGTCGAAGTTCGGGACGAAGTCGACGGTGTCGTAATCCAGGTCCTCCAGCATCTCCATCCCGAGCGGCGTGAGCTTCGCCTCGGTGTAACGCATCGCGGCGGGCGGATCGCCGTCGATGGAGCCGAAGTTCCCCTGGCTGCGGATGAGCGGATAGCGGAGGTTGAAGTCCTGCGCGAGCCGGACGAGGGTGGGATAGATCGACTGATCGCCGTGGGGGTGGTACTTCCCCATCGTCTCGCCGACGATGTTGGCGCACTTCTTCGACTTCGCGCCGGGCCCGAGACCAAGCTCGTTCATCGCATAGAGAATCCGGCGCTGCGAGGGCTTCAGTCCGTCGCGGGCGTCGGGGAGCGCGCGAGAGACGATCACGCTCATCGCGTAGGTCAGATACGAGGCGCGCAGCTCCTCCTCGATGGACTGGTTGCGCACGCGATCGGCCGGGGCGGGGATCGGAACGGGGACAGGTTCGGCCGAAGGATCGGGGGGGAGCGCGCCGTCCGGGGGAGGGCCGCCGCCCTTCGGGGTTCTCGTTCGTTTTGCCATGGGATTCGCCTCACACGTCGAGATTCCGGACCTCCAATGCGTGCTGCTCGATGAAGGCCCGCCGCGGCTCCACCTCCTGGCCCATCAGGATCGAGAAGAGGCGCTCCGCTTCGGCCGCGTCGTCGAGCTGGATCTTGAGCATCGTCCGCTTCGACGGATCCATCGTGGTCTCCCAGAGCTGCTCGGCGTTCATCTCGCCCAGCCCCTTGTATCGCTGGATTTCCATGCCCTTCTGTCCGATCTTCCGGATCGCGGGCAGCAATTCCGCCAGCGCCGCGATGTCCATCGTCTCCTTCTCGTATTGGATCCGGTAGGGGGCGGGCGGAGGCGTCGCGCCCTCTGCCAAAATCGCGGGGAAGAGGGCCTCGGGGGAAAATCCGAGACCCTTCAGGTCCCGGAGCGCCTTCTCGAACGCCTCCCCTTCGCGCAGCGCAAGGAGGTCGATCCCGGCGGCCGCGTCGCGGGCGCGCTCCCAGTCCTCCCCTTCAAAGATTTCGAGGGGCTGGCCGCGAGAGCGCTCGAGGGCCTTCGCGAACGCCTGGAGCTCCTCGTCGGTGTAGAGAAAGCGCGGCTCCCCGGCATCGCGAACGAGGAACTGGGGGAACCGGCCATCCTGCGCGCGCGCGGCGAGGAGGGCCTCGAGGGTGAGACCCTTTCGCTTCAGGTGCCTTGAAATCTCCTCGAGCCGGCCGAGCCGCTCGAGCAGGCGCGTCACCAGATCCGAAGGCAGCGCCTTGTAGTCGGCCCCCTCGAGCGCGAGGATCGAGGTGCCGTCGAGGCCGAGGCTCACCAGGGCCTGATCCATCTCCCGATCGGAGAGGATGTATTCGTCCTTGCGCTTGCGCCGGACGCGGTAGAGGGGCGGCTGGGCGATGAAGACGTGCCCCTGCTCGATCAGCGGACGCATGTGCCGGAAAAAGAACGTGAGCAGCAGCGTCCGGATGTGGCTTCCGTCGACGTCGGCGTCCGTCATGATCACGACCCGCCCGTAGCGCAGCTTCGTGACGTCGAATTCGTCCACGCCGACGCCGGCGCCGAGCGCCGCGATGATGATCTGGATTTCCGAATGGCCCAGCATCCGCGCGAGCTGGACCTTCTCGACGTTCAGGATCTTCCCGCGCAGCGGCAGGATCGCCTGGACGCGGGGGTCGCGGCCCTGCTTCGCCGAGCCGCCGGCCGATTCGCCCTCGACGATGAAAACTTCCGTTTCCTCGGGGTCGCGGCTGGCGCAGTCGGCGAGCTTCGAAGGCAGGGCCGTGCCGCGAAGGGCGCCCTTCCTCACGAGCTCGCGGGCCTTGCGAGCGGCCTCCCGGGCCTGCGCCGCCTGGAACGCCTTGGACGTGATGGCGCGGGCGGTGGCGGGGTGCTCCTCGAAATAGGACGAGATGCGCTCGTAGACGAGCCCCTCGACGATCCCCTGGACCTCGCGGTTGCCGAGCTTCGTCTTCGTCTGGCCCTCGAACTGCGGGTCCGGGACGCGGGCGCTCACGACGGCGGCCAGCCCCTCGCGGTAGTCGTCGCCGGACGGGGGCTCCTGGTTTTCCTTGAGAATCCCCGCGCGCTTCGCGTAGAGGTTGGCGGCTTTCGTCAGCGCCGTCCGGAATCCGACGAGGTGGGTCCCGCCCTCGTGGGTGTGGATCGTGTTGACGAAGGAGAAGATGTTCTCGGCGTAGCCGTCGTTGAACTGGAAGGCGATGGAAACCTGGACGTTGTCGGATTCGCCTTCCATCGTGACCACGTCGGGATGCAGCGGGGCCTTGCCCGTCTGGAGGAAGCCGATGAAATCCGCCAGGCCCTTCTCGGAATGGAAGGTGTCCGCGCGGCTCGTCCGGTCGTCGTGAATCTGGAACTTGACGCCCGGGTTTAAGTAGGAGAGCTCCCGGATCCGCCCGGCGAGGATGTCGTAGGAGAAGTTCCGCTCGGGGAAAATCGTGGGGTCCGGCTTGAAAATGACCCGGGTTCCGTGCCGGGAGGTGACGCCGCGCTCGACGACGGGGCTTTTCGCGGCCCCGCGCTCGTAGCGCTGGTGGTAGGCGTGCCCGTCGCGATGGACCTCGACCTCGAGCCACTCGGACAGCGCGTTCACCGCGGAAACACCGACCCCGTGGAGGCCGCCGCTGACCTTGTAGGAGGCATGGTCGAACTTGCCGCCGGCGTGCAGGGTGGTCAGCACCACCTCCAGCGCGCTCTTCTTCGCCTCCTTGTGCATGTCGACGGGAATCCCGCGGCCGTCGTCCGTGACCGAGCAGACGCCGTCCTCGTGGATCCGGACGGAGATGTTCTTGCAATGGCCCGCGAGGGCCTCGTCCACCGAGTTGTCCACGACCTCGAAGACGAGATGGTGGAAGCCGCGCGGCCCGGTGTCCCCGATGTACATCGCGGGGCGCTTCCGGACGGCCTCGATCCCGCCGAGAATCTTGATGGAGGTCGCGTCGTAGACGGCGCCAACGGGAGCGGAATCAGACACGAAGGCCTCCGCCTGCCGCCGGGGCTTCCAGCCCCTCGAGCCTAAACCGGATCCGATCGACGGCCTTCCCGATCGAGGCCGCGAGGCGGCGGCGGATCTCCTCGCCGCGGAAGCCGCTCAATTCCTGGAGCCAGGCGCTGCCCCGGACCAGAACCGTGAGCGTGCCGCCCTTCAGCCCCTCGGGACGGGAAACGCGGGAGGCCTCCGATCCGGCCGCCTCCGTCCAGGCCTCGTCGAGACGTTCCCTCTTGCGCAACGCCCGCTCGCCCGGAACCAGATCCATCGCCTGGAGCAGCGTCCCGAGGCGCTTGGGCGCTCCCCCCCGTCCCTTCATCCGGCGTTTCCTTCGAGATCGATGGGTGCGACCACGTAAACGTAGTCCTCGCCCGCTTCAAATCGGCCGAACTCGCCGGCCGACTCGCCAAACTGGACCCGGAGGGCCGGATCCGAAACCGCCCGAATGAGATCCAGGAGAAAATCCGCGTTGAATCCGATATCGAACGACTCGCCCGCGTATTCGATCGGAACCTCGGCCTCGCTTTCGCCGGCGTCCCGGGACTCGCCCCGGATCGAAAGCACTCCCTTCTCGATGTGCATCCGGATGAGCCGGGAATAGGCGTCGGAAAGAAGCGCCGCTCGTCGGATGGCCTCGCCTAGTTTTTCCCGATCGACGCCGAAGGCCCGAGGTCCCGCCTTCGGGATCACGGCCTCGTAGTCGGGATACTTCCCGTCCACCAGGCGGCCGGACACGGTGACCCGCAAGCCAGGCCCCGCGTCTCCCTGAACCCGCGCGCGCCGATCCCCGACCCAAAAGCGGGCCTTGGCGCCCTCCGGCGCCGCCGCGAGAGTTTTTTCCATCTGTTGGGCCAGCCGGAGGGGAAGGATTCCCTGGAAGGATTCTTCGCCCGGGACGTTTCTCCGAACCCGGGCCATCTTCTTCCCGTCGGTCCCTACCATCTCGATCTTCCCCCCGCCGGCCTTCACGAACACCCCGTTTAGGGTGTAGGCGGATATCTCCTTGGCCGCGGCGAACAGGGTTTTTCTTAACATCTCAAACAGGATGCCCGCTTCCATCTCAATGCCTGCGTTTTCTTCCTCTCGAGGGTTCGGAAACTCCGAAGGGTCGGACACCGGAAGGCGGAACCGGCCTCCTTTAATGGAGATCCGAAGCCCCTGGGCGTTCGTTTCAAGAGTGACATCCCCTTCGCTTCCTTCCCGCGCAACCCCGTGGAGCCGGGAGGCGGGAACAAGAACCCTTCCTTCCCCCGAGGCCTCCGGGGACTCCAGGGAGGCCTGGATGGAGGATTCGAGATCCGTCCCTGTCAGCCGGAGAACGTTCCCCTGGCCCTCCAAGAGAAGATTTGAAAGGATGGGCCGGGCCATGCCCTGCGGCACGGCCTGCAGCGCAAGGGCGCAGCCCGTTTGAAACATGGATCCGGAAACTTGGAACTTCATATTACCCCCTCCATGAGATGTATCCGGATGCGCGTCCCGGAGCAACATCTACCGGTTGTGGCGCGCATGGAAGATGAAAGTGAATTCTTATATATAAGTTCCAAGTCATCATCATATCCTTCTCCCGTAATAATGGGGCTTTTTCCAAGGGAAAGCGGAGGGGGGAGAGGCGGTGGAAGAAGGGGTAAAAACCCCTTAAAAAGTAGGGGGTTGAGGGGAAAGAATGGGAAGGGAAAAAAAGGCAAGGAAGAGAAAAGTTAAAAAGAGGCAAAATGTTTTCTGAACCCCACCGGGGATGAACGGCTTGCAGGCATATTTTCCACAGGATGCGCACGATTTCAGGGGGGCGGAAGGAGGGAAGCCACCAAGGGAACATCAGGGCTTTTTCGAAAGGATCTCGCTCGTCAGGCTGTCCACGATCGAGCGGAGGGATTCATCTAGGCGCATCCGTGAGCGGATCTGGGCATCTGCGTAGAGGACGGTCGTGTGATCCCGGCCGCCGAAGTAGCCGCCGATTTCCGCAAGGGAATGCTCCGTGAGGACGCGCGCGAGGTGCATCCCGATCTGGCGGGGAAGGACGATCGAGCGGGGTCGGCGCTTGGATTGGAGATCCGAGAGGCGGATCTGGAAACGGACGGACAGCGCGTCCTGGATGTCCTCGACGCGGACGCGGAAACGCTCGGGGGCTCCTTCCCGGAGGACCTCCGCGGCGATCGAGGCGTCGACGGCCTTTCGGCGGAGGTTCGCCATCGCGGTGACCTTGATCAGCGTGCCCTCGAGTTCGCGGACGTTCGAATCGACCCGTTGGGCGATCAGGAGGAGGGCCGCATCGGGGATTTCGATTTCCCGGAGACGGGCCTTTCGCTTGAGGATGGCGATGCGATCCTCGAGGGTGGGCTTGCCGAGCTCGGCGACCATTCCCCACTTGAACCTCGAGACCAGCCGCTCCTCGAGGGAGGGGATCTCCTTCGGTGGGGAGTCGGAGGTCAGAACGATCTGTTTCTGGTTTCCGTGAAGGGCGTTGAAGGTGTGGAAGAACTCGGTTTGCGTCCGGTCTTTGTTCGCAAGAAATTGGATGTCATCGATCAGGAGGACGTCGACATTGCGGTAGCGGCTTCGGAACCTGTCGATCTCGCCCTTCGCGATGGCGGAGACGAAGTGGTTGGTGAAGGTCTCGCAGGAGAAGTAGAGGATCCGGGCATCCGGGTGGGACCGAAGGATCCCGTGCGCGATCGCCTGCAGGAGATGGGTCTTGCCGAGGCCGACGGAGCCGTGGAGGAACAAGGGGTTGTAGGCGCGCGCGGGGGCGTCCGCGACGGCGCGCGCCGCGGCGTGAGCGAGCTCGTTGCAGGGGCCCACGACGAAGTTGTCGAAGACGTATTCGGGATTGAGAGAAAAGCCCGATTCCGGATTCTGCTCGATTCTCGGCGCCCGGGCCGAGGGGGCGAATGCCGGGGCCGGATCGGCGGCGGGCGCGCTCGCCGGAGGCGCGACCGCGGGGGAGGCGCGGGAGACGACAAAGGAAACGCGCGTGCCGGGACGGATCGTGGCGGCGGCCTCCTCGACGATCGAGACGTAGCGATCCTCGAGCCAGTCCTTGATCAGGCGGCTCGGGACGGCGATTTCAAGGGCGGTTCCGTCGTCGCTCGCGATGGAGGCGCGGGAGAACCACGTCTCGAACTGCGGGCCGGTCACCCGCCTCCGGATTTCCCCGACGAGCAGGCCCCACAACCGATCCCGCTCTCCGTCGTTCATGCGTGCTCCCACCCCGAGAGGGCCGGCGCGGCCGGGGGATTCCCCCGGCTGCTCCAGCGTGGCTTGTTGTTTGCGGGGGAGCGAAAACCGCCGGACTCGATCGACGAGACCTACGGCCTCCGTTCAACCCACTTCCGGTTTCGACGAGCCTCCCCGGGAGCGCCCGGAGAGCAGATGGAATGCTAGCGGGCGTCGGGATCGAGTCAAGGTCCGCGACCCCGCGCGCCGAGAAAAAAAATCCCCGCTGCCTCTACAATGCCCGTCGCATGAACCCCGAGAACTTTTCGGAACGATACCTTTCCTCGCCGAAGCCCACGGGCGGCCCCGGGGATTTCCAGTCCCGCCCCCGGGTGGCGATGGATCCCTCTGGTCGCGCATGGCTGCTTTTCCTCGCCCGCGACGAAGGAAAGCCGGCCCGCCTCCTTCTCTCTCGCCTCGAGCCCGACGGGGTCGAATCCGTCGAGGAGGTTCCGCACGGCCTCGAGCGCGTCCATGATGTCGCCCTTGCGGTCGCTCCGGACTCCACGCTCCACGTCCTCGCCTGCGGGCTGGCCCCGGAGGGGTGGGCCGTTCGCGCGATTGCCTGCCGGCCGCAGGGCGGCTTCGGGCGCTCCGTGCCGGTCGAAGAGTCTCCCTGCCGCGCGCTTCACCCGGCGGCGATCGTTGACGCCGAAGGCCGCGCGATCTTCGCCTACGAGATCCTCGGGGGCGCGCGCGCCGGCGTCTGGGTCCGGCGCGAAGGCGCGGAGGGATTCGGGCCGCCGATCCCGATCGCGTCCGCGGGGTCCCACCGCCCTTCGCTTGCCGCCGCGCCCGACGGCAGCGTCTGGGTCGCGTTCGAGAACGTGTCCGGCGGGCGTTTCCGCGTGGGGCTGGCGCGGTTGGAAGGGAACCGGGTGGCCGAGGCCCTCCCCGACCCGCTTCCCGAGGAAATCGATCATTGCCGCCCACGCGCGGCGGCCGACGGGACGGGCGTCTGGGTCGCCTTCGAGCGCTGGAGCGAGCGGACGGCGAACATGCGCGTCTTCGACGGCCCCGAGAAGGCGGTCCGCCACAGCCTTTTCGGCGCCCGCAAGGTGGCGCTCGTCCGGATCGAGGGCGGGCAGGTCCGCCCAACGCTTCCGAACTTCCCGGCGCGGCGGCCCGGGTCGGACGATCCGTCCGCGCGCGAGGCGCTGATCCATCTCGGCCTTGATTCCGCGGGCAGCCCCTGGGTCTTCTGGCGCGAACTCGGATCCGTCTACGGCCTCGGAGACTTCAAGAACTTCGGCCTCGTCGCGCGGGGGATCGAGGGCGGGCGCTGGACGTCGCGCTTCGAAATGACGCGCGGCCGGCTCGGGCCGTCCGCCGAGGCGGCCGTTGCGCGCGAGCCGGGGGGGGGGTTCTTGGCCGTCTGGGCGGCCGACGAGCGAAACTTCGACGAGCACGTCCGCTACGAGACCCTCGACGGGCCCCAGCGCCTGGCCTGGGCCCGCCTCGCGGGCGGGATCCCCTCGGTGCTGACGCCCGTCCGCGAGTCTGCGCCCCCCGCCGCCCCCGCGCTCGTGCGGCATCGCTGGCGGCGGCGCGAGCCCGGCGCCGTCGAGATCTCGGGCCGGCCGTACCGCGTGGCTTTCGGGGACCTGCACCGCCACACGGAGATTTCCGTGTGCCTGCGCGCCGCCGACGCGAACGTCGAGGACCACTACCGCTACGTCCGCGACGCGCTCGGCCTCGACTTCGTCGCCATCACGGACCACCACCACCACCTCTCCGAGGAGGAGTGGGACCTGCTTTCGCGCCTGGCGGCCCTGCACGACGTTCCGGGCGAGTTCGTCGCCTTCCCCGCCGCCGAGATGAACGCCTTCCTGCCGGACAACCCCATGCGGAAGATGAGCGACAACAACATCTTCTTCCTCGAGGACTTCCTCCCCTGGCGCGATTTCCGCGGCCTGAAGGCCCACGCCTACCCGGCGCTGCTCGACTATGCGCGCCGCCAGAAGGCCCTGCTCATCCCGCACGTCGGCCACGAGAACAACCTCTACATCTCCGGCGAGCAGTGGGCGGGATTCGACGGCGAGACCCAGTCGGTCGTCGAGATCGTCCAGACGCGCGGCTCCTACGAGTTTGAAGGCGCGCCGCACTCCCCGCGGCTGCTCGCGGAACTTGCCCTGCCTGCCACCTACGCCCGCGACGCGCTGAAGGCGGGCCGGCGGTTCGGCTTCGTGGGCGCCGGCGATCACTCCGGGCGCGACATCACGGGGGTCCTCGCGACGGAGCTTTCGCGCCTGCGCATCGCCGAGGCCATCCGCGCCCGGCGGACGTTCGCCACGACCGGGGCCCAGATGGTCCTCGACCTGCGCGTGAACGGCGCTCCGATGGGGTCCGTCCTGCGGCTGCCCGCGGGCTTGCCGCTCCGGGTCACCGCCTCGATCCGGGCGCTCGCGGCCGTCCGCGAGGCGCTGCTCGTGGTGAACGGAGAGGAGGTCCACCGCTGGGAGAACCTTCCGCCGCAGGCCGACCTCTCCCTCGACTGGGACTTAAGCGCCGATCGCGACGCCTCGGTTTACCTGCGCGTGACGCAGGAGGATTTCGAGCGCGGCTGGGCGAGCCCGGTGTTCGTGGAGCGCATCCCCCGGTAGCGGGAGCTCCCCGGCGTCGCCCGCGGCGGGAGGCGCCCGTTTCCTACGGCACGCCGCAATGGCCGAAATCGCGACCGCGGCGCTTTTGGCCGTTCTGCCGACCGGGACGAATCTTGGATTTTTCGGGAAGAGTGGAAGTATAGTTGGGTAGGAGAACGAACATGGCTCGCATCGTGGTCGTCGGCGCCTCGGGGATGATCGGCTCCGCGATCGAGGCGGCGGCCCGCCTCGCCGGCCACGAGGTCGTCTCGACGGCGCTGACGACCGCTTATCCCGGCATGGTCGCCTACGACCTGGCCGGCTCCCGGGTAGTTCGCGAGGTCTTCGAGTCAGCCAAGGCGGACTGGGTCTTCTATCCGGCCGGGATCACGAACCCGGATACCTGCGAGGACGATCTCTCCCTCGGAAACCGCGTGAATGTGGAAAGCCCGAGGCTTGCCGCCGAGTGCGCGTTCGCCTGCGGGGCGAAGTGGTTCTGCGCGTTTTCCGGCGAATCCGTCTTCGACGGAAAGAACGGCCCCTATTCCGAGGAGGACCTTCCGAACCCCATCAGCGTCTTCGGCCGGACGAAGATGGAGATGGAGAACGTCCTCCTCGCGACGAAGAAGCCGATCCTCGTCGTGCGCACGACCTGGATCCTCGGGGCCGAGGCCCAGCGGAAGAACTTCGTCTACCAGCTGCGCCAGGCGGCGCTCGAGGCGCGGACGATCTCGTTCCCGTCCGATCAGCAGACGAGCCTCACCTACAGCGTCGATCTCGGATCGGCCGCGATCGAGCTGGCCGCGATGGGGCGGACGGGAATCCTGCACGTCGCCGGGCCCGACCTCCATTCGCGCGCCGAGATCGCCGGAATGGTCTGCGAGACCTTCGGCCTGCCCGCCTCCACGGCCCGCGCCGTCCCGACCGAGGTCCTCCGTCCGAAGGCCCGCCGGCCGCTGAACGCCGGATTGAAGATCGACAAGGCCCTGGGGATCCTGAAGACGACCCGCCTGCGGCCCGCCCGCGACGCGCTGCGCGCGCTCCGGGAGGTCATGGAACGGGAGGAGGCGGGAGAGTAGCGCCGGCGGGGGGTGCGGCGGGGCGTTCCGGGGAGGGAAATCTTGCGAGGGCGTAGAGGGGATAGTTTCGGATCCGGCCATCCGATTTGAGGTTCAACAACGTCGCGCGGGAAAGCGGGCAGCCGGGGTGACGGGCGCCGAAGGTCGAGAGGCTGCGGCTGCGGGGATTTTGCCCCGCCTTCACCTCGAGGGGATGGAGGACGCCCTCGTCCTCGCAGAGGAAGTCCACCTCGGCGTTGCTACCGGTCGACCAGTAGTAGAGACGCTCGCCCCGGCGCGCGACGAGTTCCTGGGCGACGAAGTTCTCCGTGAACGCGCCCCGGTGCTCCTCGAAGACGCTGCTGCCCTCGATGACGGCGGCCGGCGGGAGGCGCGACATCGCCCCAAGGAGGCCCACGTCCAGGGCGTAGACCTTGAACGTCCCGGGCAGGGCGTAGGCCGACAGCGGGATCTTCGGGGCGGAGACCTGGAACGATCGCAGGAGCAGCCCCGCCTCGGAAAGCCAGGCGATGGCGTCCTCGTATTCGCGCGCCCGGGCGGACGGCCGGACGACGGAGAACATGAACTTCTTGTTCTCCCGGGCGAGCTGCGCGGGGATCGATTCCCAGACGAGGGAGAGCTTCGGGATGTCGGAGGCGTTCGCATGCTTGGCGAAGTCGTAGGGATAGGCCCGCAGGATTTCGTCCTGGATCCGCCGGGCGCCCTCGAGGGAGCGGTGTTCCGCGTGGTGCGCCACCGCTTCCGGCATGCCGCCGGTGAAGAAGTAGAGGCGCAGCCGCTCGATCAGGCGCTCGTGAATCGCGTCGGGGAACGGCTCGAAACCCTCCGGCTCGAGGATCCGCCGCGCGAGGGCAGATTCCCCGTGGGCGTCCAGGAACTCGAGGAACGTGAGCGGGTGGAGGTCGAGGAAGGAAACCTTGCCGACGGGAAAAGAGCGCGTCCCGGAGAGCCGGATCCCGAGCAGAGAGCCGGCCGCCGCAACGTGGATCTCGGGGGCGCTCTCCTGAAAATACTTAAGCGAGTTCAACGCCTCGTTCGAGGCTTGGATTTCATCGAAGACGATCAGGGTCTCGCCAGGACGGATCGCCGCGCCGGAATAGGCGGAAAGATCCTTGATCACCCGCCCCGGATCCAGCGTTCCATGGAAGAACGAACGAAGCCTCGGGTCTTCTTCAAAGTTAAAGTAGAGACAGGCGGCATATTCCTTTCGACCGAACTCCTTTAGCAGCCAGGTTTTGCCGACTTGTCGTGCCCCCCGTAGGATCAGAGGCTTCCGCCCCTGGCCCTTCTTCCAGTCGACGAGTTTCCCGTAGAGGTTTCGTTCCATCGACATTAATTATATAGAGTTCCGTGATAAAGATCACGTTCCCGGGGGCAAAAACGTGATAAAAATCACGGAATTGGAGATTATCCTGAACTTTTGCGTCTGGCTTCCCGTTTGCGTCATCGCGTCGCCGATCCTCGTATTCCTGGACACGAAGGATAAGAAGGGCGAGGGGTGGGGGCTCGGACCGTGGCGACCTGTCGATGCGCGGTCCAACGCCATGAATTCGTATACCTTACGTGGACCGCGAGGAGACCGGGAG
>ERZ1292640.3078-Hain-H43-02um-R1-3078-length-13116-cov-43_pt1 | contig 13116 bp, 10 predicted proteins | sample MGYA00564404_ERZ1292640 | MGnify/ENA primary metagenome ERZ1292640 (study PRJEB36523, sample SAMEA6512636) | groundwater metagenome | collected 2019-01-08 | study: AquaDiva: Metagenomics assemblies of 32 groundwater samples
GGAGCGCGCGCAAGCACAGGCCTGGGCGGCCTCGGCGCGCACGGCCATCATCACGGCCGCCCAAGACTGGCCGGCCGCGCACAACCAGCGCTACGGTCTGAGCGAGTGGGCGCCGCCGCCCGAGGGCGGGCAGTGGACGCTCTGGTACATCTGCAACCGGCACGGCGTCTACCTTCAGTACCAGGGGCCGGGGCGGAACGTCTGCCCGGTGGACGGGCAGAACTGGACCGGCTGGCCCTACGACCAGGTGATTTACACCCGCCGCCACAGCGAATCGGCCAGCGCGGCCCGCGACAACGGCCTCGCTTACCGGCTCACCGGCAACGCCGATTTCGCCCGCGCCGCCGCCCGCATCCTGCTCGCCTACGCGGATGCGTATTCCACCTACCCGATCAAAGACACCAACAACCGCCCCGACGCGCGCAGCGGAGCGCGAGTAACGGCACAGACGCTGGACGAATCCGGCTGGCTGATTCCGATGGCCTGGGCGTACGATCTGATCGCCGGCAGCGGCGCGCTCGACGCCGCCCAGCGCGCCCGCATCGAGCGGGACCTGCTGCGCGCCGCGGCCGCCGTCATCGCGCGGAACAACGCCGGCAAGAGCAACTGGCAATCGTGGCACAACGCGGCCTTCGGCGCGGTGGGCTTCGCGCTGGAAGACGCGGCGCTGATCGACCAGGCGATCGACGGCCCCGGCGGCTTCCGCTACCAGATGCGCGAGAGCATCTTCAGCGACGGCCTGTGGTACGAAGGCGCCTGGGGCTACCACTTCTACGCGCTCGACCCGCTCTGCCAGCTTGCCGAGATGGCCGCGCGCGGCGGCATCGACCTCTGGGCCGAGCGCCCGCTGCGCCGCATGTTCGAGGGCCCGCTGCTCGTCGCCCTGCCCGACGGTACTCTGCCCAACCTCAACGACAGCGGCAACGTCAGCCTCTATTCTTACGACCGCCTCTACGAGATGGCCTACGAGCGTTACGGCGATCCCTTGTTCGCCTCAGTGCTGGGCCGGCGCGCGCGCGGGCGGGAGGCGCTGTTCTGGGGCGCCGAGTCGCTGCCTGACGCCGTGCCGCCGCCGCTCGCGAGCGCGGTCTTCGAGGATTCCGGCAACGCCGTGCTGCGGGTGGCCGGCAATGACCACTACGTGGCCCTGAAGTTCGGCCCGCACGGCGGCGGCCACGGCCACTACGACAAGCTGAACTTCATCTCGTTCGCGCGGGGCGGCATCATGGCCGTCGATCCGGGAACGCAATCCTACGCCGCTTCGACGCACAACACCTGGGACAAGGTCACGGTGGCTCACAACACCGTCGTGGTCGATGAGCGCACGCAGGCCGAGGCCACCGGGCGGCTGTTGGCCTTCGCCGCGCTGCCCGCGGTGAGCGCGGTGCGGGCCGACGCCGGTCCGGCCTACCGGCAGGCGGGCCTGGAGCGCGCGCTGCTGCTGACTCCCGAGTACATCCTCGATGATTTCCGCGCCCGCTCCACCGACGGCGCCGCCCACCGCTTCGACTGGGTCTATCACAACTACGGCGCGGCTTCGACCGCGCTGCCCCTCGAACCGTACACCGCGTTCCCAAGCGCCAATGGCTACCAGCACCTCGGCGACGCTCGCGGCGCTGTCACCGCCGGCGATTGGCAGGTCGCCTTCGACATGAACCAGCTCGCCGGCCGCACTTACGGCAGCACCTGGCCCAGCGTCTCCGCGATCAAGGCCGGCTTTGAGTACTCGCGCGAGCAGGCGGCCTCGGGGAGCTTCTCGGGCAAGATGAGCTACGACTTCTCGGCCGCCGCCGGCTACATCCTGTTTCAGACGCCGCCGCTCGCCGGCCAGCCGCGTGAGGTCCCGCTGCGGCTGCGGGTCATGATTCACGGCGACGGCTCCGGGCACCGGCTGGCGCTCCGGCTCTATGACATCACCGACGAGCGGTTTGTCTACACCGTCGGGCCGGTGAACTGGAGAGGCTGGCGCGAAATCACCGCCTCGGATCCGGCGCGGTGGTCGCATTACCTCGGGAACAACGACGGCGTCTTCGACACGCCGGTGAAGACCGCGGCCGTCGAGCTGACCCACGTGGCCGGCGGGCCGGCTGAGAGCGCGCTCCACATCGATGACATCGCGCTGGAGTTCCCCGAGGCCGGTTGGGTCGAAGTCACCGGCTTCGAGATCCTGCTCCGCGGCCTCCGCCTGTGGATGCTGGGGGCGCCGGAGACCACCGTGGTGACCGGCAACGGGCTCGGCCCGAACATTTTGGTTCCGGTGCCGTTCGCCATGGCCCGCCGGCGCGGAACCGAGGCGCGCTTCGTCGCGCTGTTCGAGCCTTACGGAGAGGCGCCGTCGGTCACCGCATTCCGCGCCCTGCCGGACGGCTGGTTCCAGGTCAGCGCGGCGGGCTTCGACGACCGAGTCCAGCTCGACGCCGGCGGAGCGCTCCGCTTCGTTCGCCGCGCGAACGGCGCCCTCCGGCGGTTGGGCCTGGCCGGAGATACGCGTCTGGAGGCGGACGGGCAGGTGCTGCTGGAACTGCCGGCCCCGCTGCCGGTCGAGGTGGACTACTCCGAGGACGGATCGAGCCTGGCGATCACGGTGGGCTCCGAGTGGACCGGCGAACTCCGCGTGCTGGCCCCGGCGGCGCGCGAGATCACGCTGAACGGCGCGCCGGTCAAGTTCCGCCGCGAGGGGGAGTACTGTTTGCTCTAAAATCTTATTCTTGACCCTCACATATCAGATCGCCCTTCTTCCCGGCGACGGCATCGGGCCTGAGGTCGTCGCCGAAGCCGTCAAGGTCCTGCGCGCCGTCGAGGTGCGGCTGGCCGGCGTGCGCTTCGAGTTGTCCGAGCACGCCTGCGGCGCCGGTGAGTACCTGCGCAGCGGCGAGCCGCTGCCGGCGGAGACCTTCGAAGCCTGCCGCGCCGCCGACGCCGTGCTACTCGGCGCCATGGGCCTGCCCAACGTCCGCTGGCCCACCGGCACCGAGATCGCGCCGCAGCTTGACCTGCGCGAGAAGCTCGAGCTCTACTGCGGGCTGCGGCCCATACGCCTCTATCACCCGCAGGATTCCCCGCTCCGCGCCCCCGGCGCGATCGACTTCGCCATCGTGCGCGAGAACACCGAGGGGCTGTTCTCCTCGCGGCTGAGTGGGGCAGGCTCCCAGCCAGCCCAGGAAGCGACCGATACAATGCGCATCACCCGCCGCGGGGCCGAGCGCGTCTTCCGCGCCGCCTTCCGCCAGGCCGCGCGCCGCCGCCGCCTCGTCACCCTGGTGGACAAGGCCAATGTGCTGCCCTCGATGGTCTTTTTCCGCTCCGTCTTCGATGAGATCAGCCGGGAATTTCCGGACGTGCGCACCGAGAGGATTTACGTCGATGCCGCCAGCCTCTACCTCATCCTGCGGCCGCACACCTTTGACGTGATGGTGACTGAGAACATGTTCGGCGACATTCTCTCGGACCTCGCCGCCGGCCTGGTGGGCGGCATGGGCATGGCGCCCTCGGGGGACATCGGCGACCGCCACGCCGTTTTTCAGCCGTCGCACGGCTCGGCCCCGGACATCGCCGGCCGTGGCATCGCCAACCCCACCGCCACCATCCTTTCGGCGGCCATGATGCTGGAATGGCTCGATCACCCCGAGACGCGCCGCGGCGCCGGCCTGATCTACCGCGCGGTGGAGCGGATCTTCGCCGATCCGTCCCAGCGCACGCGCGACCTGGGCGGCGCGCTTTCCACGGTGGAAATGGGCGACCGCATCGTGGCGGCGGTGACGGCGTGAGGAACGGCTTCCGCATCTACGACGCCCACGCCCACCTGGGCGTGGCCCGCCACAGCGGGCGCACCGCCACCGCCGGGCAGTTGCTGGCTGCGATGGACCGCTCCGGCGTGGACCGCGCCCTGCTCATCCCCTTTCCGGTGGTCGAGGACTGCCGCGCCGCACATGACGAGATCGCCCGCGCCGTGAGCGCGCACCCGGACCGCTTCGCCGGCGCCGCATGCCTGGACCCCTTCCTGCCGGAGGCGGATTTCCGCGGCGAGATCCGCCGCTGTGCGGAAGACCTCGGCCTGGCGGCGCTCAAACTCCAGCCGCAATACCAGCCGCTCAACCCGATCTCGCCGCGCAGCGACTTCCTCTTCGAGACCGCGCTGGAGCACCGCCTCCCGCTCATCTGCCACACCGGAACCGGCGCGCCGTACGCGCTGCCGTCGCTGTTCATCCTGCCGGCCCGCAAGTTCCCCGATCTGCCGATCGTGCTGGCCCACGCCGGCGGGAGCGTCTATGTTGCCGAGGCCATCGTGGCGGCGTCGGTCTGCCCCAACATCTACCTGGAGCTCTCGTCGCTGATGCCGCACCACGTCCACGAGGTTCTGGCCCAGGTCCCCTCCTCGCGGCTGCTCGCCGGCTCCGACCTGCCGGAGAACCTCGAAACCGAGATGACCAAGATCCTCGACCTGGAGATCACGCCCGAGGCGAAGGCCGACATTCTGGGGAACACGGCGCGGCGGCTGTTCGACCCTGCTTCTCGTGTATCCTGGTAGCAGGGGGGGATGATGAGCGAACTGGCCGAACGACAATGCGTTCCTTGCCGTGGCGGCGTGCCGCCGCTCCAGGGGGAGGCTCTCAAGCAGTTGGCTGCACAGGTTCCCGGCTGGCAGATCGCGCGGGAACACCATCTGGAGAAGATCTTTACCTTCCCCGATTTCGTGCAGGCGCTGGCGTTCGTCAACCGCGTCGGCGAGCTGGCCGAACAGCAGGGGCATCATCCCGACCTGCTGCTCTCCTGGGGCCGCGTCGAGATTAAGATCTGGACCCACAAAATCGACGGGCTCACCGAAAGCGATTTCATCCTGGCGGCGAAGATCGACCGGCTGCCGGGCCCCTGATCAAAGCACTTCCAGAATCAGGCACTTCAGGTAGTGCGTCTCGGGTACGGTGAGCAGGATAGGATGGTCCTGCGCCTGCGTCCGCCGCTCCAGCACGCGCAAGGTGCGGCGGGCGTCGAGCGCCGCCTCGGCGATGATCTGGAGCAGCATCGCCTCGCTGACATGCTGCGAACAGGAGCAGGTGACCAGCACCCCCCCGGGCCCGAGCAGCCGCAGCGCCCGCAGGTTGATTTCCTTGTAGCCGCGCGCGGCCCCCTCCAGTTCCCGGCGCGACTTGGCGAACGCCGGCGGATCCAGCACCACGGTGGAGAACTCTCGCCCGCCGGCCGCGTAGCCGGCCAGCAGATCGAAGACATCGGCCTTGCGGAAGTGAACGTTCTCGATCCCGTTGGCCTGCCGGTTGGCTTCGGCCAACTCCAGCGCCGCCTCCGAGCTGTCCACCGCCTCCACCGACTCGCACCGCGCGGCCAGGTGCAGCGCGAAGCCGCCGGCCGAGGTGAAACAGTCCAGCGCCCGCCCCTGGGCATGGCGAGCCGCGGCCACGTAATTCTCGCGCTGATCCAGGAACAAACCGGTCTTGTGCCCCGCGGCCAGATTGGCCTCGAAGTGCAGCCCGTTCATCTGAAACGCGACCCGCGCCGGCGTTTCGCCGTAGAGCGGCCCGGCCACCAGCGGCAATTCTTCCTTCGTGCGGACACCGGCGTCGTTGCGCTCGACAATCCCGCGGGGCGCGAGCAGCTCCACCAGGGCATCCACGATCTCCGCCTTGGCGCGCTCCATGCCCTGGCTGAGCGTCTGAACGACGAGATAGTCTCCGTAGCGGTCCACGATCAGCGCCGGGAGCAGGTCGCCTTCTCCGTGCACGAGCCGGTAGGCATCGCTCGCGGCGACTACGCGCCGGCGATGCGCGAGCGCGGCCGTCAGGCGCCGCAGGAAGAAATCCCGGTTGACCGGCTCAACCCTGGCGGTAAGCATCCGCAGGCAGATCTGCGAGGCGGAGCTGTAGTGCGCCACCCCGACGAGGCCTCCCTTGGGATCGACAACCTTGACCGCCTCGCCGCCCGCTGCCTGGCCGCGGTCGGTGACGTCGGAGGCGAAGATCCAGGGGTGGCCGGAGCGAACTCGGTCCGCTCCCTTGCGGCTGACGCGGACCACAGTCATGAGAGTGGACTCAGATCGGCCGGGGCAGCGCCAGCGCCTCCAGCCGCCGGATGCGCTGCTCCACCGGCGGGTGGGTCGAGAACAGCCGCAGCACGCCCCCGCCGCCGCCGAACGGCATCACGATGAACATGTGCGCGGTGGCCGGCGAGGCGTCCAGGGGGATGCGCCGCGACCAGCCGTCCAGCTTCCCCAGCGCCGCGGAGAGGCCGAACGGGTTGCCGGCGTACCGGGCGGCAGTGGCATCGGCGGCGTACTCCCGCGTGCGCGAAATGGCCATCTGAATCAGCACGGCCGCGATCGGGGCCACGATCAGCATTAACAGGCCGCCCAACGCGCCCCCGCTGTCCTCGTCCTCGTCGCGCCGGCCGCCGAACCAGTAGGCCATCCGCGCCACGAAGGTGATGGCGGCGGCGATGGTGGCCGCCACCGAGCTGATCAGGATGTCGCGGTTCTTGACGTGCCCCAGCTCATGAGCCAGCACGCCTTCCAGTTCGCGGTCGTCCAGCAGGTGCAGGATCCCCGCGGTGACGGCCACCGAGGCGTGCGCCGGGTTGCGGCCGGTGGCGAACGCGTTCGGCGAGTCCTCGGGGACCACCCACAGCCTCGGCGTCGGGATGCTCATCCGGTGGCAGAGGTTCTGAACCAGCGGAAATACGCGGCGGTAGACCTCGCGGTTGTCGGTTTCGTTCACCGGCTGGGCCGAGTACATCGCGAGCGCGATCTTGTCGGAAAAGAAGTAGCTCACGAAGTTCATCGCCACTGCCAGCGCCAGGCCGAGCCACAAGCCGTTGCGGCCCGCCAGCGCTTCGCCGCCCAACAGCAACAGGCCGCTCAGCGCGCCCAACAGCAACGCCGTCTTGAGACTGCTCACCTTTCGCTACCTCCCTAACCTCCATTCTGGCACACTTGCGTTCGGCGCCAGCCTCGTGGCGCACGCTTTAGCGCGTCAGGAAAGGCCAGTGCGGCGCCGGGCGGTAGCCGTACCTGGTGATGGCCAGGTAGACGAGGCCGGCGATGGCGGCCAGGATGACGAAGACCACGTAGAGCACCTGGCGCCACGGGAACCGCCGCTCTTCCCGATGCAAAACCAGCAGGTAGCTGGCAAAGACGCCCACGAAATACAGCAAGACCATCGGCACCGAGAAGAGCATCAGGTTGAAGACGTCCGGCGTGGGCGTGGCCAGCGCCGCCAGCAGCACGATAACCAGGATCGCGTAGCGGCTGTTCCGGATCAGGAAGCGCGGGGTGACGATGCGGAGCAGCGTCAGGAAAAAGACCAGTATCGGCAGCTCGAAGACCAGCCCGACGCCGAGGGTGACGTTGACGAACAGGTCGAAGTACTCGGTCACCGAGACAATCGGCTGGATGCGGATGTCCCGCCCGATGCCCAATAGGAAAGTCAGGCCGTAGCGGAAGGCGACGAAGTAGGCGAACAGGCCGCCCAGGATGAACAGGCCGGCCGAGCAGAGCACGAACGGCCCCGCCCAGTGGCGCTCGCGCCGGTACAAGCCCGGCGCAATGAACGCCCAAACCTGGTAGAGGACCCAGGGCGAAGCCAGGAAGATGGCCGTCAGCATCGGCAGCTTGATCCAGACGGTTTGGAAGACCTCCATCGGCGTGATTTGTGCCAGCCGTGGGTCTTTGACGCCAAGTTGCTGGAGCGCAGCGGTCGCCGGTTCGCTGACGATCAACCACAGGTCGTTGGCGAAGATGAGGCTCAGCAGGAAGGCAACGCCAATGCCGGCCAGGCACTTGAGTATCCGGGACCGCAGCTCCTCCAGATGATCGAGGAAAGACATCCGGAGCATCCGTCCCTCTTCCTGGTCCTCCTCAGCTTCCCCGGCTGGCGGCGCCGGCGGCGGCGCCGCCGGGGGCGCGGTTCCCTCAGCGCCGTCCACGGCGGTCGGGGGCGGCTCCTCGGGCGGAACTTCGGCCACCGCACCGGAGGTTGCCGGCTCGCCGTAGGAGTCGTCGCCGTAATAGTCCTCGGAGGGATTCGTGTCGTGCTCGGCGGGCGGCGTAGGACTGGTCTCGCCCTGCGCCTGGTCAGGATCCTGCGGTGATGCCATGCTGCGTTGGAACCGGTTTCAGCCTTTATCGCTCAGGCTTCGACAGCCGGCTTCTCGTCGGCGGGCTGCGCCAGGCCGGCGACGGCCGGCTCGCTGCTCGCCACGGCGCCTTCCGGGGCTGCTCCGGGTTCTGACTCAGCGCCCTCAGTTGCGGACGCGCTGGTGGTGGATGGACTGGCTGCGGCCGAATCGGCCGGCGCGGAACCCTCCCCGTTGCCGCCGGACGCGGAGCTCTCGCTCCCGCCGTCCCCATACGAGGAGTCGTAATTGTACTCGTAATCGTGGCCGGAAATCTCCTGCTGGTAGCTGCTGGTGACTTCCTTGAGCGACTCGCCTTCCCGCTCCAGGCTGCTCATCTCGCGGTCGAAGGTCGCCTTCAGATCGCTGGATGCGCGCCGGAACTCGGTCAGCGCTTTGCCGATGGTCTTCCCGAGCTCGGGAAGCTTTTTCGGACCGAAAACGAGCAGGGCAAGAATGAAGATGAAAACCGTTTCTTGCCAGCCCAGCGGACCCATCGCTTTACCTCCTTACGGTACTGAGCGGCTACCCGCCGTGGCGGCGCGCTGAGCGCACCGGCGGCGCGTCACCGCCCCCAGCAAACGGTCATTACGCTTGCTGGAGAGCCGCCACCTGCGGAGCATCAACATCATCATACCGAGTGCGCCGCGCCCGGTCAACCGCGGTAGGATAGGCGTCCCCGCCTGTCTCCCCTGACAGGCCAGCATGCCGGTCGTCAGTCCCCCGCCACCTTGGTGGCGTGCTCAAACAGGAAGCTGAGGGTCTTGTCGGTGCGGATACGCGAGGCGATGCGGCGCAGCCCGTCCTCTTTCTCCAGCCGCATGCGGGCGGCGGCCACCGGCTCCCGTTCCTGCTTGGCGATGCGCTGCACCTCGCGATCGACTTCCTCGTTGGTGGCGTAAAGACCCTCGCGCTCGGCGATCTTGTTCAGTATCAGCGAGGCCTTGACCTCGCGAAGGGCCCGCTCGCGCTGGGACTGCTTCACCCTGTCCCAGTCGAGCTTCAGCGTGCGCGGGTCGATGCCCTGGGCGGCCAGGCCGCGGAAGTGCTGCTCGACCAAAAGCTCGACCTGCCGCTCGATGTAAGCTTCCGGCACCGGGAAATCGTGGAGATCCACCAGCTTCTCCGCCAGCTTGTGCTTGGCCTCCTGCTGGGCGATGAACTGCCGTTCCGCGAACAGCGACCGGCGCACGGCTTCCCGCAGCTCTTCGAGGTTGAGGTAGTCGCCGACGTCCTGGGCGAACTCGTCGTCCAGCTCGGGCAGCTCCTTGCGCCGGATGGCCTTGAGCCGGGCGCGGAAGCGGACAGTCTTGCCGGCGAGCCGCGGCTGGCCGAAGTCCTCCGGGTAGGTGAGGTCGAATTCCTTCTCCTCGCCCGGAGACAGGCCGCGGAGATTGTCGCTGAAACCGCTCAGCGTGTCTTCGCCGCCGACATGCAATGTCAGCTCCTCCTGCTTGACCGGGGGATCGGCGCCGGCCAGGCTCTCCAGTGCGATCACCGCATGGTCGCCGTCGGCGGCCGGCCGCGGATCGACGCTCAGGTATTGGGCCTTCTGATCGCGGATCTCCTCCAGCCGCCGCGCCACGTCCTCCTCGCCGATCTCCGGATCCTGATACCGAACGCTTATCCCTTTGTACTCCCCCAGCTCGATCTCGGGCGCAATCTCGAACTCGGTCTTGAAGCGCAAAGGCTCGCCGGGGCGCAGATCGACCTCGCGGATGTCGGGCGTGCCGACGATGTTCAGGCCTTCGTCCTCGGCGCGCTTGAAGAGGTACTTGGGGACAAGCTCGTTGAGGACTTCCTGGCGGATGTCCTCTTCGAACCTCTTCTGGATTATACCGGCCGGCACCTTGCCGGGGCGGAATCCCGGCAGCCGGACCTTCTGCTGAATCTTAGCGACGGCGCGCGCGGTGGCCTGGGCGACCTGGTCGGCGGGGATGGAGAATTCGAGCGACTTCTTGATCTCTGGCATAGGCGCCGGGACCGGGCTAGGTCCCTTCCGACCAGCTTGCCAGATAACGCTCCTGCTCGGGGGAGAGCCGGTCGATCTTCACGCCCATGGATTCCAGCTTCATGCGGGCGACCTGCTTGTCGATCTCCTCGGGCACGGAGTAGACGCGCCTCTCCAGCGAGGTGTGGGTGTCGACCAGGTGCGCGACCGACAGCGCCTGGTTGGCGAAACTCATGTCCATCACCGAGGCGGGGTGGCCTTCGGCGGCGGTCAGGTTGATCAGGCGGCCTTCGCCGAGCACATAGACGCGCCGCCCGTCGCGCAGCGCGTACTCCTCGACGAACTCGCGCATCTGCCGGCGCGCCGAAGCCATCCGGTCGAGCGTCTCCAGATCGATCTCGACGTTGAAGTGGCCGGAGTTGCAGAGGATGGCCCCGTTCTTCAGCCGCTCGAAATGATCGCGGCCGAAGACGCTCTTATTGCCGGTCAGGGTGACGAACACATCGCCAACCTCGGCCGCCTCCAGGCTGGACATCACGCGGTAACCGTCCATCAGCGCCTCCAGCGCCTTGATCGGATCGACCTCGGTGATGATTACGTTGGCGCCCAGCCCGCGGGCGCGCATGGCCACGCCGCGGCCGCACCAGCCGTAGCCGGCCACCACGAAGTTGAGGCCGGCCATCAGGATGTTGGTGGCGCGGAGGATGCCGTCCACCGTGCTCTGCCCGGTGCCGTAGCGGTTGTCGAACAGGTGCTTGGTCATCGCGTCGTTGATGGCGATCACCGGGTAGCGCAGCACGCCCTCCTTGCTCATCGCCCGCAGCCGGATCACCCCGGTGGTGGTCTCCTCGGTGCCGCCGAGCACGCCCGCCAGCATCTCCTGCCGCTTGGTGTGCAGGATGGTGACCAGGTCGCAGCCGTCGTCCATGGTGATCTGCGGCTGGTGATCGATGGCGGCCGCGATGTGCGAGTAGTACACCTCGTTGTTCTCGCCCTTGATGGCGTAAACCGGTATGGCGTAGTCGCGCACCAGGGTGGCAGCCACGTCGTCCTGGGTGGAGAGCGGGTTGGAAGCGCACACCACCGGCGAGGCGCCGCCGTCGCGCAGGGCGACCATGAGGTTGGCGGTCTCGGTGGTGACGTGCAGGCAGGCGGCGATGCGGATGCCGGCCAGCGGCTGGCTCTGGATGAACTGCTTGCGGATGGTCTGCAAGACCGGCATCGACTGGAAGGCCCACTCGACGCGGCGCTTGCCGAGATCGGCCAGCGAAAGGTCCTTGACGTCGCAGGCTACTGAGGTCTGTGGATTGGCTGACATGAATTCCTCGTGGCTAAACCGGCGCCACCGCAGCCGTCGCCGCCCGCGCTTCTTCCCGCAGCAGCGCGGCCTTGTCGGTGGCCTCCCAACTGAAGCTCTCTTCGGTGCGGCCGAAGTGGCCGAAGGCGGCCGTCTGGCGGTAGATGGGACGCCGCAGGCGCAAGTGGTCGATCATGCCCTTGGGCGTGAGCGGGAACAGCTCGCGGATGAGTGCCACGATCCGGTCTTCGCCGATCGCCCCGGTCCCGAAGGTGTTGACCGAGACCGAGACCGGCTCGGCCACGCCGATGGCGTAAGCCAGTTGCACCTCGCAGCGTTGCGCCAGCCCGGCGGCCACGATGTTCTTGGCGATGTAGCGGGCCATGTAGCAGGCGGAGCGGTCCACCTTGCTGGGGTCCTTGCCCGAGAAGGAGCCGCCGCCGTGCCGCCCCATGCCGCCGTAAGTGTCCACTATGATCTTGCGCCCGGTGAGCCCGGTGTCCCCGTGCGGGCCGCCGATCACGAACCGCCCGGTGGGATTGATGTGATAGTGCGTGCCCGCGTCCACCGTTTCCGGCGGGATCACCGCCTCGATGATGTGCCGGCGCACTTGTTCGCGCAGCGCCGGGGTGGAGATGGCGTCACTGTGCTGGGTGGAGACCACCACCGCGTCGATGCGCCGCGGCAGGCCGTCCACGTATTCGACGCTGACCTGCGATTTGCCGTCCGGCCGCAGGAAGTCCACGATGCCGGCCCGGCGCGCCTCGCTCAGCCGTCGCACCAGCTTGTGCGCCAGCATGATCGGCAGCGGCATCAACTCCGGCGTCTCGTCGCAGGCGTAGCCGAACATCAGCCCCTGGTCGCCGGCGCCGCCGGTGTCAACCCCCATGGCGATATCGGGCGATTGCCGCTGCACCATGTTGATGACGCCGCAGGTCGCGCTGTCGAAGCCGAAGGCGGCGTCGGTGTAGCCGATGTCGCGGATCGTCTCCCGCGCCACCCTGGAGACGTCCAGGTGGGCGGTGGTGGTGATTTCACCGGCCACCACGCAGACGCCGGTGGTCACCAGTACCTCGCAGGCTACGCGGCCGGCCGGATCCTCCCGCAGGACCCCGTCCAGCACGGCGTCGGAGATCTGGTCGGCAATCTTGTCCGGATGGCCCTCCGTCACCGACTCCGAGGTGAAGATATGACCGCGACTGGCTGACACTGAGTGTCCCTCCTGGCAAAAATCTTGATCCGGGCCCCGCCCGGCCGGCCGGAAACCACCTCGCCTCTGAAACTCCGGGGGTAACTCAAAGTGTATCGGACCGGGCGGGACTTGGTCAATTGCTCACCGCCCCCAGACCACCCGGACCTGGTAGAGCTCGCGGCCGGCCGCCTGGTCCTCGATGCGCAGACGTACCGCGTAGCCGTTGGCGCTGCTGGGCCTTTCGAGCAGGGCGACCGAGCCGCGGCCGCGCAGTTTGGAGATGGTCACGGCCAGCTCGGCTTGCGGCAACGGCTCGGTGCAGGCTGACCCGGCATCGCTCGGCGGGGAGCCGCGCCGCACCTGGTAGCTGAGCGTGCCGCCCTGCAAGAGAAACTCGGTCAAGTGATCGACCCACACACGCAGATCGCACCCTGGGCCCTCGAAGCCCGCCACTTCCGGCGCCTGGCGGACGGCCAACGCGCCACGCCCGGAGGTATCCCCCGCCCGCGGAGCCGCCGCTTCCGGCTTCGGCCCGGCCCGCTGGTGCAAGGCCAC
>ERZ1292640.1853-Hain-H43-02um-R1-1853-length-17298-cov-4_pt1 | contig 13114 bp, 10 predicted proteins | sample MGYA00564404_ERZ1292640 | MGnify/ENA primary metagenome ERZ1292640 (study PRJEB36523, sample SAMEA6512636) | groundwater metagenome | collected 2019-01-08 | study: AquaDiva: Metagenomics assemblies of 32 groundwater samples
CTTGCCACCAGTCAAAGGTGATATCCCGCGATACATGCGCGATATTACAGCAACTGTTGTATCTAAAATTGGCACGGCTAACAAAATCGGCATGAGGGCTAAAGATTTCCAACTCGGGGTTATACCCGGGTCCACGCGAATCGTTAAAACAGAAATGATCACTCCCAGAAATAGCGCACCGGCATCGCCCATGTAAATCTTGGCTGGTTGTTTGTTCCAGATAAGAAAACCCAGTGTTGCACCGGCGGTGGTGATTGCGAGCGCACTGACTGATTCCTGGCCTTGGTTAAAGGCGATATAGAAAATACCTAAAGTGACAACGGCGACTGTGCCGGCGGCGCCGCCATCTAAGTTATCGAAGAAGTTAATAGAGTTACAGATTCCGACGATCCATAAAACAGTGAGCGCCTGGTTCACAAATGAACTGCCGAAAGCCACGCCGACGGTATCGGTTTTAACTAAAACAACTGCGACAGCGATTGCAATAATCGTTTGAACGAGTAAACGTGGCAGAGCTGGTAAGCCGGTTAGATCATCGATGAGCCCCATTGCACCCATGATGAGTGCGGGGATCAGAACATAACTCGCGAGTGGAAAGTTTGTGGTGGTGAAATCAGAGGCGACGACGCCGGCGTAAGCGAGCGCAGTGACAGCGATAGCAATTGAGAGTCCACCTAAATAAGGCACGGGCTCTTTCTGAGTCTTACGCTCCAGGTTTGGCTTATCCATAGCTCCGATACGGATCGCGAGGAGTCGAATGGGCCATGTGAGCAGGCCTGTGAGAGCAAAGGCCATAAGTCCAAGGAGCGCGAATTGGCCGGCGCTAAAACTCATGGGGTGAGTATAGGTATCAGGCTGTGAATTGATTGAGCGCTCGGGTTCGATGGGGTTGGAATAGGAGATGGAGGTATTTCATATGAAAGTTTATTGTGATATTCTCGTATTTGAAAGAGAGCGGAGATGCTAATGGTTGGGCAGGTGCAGATGGATTCACATCGCGATGCCGCTGCCGTGTCAAAGGCAGCGCTTCGCACTTCGGAGTATTTAGGGTTGAAGCAGAAAGAGTTTGCCCACATTGTTGGAGTTAGTCCTACCAAGGCATCGCACTTGTGGGCATCTGAATACCAGTTGAATCCATCGATAAAGAGCGAATGGGAAAACTCCATCCTCCTTATCCGGTTATTTACCTCCCTTAATGCAATCCTCGGAGAGAGAGAAGCTGCCAGAACCTGGCTACGTGGTGAAAATACTGCGCTGGGTGATTCACCCTTTAATCTGATTCAAAGCGTTGAAGGGTTGGTTCATGTCATTAACTACTTGGACGCCAGCGTTAATAGCCTCTAAAGCAACTCATTTCACTGAGACGCTGTCTAGATTCGTCACAAAGAATCGTTACTCATCGATTGTTAAAATTACAGATAACGATGAGGAGTTGGCGGCAGTTGAAAAGGCGATTAGCCTCCAGGTTACATCATTGAAAGAAAGCTTTAGTGATCTGCATCCATTATTAAAACTACCCTTTACGACTAAGTCATATTCTGGCGGTTCGCGCTTTCGTGCGCAGTTTGATTCTGGAGTATTTTATGGGGCCGACACAATCGAAACAGCCGCGGCAGAACGTGGCTATCACCATCATCTCTTTGTAAAAAATTCACCAGCGCTCCTCAGCAGCGGAGCGACACCTTTTACATTCTTCACAGTAAAAACCTCGATGGATCTCGTGGATGTTCGAATGGCCCCTTTTAGTAAAAGCCCGGAGATTTTCCAAAATAAAAGTAGTTACTTGGAATCTCAACACTTTGCCTCTTTAGTTCGACAATCCGGCGTTGCGGGCATTGCTTATAAATCAGTTAGAAATCCAAAGAAAGCGCTGTGTGTTGCACTGCTTTCACCGTCGGGTTTTGCTGCTAAACAGCCCATTAGTTGGGATGAAAATTGGTCATGTATCGCCGATGCTAAAGGAGTTCGTTGGTTCAATAACTCATCACGAGCCACCAAGGCAGAAATGAGTTTTAAATATGACTGATCTCGGCATCCCCATATATCTAAGTCATCGCACTAAATTGTGCCTATGAGAATTCAACCTGGCTTTAGAACTCCCCGTACCGCCTTAGTAGGGCTATTAATCACGGTCCTGGCGGGCATCGTGATGCCGGCCATTAGTTCAGCGGCAGCACCAGATGTCGTGAAGTTAGTTGTGCACTACCAGCGCCCGGCCGGTGATTATGCAGGATGGAATCTCTGGTTATGGAAAAACTCATCTAATAACGCCATCGACAAATCCATTGATCCCAAAGGAGTCCAGTTCAATGGCGATGACAGTTTTGGCAAAGTTTTAACTTTAGAGATTCCCGACATGAAGGGTTTCGACGATATTGGCATCATTGTTCGCTTAAATGATTGGGCGCAAAAAGATATCGACGCTGATCGCTTTATCAGCGTTTTTGATGCAAATGGAAAGGCAGAAGTCTGGCTGCGCAAAGGTGATACACAGATTCACTACTCGCTGCCGACTGAGGCGGTAAAGGAAAACCCTGCGATTGCGCAGGCAAAGATTTACGACTCATTAGAGTTTTCAAAAAAATACACTTACAAAGGTGATGATCTAGGAAATACATATAGCAAAAATAAAACTGCATTCCGAGTATGGGCACCGACGGCAACCGAGGTTTCATTAGTCACATATACATCGGCCGAAAGTAATGCTTCTACCGGAATTCTCACTGCGATGGCAAGCGATGTAAATGGAACATGGACGGCCTCACTTAACGGTGATAAGAATGGTTTGATTTACAACTACCGCGTTACAGTCGATGGCGTATTGCGCGAGGCCGTTGATCCCTATGTTCGCGCAACGATAGTTAATGGTTTACGGGGCGTAGTCGTTGATCTCTCAAAGACAGATCCAAAGGGGTGGTCGTCTAAGAAGCCGAAATTTAGCGGCAGGCCATCGGATGCAGTTATTTACGAGCTACACGTTCGTGATCTTTCAATCGATGCATCTAGTGGGGTTAAAGCTGCTAACGCGGGCAAGTATTTAGCCTTCGCTGAGACAAAGGTTCGCAAATCTGGAATATCTACCGCAGTTGCATCTATAAAGGAGTTAGGTGTTACGCATGTTGAGCTATTGCCCGTCTTTGATTTCGCATCCGTGGATGAGAAGAACCCCAGCTTTAATTGGGGTTATGACCCGCAGAACTACAACGTCCCAGAGGGTTCTTACAGTTCAGATCCAACTAAACCAACGGTACGTATTACTGAATTGAAATCAGCTATCCAGGCGCTTCACAATCAAGGTCTGCGCGTGAATATGGATGTTGTCTATAACCACGTCTTTGATGTCAATAGCTTTAGTCAAAATCAGATTGTTCCGGGCTACTTCTTTAGAACCGATAGCAACGGCGCGCTGACTAATGGAAGTGGCATAGGCAACGATGTGGCTTCAGAGCGATCGATGGTCAGTAAATTCATCGTGGACTCAGTTAAATACTGGGCAAGTGAGTACAACCTTGATGGCTTCCGCTTTGACCTCATGGGTTTAATGGATATCGATACCGTCACTGCAATTACTACAGCTCTCAAGAAAATAGATAAGAGCATCATCATTATCGCCGAAGGGTGGAACATGGGAACCCTGCCTGAAAAAGATCGAGCCGGGCAGATGAATATAGATTTATTGCCTGGAGTCTCGATGTTTAATGATCAATTCCGTGATGGAATTAAAGGATCAGTCTTTGACAGATTAGATCGAGGTTTTGCAACGGGCAACCCTGCATCGATGATCAGTGTTATGGCAGGTATTACTGGAAACACTGCATATTCAAACGTCATCACAACTAAGTGGACGACTATTGCACCGGGACAATCGGTTAACTATGTCGAATCCCATGACAACTTAACGTTGGCCGACAAGATTTCAGGAAGTGTTCCGAATTCAACGCCAGCACAGGTTGCACAGATGGCGCGCTTTGCATCTTCGATAGCATTATTGGCACAAGGATTGCCGTTTATTCAAGCTGGGCAAGAGTTTTTGCGAAGTAAGAACGGTGATGAGAATAGTTATAAATCATCTGATGCCGTGAACTCACTTAAGTGGAGCACCAAGGCGTCAAACATGACAACATATAAGTATTTCAAGGGGTTAATCGCACTTCGCAAAGCCCACCCAGCCTTTAGAATGAGAACAGAGGCACAGGTTATTAAGAATGTGAAGTTCTACACCCTGCCTAATAACATCATCATGTACTCACTTGCCGGCAAATCTGTTGGAGATAAAGCTTCAAGCATTGTTGTAATTCATAACCCAAATACAACTGTGCAAGAGATCAAGCTTCCGAAAGCAGGCAAGTGGTCAGTTGTTGTCGCGGGTGATATCGCTGGAACTAAAGTAATTAGTTCAGGCACAATGACCAGTATTAGCGTTGCCGGGCAAAGCACAACTGTTCTTAAGCAATAAGTTACTGTGAATTAGTCGAGGCGAACCACACCATTAGGTGTGTTCAAGTGCACTGCAACGATTCCATTTTCGCCATCATTATCATTTGGTGATAGCCATTCAACTTCTACGTTACTTCCAAGCGCTGCTGCGGTATCTGATCCAAGATAGTTTGTAATCGTTTCCTCATCGCCGGCGATTTCAACTTTAACGATTGTTGCAACTGCCTTGCCATCTGTTGATGGGTGATGATTTTCAGTCCACTCAATAAAATATGGAAGCTGCCGGTCCTCTAAGATTCCAAGAACACCAATCTGCCTCCAACGAATATCAGTTCCATCTGGTTTTGTGCGGTGACCTTCTACTGCCGGGCGACCAAGACGTGCTTCAATCGCGGCAACATCATCGACTGCAACAACCCAACTAAGCCAACCTCCACCTTCTGCGGCACGGCGTGAAACTGCTTTTCCAAAAGGAGATGCATCAGATGCTGGGTGATCGAGTGGACAAACAACTTCGATGTAATGACCGTTTTGCAGTGGCAATGTGAAGTTACGAGTACCAAATCTTGGGTGAACTCCGCCGTCGACGAAAGTACTGCCAAGGCGTGACCCTAAGCGCTGAACAGTGTCGGCCAATTGATCATGGGAGGTTACGTATGAGACATGGTCTAAGCGCATAGGTAATATCTTGCCCTATGAAATGGGGTGCTATTTACCATTGGGCGAGCGTAAAAATCCGAGCTTTTTGCGCGTTTACTGGGTGCAGATGAGGTTATTTTTTGGGGTTTTCCCGGTTGTCAGATATGTATCTACCGCGTCATCGGTACAGGCAGATCCACGGCCATAGCCAGTGTGACCTTCGCCGCGCAATGTGATCAGGCGCGAACCTTTGATGTAAGCGGCAAGAGCCTTAGACCATTCATACGGAGTCGCTGGATCGTGGGTTGTTCCGATTATTAAAACTGGTGTCGCGGTATTTTCAATCTGCACAGTGTTTTGATCGGTAGATATCTGAGTTTTTCCAATTGCTTGATTCAAAATGTTGCAGGTAATGCCACTAAAGGCGACATAGGGACCAAATACCGGAGCCGCCTTTACAAATTTCTTTGAGGCTAAACGAATTCCCTCATTATCGCGATACTGCTGCCAATCTAAACAGTTGATAATTATGTTGGCATCATTCTGATTATCTCTATATGTCCCGTCGCTCTTTCGACCATTGTAGCCATCGGCCAACTGCGCAAAACCAGTTCCATCTCCCAGCAAAGCTTGTGCTATCGCAGTTCGTAATTGCGGCCAACCTGATGCATCGTCATAGAGCGCCGCTGCAGTTCCTGTTACAACGAGACCCTCTGTTACCTGGCGCTTTTGCCCAGTGGATTTTTCAGTTGTTGTCAGTGGCTGATCCGAAACTTTACTAAACAGATCGACAAAAAATCGTGGAGTTGTACCGGTGGGCAATGGGCAATCCTCATTTTGAAAACAATCATCCACAAAATTAGCGAGCGCTTTATCAAACCCAATGGCTTGAACCATTGCCTGTTCTTCGTTTGAAATACTTGGATTTATGGCACCATCTAAAACAAAGCGGCCGACTCTGGTTGGAAACTGTTGTGCATAAAGAGTTCCTAAATATGTTCCATAGGAAAAACCTATGTAGTTAAGCTTCGCGTCGCCAAGGTTTTGGCGCAGTAACTCCATATCGTGGGCGGCATCGCGAGTTGAAAAGTGAGCAAGGTTAGGCACTTTGGCTACACACTCATCGATATAGCTCTGCGTCTCAGTGATCGCTTGAGCGAATTCGGCTCCGTTATCGGGCTTGGGGTCGCTAGAAAACATGGCATCTTGTTCTGAGTCGTTTAGGCATTGAATTGCCGTGGATTGGCCTACCCCGCGTGGGTCAAAGCCCACTATGTCATAGCGCTCCAAGATTTCAGGGTTCAGGAGGAATTCGGCGTTAAGGGCGTATTCAATCCCGCTTACTCCAGGTCCACCTGGGTTAACGACGAGCGAGCCGATCCGGTCATGTTGATTCGGATCTCGGTAGCGCAGGACAGCAATATCGAATTCACCCAGTGAAGCGTCGTTGTAGTCGATAGGAACTTTTAATGTTGCGCATTGAAAACTGCCGTTACAACTTTCCCACTCTAATGTCGAAACGTCGTTGCTTTCCCTTGGAAATGGTGCTTTGGCGGTTGACGAGCAACCTGTGAGTAAGAGAGCAGTTACTGCAAGAATTAGTGAACATTTAGATTTTAAAATTGCAGGACCTTTTTCGTGATTAACGGGCAAGGACACACATCAGTGCTTCGACGGTTAGTAGTGGCGCAGCATTGTGGCTCAGGTTCGTGCGTGCCTCCATAATTGCATTGATCTTTTGTATCGTTGTGTAAGGTTTAGTGTTTTTAGCATATGTGGTGATCTGATGTTCGAGCTCTTTGTTTATTAATGCATCAACGCTTCCGGCTTGAACCAACATAACATCGCGATAAAAAGATGCAATATCCAAAAGAGCAGCATCCAGGCCATCTCGCACCATTCGTGTGCTACGAGTTTTTTGCTCTTTCTCTAAATCTTTTATTGCTTTGCTTCCACCGCTTGCCATACCGCGGCCAGTTGCACCTTTGCCGTAAGCAAGGGATAGAGCATCTATCTCACTCTGGTTACGCTCTTCAGCCGATGATTGTGCCTCTTCCGTTGCGAGATCGATGAGCGTTTGGGCAGCTGCAAAGGCCGATGAGATTCCTTTTAATGTAAGCGGAAGTTTCATAATCGTGGTACGGGTGTTGCGCACTGATTCATTCTTAGCTAAATATTTCGCTCGTCCAATATGTCCTTGGCTAACACGGGCGGCAAAGTCAGCCATCGTCGGGCTAATTCCATCGCGGTTTTCCAGAACCCGTGCAACGGCGGCAGTCGATGGTGTCACTAACTGCACGTGGCGGCATCGGCTACGTATCGTCGGCAAAACATCGTGAAGAGTCGGTGCACATAAAAGCCAGACCGTGCGACCGCCAGGCTCCTCAATCGCCTTTAACAGCGCGTTCGCCGCAGACTCTGTAAGTCGATCAGCATCTTCCATCACTACAACACGCCATCCGCCCATCGAAGGCGCCCAAGCAACGCGAGCTAGAAGTTCGCGAACCTCATCGATCTTGATTGATAATCCCTCAGTACGCACCACCTCAACATCGGGGTGGGCTCCATGTACGACGCTTCGACAGGCGTTGCATACTCCGCAGCCATCGCCTGGACAAACAAGAGCCTGCGCAAAAGCTATAGCGGCCGTAGAGCGGCCTGATCCTGGCGGACCGGTAAAGAGCCAGGCATGAACCATCTGGTTATTCATTCCCGCTTCGTTTTCGCTATCGCCGTCTCTTGTTGCCGCTACTGCTTTTTGTAAAATCTCAACAACATGTTCTTGTCCCACTAAATTCTCGTAAACACTCGTTGTTGAGCTCACTTCTTGGCAACCTTCTTTTTCGCTACAGGTTTCTTACCCGCTTTTGTAGCTGATTTTCTTACGGCTTGAGTACTGCTCTTAACGGCCTTCGTTGCACTAGCGGAAGTCCTTTGAGCTGTCGTGCGAACCGCTTTATTTACCGCGCGAATTGGACGCAGCAAGAGCGCTCCCTTATCTTCGCGGGCGTTGCGCTTTAGTGCGGGAATCTCGCTGACGCGAGAGATAATTTCCGTATGTATTTCGTCAATCGATTGATTGCCATCGACGACGAAATACCGTTCTGGGTCAAGAAGTGAGAGTTGAATGAACTCTTGTCGAACACGTTCGTGAAAATCTAAAGGTTGTGATTCCAAACGATCTTTGCTGTGTAAACGTGCCAAGCCGATTTCTGCAGGTAGGTCGATGATTATTGTTAACGTTGGAAATAGTGATTCAGTTGCCCAGCGCGAAATTCGAGCGACTTCACCTGGCTCCAAAATTCGGCCTGCACCTTGATATGCAATCGATGAATCAAAATATCGATCACTGATAACAACATCACCTGCGGCAAGAGCGGGGCGGATAACTGCAAAAACATGGTTGGCTCGATCTGCGGCATACAAGAGTGCCTCTGCCCGTGGGCTGATATCGCCGGTTGAGTGAGAGAGCAAAATCTTTCGAATCTCAATACCTAAATCGCTGCCACCAGGTTCGCGCGATAACACGACGCTTTCGCCCTCTTGTTCCAGCCAGGCCTTTAATAACTCTGCTTGCGTAGATTTTCCAATGCCTTCGCCGCCTTCAAGAGCGATAAAGATTCCCTTAGTTGGCGCACCTGTAATACTTCCGAGCTCGCCTTTAAGTGCATTTGAAATATCGGACCATAAAGAAACATTCGGGCGATCTTTCATCTGTCGATATGAAATTGCACCGATGAGCGCTGCGATTAATCCCGCAATAAGAATTGTGACCGATGCGCCGTTGTAACTTATTTGGGTATTTTGAAACTTAAAAGTGTGCTGCCCTACTGCCGCCGCAATAAGAGGAGCAATTGCGAGAACACCCACTAAAACCACGCGGATCAAGCTCTGAACGAAGGCAAAGGTACGACCGCGAACATCGTCGGCGACCTCCATCCCAAGCATGGTGAAGCCTGTGACCCACGAGATTCCACTAAAAGCGCCAAGGGCAATGACAGTGAACACGGCTAAAACCAGGTTAGGGATAGCCGCGAGTACTACGAGAAAGAGGCCAGCGAGTGTTAATGATGCGCCAAATAGCCGTCTCCGTGAAAACTGTGCAAAAACTTTAGGACCAAATGCAATACCACCAGCCAAACCAGTAAATACTGCGCCAAAAAGTACGCCGTAGGCGGCTTCACCGCCACCCAAATCCCCTACAAAAGTTCGAGCTAAACCGATAACCGCACCGGCTGCAATAAATGCGCCAACCATTCCTACGATTAAACCTCTAATAATTTTCGAACTGCTGACCGCCTTCCAACCTTCAAGTAAAGATTTCAAGATTCCAGTCTCGGCTGATTTTTTTGCTGCAGCACCCTTTGGAATCTCCTCTAGATTAAATATTGTGAATGCAGCGAAAGCAAAACTAGCGGCATTAACGTAAAGCGCAACTTCGACCCCAGTTGCACTGAAACCCGGAATAAGTGCAACAAAAGCCGAAGTAAACAGAGATAGAAGCGTAAAGAGCGCGGCTGCGATCGGGGCAGTTCCGTATGCCGCTAAGAGTGAGACTTGGTTTGCTGATTCTAATTTTTCGCGTGGTACTAAATTAGGTACCGATGCCTCTTTAGCTGGTGACCAGAAGAGTGTTACACATTCGACAAGAATCATGGCCGTATATAACCAAAAATAATTATTTGCGATTGGAATCGAAATATAAAGGACGGTTCGTATAACATCGCAAGAGACCATTAATTTACGACGATCAAAGCGATCGGCAATCACACCGGCAATTGGACCTAAGAAAACAGCCGGTAATAATCGTGCAATAAATACACCGGCAATGGCAAAGTTGGCCTTTGAATAATCTCCGCCCGAAAGTTGTTGGGCTAATGCCGTAGTTGCGAGTAAACCTAGCCAATCACCAAGCGATGAGAAGACCATCGAATTCCAGAGTTTGCGAAAAGGTTTTATCGCCAGAACTCCGCGCGTTTCATCCTGCGCCGGTGCGGCAGGGTTTGGCAGAGTTCTAGACATGGCGTGAAGTCTATCGGGGCGTACTGATGCGACCTATAGTGGTTCAAACCCCCTTATTTAAAGGGGTTTATTAGGTGTAGCACATTCAGTCTTTTGTGCTACTATTTGGCATGACAACACCGGCGAACAAAACTCAAAAGGCGGAAACAAAGAAATCGGCCCCTGTTAAAAAAACAGTAGCAAAGAAAAAGGTTGCGACCAAGAACAGTTCGTTAAATCCGTTACGCACATCATGTGGTGTGCGCGAATTACGTCAATCTGCTTCGCAAATTTTAAATCAGGTTAAAAATGGAACTGTTGTTGAGATAACTGAACACGGAGTCCCAGTGGCCCGATTGGTGCCAATTAAAAAATCCTTGTACGAAGAATACATCGAGGCTGGTTTGATTATTCCTGCGAAGAATCCCAATTGGCAGCCAACGAAGAATCCAATAAAAATTAAAGGAGATAAGACATCAACCGAGGTTCTAATGGAAATACGAGCAGAGGAACGCTATTGAGTTGGTATCTAGATAGCTCGGCAATCCTTAAAACTATATTTGACGAACAAGAGAGACCGGAACTGTTGCGACTTCTTAATTCGCAATCGGCTTCCTCTAGGCTTTCAAAGATTGAAGTGCGAAGAACTGTAACTCGGTTGGGACTCACAAAAACAGTAGAAGTAAATCTTGAGTTAGAAAAGATCAACTTTCTACCAATCAGCGATCCAATTCTGATGGCGGCTGAAAATTTTTCATCAGAGATCACTTTGCGCACTTTAGATGCAATTCATATTGCAACGGTAATGAGCTTGGAGGGAAGTATCGAGGGGCTTATCACCTATGACAAACAGATGATTGCTAATGCTAAATTGCTTGGGATTAATGTTGTATCCCCAGGAATGAAGTAGTTACTCCGTTTTTTTCGTTTTCGCTTTTCCTGATGCGGCTTTCTTAGCTGCCTTCTTAGCGCCAGCTTTTTTTACAACATTCTTGGTGAGTGTTGGTGCGGTGTCGCCTTTCTTTGGCTTGGCTGCGGCTTTCTTGCGGCTCTTCTTTGGTGAAGGACCGTTCTCGGCCTCCCAAGCCCGGCGGCCTGCTAGGAGCTCTAATCCGCGCTCAAGTGTCATACCCTCTGCCGTGTCTCCTCTTCGAAGCGTTGCATTTGTTTCGCCGTCGGTGACATACATTCCGAATCGTCCATCTTTAATAATTAATGGTTTTGCGCTGACTGGATCAACACCCAGCTCTTTAACTGGCGGCTTAGCCACACCACGACGTCGCTCTTTAGGTTTTGAATAAATCTCTAACGCTTCATCGAGAGTCAATGAAAATAATTGATCTTCAGATGTCAGCGTGCGACTATCAACGCCCGCCTTTAGGTACGGCCCGTAACGTCCGTTTTGCACAGTAATCTCATCGCCTGCTGAATTTGTTCCCAGAGTTCGCGGGAGTGAGAGAAGTTGCAGTGCGTCTTCGTATGTAACGGTATCAAGTGTCATCGTCGAAAGAAGGGATGCAGTCTTAGCTTTAGGGGCATCGGCTTTCTTTCGTTTCTTTTTGCCTGATGCGGTGAGCTCTGGTTCAACAACGGGTAGAACTTCAGTGATGTATGGACCAAAGCGTCCACTCTTTGCAATAACTGGAAATCCAGTTGCGGGATCAATTCCCAAATCGCGCTCACCTGATGGTGCCTCTAACAACTCAATCGCTTTTGCAAGGGTTAATTCATCGGGTGCTAATGACTCGGGGATATTTGCTAACTTACGCTCTTCATCGGGCAAGTTCTGTTGCAAATATGCACCGTAACGACCCACACGAATTTCAATCGTGTCAGATAAGTTCATTGTGTTAGTTGCGCGAGCATCGATAACACCAAGGTCTGCAGATAATTCATTTAGCCCTGGTTGACCATCGACACCATAAAAGAAATCCCGCAGCCAATCAACGCGGCCTGCTTCACCAGTAGCAATCTTGTCTAAATCCTCTTCCATGCTGGCAGTAAACTCATAATCAACTAACTTTGTGAAGTGCGTTTCAAGTAGACCGGTGACTGAAAAAGCTAGGAACGTTGGCACTAATGCGCGACCACGCTTATAGACATAGCCACGATCTTGAATCGTTTGAATAATCGAGGCAAAAGTTGATGGGCGGCCAATACCGAGCTCTTCTAACTTCTTAACCAAGGTTGGTTCGGTGTAACGGGCTGGGGGCTTTGTTTCATGGCCTTCGCAGGTGTATTCATTGACTTTAACGGATTGGCCGAGTGCCATCGCAGGTAAACGCTTATCTTCGCTCTCTTCCTCTTTATTTTCTTCAGTGTTGATTTCATCGTATGCAGCTAAGAAGCCCGCAAATGTAATCACCGATCCATTTGCACGGAAAATAGTTGCTTTGCCATCATTTGTTTGTGCATCAAAATCAACACGCATTTGCAGTTTTTTCGCATCGGCCATCTGCGATGCAACGGTGCGCTTCCAGATTAAGTCATAGAGTGCGAACTCATCGCGTGAGAGCTCTGAAGCTAATTCCCCCGGCGTTTTAAATGTTTCTCCCGCTGGACGGATAGCTTCATGCGCCTCTTGTGCGTTTTTAGTCTTACCTTGATATATGCGTGGGCTATCTGCAACATGGTCGGCGCCGTAGAGCGCTTTTGCGGACTTTCGCGCCGCTTCGATAGCTTGAGCAGATAAGTTCACGCTATCGGTACGCATATATGTGATGTAACCGTTTTCATATAAGCGCTGTGCGATACGCATTGTTATCTGTGCACCCCAACCAAGTCGGCTACCGGCGTCTTGTTGCATTGTCGACGTTGTAAATGGTGGTTTAGGGCGCTCAGTACGCGGGCTTTCCTCCATCGACTTAACAATGAGGGATGAGGATTTAAGTGAGTCAACTAACTGCTTAGCACCAGTTTCATCGAGTAATAAAATGTTGGCTAGAGATTTTTCTTTAACTGCGCCATCGGCGCCAAAGTCACTCTGCGCGGCGACCGCATGTGGTAGTTCCTGGACCGCGTTCTCAACGCCGCCCTG
>ERZ1292640.3079-Hain-H43-02um-R1-3079-length-13113-cov-4_pt1 | contig 13113 bp, 9 predicted proteins | sample MGYA00564404_ERZ1292640 | MGnify/ENA primary metagenome ERZ1292640 (study PRJEB36523, sample SAMEA6512636) | groundwater metagenome | collected 2019-01-08 | study: AquaDiva: Metagenomics assemblies of 32 groundwater samples
TGACATTCGAAGTCTTTCACTATCTGCACACAAACACTGTCTGCTCAGGACGAAATAGCAAGTATCGTGCCAAACGTTAACAGCCTCACATTTTCAGCGTCGATCCCTTGTTACGTGTAAAAAATCCACTCTGCTCAGAGGCCCGAGACCTCAAATCCCGGCAACACTGTCAGGAATTTATACAAAGACGACCGTTTTCAGACACCTCGCCGATACGCTGGAAGCTATCGGAGAGACCTTCGTAGCATTCGAAAGTCACCTGCCCCCCCACCGCCGGCGTCTCGTCCGGAAGTTCTTTCCTGTGCCTGGGAATGTTTCTCCGAAAGAACGGTGAGTGGATGAATTAGTGCGAGATGCTCTGAGTCTTTTTTTATACGTAAGTGTAGTTTTATACAGCAGTTATACTCTCGTATCGTCCACAATCCAAATACTGGCATGGCGGTTGCTCCGTACTCTGCTTAGTTCACAGGAACTGTTATATGAATGTTAACTTATTGACAATTGACAACATGCTTGCCGGAGTAAGCAATACACCGCCTACTCAGCCACGGCATGATACAGGAGCAAGGGACAAGCCAGTTTCCCCGCTTGCGGATGATAAGCCGATCCAGGCGAGTTCCGCGAGGATTGAAACGACCGATAATATTGTCCCTTATGCGGGCCGTGCGGACGTCGAAAAGCCGGTACGGGAATTTCACGAGGTCCTTCGCGATAAAACAAAAAGTGAGAGCCCACAGGAGAGCCGCAACACCACTGAATCGAAAAAAGAGAGGAGACTATCCGATCCGGCTGTGCCCGCGGATGTCGTGCGAACCTGGTTGGCCGAAAATGCTGTGCCCGTCCTTCAGAGCAAAGAAGGCATTGCCGTCAAAATGGAGCCAAAAGCCGGACGTGAGCTTGCCCAATTGATCACCAGTCTGAAAACCGAGAAATCTCCTCCTGTTACAGGAGACGCGGCCAAATCGGCCCAAATCAAACTTGCTCTTCTTGCCGGTGAAAAAGGCCAGTTAGGGCTCAAGACTGTTTTACCCGAGAAGTCCAACGGTCAAAATGGACTCAAGACGGTCTTGCCCGATACGCCCATGATCATGCCCATCGGCAAGGTCCGGCCTGAGACAGCGAAGAAGAGCGAGAAAATAGTTCCGCGCAACGAAGCTGCCGCCGATACAAAGGCTCTCGCCAACAAGGGACAAGTCAAAGAATTGACGTCTGAATTACCCGCCGGCCTTGGTAAAGCGGATGAGTCCGGAAAGAAGGCTGCAAACACTGCTGCTGATGTAAATCCGTCTGCTGTCAAGACGCCCACCACTGCTGCCAAAAAAGATGTGATTTCTGACACGACCGTCGAGACCGGCGACAAGAAGACAGCGGCTGATGGGAAAAAGACTTCTGTGCGGGTGGACCTGGCGGCAATTCAGGCCAGCCTTGTCGAAAAGCAATCTCTGTTGGCAGCGAGTAATCCGGCAAGAAGTGCGCCGAGTACACAGGCGAATGCCACAGATAGCGCTCGGCAGGCGCCGTCAAAGTCATCGGATCGTAACGGCAAAGAATCCGAGCACGCCGGCAATGAGCCGTCCAATGCCCCTGCTTTTCGAAAGTTGAACGTCAGCGAAGTCCAAGTATCAGCGGACCAGCCCAAAGAACAGGGTCACCCGGCCGGCCAGAAAAGGCCTTCCGGGAAATTTGAACAGATTCTCTCGCACGGTCCCGGGCAGATTCCCGCCACACAGCAATCGGCCGCCTCTGCAGCGAACGCCAAGCCCGCCGGCTCGCCCTGCCAAAATCCGCCCAATAACCCCGCCGCGGATGTTGGCAAGCAGATTCTTGAGTCTATTCACGGCTCGCTGGCCCAGCAGAAAGGCGACCAGCAAATCACCGTTCGTCTCAATCCGCCTGAGCTTGGAAAGGTCTTCATTAAGCTCCAGGAGCGGGACGCCGAGCTGACCGGCATCCTGGAAGTCAGCAGGTCGCAGACCCGGGCGGAGATTGAACACGCCCTGCCGCAAATAATCCGCAACCTCGCCGATTGCGGCATACAGGTAAAACGGCTCGATGTCGTGCTCTCGGAGCAGGGACGGCCGGAGCAGGAGGCATTTGGAGACCAGTCGCCGCAGAACAGCGGGCCCTACGAACACGATTCGGCGAATCAACAGACATGGTCAAACGAGACGAACGCCCCCCAGGTGAGCGCGTGGTCCACCAACAGCGGCGGCTACCAAAACGTCTCCGAATGGCAGCAGCCGTTTGTCACCGACAGCTCGATCAATATGCTGATATGAAACGCCGCCGCGTCTGTTCTCGCCGGGGCTCAGAACGGGAAATCAGTCATCGATGCCAACTGTAGCGCAAACCAAGGAGCACGCCGGGCGGTACCTTCACGAGGGGTACACCCGCACGGCTGAGCAATTGTATCGGCAGATTTTGCAAAGTCACCCCGACGATCCGGCCGCACTGCACGCATTAGGAATCATCGCTTACCAGTCGGGAAATCATCGTGAGGCAGTTGAGCTTGTCGGCCGGGCGATTGCGAATGATCCGCAGAGACCTCAATTTCACAACACCCTGGGACTTGTTTTTGAAACGCTCGGCGAATTCGAACAAGCTGCAGCCGCCTATCAAAAAGCGGTTTTGCTCAAGCCGGACTACGCCGAAGCATATCACAATATGGCCATACTGCTTCAGTCGCAGGGCCGGTACGCCGCCGCGGTCGAGACATGCAGACGGGCAGTCTGCATCAAACCGGATTATGCCGAGGCGTACAATACGATGGCTTTTTCGCTGGAACAGCAGCAGCGATACGCCGAGGCGATTGAAAACTATCAGCAGGCCGTGCGGCTCAAGCCGGACTTCGCCGAGGCGTATAATCATTTGGGCGTGGTCCTTAACAAGCAGGGTCGATCCGCCGAAGCGATAGAAAGTTACAGCCGCGCGATTCGGGCCGACCCGGATTATGCAGAGGCTTACAACAATCTGGGCATTGTCCTGAAGGACCACGAACGATTTGCCGAGGCGATCAGGAATTTCGAGCTGGCTCTCCGTCTTGACCCTGATTTTGCCGAGGCGCACTATAATCTGGCCAACAGTCTTCGCGATGAGGGACGATGCGCCGAGGCGCTCGCCGGCTACCAACGCGCCATGGCCTTGAAACCGGATTACACAGAAGCACACTGGAACAGGTCACTGACCCTCCTGCTGAGCGGAGACTTCATCGAGGGCTGGAAAGAATACAGGCGGCGGCGAAATGCAGAGCTGAAGGCTTTCACCGACCACCATTGCCCCGGCAAGCTCCGCTGGGATGGAGGCCCGTTCGCAGGCAAACGGCTCCTCGTACACTACGAGCAAGGTCTGGGCGACAATATACAATTCGCCCGGTACCTGCCCATGATTAAAGCCCGGGGTGGAACGGTGATATTTGAGACGCTCCGGCCGCTCATGGGCCTGCTGCGGGGATTTCCGGGTGTTGATGAGCTCATCGAGTACCGCCCGGGCGAGAAACCATCCGTGGATTTTGATCTTTACGCGTCGCTATTGAATGCGCCGAACTTGTTCGGAACCACGCTGGAGACGGTTCCCGCCGAGGTGCCGTACATTCATGCCGATCCGGTCAAGGCCGAGCACTGGCGGAATGTGCTTGCCGGGCCGGACTTCAAGGCCGGTATCGTCTGGGCCGGGGCGTCCATACACGGCAATGACCGCTACCGCTCCTGTACACTTCGCTATTTTGCCCCGTTGACAAAGATTAGCGGCGTGCGGCTGTATGGATTACAAAAAGGCGAAGCGGCCGCCCAGATGGATGAATTAGCCGGAGCCGTGCCAATTACGAACGTTTCGAAATATTTCGATGACTTCACCGACACCGCCGCGGTCATCGAGAATCTGGACCTGGTTATCTCGGTGGATACATCCGTGCTGCATTTAGCCGGAGCGATGGGTAAGCCCGCCTGGGCGCTGCTGCCGTTCGCGCCGGAGTGGCGGTGGATGCTGAGCCGCCCGGATAGCCCGTGGTATCCCACGATGAAGCTGTTTCGCCAGGACGCGTGGAACGGATGGGATTCCGTATTTCGGCGGGTCGCCGAAGAGCTGCATATCATCGCCGGCAATCACCAGATGAAAGCCGCCGGCGTCAGGAACTTTTGCGAGTCTCGAAAATGATCCCAGCCATTATTCCCTATTACAAAAACAAAAGCCAGCTTGAGAAATGCGTATCTCATCTGAAGGCCCAGACCGCCGAGATAGAGGTATTTGTCAGAGACAACGACATAGATAACGTCTATTACACCGCGGCGGTAAATGAAGGCATCCGGAAATATCTGAGCCGGCCGTGTAAATACATGCTCGTATTGAATCAGGACATGTACCTGGAGCCGGCCGCGGTAGAGGAAATGGCGGTGTTCATGGATTCGCACCCTGACTGCGGCATCGGCGCGCCTCTGCAGCTCCATGGACAGAATCCTGATTACGTGATCTTTGCCGGCGGGTGCGAAGCCTTTCCCATGGGCAAACATCAGCACGGGCCGTTGCGGGAATTCACACAGGATATACAGATTCTCTGGGCCAACGGGGCCTGTATGATCCTGCGAAAAGAGATGATTCAGGAAATCGGCCTGCTGGATGAGAACTACATTTTCATCGGAAGCGACAGCGACTATTCTTTTACCGCGCGATCGCGGGGCTGGCAGGTCTGGAGAATAGCCCGCGCGCGGGGCATCCACGAGCACGGGGCGTCCGGGAAGCTCGGCGATCCAAACATTGAGCTGCTGAAGATTAAGGACATGATTTACTTTACCCGCAAGTGGTTGACCAGCGACGTGTATCGGGAGATCTCGCACGAAGGCGCCACACTCACGCCGGAAATAATAGCCGGTACTATGAGTGAATTGAGACGAACAAAAATCGAGCTGGAACGCGTCGGCGGCGATGCGGTCGTGACGAGCCGCACGTGACACCGAATCTCTATGCAACAGACGAGTGCTTGTGACATTGTGAAAGCGGCTGCGCAGCAGTTCGAGGCCGGAAATCTGGCCCAGGCGGAAGGATTGTGCCGCGAGGTTCTGCACAGCGACCCCGACGACGCTGCTGCGCTGCACCTGTCGGGGGCAATCGCTTACAAGCAGGGCCGATATGAGGAGGCGATTGAACTGATTCAAGAAGCGCTTGCACGGAATCGGCGCGTGCCGCAGTTTCACAATACCTTCGGGGCCGTCCTTCGGGCCATGGGAAAATTCGAGGAGGCTATCGTCGCCTACGAACAGGCCGTCTCGCTCGATGCCGAGTACACCCAGGCGTATCATAATATGGGCAACATCCTCCTGTTACAGGGCCGGTATGCCGCCGCGATTGAAAAGTACGAGCGAGTCATATCGCTCGAACCTGATTTCGCCGAGGCCTATAACAGTATAGCGATTGCCCTTCAATACCAGGGCGAGTATGCCGCCGCAATCGAGAAGTGCAATCAGGCGATGTCACTCAAGACCGATTACCCCGAGGCGCACAACACGATAGCCTCCATTTTGACGAAGGTGGGTCGCTGCACCGAGGCGATTGAGTCCTACCGGCGCGCCTTGCGGCTCAAGCCGGATTATGCCGAGGCTCACAGCAATCTGGGGATGGCACTTCTGCTGACCGGCAGGTTTGAAGAGGGCTGGAACGAATATGGATGGCGGCTCCGAACCGAGAAGGCGGCGTATCCGCACCGGCATCACGTACCCTGCTGGGATGGTTCGCCTTTTGAGGGCAAGAGGCTTCTTGTCCACTACGAGCAGGGCTTCGGTGACAATATCCAGTTCATACGGTATCTTCCAATGGTCAAACGCCGCGGCGGGACAGTGATCTGCGAGATGCCGGCACCTCTTATCGGTCTGTTTCGCGGATTTGCGGGGATTGACGAGCTGATCCCTGCCTCGGCCGAGAGGGTTTTTGCCACAGAGTTCGATCTGTATGTGCCTCTGCTGGAGCTGCCGAGAATATTCAAGACAACACTCGATACAATCCCGGGCGGCGTTCCATATCTTTACGCCGATCCGGCTAAGGCTCGACACTGGAGGCAGAGACTTGCGAGCCGAGCGTTCAAAGTGGGGATCATCTGGGCGGGCAAACCGGCTCATCCGGAGGACAGAACTCGCTCCTGCCATTTGCGGAATTTTCTGCGCTTGTCGAAGATCCCCGGACTGGCCTTATTCGGATTGCAAAAAGGCGACGCCGCCGGCCAGGCTGAGGATTTGGCGGGAGAAATGGCAATGACAAATCTGGGCGGCGAGCTCAATGACTTCACAGACACGGCCGCCGTGATCGAAAATCTGGACTTGGTCGTTTCGGTAGATACCTCCGTGCTCCACTTGGCCGGCGCGATGGGCAGGCCGGCCTGGGCGGTTCTGCCTTTCAGCCCGGACTGGCGGTGGATGCTGGACCGGCCTGACAACCCCTGGTACCCGACCATGAGGCTTTTCAGGCAGAGAAGCTACGGGGACTGGGAGGACGTATTTCGGCGAGTCTCGCAGGAATTGCAGATGCTTGTCGCCGGACAAGGGCTACGGGCCTAATGCCTGATGAGTCTCCTGAAAGGCGCTCGTAGGTGCGGCCTTAGTATCCAACGGATTGGCTTTCCTGTTCTGCCATTTGCGCCGGGCCGTTTCGATTGACGTCAGAAACGCTTCTCTGAATCTGCTCACGGAGAAGTGCTCCATGATTGTTTTTCTCGCCTCCCGGCCCATTCGGATTGCCAGTTCTCTATCGGCCAGGAGAATCTCGGCGTATTTGCGCAGCTCGCCGGGCTCATCGCTGAGAAAACCGCTCACGCCGTGCCGGACCGGCGAGCTTGGATGCTGATTGCCAAGAACCGGCATCCCTGCGGCCATCGCTTCAAGTGTAGCCATATTGAATCCGTCTTCGAGCTTCGGATCCGCCGTGTGGATGTAGAACCGATGAGATTGCAGAAGTTGTTTCAAATGGTCCCAGCTTTGTGAAGCGGCAACGCCCTTCATATTCGGGTTATGCCCGACAAGCCTCACGGGTATTCCATCGAATGCTTTTTCGTGAAAGTCCCATAACAGAATCTTTTTGCGGCTCTCAATGAAATTGCAGATGCGAAGCCCGCAAGCCTCTTGCCCTGAGTACTGCGGATAGTCGGCTGGGTCAACACCGACAACCACGACGTCCTCTGGAAATCCCCAGGATTGGGCTTTGAGCATTGTGCCGGCGACGGCATGGCCGCCGACCAGTTCCAGGTATGTGGATAGTGTTTGCCGCATTTTTTCCGGAGTGACGCTTGCCCCTTCTTCTATGATGCGTCCTTCAAGGGTTGAGTGGAGGACGATGAGCCGCGGCTCCGGCCGGGATTTGACATCGAGCAGGTCGGTTATGTTGTGGGTGATGATGCAGTAGTAGCGCTTCGGCGACTGCAGAGCTTCAGGCAGGCTGACCAGCCGGGAATGCGACGGTACGGGACGCATCTGCTTATCCCAGGTTGGCTTGTAGGCGCCCTTCAGACCGACGATAATCTCAAGAGCATAGCCCAGCGCGCCAAGCTGATGCACCCATGCCTCATGGCAATTGAACACCAGCAGCGTTCTTTCATGCGTGTCTTGCTCTGATTCCGGCATATACCCCATGGACTATACCGTACCAATGACCTTCGAGCAAGATTCATTCTCCGCTCGTCAGGGACCGGGCTTGATGCTGCCAACCCGCAGGCACCGACTGCATTCATCCGATAATGTTGTACTGAGACAGGAATGTCACGAAGCCGGGCGGCTATGACCGTACAGGTGCAGTGTGCTTGCCGTGTGCGATGTGAGAGCAGGCGGGACGGCATCAGGACCTGGCTCTTCGAGAATTCTTTGGAACGCAATCGCCCCAGAGCAGCGGTCGGCATAACAGGTTGTAACTGCGGGCCTTACGAGCTTCAGTCTGCAATATTTCAGAAGGCGTAAAGGTTTATTTCCAAATTCTTTTGGGCGCTCGGAGCACCGCGGTCGCCCTGTCGGTCTCAGTTTCGTTCGGATTACCGGTCCAACGATCTGGGAGCCATTTCCGCCAAAGAAATTGCTCAAGTCTCTTTTATTCTCGTCGATAATGAGCATTGAAAGCAGGAATTGAGCGGGTGTGCTTGTTGCACGCCTGGGATGATAAAGTTTTTCGGGGCTTTTGACAGGGCCACAAAAACGTGTCTGGTACTATTTAAGGAGTCAAAAACATGTTAGCAATCAAGAACAACGTCATGTCAGCAAACGCTGCTCGACACCTGGGCCAGAGCTATGACAGCTTGGCTAAGTCGGTCGAAAGGCTGTCATCCGGCTTGCGCATCAATAGCGCAAAGGACGACGCAGCCGGCCTGGCCGTCCGAGAGCTGATGCGAGCCGACATCGCCGTACTCGAGCAGGGGTCTCGTAACGCGTTGGACGGCATCAGTATGTTGCAGACGTTCGAAGGCGCCATGGGTACCATTGATGAGGTTCTCGTTCGTCTGAAACAATTGGCTGAGCAAGCTGCTACGGGTTCTTATTCTTCCGCCCAGCGGGCCATCATGAACTCCGAGTTTGGCGAAATGGCAGCGGAAATCGACCGTATCGCAGGAGGTACTGCATTCAACGGCAACTCCCTGCTCAACAGCGCCACCGCCACAATAGCGATTCAGTTCGGTGCGGCTACGACAGACAAGATTGACGTGACCGGCAGTAATTTGACCAGCAGCGCTCTGAGCGTCAGCACCGCCAGTATCAGCACGGTGGCCAGTGCGAATGCCGCTCTGGCGACCCTGACGACAGCGATCAACACCAAAGACGCCGCCCGGGCGAAGTTCGGTTATAAGATGAACCGCCTGGAAAGCACCATATCGGTTATCAACAATCAGGTTGAGAACCTTATGGCAGCCGAATCCCGCGTTTCGGATGTCGATGTGGCCACCGAGATGGCCACGATGACCAGAACGCAGGTGCTCTCACAAGCCGGCGTCGCCATGTTGGCACAGGCCAACTCCATGCCTCAGATGGCCCTGAGCCTGCTGAGATAACTGGAGCGTTGGTTTTTTGAATGATTCGCATGGGAGATGACTGAGGGCCAAACCGTCAGTCATCTCCCCATGCGTGCCGCATCAAGAGCTCGCGACCCAGCCTCAAACGTAACGGAGCGATACCATGAACGGAATCAAAACATACCAGGACACTGCGGTCACCACACAAAGCCGAGGCCGTCTTATCGTCCTGCTTTACGAGGGCGCCATCAAGTTTATGAAGCTGGCCGTCAAGGAAATGGAGGCCAATAACTACGAGGCAAAGGGACGCTATATAAACAAGGCCCAGGATATCATCAATGAGCTCAATGCGGTTCTCGACATGGATGCAGGCGGCGCTATAGCGTCTAATCTTCGCAAGCTTTACGTATTTATGAACAGGCGCCTCTGCGAGGGCAATATCAAGCGCGATCCGCAGATAATTCGCGAGGTCATTGCGCTGATGGAAGAGATGAACCAAAGCTGGAAGGCGATATCCGGGTGATCTGAAGCAATGGGTGTAATGGGGGCTTTTGGCATGCTTGAAGCAAGAGACGTCATGACGAAACAGGTGATTTGCATCAGGAAAGACACACCTATATTTGAAGCCATAAAGCTGATGGTGCAAAACAGTATCACCGGCGTTCCGGTCGTCGAAGATGATATGACTCTGGTCGGAATGGTCTCCGAACAGGACGTCCTGCGGTTGTTCCACACCTACGAAGACGAAAAGGACAGCACGGTAAATGATTTCATGACGCAGCCCGCTGTTCACTTTGAAGAAGATGAGCTTCTGCTGGATATTTGCCATTGTCTGCGTGACAATCCCATTAGAAGAGTCCCAATCACATCGAACGGCAAAGTATCAGGGGTCATCAGCCGGTCGGATATTCTCAGGCGTATTCTTGAGCTCGCCGAGCAAGGCGCCGTAACCACGTCGGGCGAGCTGAGCTGATTCGGCCCGGCCCATACGCCGCCTTTCGAATAGCAGGCAGACTCAGTGTTCCCCCTTTCCGCTTGAAAGCAGACCGCTTTCACCGCGTGGTTCTGCGCTTTTCCGATACAATCCGGGATTTTTTTCGGTGTTACGCAATAGGTTCCCGGTGGCTGCGCCGGATTATTCCGCCGGGGTAATGGTCAGTGAGACAACGGCTTTGGTTACCGGCCGGGTCAGATGGATGCCCAGGCGAGTGGGATCTTTGTCGCCGCTAAGGTCCTCTTGTATCGTTTCAGGCTGAATCTCGAAATCAGCTCCGCCGGCCGCTATGCTTACACGAACGGCCTCCTTCCCATTCTGTATCTTCAGCGATGAGCCGGAAAGCTTCTGCCACGTATCGAACGTGATCAGGGCCGTACCGAAATCGCAGGGCTTCGAGAAAACGACCTCGTCGGTTACACTCAGGGAACCGGAGCCGGAACGGGAATAGACGAACTTGCGTTCCAGCTTTTTGAGCTCCGGCACATCGTAAGCGGATGAGATGTCCAGAACCAGGGTGTCGCTGTTATCCGTAAAGCTCTGCTGGACGACTCGCGCGCAGGCCTGCTCGCCGGTCTGCTGGAGCTTGCCGGCTACGACGGGGACGGGATGCCCGAAGGAATTCAGAACCTTGCTTTCATACCGGCGGCTGCTGAACGTGCGGGCCGTATAGACTTCCCCGCCGGGGTCGAGCAACAACGCCTTGTCACCCAGAACCACGACGAAAGAGCCTACGTCATTGTGATTATGGTGCTCGTTGTTATGCCCCCCTTTAAGAGCGACGGCCATGCGGGCGGCGGAATTCGCTGCCGGCCTGCAAATCAGGATACCGGCCTTGTCAAACCAGGACCGGATGCCGGGGCCTTCCGAGCCGCCCTGAGCCGGCGGCGTCTCCGAAGCGGACGTGGGAAAGGAATACATCATACTCTCGTAGAGCGAGCCGCCGGCGGAAACGGGATCGAGCTGCTCCCAGCGGCGTAAGCCCATGCCCAGCCGCCGGCTGACGAAATACATCAGCTTGGAGCCGGGCCTGGCGTCGATTGAACAGTCGGCGAAGGCGGGGTTAACGCCGTTGATGATTTCGATTTTCGAGCCGAAGGTGGCCGCCTGCTTCGCTTTGTTATCCTGGAGCAAATCCAGCTTGCCGCCGGTCGCCTGATGAATCATTTCGCTGAGCATGACGTAGTAGCCGAATCCATAATTCCAGTAGCCCAGACCTTCGGAGCAGTAGCCGTCGTCGGTGAAGCCGTCGAGGAAATTCTTCGAGTAGTGCTCGGCGGCGGCGACAAACAAGGCCCGCGAATCCCGCGAGTCGATCACGGCCAGTGCCGTGCCCGTCACGCCGGCCAGGCAGACGGCGTTCCAGTTATTTGTTCCGGTCATCCACCAGTTCTTTGTGCGCTTGCCGGATGCCATGTCCCGGTAGGGCTGGAAGATGCGGCGCTCAAGGTTGTCGCGAATGAGCCGGCGAGTGTCCGGCTTGAGCTTGTCGGCCAGCAGGTAATCCGCCGTGGCCAGCGACCAGGCCAGCGCCGAGGAACCCAGGTCGATGTCAACGCTCTCGCCGCGGAAATTGGTGAGCTTCGCATCGTGAGCGGGCATGACCCACGTCCGCTCGGCACACAGCGCGCGAACAATCTCTTCGAACGCCGGCACGAAACGCCCTTTGTTTTCCACGCATTCGGCCAGGGCGAGCGTGGAGACTCTTCCTCGACGTTGCCCGCTGACCCTCTGCCAGCGAGTGCGGTTGCCCGTGCGGGAGAAATCCAGGTAGAGATCATCGCTCTGCTCGGGAATGGGCGATTGCAGAAGCTCCTGCGCTTCCGAGAGCGTTGCGGCGAACGAATCGTTTTTGCCAAGCGCCTCCCACGCGGCCCGGTCGCTTATCGGTGCACCGAACCCCTTTGGCTTTTCGCCGAGCATTGCGGCGATCTCAGAGATGCGGCCTTTGTCGATCTGGGCGGTTTCGGCTGCGGCCGCACCTCGGACGGATGCCGCGCCGGCAAGAATGAACAGGAAGATTGTCAATACGGATGGCGATTGGCGTCTCGTGGTCGGTTTCAGCATGGCAGCTCCTTTCCGTTTCCAGGTGTTGAATTCTACAGAACACGGCCGGATATTACCAGAGCGCCCGCCACAACGCAAGCAAGCCGACGTCCCGGTGCAACCATCCCGTAGGGGCAACCCCATGTGGTTGCCCTGGGCGGGCACATCTGGCAATGGTTCGACAGGCTCACCATCCTGAGCGGAGTCGAAGGATACTGCCAAACCCCTATATAAGGCTGCCACCCGTTTTCCACCAATCCTGATTGGGTGGCAGCCTTCCCTAAGGGAGGGATGGCTCTTTCCTACAAAGATGACATGCACCCATACAATGCGAGTGCGTCAGGCGTTATCATTTTTTCACTTGCAATTTCGCCCGATGGCGATGATATTTGGCACACATGGAGTCATCGTCCAACGGATCACGAAGATGCGTGTTTTCAATTTTAGGAAAGGACAGATTATGGGATTTGTAGAAGGACTTACCGCACGGCTTAGCACATCACTTGTGAAAAAAGGGGTTGGCACGTGGGTGCTGTGCGCACTGTCGGTCGTCATGTTGTCAGCAACCGGCCTGTACGGCCAGAGGCGGGAATTTAATGGATTGGACATGAGCATGAGCAACCTGCCCCGCATGTCTTCCGCCCAGACGCGCTCGATCAGCCCGGAAAACTTCACGGGTGAAAAGGGCAAGGGCGGCATGGCGACGGAAGGAACCGGCGCGAACGCGGCTCGCGAGCTGGGACAGACCTGGAAGGTTTCTCCTTCGGTCAGGATCGAGCCGGGCCAGACGTTTGTCATGGCCGACGTTAAAGGCTCCGGCGCCATCCAGCAGATATGGATGACCCCGACCGGGAATAATCGCTTCAATATTTTCCGCATCTATTGGGACGGCGAAGAGACGCCATCGATCGAGGTTCCGATGACCGATTTCTTCGCCATCGGCCACGATATTTTCGCTCCGGTCAATTCTCTCGCTGTGATAGTCAACGGCGCATCGGCCCTCAATTGCTACTGGCCAATGCCCTTCCGACGCCACTGTCGCATTACATTCACAAATGAAAATGCCAAGGAACTGAGTCTTTTCACCTACCAGATCACCTATGCC